>WNFR01000720.1_pt1 | contig 33776 bp, 36 predicted proteins | sample 5400221 | NCBI WGS metagenome assembly WNFR01 (sample SAMN13153357, study PRJNA577476) | soil metagenome | isolation source: 40 cm soil under Madrone tree | place: USA:California | collected 2016-06-14
GCGACCGGGATCGGCACCGAGACCGCGGAGACCGAGACCGCAATCGCGACGTGCGGCGCGACGGGCCTCGGGACCCGCGACGCGATGGACGGCCGCGCGGCGAGAATCGCGGCGAAAACACGCCGCGCCGCGCCGAAGGCCCTGCGCAAGCAGAGCGCAATCCGGGCGGACAGCGCCCGGAGACCCCGCGTGCCGATCAGGTTCCCCGCCCCGAACAGCAACCGCGCGGCGGCGAGCCGCGTTCCGGCGATTCCGGCGGCGAGCGAGCCGCCGGTGAGCGCTCCGGCAGTGAACGCACCGGGCGAAGTCGCCGGCGACGCGGCCGCGGTCGGCGCGAAGGAGGGGAAAGCTCCGCCAACGGCACCGGCGCAAGCCAGGGACCGGAGACCGGTTCCGCTGCCGCCGCCATCCCAGGCGGGGGCGAAGCGCGTGAGGGCGGAGGTCCGCCGCCATCGTTCGACACGGCGGCGCGGGAGACACCGGCGCGGCCCCCCGAGCCCGCGGCACGGGCCCCTGAGCCCTCGGTGGCCGGCACCGGCACCGACAACAAATACGTGGTGTGGTCTTCCGCGCCGAGCGACGTCCCGCGCACCGGTCCGGACGACCGCTAGCCGATCAACGCGTGCTGCGCGCGCTCGATATGCCGAGCGCGCGCAGGCGCAAGTCCAGCGCCAGGCTGGTGCAGAGGAGCGCCAAGGCGAGGCCGCGAAGAGCCGCCACGGCCATCCGGTTGGCCGTCAGCGTCAAAGAGTGTGTGGCCGGCTCCGACAGCCACCACAAGGCGCTCAGGCCGACTGCTGCGGCCACATACGCCGCGACCCATGCCCGGCGCTCCGCGCCCCGTAAGGGCCGCAGCCGCACGGGCTCTGCGCCGCCGGAGCGCAGTCCGTATGCAATGAGGCCCAGCACGACGGCAAGTCCGATCAGGGAACTGCCGTCCTGGAGCAGCCGGACCCCGTCCATGTGATGCGTACCGATGTCGATGGGCTCGTCGAGCCAGGGGATCAATCGAACACCCCGTGCATTTTCGTGGGTGAAGGCGTCCCACGCGAGGTGGGTCGCCGCCCCGGCGAACACCCCGAAGGCAGCCAAGAGCCACTGGCGAATACTGGCGAAATCCGCGGGCGAGGAATACGGACGCCAGCGCGAATACGCGCCCTCGGGCAACACTTCCAAAACCGGTGCCTTGATCAGGTACTGGAACACCCAATAAGCGGTCATGCCCACCGGCACGCAAAAGGTGAACAACGCCACCGCGCTGTGCGTTTCGACGCGAGGCATGGGCCAGGGAAAGAACAGTCCGAAATCGGGAACCATGGCGCCGACGATGACCGCGGACAGCAATCGCCAGCGCATGAGCAGCCGAGTGAAAGGCAGAACGACGGCGGCATGGGAAATGGTGAATGGCATCAGGGCGACGTCTGCGCGGCCGCCAGGCAAGCGCGCACGCGCTCCAGGTCGTCCGGAGTATCCACGCCCGCGGGCGGAGCATCGGACAATGTCACCAGGTGAATCCGCATGCCGTGCTCCAAGGCGCGGAGTTGCTCGAGTTTCTCGGTCTCCTCGAGCGGCGTCGGCGGCCACGACGCGAATTGCAGCAGGCTGCGGACGCGGTAGCCATAGATGCCGATGTGCCGCCACGCGCCGGCAAATCGGGCGGGCCGGCCGTCTTCGACGCCGTCGCGGGGCCAGGGCACGGGTGCGCGGCTGAAGTACAGCGCCCGTCCGTCGCGGGCGCGCAGCGCCTTCACGCAGCTGGGATCCAGAAATTCCGAGAGCGTCCGAATGGGGGCGACCGCCGTGGCGATGTCGATCTGCGGCCACGTGTTCAACGCAGCCGCGACCTCGTTGATCACCGCTGCGGGCATCATGGGCTCGTCGCCCTGAAGGTTCACGACGACATCGTCCTCCGCAAAGCCGCGCGCGCGCGCCACTTCGGCGATCCGGTCCGTGCCCGAGACATGCCGGGGCGAGGTCATCGAGCAATCGGCCCCGAAGCCTCGGGCGGAATCGAATATGCGCACATCATCGGTGGCCACGACGACGGATGCCGCACCGCTCGCCCGCGCGGACTCCCACACCCATTGGATCAACGGCCGGTCGCCGACGATCAGAAGCGGCTTGCCGGGCAGGCGTGAAGCGGCGAAGCGCGCCGGTATGACGACGTGGAACATGGTCGGGCGTCAGCGGTCCAGCAGCGGATCGTCGGCACTCAACACCCGAGCTTCCTCCGGCAGCATCACGGGAATGCCCTCGCGTACCGGATAAGCCAGCCGATCCGGCCGGCAGACGAACTCGATCGCATTGCCCGTGCCGAAGGTTCGCAACGGCCCCTTGCAAATCGGACAGACCAACAAATCTAGCAGACGCTTGTCCATGACACCCCGCGCGATAACACCCCTAACGAAGCGCGGCGCGCTTCGCGATAGCCCGAGTCACGATGTCGAGCAGCACATTGGATTCGCCGCCGTCGAAACTTGCGGTCACCGGCACATACCAATGCTGTGGCCCGGCTATCCGCCGGCATTTTACGGCATCTTTCTCGGTCATGAGCACCGGATGCCGATCGCCGAAAGAGATGTCGGCGGGCCGCAGATGCGCGTGGTCCGGCATTGGATGACCGAGAACTTCGATGCCGTGCGCCCGCAGCATGTTGAAGAATCTCTCCGGATTGCCGATACCGGCGACGGCGTGCACCGGGCGGCCCGCAAACTCGTCCAAGGGCTTGGGCGTACCGCCGATCAGGTTCAACGCACCTTTCGCCTCGAGGCGCATGCTGAGCGCGCCGTCGAGCAGCGCACGGCCGCCGTTCACCACGACGGCGTCCGCGGCCGCCAGACGCGCCGGCGTCTCGCGCAAGGGACCGGCCGGAAGCAGCCAACCATTGCCGAAGCGCCGATCGCCGTCGATGACGACGATTTCGCAATCGCGTGCCAGGGCGTAGTGCTGCAATCCATCGTCGCTCACCACGACGTCGCACCCCGCGTTCACCAGCAATTGCGACGCGGCGGGGCGATCCCGGCCGATCGCCACCGGCGCGCCCGTGCGGCGCGCCAACAAGATCGACTCGTCGCCCACCACGCTGGGATCATCGAGGGAATCGACGAGCCGCACGTTTCCCGATGAGCCTCTATACCCTCGGGTGACCACCCCCGGCTTGAACCCGAGATCGGTCAGGCGCGCAACCAGCCAGCACACCAGCGGCGTCTTGCCGGTTCCCCCCACGCTCAGGTTCCCGACCACGATCACCGGCAATGACACCCGAATCGACCTGCGCAGGCGCCTGGCATACAGGTATCGGCGCGATCCCGCCGCGGCGCCGTAGATCAGCGACGGCGGCAACAGCCACCACGGCGGCGCCGGACGCTCGTACCAGATTCTATTGAGCCAGGATTGGACCGACATTGGTGCTGTAGGAGCCTAGTTGGCCAGCAGGCCGTGCAATCCCGCGTATAGCCCGCCGCGCGCCAGCAATTCCCGGTGCGTACCGCTTTCCACGATCCGGCCCCGGTCGAGAACGATGATCCGATCGGCGCCTTCGACGGTGGACAGCCGGTGAGCGATGACCAATGTCGTGCGGCCCCGCATCAGAATCCCCAGCTCTTGCTGCACCCGTCTTTCCGACTCGTTGTCGAGCGACGCGGTGGCTTCGTCCAAGATCAGAACGGGCGAATCCTTGAGCAATGCCCGTGCGATGGATATCCGCTGGCGCTGTCCGCCCGAAAGATTCTGCCCCCGGTCCGTCAGCGGCGTATCGAGGCCCTGCGGCTGCTGCGCGACGAACTCCATCACATTGGCGGCGCGTGCGGCGGCTTCCACCTCGGCATCCGTTTTGCCGACTGCATTGAAGGCGATGTTGTTGCGTATGGTGTCGTTGAACAAGACCACATCCTGGGTGACGAGGCTCACCTGGGCGCGCAAGTCCGTCAGCCGGTACTCGCGCACATCGGCCCCATCCAGCAGCACCGAGCCCTGTTGCGCGTCGTAGAACCTCGGCACCAGGCCGACCAGCGTCGACTTGCCGCTGCCGGACGGTCCGACGATGGCCACGGTTTCGCCGGGACGCACACGAAAGCTCACGTCCCGCAGCACGTCGCCCTTGTCGCCCGAGTAGGCAAAGGACACCTGGCGGAATTCGATGTCGCCGCGCGCTCGCTCGACCTCGAGCGTGCCGCCGCCGCCCTCCGTCGGATGATCCAGGATCTCGAATACGCTCTGGCCCGCGGCGATCCCCTGCTGCAGGGGCCCGCTCATGTTGACCAGGCTGCGCAACGGCGCCGGAATGAGCATCAGCGCGGTCAAGAAACCGAAGAACTCGTCGACCTGAAGGTGATCGGTGAACACCTGCCGTATCGCCACATAGAGGACGCTGCCGAGCGCCACCGACGCGATGCACTGCACGACCGGATTGCTGACGGCCCTCGCGCGGATCAGCTTCATGTTCGAGGCGCGATTGTGCTCGTTGACTTGTTCGAAGCGCTCTGTCTGATGGTCCTCGGCATTGAAGATCTTGATCAAGCGATGCGCATCGATCGCTTCCTTGGCAACCCGTGTGATGTCGCCCATGGAATTTTGAATTCGTTCGCTGTAGCGGCGGAAACTGCGGTTGGCGATTTTCATCAGCCAGGCGATGATGGGCGCGGCGACGATGCAGAACACCGCGAGCCGCCAATTCATGTAGAACAGCGTGATCAGAAGCACCAGGATGGACAGGCTGTCGCTGATCAGAGAAATCGCCGCGCTGGTCGCCGCCGCCGCCACCAGCTCGATGTTATTGGTCAGTTTCGACAGCAGATGCCCGGACTGCTGGCCGTCGAGATACACCGTGGGCAGCCGCAGGTAGTGCGCGAACACATCGTGGCGGAGGCCCTTGATGACCTGTCTTCCCACCCAGCTGGGATAGTAGCTCTGCACGTAGTCCCCGATGCCTCGCAGGGTGAACAACAACACCACGCCCAGAGGCACTTCCCACAGGACCGCCGGGTTCTTCACCAAGAACGCGCCGTTCAGGAACTTCTTGACCAGGTAGGCCAGCGCGGCATTGGACGTCGCGAACAGGATCGAACCCAGCACCCCGATCAGAAACACGCCGGCATGGGGCTTTGCGTACTTCAACAGCCGCCGATAGATCGCCCAAGAATCGCCGGCGGCCGTCGAGACCGCAGCGGATGCTGCGCTCAAGGAGCGGCTTCCGAATGGAAGGTCGCGATATTGAGCTGGGCGAATCCGAGTCTGCCCGCAACATCCATCGCGGTTACCACGGCCTGGTGCGTGGTGCGCGCATCGGCGCGAATCGTGATGGGACCCCGGTCGGCGCCGGCTTCCTTGGCCAGCGCAGTCCGCAACGTGTCGGGACTCGCATTGATCAGGGTGCGCTCGTTGACCCGGTAGCTGCCTTCGGCCGTGACGGTGATCACCAAGGGCGCGTGAGATCCCCGCGGCACCGGTATCTGGCTCGCCTGAGGCAGCTGAATCTTGAAGCGTCCTTCCTGATTGAACGTGGTGGACACCATGAAAAAGATCAACAGCACGAGCATGACATCGATCATCGAAATCAAGTTGATTTCCGGGTCTTCCCGGTGGCGCGGGCGCAGGTTCATCAGCCCGCCACGACCAGCATGCCGCGCTCGTCCAGAGCATCGACGAGCTTCATGGCTTCCTTCTCCATGCGCACCACCAGGCGCTCGACCTTGCCCCGCAGAAAGCGATACGCGATCAGCGAGGGTATCGCGACGGTCAGCCCGGCGGCCGTCGTGATGAGCGCTTCACCGATTCCGCCCGACAATATTCTCGGATCGCCGATCCCATTGGCGGTGATCGCGTTGAACGCATGAATGATCCCGGCCACGGTTCCCAGCAGTCCCAACAGCGGCGCGACCGCCGCGATCGTGCCCAGTGTGTTCAGAAAGCGCTCCAGTTCGTGCACCACGTGCCGGCCGCCGTCCTCCAGCCGCTCCACCATCAGAGCGCGCGGCTTGTCGCGATTCGCAAGCCCGATGGCCAGGAGCTTGCCCAGAGGCGAATTCTGCTCGAGGGCGGCCACCAGCTTGTCGCTGAGCTGATCTGCTTCAATCCAGTTCCAGACCTTTTGGGACAGGTCACGGGGTATCACCCGGCTGCTTTGCAAAGTCCAAAGGCGTTCCAATATGATGGCCACCGCCGCGATGGAGCACAAAATGATAGGCCACATGAAACCGCCGCCCGCGCGGATGATCTCCCACATTGCGTCCTCTTTGGTCGGATTTGAATCAGCGGGCATGATACTTGACCGCCGACGGTTCAGATACCGCCATCGGCCGGCGGCCAACCGGTTGATTCGGGAGGCGGTCATGGATCACTGTCGCTGCCGGGCGAAAGCGGCATAATGCCGCCCGGGCTGGGAGTCGATCGCAATCCATGCAACGCTGGCTGAAACGCATTACACCGGACCGCCTTGCGCTGGAGAAACTCTGGTGCCTGAAGCCTTTCAAGAGGGTCGTGCTCGATCGCGGATGCTGGGCGTTCAACCGGCTCAGCGTGACTCGCGGGTTTGCCTTGGGGCTCTTTATCGCGTTCATTCCGCCCACGCCCCTGCCCGTGCATCTTGTGACCTGCGTCACACTCGGTATGCTGTTCCGGCTGAACCTGCCGGTGCTCACGGCCACGGTTTTCCTCAGCAACCCCCTCACGTGGCTGCCGCAGGTGGCCGGCTCCATTTGGGTCGGCGCGAAATTCATGGGAATGGATCTGATGCCCTACCTGCATGAGCTCCATCATCGGCCCCTGTGGACGCAGGTCTGCCAGCTATGGGCGCCGTTGCTGCTCGGCTCCCTGGTTCTTGGACTGGCCGCGGCCGGAGTGGGCTATGTGCTGGCGCAATTGGCCTGGCGCGCGCACGTTCTCCTTCAGCTGCGGCGCCGCCGCGCCCGCTCAAGCGCCCGCGGCGCGGCGCTCCACAAGCACGCCGTCGGCCAGGACTAGGACGCGATCGAGCCGCGCCGCCAACCGCTCATCATGGGTGACGATGACGAGACTGGTGCCGAGTTCGCGGTTGAGCTCCAGCATCAATTCGAACACCTGCGCCGCATTCATGCCGTCGAGGTTGCCCGTGGGTTCGTCGGCCAATACCAGTCTCGGCTGAGTCACGAGCGCGCGCGCGACCGCGGCGCGCTGCCGTTCTCCGCCGGAGAGTTGCGAGGGACGGTGCGTGAGGCGTTCTGCCAGCCCCACCCGCGCCAATAGAGCGCCCGCCCGCTGCTTCGCGGCGCGCGGACTCATTCGCCGCACCAGGAGCGGCATCGCGACATTTTCGAGCGCGGTGAACTCCGGCAGCAAGTGATGGAATTGATAGACGAAACCCACGGCACGATTGCGCAAAAGTCCGCGTTCGGTATCGTTCAAGCGGTTCATGGCGGACCCGGCGATCTCCACCGTCCCGCCGGTCGGCAAGTCGAGCCCCCCCAGGAGCTGCAGCAGCGTCGTTTTGCCCGACCCCGAGGCGCCGACGATGGCGATTCTCTCGCCCGCGCGCACGCAGATGGACGCCCCGCGCAGCACCAGGATTTTCACGTCGCCCTGCACGAATTCCTTCGCAAGATCCTTCCCCTCGAGCACCACCGCATTTGAATTCGGCATCATCTTGAGCGTCCTCAATCGTTTCGCAGCGATTCTGCGGGCAGCAGGCGGGCGGCGCGCGCCGCGGGATACAGGGTGGAGAGGCAGGCGAGCACGAATGCGAACCCGCAAATGCGCACCACGTCTGCCGGCCGCACGCGGGCCGGCAAGTCGCTCATGAAGTACACGCGGGCGTCCAAGAACTTGAATCCGACGATGCCTTCGAGACCGTGCACCAGATCCTGCAGGTTCACGGCGACGATGACGCCGAGCAGCAGGCCGACGCCGATTCCGAGCAAGCCGATCAAGCTGCCCTGCACCACGAATACCGTCAAGATGCTGCGCGGCGAAGACCCGAAGGTGCGCAGGATGGCAATGTCGCGGCGTTTGTCCTTCACCACCATGACCATGGTCGACACGATGTTGAACGCGGCAACGGCCACCATCAGCGACAGAATGAAGAATAGGATGCGTTTGGTGATCGAGATCGAACGGAAGAAATTGGCGTGCTCGTTGGTCCAGTCCTGGACCTCGAAGTCCCCGCCCAACGAGATGGCGGCGGCGCGCGACAGCCGCGGCGCGGCATACATGTCGGCGAGGCTCAAGCGAATACCCGTTACCTCGTCGCCCATCCGCAGGAGCCTGGCGGCGTCCGGCATGGCGACGATGGCGATCCGTCGATCGTATTCGTACATGCCGATGGACAGGATGCCGGTCACCTCGAACGCGCGCATCCTGGGAATCACGCCCACCGGTGTGACGTCGCCCAAGGCCACCAGCAGCACCACGCGATCGCCGACTTTCGCACCGAGTTCCTCGGCGAGCGCCGACCCCAGTATCACGCGGTAGCTGCCCCCGGTCAGATCGCTCATTCGGCCGCCGTTGAGATGCGGCGCCAGATCGACGACGCGCCGCTCCGCTTCCGGCAACACGCCGCGCAGCAGCACGCCGGACGACTTGTCGCCGCGGATCAGCATGCCCTGCGCCTCGATGTACGGCGCCGCCCCCACGACGCCCGGGAAGCGCTCGAGTTTCTGGAGATCCGGACGCCAGTTCCCGATCCGTCCTTCGAGCCCGGAAATCGTCGCGTGCGCGGTCAAGCTCAAGATTCGCGTCCGCAGCACTTCCTCGAAGCCGTTCATCACCGACAGCACGACGATCAACACCGCCACTCCGAGCGCGAGGCCGAGTATGGCAATGCCGGCGATCAAGGACAGGGAACCGTGCTTGGGCGATGCGCGCAGATACCGCAGGCCGACGAATCCCTCGTACCAGTAGCGCATCATTCGTATCGCAGCGCTTCGGCAGGCTGGGTCCGTGCCGCCTGCAGCGCGGGATAAACGGTGGCGACCAGCGTCAGAATGAAGGCCGCCAGCCCGATCCTCACCACATCGCCGGGATGCACCTCGCTCGGCAGACTCGATATGTAGTACACGTCCGGGTCCATGAAATGAAACCCGAAGGTCTGTTCGAGGACCGGCACGATAACATCCACGTTGAGCGCAAGCGCCAGCCCCAAGGTGACTCCCAAAGACGCCCCGATCCAACCGATGAGCACGCCCTGCGTCATGAACACGGCGACGATGCCCCGCGGGCTCAATCCGACGGTGCGCAGAATCGCGATGTCCGTGCGTTTGTCGTTCACCACCATGATGAGCGTCGCCACTATGTTGAACACCGCAACGGCGACGATGAGCATGAGCATCAATCCCATCATGGTCTTCTCGATGCGTATGGCGCGAAAATACGCCTGGTTGTCCTGCGTCCAGTCGCGTACCTGCAATCCCGGCGCGAGCCGCGCCGAGCCGCGGGCGAGCTCCGGCGCCTTCAGCACATCGTAGAACTTGAGCCGTATCCCGGTAGGACCGCCGATGCCTCGCAAGGCCTCGGCATCCTGAAGATTGACCAGCGCCAGTACGCTGTCGTGCTCCTGCAGCCCCACCTCGAAAATACCCGCCACATGGAAATCCCGCAGGCGCGGTACGATCGCGTCGCCCACGCCGGCGGCGCTCGCGGTGTTGCCGGGGATCATGACCGTCACCGTATCGCCCATGCCCACTTGCAGCTGATAGGCAAGCATCCTTCCCAAGACGATCCGATTCGAACCGGGCGTAAGATCGGTCAACCTGCCTTCGCGCATCGCATCACCGATGGATGACACTTGGGCCTCGAGCGCGGGGTCGATGCCGCGAACGATGGCGCCGCTCATCGAGGGCTGCCGGCTCAGCATGGCATCGATATCGAGGAACGGAGCGGCGGCCGTGAGGCCGGGCGATCCCTGCAGTTGCCGGATGCGGGTTTGCCAATCGGCGATCGGCGCCCCCGCCGCATTCAAAGTCGCATGCGCGGTGAGGCTGAGAAGGCGGGTCCGCAACTCCGACTCCAGGCCGTTCATGACCGACAGCACCGTGATCAGGGCGGCCACGCCCAGCGCGACCCCGACCAGCGAGACCCAGGTGATGAACGACACGAAAAAGCTGTGCTCGCGGGCCAGCGAGTAGCGCAGGCCCACGAAAACTGGAACGGGCTGGAACATTCGCGGCGATTAAACCACAATTGACAATGTAATCAGAGTGTTAATTGCGTCAAAGATTGGCTCACCGAGGGAGTGTTATAGTTCGGGGGACCATGGAATGATCGGAAATAATAGGGGCAACAGATGAGGTGCGCCATGAAGTATCGATACCTGCTGCTTGCGGCAGTGCTCGCCGGCGGCCTCGCCGCGGCCGAAACCATCGCGGTCGACAGCGGCATTGCCGTCAAGGAGTCCGACGTAGTCACGCCGACCCGTGGCATGACCATGGACCAGGTCGCGACCAAGTTCGGAGCTCCGGTCACCAAAGTTCCCGCCGTCGGCAAACCGCCGATCTCGCGCTGGGAATATCCGGGCTTCGTCGTGTACTTCGAGGCCGACCACGTCATTCACAGCGTGGTCGCGAACTCTTGACGCTTTACAATCATCTACACGTGCACAAAAGCGTCCAGGCAGAACTCATTCGTTCATTAACTAAAATCGCGTAATATCGCCTCAAGGTCGGTGCAAGCCCACCGCGACTGGTTCGCGGCGGGCGTTTATTTTTTTCAAGTTTTGAAGTGTTGATGTCCTTACTCGAACCCACTCTACCCAGCGCCGGGACGCCCGTCGTCAAATGGGGCAAGCTCTACGGCGCTGCGCCGGCACTCGCCATCGCGGAGGCCGCGGTACGGGCAAGAGGTCCGCTCATCGTCATCGCGCAGAGTACGCGCGAGGCGGAAGCCTTGAGCGATGAAATTCGATTCTTTGCCGGCGGCGGCTTGAGCGTCGGCGTTTTCCCCGATCTGGAGACCCTGCCCTACGACGGCTTCTCCGCGCACCCGGATATCACCTCGGGCCGGCTCGCCGCCTTGGCAGAGTTGCCGCGCGCCCGCAAGGGTGTCTGGCTGGTCGCCGTCGACACGCTGCTGCAGCGGCTGGCGCCCCGCAGCTATGTCGAAGGCTATTCCCTCAAGGTCCATGTCGGCGAAAGCCTCGATCTCGACGCCCTGCGCGCGAAATTGGCCCTGGCCGGATATGCCGCCGTCACCCAGGTCGTCGCCCACGGCGAATTCGCCGTGCGGGGCTCGCTGATCGATGTCTTTCCCATGGGCTCGGACACTCCCTTTCGAATCGACATGCTGGACCGCGATGTCGACAGCATCCGGCGCTTCGATCCGGACACGCAGCGCTCCTTGGACAAACTGGACCGCATCGAACTCCTGCCCGCCCGCGAGACTCCGCTGAATCCCGACGCCGTGCGCGAGTTCCGCCGCCGCTACCGCGTGCGCTTCACCGGCGATCTGTCCGAGCAGGCGATTTACCGCGACGTGAGCACGGGGATTGCGCCGGGCGGCATCGAATATTTCCTGCCCCTGTTCTTCGACCGCACGTCCCACCTGTTCGAGTATCTGCCGCCGGACAGTGTCCTGGTGGTCATGAACGACGCCGCGTCCGGCGTGGACGGCCTCTGGAGCGGCATCGCCGAACGCCATGAGCAATTGCGTCATGACCGCCGGCGGCCGATCTTGGATCCCGCGGAAGTCTATTTGACGCCCGCGGAATTCCAAGAGTCCTACGCAGCCTGGCCGCAGATTCAATTGCACACCTTCGAATGGCCCCCGGAGACCGCGGGAGTCACCCAGAATTTCCCCAGCGCCGCGCCGGCCGCGGTCCGGATCGACCCGCGCGCCGAGCAGCCGGCGGCGGAATTGGCGGCGCATCTTGAGGCGAGCCCCGCGCGGGTGCTGCTTGCCGCCGAGTCCGCCGGACGCCGGGAATTGCTGCTGGATCTGCTTCGCGGCCGCGGCATTCAGGTGAAGATTTTCGATGACTTCGCGCATTTTCTGGCGAGCTCATCGAATCTCGGAATCACCGTATCGGGGGCCGTGTCGGGCCTGAGGCTGGACGCGCCGCCGCTGGAAATACTCACCGAGGCGCAATTGTTCGGGGATCGCGCGCGGCAGGAACGCAGGCGCCGCCGTGCCGAGCGCGATCCGGCGAAAATACTCAAGGAGCTGTCGGATCTGCGTATCGGTGCGCCCGTGGTGCACGAGTCCTACGGGGTGGGACGCTACGTCGGGCTGCAGACCATGGACGTCGCCGGGTACACCGGCGAGTTCCTCGTGCTCGAATATGCCGACGGCGACAAATTGTATGTTCCGGTGCAGGCGCTGCACCTCGTGTCCCGCTACACCGGAGCGCCGGCCGAAACCGCGCCGCTCCACAAGCTCGGCGGCGAACAGTGGCAGAAAGCGCGCCGCAAGGCGGCACAACGCATACGCGATGTGGCCGCCGAACTCCTGGATCTCTACTCACGGCGCGCCGCCCGGCAAGGAACCCAGATGCTGGCCGGCGAAGCCGACTATCGCGCCTTTCAAGCCGGCTTCCCGTTCGAGGAGACCGCCGACCAGTCCTCCGCGATCGATCAGGTGCTGAGCGACCTCAAATCCGACAAGCCCATGGACCGGGTCATCTGCGGCGACGTCGGATTCGGCAAGACCGAGGTCGCTCTGCGCGCCGCCTTCGTCGCCGTGCAAGCCGGCAAGCAAGTCGCGGTGCTGGTGCCCACCACCCTCCTCGCTCAGCAGCACTACACGACCTTCGTCGACCGCTTCGCCGACTGGCCGGTCCGCATCGAAAGCCTGTCGCGTTTCCGCAGCAACAAGGAGGCGGAGGGAGTCCTCGCCGGCGTCGCCGCGGGCAAGATCGACATAGTCATCGCCACGCAGCGATTGCTGCAGGGTAAGACGCGTTTCAAGGACTTGGGATTGGTGGTGATCGACGAGGAACATCGTTTCGGTGTGCGCGACAAGGAGAGACTGAAGGCTCTGCGAACCGAGGTGGACGTTCTCACGCTCACGGCGACGCCGATTCCGCGGACCCTCAACATGGCCATGGGCGGCCTGCGCGATTTGTCGCTCATCACGACACCGCCCGCGGAACGCCTTGCCGTCAAGACCTTCGTGCTCGAATGGAATGAAACCATGGTGCGCGAAGCCTCCTTGCGCGAGATCCGGCGCGGCGGGCAGATATACTTCGTCCACAACACCATCGAGACCATCGAAAAGACCGCGGAGGCCGTCCGCAAGCTCGTGCCCGAGGCGACCGTCGCCGTGGGGCACGGACAGATGCGCGAACGCGATCTCGAGCAGCTCATGCTCGACTTCTATCATCGGCGCTTCAACGTTCTCGTGTGCACCACCATCATCGAGAGCGGCATCGACGTGCCGACGGCGAATACCATCGTCATCGACCGCGCGGATCGATTCGGCCTGGCGCAGATCCATCAATTGCGGGGCCGCGTCGGACGATCGCATCACCGCGCATATGCCTACCTGATCACGCCGCCGCGAAAGGCGATGACGGCGGATGCGGTCAAACGCCTGGAGGCGCTCGAATCGCTCGAGGAACTCGGCGCCGGATTCACGCTGGCCACCCACGATCTCGAGATTCGCGGCGCGGGCGAACTCCTCGGCGATGAGCAGAGCGGCCAGATCCAGGAGATCGGCTACAACCTGTACATGGAATTGCTGGAGCGCGCCGTTTCGGCCTTGAAGTCCGGGAAGCAACCCGATCTCGAACGGCCGCTCGACGCGGGGCCCGAGGTGGAGCTGCACGTGCCCGTGCTGATCCCCGAGGACTATGTTCCCGACGTGCATTTGCGGCTGGTGCTCTACAAGCGCATCGCCAGCGCACCGTCCCGCGAAGAACTCGACGAGATGAAAGCCGAGATGATCGACCGCTTCGGACCGATGCCGGAGTACGCGCAATCGCTGTTTCGCGCGACGCGGCTCAAGCTGCGCGCCGCGGAGCTCGGAATCCGCAAGATCGACGCCGCCGCGGGCAGCGGCTATTTCATCTTCGAGGAGGCGAACAAGGTCGATCCGAAACGCGTGCTCAAGCTGATCCAGGGAAAACCGAAGGAATACCGTCTCGACGGTCCGCTGAAACTGCGCTTCGCCCACGACGCGCGCACCGAAGAGAAACTGTTCACCCGCGTCGAACAGCTGGTCGAGCAGCTCACCTAGCCGGAACTATTCATCAACTACGGAAAAGCTTGAAGAAGGCGGGATTGGGCAGGCATTTTCAATCCCTTACTGGCGGCGCCGTGGCCGGCGCCCGCCGCGGCCGCTCGAGTTGCGGCTACTGAACGGCTCCCAGATAGTCCATCTTGCCGATTTCGATCCCGTTCTTGCGCAGCAGTGCGTAAACCATGCTCACATGGAAAAAGAAATTCGGCAGCACGAAGTCGTTCCAATACGTGGTACCGGTGAATTTCCGCGGACCGTTGGGAAACTTGAGTTCGATGGTACGGCTTTCCGAGTCCTTCAGCTGCGCCGCGCTGACCGACTTCACGACATCCAGGGTTTTGGCAATCCGCGCCTTCAGTTCGGCAAACGTCACCTCCGTGTCTTCGTGCTTCGGCACCTCGATCCCCGCCAGACGCGCCGCCGCCCCTTTGGCGGTGTCGCAGGCGATTTGCACCTGACGCACCAGCGGATACATGTCGGGGAACAGGCGCGACTGGGCGAGAACCGCGCTGTCGAATTTCCTCGCCTCAGCCTGCGCCACCGCCTTGTCGAGAATGGCCGACATATTGGTCAAACCGCGCGTCAAAACCGGGATCGAGAAATCGTACATTGAAATCGACATCGTCCTCTCCTTAGATTGGGTCCGGCCAGCCGGGGCGACACTGTAACCAAAGTTCAGCCGGCTGATAAGGTATTCCGGTCCGAGATCATGGCCTCCCGGCCAACAACCGGCTGTTGGTGTTCGCCAAGGAATGAGCCCGGCGATCGGTCATGCGTCCATTGCGCCTGCCTTCGAGATGATACAGACTGTTACCGGTCCGTAACATCGCGTCAATCGAGTTCCCTCATGCACCCAATCGCAAGCTGGGCCAGAAGCCGCTTTCACTACGCGTGGATCGCGATCGCAGTGACCTTCCTGATCATGCTGGTCACGGCGGGAATTCGCGCGACGCCCAGCGTCATGATGGTGCCGCTGGAGCGCAGCTTCGGCTGGTCGCGCACCACCATCTCCCTGGCGCTCGCCATCAATCTTGCACTGTTCGGATTGATGGGACCGTTTGCGGCTGCGGCCATGCAGCGCTTCGGGATGCGCCGCACCGTGATCGGCGCGCTGGCGGTCCTGGCGGGCGGCGTTGCGCTGTCGAGCAGAATGAACGCGGCCTGGCAGATGGTGCTGATCTGGGGAGTGCTCGTCGGAGGTGCGACCGGAGCGACTTCGGTGACGCTCGGCGCCGCGGTCGTGAACCGTTGGTTCACGGAGCACCGGGGTCTCGCGATGGGCATTCTTACGGCGAGCTCGGCGACCGGACAATTGCTGTTTCTGCCCTTGATGGCGTGGGTGGTGGAACATCAGGGCTGGCGGTCCATCGTGCTGTTGGTCGCACTGTCCGCGGCAATCGTATTGCCGATCGTGGCGCTGATGCTGCCGGAGCAACCCTCCTCCATCGGGCTGCGTCGCTTCGGTGAATCCGCCGATGCGCCGGCCGGTCCCGCGGCGCGCCACGCGAATCCCATCGCCATCGCCTTTGCCGCGCTGGCCAAGGCCGTGAAGCTCGGAGATTTCTGGTTACTGTTCTTCACCTTCTTCATTTGCGGCGCCAGCACCAACGGCTACATCGGTACGCACTTCATCGCGATGTGCGGCGACTACGGGCTGTCGGAGGTTCGCGGCGCAGGCATGCTCGCCGCGATGGGCGTGTGCGATTTGTTCGGCACCACGCTGTCAGGCTGGCTGTCCGACCGCTTCAACAACCGCGTGCTGCTGTTCTGGTACTACGGACTGCGCGGACTGGCGCTGATTTTCCTGCCGTTCGCCTTCGGCTACCAATATTTCGGCTTAGGCCTGTTCGGCTTGTTCTATGGGCTCGATTGGGTCGCGACGGTGCCGCCCACGGTGCGCATCACCGGCGATGTCTTCGGGAGCACGGACGCACCCGTGGTATTCGGTTGGGTGGTCGCCGGCCATCAACTGGGCGCCGCATTCGCCGCACTGGGCGCAGGCATGCTGCGCAGCACGCTCGGAACCTACACCGTTGCGACGATGATCTCCGGCGGACTCTGCGTGCTGGGCGCCTTGCTGATCTTGCGCGTCAATCGGCCGCGCTTTGCGCCTGCGATGGCTGCCGGCTGAGTGCCTGCCCGGCAGGCTCCTATCCGATCAAGGACCTCAGCCGCTGCTGGGTATGGGTTCCCGTCGGGCGGTCCGTGCAATCAGGCTCAGGCGGCCTGATTGCGCCCGGACTTCTTGGCGAACTGCAGCTGGCTCTGCGACCTCTGCAGCAGGCTTGCGGGGTTGTCGGCGGGGTCCGGTACCACGGCGCATACGCCCACGCTCACGCTCACATAGCGCAGAATCGCCGAACGGGGATGATGGATTCTGAGTTCCCTTACTCTCTCGGCCATGAGTTGCCCGATGCGCAGTGCCTGCTCGTTCGTGAGGCCGGGTGCAAACGCAATCAAGCTTCCGCCGTCGATGCGCGCCGTGACATCGCTCGAGCGGCGCAGACATCCCGACACCACGTGCGCCACGCGGCGGATGGTGGAGTCGCCGGCCGCGCGGCCAAAAGTCGCGTTGTAGAGGTCCAAGGCGTCGATGTCGACCGCGAACACGGCGATGCTGCGTTTTTCCCGCTGCGCCACCGCCCAATCGCGTTTCAGCAGCTCCTCGAGATAGGGCAAGGTGAACAAACCGGTCAAGCGATCGTCGCGAATGACCACCGCGGTCGGTTGATGCGCGCCGCTCAATGAATCCCGGGTCAGCCTGGGGTCGATGCGCAGACGCTCGCCCGCATCCCGATGATGACCGGCGAAATGAGTGATGCGTCCCTGTTCGTCGAGCAGCGGCGAAACCGTCATCTCGTTCCAGAACACCCTCCCGTCCTTGCGGTAATTGCGCAGCAGCACCCGGCAGGATTCCCCCTTCCCAAGCGCCTCGCGCAATCGATGCCGGCCGTCCTGCCCGCAATCGTCCCCCTGCAAGAAGCGCAGATTGCGGCCGACCAGCTCCGCCGCCGAATAGCCCGTGAGGGCCTCGAATCCGGGATTGACGTAAATCACGGGACGCTCGGGATCCAGTGCATCCACGAGCGCGATCCCGTCGGTCGAACTCTCGACCAGGCGCCGGTAGATACTTGCGTCAAAGCCCGTCATGACTGCCTCTCTGTCAACACCAGCGGCGGAATCGCCGACAGGCCGGCGATCCTGGCCGTGGTCTCCTGCCAATGCCGGTCCGCGCGCAGATCCGCCGGTGCCTCGCCGCGGGCCCGCATCCGCACCAGCCGTGCCTGAGATGCCGCGGAGGCGACATTCGCCCCGAAACGCCCCAGCACCAATTCTACGGAATGTCGATCGTTGCAAATGGGCAGGACGTCGCAACCTGCCGCTAAGGCAAGGTCGACGCGCGCCAAACAATCGCCGAATGCGGCGGCTCCCGCCATGCTCAGGTCGTCCGTGAACACGCAGCCGTGAAAGCCCATTTCGCCGCGCAAGACCCCGGCGATCCAGCGCTTGGACAGGCTGGCCGGCAACGCATCCACCGCCGGAAACACCACATGGGCCGCCATGATCCCCGGGAGATTGTTGTCGATCAGCGGGCGGTAGGGCCGGATATCCGCCTCCAAATCGACGAATTCGCGCCGGTCCACCGGCAACGCAGTATGCGAATCGGCGACCACCGCCCCGTGCCCGGGAAAGTGCTTGGCGATCGCCGCCATCCCGGCCTCGCGCATGCCCGTCATGGCCGCCACGGCCAATGCCGCCACCGTATCCGGATCGCTGTGAAAGGCACGGTCGCCGATGATCTCGCTCACGCCGTAGTCGAGGTCGACGCAGGGGGCAAAGCTGAAGTCCACCCCCACCGCGCGCAATTCGCCGGCCAGCAGCCAGCCTACCGATTGCGCCAGCGAGAGAGCGTCGCGCCGATCCACGTCGAATCGTCTGCCGAGGAAGCGGGCGGCCGGAAGGCGCGTAAATCCCTCGCGAAAGCGCTGCACGCGGCCCCCTTCATGGTCCACCGCGATCAGAAGATGCGGCGTGCGCAAGGCGCGGATTGCCGCCGTGAGTTCCGCCAGCTGCCGTGGATTGCTGTAATTCCGGGTGAACAGAAGAACGCTGCCGACCATGGGATGCGCGAGCACCCGGACATCCTCGGAGCTCAGTTCCGTACCGGCGATGTCGACCATGAGCGGGCCCAGACTCATCCGGGACCCTCGAACACCGCGATCGATTCGACGTGCGTCGTCTGCGGAAACATGTCCATCACCCCTGCGCAGGCCAGCTTGAACCCTTGGGTGTACACCAAGATCTCCGCATCCCGCGCCAAACTCCCTGGATGGCAGGAAATATACACGACTCGGCGCGGACGCCAATGCGCCATTCGCGGGAGCAGAGCGGAGGCACCCGCCCGTGGCGGATCGAGCAGCACCAGATCGTAGCGCTCGTTCGCCCAGGGTCCGAACTGCGCCGGGTCGAACAGATTCTCCATGAAGAATGCGGCATTGCCAACGCCGTTGCGGACGGCGTTGCTTTGCGCCCGGCTCACCAGCGCCGACCCTCCTTCCACGCCCACCGCGCGCCGCGCTCTGCGGGCCAGAGGCAGGGTGAAATTGCCCAAGCCGCAAAACAAGTCGAGGACCGTGTCGCCGGGCGTAGGGAGCAGCAATTCCATCGCCGCGTTCACCATCGATGCATTGATCTCGCGGTTGATTTGAATGAAATCGACCGGACCGAATTCGATGACGACACGGCCGCCGTCCACCGCATAGGTCAGGGGTGGATAGTCCGAGCCCACGGGTTGCACGCTGTCGAGCCCCCCGGTCTGCAGAAAGATCTGCAGGCCCCGCTCGGCGCCGAAGGCCGCGATCTTCCCGGTATCCGCCGGTCCCGGCGCCTCCAGTACACGGAATACGAGCGCGGCCGCCGCATCGCCGGCGGCCACCTCGACCTGCGGTATCCTTTCTCTGATGGCCAAGGTCTCCACGAGGGCGGCAAGATCCTCCGGCAGTGTGGCCAGCGGCTCGATCAGCACCTCGCAGCGGCGCAGGTCCGCGAGGTAGGGTTTTGCGCGTTCGCGAAAACCGGCGAGCACCCGCCCCTTCTTGTGGACATACTTGACGCCGAGGCGCGCCCGGCTGCGATACGCCCACGCGGGACCGCGCAGCGGCGGCAGCACGCGCTCCGGCCGCACTCTTCCGATCCGCTCCAGATTGTCGAGCAGCTGCCGCTCCTTCGCGGCCAGTTGGGCCGGCGCCGACAGATGCTGCAAGGAGCACCCGCCGCATGTCCCGAAGTGCGCGCAGGCAGGGACGACACGATCCGGCGAGGCCGCCAGAACATCGACCAAGGCGGCTTCGTCCAATTGCCGGCGCCGCTTGATGAAGCGAAAACGGACGCGTTCCCCCGGCAGTGCGCCGTCGATGAAGACGGCCTTGCCGTCCACGCGTGCAACCCCCCGGCCGTCGTGCGCCAGGTCCACGATGTCGGCTTCCTGCACGTCACTCAGGCTCAAGTCTCGGGCCACGCCGCCGCAAACTCCTTGAGGTGTTCCGCAGCCGATTCGCTCAGCGCCTTGCGCACTCGCGCGACCTCATGGGCGTGCTCGGCCGCGTTCAGCCGCCCGCGCAACAGCTCGAACCGCAGATAAATCAGGAAAGTATTCAGCACGTCGGTCTCGCAGTAGGCACGAATGCGCGCAAGTCCGCCCTTCAGGTACTCGGGCCAAACGTCGTCGCCATGCATTCCCACCTTGCCGGGAAAACCGAGGAGCGTGGCGATGTCGTTCAGGCTCGCCCGACCGCGTCCCTGGAAACCGGACAAGATGTCCATCAGGTCCATGTGCCGCCAATGAAACCGGCTCAAGTAATTGCTGAATCTGAAGCTATGATCGGAATCGCCCGTTTCCCAGTAGCGCGCGGCGGTTACGCCGTGCAGGAGACTGCGATAATGCAGCACCGGAAGGTCGAACCCCGCGCCGTTCCAGGAAACGAGGTCCGGCGTGAACTTGTCCAACCCGTCGAAGAACCGCTCGATCAATTCCTTCTCCGACGATGTCTCGTCGCCGACGCTCCACACCTTCAGAGAATCTCTCGAGCGCATCACCACGGAGATCGCGACGACCCGATGTTGCTCGTGCGACAGAAATTCGCTGCCGGTTTCCTGGCGGCGCTTGGTGACCATGATCTGCGCCACGTGCTCGTCGGACAGGCCGTGCAGGCCGAAGAGGCGCCGGCCCAGATCGGTGTCGGGCACGGTTTCGATGTCGAACACCAGGGTGTTCATGCGGGCGTGCGTCTCACGATGTCGAACACCAGGGTGTTCATGCGGGCGCGCGCCGCATGAGCACGGCGACCGCGACCACGAGGCCCGCCTCGTCGGTCAATGTCACATGGCCTTCGCCTATACCCAAGGCCTCGCGGACCCTGGCGCCGCGCGGAGAATAGACGACCTCGGGCCTGCCCCAGGAATTCTGCACCACTCCCACGTCGCGTATCCAGACGCCGTGCGCAAAGCCCGTGCCCATGCCTTTGACGATGGCCTCCTTGGCGGCGAAGCGCATGGCGATGAATCGCACCGGGCGCGCCGTGCGCTCGAACTGCACCCGCTCTTCGGGCATCAAGAGATGCGACAGGAAGCGCTCGCCGTGCTTCTCATAGACGCGCTCGATGCGATCCACCTTGAGCACATCGATTCCTATCCCGTAGATCATCGCGCCCGCATCATCGTGCCGCGCGCATCAGCTCTTTCATGTCGCGCACGGCCTTGGCCAGACCGTCGACCACCGCGCGTGCCACGATCGCGTGCCCGATGTTGAGCTCGACGATTTCCGGAATGGCGGCGATGGGCCCGACGTTGTGGTAGTTGAGGCCGTGACCCGCATTCACGATCAGCCCGAGGCGCGCGGCAAACTTCGCGGCGGCGCACAGGCGCTCGAATTCGCGCGCGCGGGCGGCGCCCGTGGAATCGGCATAGGTCCCGGTATGGAGCTCTATCACGGGTGCTTCCACGCGGCCTGCCGCCTCGATCTGCTCCAGGTCAGGATCGATGAACAGGGAGACGCGCACGCCCGACGCACCCAGCGCCTTCACGGCGTCGCCCACCCGTGCGGCGTGTTCCAGAACATTCAGGCCGCCTTCCGTCGTGATCTCCCGGCGGGACTCGGGCACCAGGCAGCAATCCTGGGGCAGGACCTTCTGGGCGATCCGGATCATCTCGTCCGTCACCGCCATTTCCAGGTTCATCCGCGTCTGCAATGCCTCGCGCAGTGCGGCGACATCCCGGTCCTGGATGTGCCGGCGGTCTTCGCGCAGATGCAGGGTGATGCTGTCGGCCCCCGCCTCCTCGGCGATGAGCGCCACATGCAAGGGGTCGGGATAGCGGCCGCGGCGCGCCTGCCGCAGGGTCGCCACGTGATCGATGTTCACGCCGAGAGCGATCCCGGGGTGCAGGGCACCGCCGCTCACGACCGGACCTCCGACAAGGGCATGGGGTCACGAAGACCCGTAGCATCTCGCTGGCGCAAGGCCAGCGCCACCTCACGCGATTTCAGAGGGCGGCCGTCGAGACAGGCGTCGATGGCCGCGCGCAACACCCGCTTGGCGTCGCGCAGCGAGCGGGCGTCGCCGAAGCTCTCCGCCTGCAGATCCGCCAGGGACTGGCCGTAGACCGCCCCGGGCGACTCGGCCACGCAGGGCTGCGGCCCGCTCTCGGCGGCAAACCGGTAGTACCGGCCGGGCTCCACCGGCGTCCCATCGCCCGTCCTCGCGAGCTCCAGCCCATAGCCGAGGGTCTGCAACAAGCGCTTCTCGAAGCGGCGCAGCGCGGGTTCCTCGATGTCCCCGTTGCACAGGGCCTGAACGCACGAGGCGTAGAACGAGAAAATCTCGGGATGCGGATCGCAGCGCACCGTCAGCTTCAGGAGCAGCTCGTTCAAATAGAATCCGCTCATGAGCCGATTCGGCGGGAGATTGGTCACCGGACCATCGATCTCCGCCGTCACCAGCTGACAGGCCTCCCCCTTGCCGGACCAGGATACGAGCATGCGCTGAAAGGGCCGCAGCACACCCCGAAGGCCTGACTTGGGCCCGTTGGCGCCGCGCGCGAACAGCGTCAGCCGTCCATGGTCGAGGGTCACGACCTCCACGATGCGGCTGGTGTCGCGATAGGCATATTGGTGCAAAACGTAGGCCGGGGCCAGCCATACGTGCCGCGCACTCTTCATAACGTGTCGTACCCGAACTGGCGCAGCGCCATTTCGCTGTCGGCCCAGTTCTCCTTGACCTTGACCCACAATTCAAGATGCACGGAGCGCTGCCACAGATCGTTGAGTTCGATGCGGGCCAACCGGCCGATTTCCTTCAGCCGTTCGCCGCCCTGGCCGATCACGATGGCCTTCTGACCGGCGCGCTCGACCCAGATGACGGCGTTGATCATGAGGCGATTGTTCTCGTCCGCAAAGCGTTCGATTTGCACATTGATGCCATAGGGCAATTCCTCGCGCAGCTTCAGCGTCAGCTTCTCACGCACGATCTCGGCCGCATGGAACGGCTCGTCCCGATCGGTGACGACATCGGAGGCGAACAGCGGCGGCGACACCGGCAGCCGCGAACCGACGAGATCGACCAGGCGATCAAGATTATCAGACTCGAGCGCCGATACCGGCACGATTGCCGATGCCGGAATGCGCTGCGTCAGGTCCTCGAGGAAGGGCAGCAGCTGTTCCTTGGGAAACACGCGGTCGACCTTGTTGACCACCACGAACAGCGGCTGCTTCAGGCCCCGCACCCGTTCCCAGACCCAGGTATCTTCATCCGTGAAGCGCATGGCTTCGATCACGAACAAGACCACGTCCGCGTCCTGGGAGGACGAAATGGCCACGCGGTTCATGTACTGATTCATCACGCGGCGCGTCGATTCATGCAGACCGGGCGTGTCGACCAGCACCAATTGGGCCTCGGGGCGGTTGACCACGCCCAAAATCCGATGCCGCGTGGTTTGCGGCTTGGCGGTGACGATGGACACCTTGCGCCCCACCAAGGCATTGACCAGGGTGGATTTGCCGACATTCGGCCGGCCCACGATGGCCACATGTCCGGCGCGAAACGGGGCAGCGCTCATGAGGGCTTCCTGATTTGGGGGGGCAGCAGCTCCAGCAATTTCGCGGCGGCCAGCTGCTCGGCGCGGCGGCGGCTGCCGCCCTCGCCCACGGCCGCCAAGCCGAGAACGGGAACCTCGCAACTCACGGTGAAGGATTGCAGGTGAGGATCGCCGGCCGCCGCGATCAAGGTATAGACCGGCAAAGTGAGCCCGTGCGCCTGCAGGGCTTCCTGCAAGCGTGTCTTCGGGTCCTTCAGCGTGTCCGCGGCCGGCAAATCCGACAGCCGCGGACCCATGATGCGCGCCACCACGCCCGCCGCCGCATCGAACCCGGAATCCAGAAAGATCGCGCCCAATATGGCCTCCAGCGCATCCGCCAGTATCGAGGCCCGGCGAAACCCGCCGGTTTTCAACTCACCCGGCCCAAGACGCAGGTGAGGCCCAAGCCCGAGCTCGGCCGCGATTTGCGCCAAGGTCTCGCCGCTCACCAAGGTCGCCCGCTGCCGTGAAAGCGCTCCCTCGTCCGCCTCAGGATGCGCCTCGTAGAGCAGGCGCGCCACGGCACAATTGAGCATCGAATCGCCGAGGAATTCCAGCCGCTCATTGTGATCCGCGCCGGCGCTGCGGTGAGTCACCGCGGCATGACACAGCTCTGCTTGCGCGAAAACGTAGCCGAACGAACGTTCGACCCAGATCAGGAGCTCGTCGTCTCTGGAGAACGGAATCACTGCACCGTCACGGTCTTTTCGAAGTGCACCGACAGCGAGATATTGGCGATGTACGGCGCGCTGTCGTCGTAGGCCACGTGCAGCTGCATTCCATGCTCGTCTTTGGTGATTTCGATGTCCTTTTGCTCGACTGCGGTGATGTCTTCTATGGCCCAGTGCCGGTCCAGGGATTTACGGACCCCCGACAGATCGGGATTCTCACCTTTGAATTCCGTCGCCGCCGATTCCATGGTGCGTGCGAGCTTCATGTAGTTCAGATACAGGGGAATCAGGCGAACGCCGGCGTAGCCGATGGTGCCGACCAACACGAGAATGCAGAGCAACCCGATGAATGTCATGCCTAGCTGGCGCTGCCGCATAGATCGTTTCATCTCTTCGCCTCCCTCAGTTGACCCCTTATTGAATCGCATTCCCCACCCGCCGCCAGAGAGGCCCGTCACGAGTATCGAGATTAAGCCAGATTCGCACCGCCTTGCCGACCAGATTCTGCTCCGGCACGAACCCCGGCGCATCGATATCGTCCAGCCACCGGCTGTCCTTGCTGTTGTTGCGGTTGTCGCCCATGAAGAAATAATGGCCCGCGGGCACCACCCACTCTCCCGTTTTGACGCCGCCGCTGGCGAACATGATGCGATGGCGCTTGGCGTCCAGCTGCTCGAAGGCCGTGGGAGCGCCCACATAGTTCCACAAATCCTGCTTGGGACCGGTATAGGCCGGCCCGCGCTCCTGGTTCATGGGCTTGCCGTTGATGTACAGCTGATTGTTCTCATCCACCCGGACGCGGTCCCCCGGAAGGCCGACCAGCCGTTTGATGTAGTTGATCTTCGGGTTGGGCGGAAGGCGGAAGACGATCACGTCGCCCCGCTGCGGAGTGCCCGTGGGAACCAGCAGAGTATTGGTGACCGGCAGGCGCAATCCGTAGGAATACTTGCTGACGAAGATGAAATCGCCGTCGAACAGAGTCGGCATCATGGAGTCCGACGGAATGCGAAACGGCTCGAACAGGAACGACCGGATCACCAATACCAACACGATGACCGGAAAGAATGAGCGGGCGTATTCGACGGCAAGGGGTTCGCGCACGCGCTCGGGCAGAGTGCCCGCCGAAGCGGCGGCCTGCCGGCGGCCGCGCGCGAAGAATGCCTGATCCAGCACCCAGATCATCCCCGAGATGGCGCCGACCACCACCAGCATGAGACTGAAATCGACGGCCTCGTAGCGAAACAGGCGCCACAGCATCGCCAACGCCAGAACCACCAGCGCGTACCCGGCTATTTTCGGCAGCCACGGCTCCTCGACGCTGGTCGCGCCGGGATCGCGCTTGGGCCTGAAGAACCAGCCGTCGATCAAAATCACCAGCACGCAGGCGACGCCTGCGCACAAAAGTCCCACGAAAAGGCTGTCGCCGTCGTTCATCGAATACCTCTAATGGCTGCCACGGGCCGGTTCAATTGGTCTTCTTGCCGACCTGCAAGACGGCCAGAAACGCCTCCTGCGGAATCTCTACCTGGCCCACTTGCTTCATGCGCTTCTTGCCGGCCTTCTGCTTCTCCAGGAGCTTGCGCTTGCGCGTGATGTCGCCGCCATAGCATTTGGCCAGCACGTTCTTGCGCATGGCCTTGACGCTGGCGCGCGCAATGATATGGCTGCCGATGGCCGCCTGGACCGCGATGTCGAACATCTGCCGCGGGATCAGCTCCTGCATCTTGTCGACCAGTTCCCGGCCGCGGTTGTAGGCATTGTCGCGGTGGACGATGAGCGACAGCGCGTCGACCGGATCGCCGTTGATCAAGACGTCGAGCTTGACCAGGGGCGCGGCCTGAAAATGACTGAATTCGTAATCGAACGAGGCATAGCCGCGGCTCGCGGACTTCAGCCGATCGAAGAAATCCAACACGACTTCGGCCAGGGGCAGTTCATACTGCAGGGATACCTGGCTGCCGAGGAACAGCATTTTCTTCTGCACGCCGCGTTTCTCGCTGCACAGAGTCAGCACCGCGCCCACATGGTCCGGAGGCACCAGGATGTTGGCCGTGATGATGGGCTCGCGCAGTTCGGATATGCGGTCCTGAGGCGGCAATTTGGTCGGGTTGTCGACCTGGATCACCGACCCGTCCGTGAGCAGCAGTTCGTAGATGACGGTCGGCGCGCTGGTGATGAGATCCAGGTTGTACTCGCGCTCGAGCCGCTCCTGAACGATGTCCATGTGCAGCAGCCCCAGGAAACCGCAGCGAAATCCAAAACCCAGCGCCGTCGATACTTCGGGCTCGAAATGCAGCGCCGAATCGTTGAGCTTCAATTTCCTCAGCGCCTCGCGGAATTGCTCGTAGTCGTCGGAGCTCACGGGGAACACTCCCGCGAAGACCCGCGGCTGCACCTGCTTGAAGCCCTCGAGCGGCGCTTTGGCAGGGTTCCCCTCCAGAGTAATGGTGTCGCCGACCGGCGCCCCGTCGATCTCCTTGATGCCGGCAATGACGAATCCGACTTCGCCGGTAGCAAGAGAATCGCGCGGAGTGGGTTTCGGCGCGAATCGGCCGAGCTTGTCTACCTGGTGACTGCGCCCCGTGGACATGACGCGGATCTTGGCCCCTGTGTGCAACGCACCATTCATCACGCGCACCAGCGAGACCACCCCCACATAATTGTCGAACCAGGAATCGATGATCAGCGCCTGCAGAGGCCCGTCCGGATCACCCTTGGGGGGCGGAATGCGCTTGACCAGTTGTTCCAGCAGCTCCGGAACTCCCAAACCCGTCTTGGCGCTGACCAGAGCGGCATCGTCGGCCGGTATACCGATGATTTCTTCGATTTCGTGGATGACTTTGGCGGGATCGGCCGAGGGCAAATCGATCTTGTTGATGACCGGGAGAACCTCGAGTCCCTGCTCCAGCGCCGTGTAGCAGTTGGCGACGCTCTGCGCTTCGACTCCCTGCGCCGCATCCACCACCAAGAGCGCGCCTTCGCAGGCCGCCAGAGAGCGCGATACCTCGTAGGAAAAATCCACGTGGCCCGGCGTATCGATGAAATTCAGCTGGTAGAGCTCGCCGGTGACCGACTTGAACGCCAGCGTGACGCTCTGCGCCTTGATGGTGATGCCGCGCTCACGCTCCAGATCCATCGAGTCGAGCACTTGGGCCTGCATTTCCCGAGCATCGAGACCGCCGCATTCCTGGATGAATCGGTCAGCCAAAGTCGATTTGCCGTGATCAACATGAGCAATGATGGAAAAATTGCGGATATTCTTCATCTACGCCTGGGCTCGGACAAACTCCCGATTATACCGGTCGGCGATGGTAAGCGAGGGCCTTATGCACTTCCTCGGTGTCCAAATGCCCGTGACACACCAATTCTCCCGCGAACAGCAGCACGGGAATCTTGTGGCCGTAGCGCACTCTCGCCGCCGGGTCGGCATCGACGTCGAGCACATCGACCTCGAAGGGGGCGGCCTCCGGCAACGCGGCGAGTCCGCTCAACATCTCCTCGCACAGGCCGCAGCCCGGGCGTGAATACAGGAGAAACCGCGGCAAGCTGCGCGAGCGCACCGATCAACGGCGCGGAAGTTCGGCGGCCCCGGAGGATTTGACCGAGTGAGCGATGAACTCCACGGTCTGGGCGGGCACTTCACCGACCGCAGTGACCTGGTGGCCCTGCACGACGGTGGAAAAAGCGAATCCCGACCCCACGCGCGCAAGCCCTTGCATCGGCGGTTCGGCGGGCGCACTGTCGCCGGCATCCGCACCGGTGCCCGTGTTTCGCGCACCGGCGCCCTGCGCTTCGGCAGGCTGCGCTTCGACGAATACCGACACGGTAGCCAGGCCGTCCGAGTACACCAGGTGGCTCGCGGGAACGCTCGCTCCGCCGATGGTATGGGCGCCGGACGCCGTCAGATGGAAGCCGGGCGGCAATTCGCTCGCGCGGTAGGCGGACAAGGCCGCAGAGGCGCCGTCGTGCGACGGTCCCTGGCGCACCCATCGCATGCCCTCGGTGCGTACCGCCGGCGCAAGATCGCTGTCCGGAATGGTCTCCGGCATGTCCAACCGCGCGAAGAATATCTGTTCGATCACCTGGCCGCGCGAATCGCAGAGCTGGGTCTTGAGCGGCATCGCGGTCTTTTCATCGAGCCAGAGCCGGTAGCCGAACCGGAACTGATCCAGAGGGTTCACGGCGATGACCCGCGCCGCGCGCCCGAGAATGTGCGTCGCCGGCAACGACTCGATTCGATAAAACTCGTTCACGTCCGCGCCGAACTGCGGCAGCGATCCCAGGAACGGGCCGTGATCCGCGCGCGGTTCGACCAGCACCGTATGCTGGTCGGGCAGGTAGCAGGTCAACTCATCGTTATTGCGCACGAACTCCCGCCCGGATCCATCCAGGGACTGCAGCCGCTCCGATACGTGCCCCGCCCGCACCCGGTGCACGATGCGCATGGTCTCGACGCGGCCCTCGCTCAAATGGAAGAACGTGCCGTCGTAATTGCGCGTGGCCAGGGTATGATTCATCTTCTGCAGCCAATCGCGCGGATCGTCGGCGCCCCGCGAATTCTGCGGCAGCGCCGCCAGCAGAGTGCCGACAACGGCGCAGGGAATGAGCCAACCGGTCCGATTGCGCATCGAATGCGTCATGGAGCGGCGTGCGCCGCGGCTTCGTGGGCCGCCGGCTGCTGTTCATCCTCGATCAGCAGGTCCGCCATCACCCCGCGCAGAGGAAGACCGGACGAATATCTGCTGTGGGCGAACACGTAGTTGGTCAGGCGCGCGGGAGCCATGGCCGCCGGCGCCGCAGGCAGGGCCGCCGGCACGGTATAGGAGATGGGTTCCCGGGACGCCGGCGCAGGGACCGCGACATGCGCCGTGAGCGGCACGCCGGGGCGCAGCATGGGTGCAACCGCCCGCTGCTGCAAGGCGACGACGGCGACGGCCGCCACGCCCGCCGCCACCGCGGCTCCCGCGAAAGGCCGCCACCACCGGGGTCCGCGAGCCTGCGCGACGGGCCCGTTGGCCGGAATCAGTTCGCCGTCGATGGCGAGATTGACGCGCCCGGCGAATCCCCGGGTTATGAGCCCGCCGCGGGTCGCGCCGCGGACCGCCTCGCCGATCAAGGCGTAGCGGCCGAAGCTCTCGCGCAGCTCCCCATCCCGGGTCAGGCGCTTCAGCAATAGTTCGGTTTCCGAATTGGGCAATTCTCCGTCGAGAAATGCCGAGACCTGCTCACGAATTTGTTCGCTCATGTGTCCTCAGGCCGACCAAGGCCGCCGTCGAATATGGGTCTTAGCTTCTTGTCGATCGCCTCTCGCGCACGGAAGATTCGCGAACGCACGGTACCCACCGGGCAATCCATGGTTTCCGCGATGTCTTCGTAGCTCAGTCCCTCCAGCTCGCGAAGGACGATTGCGGTCCGCAGGTCCTCCGGCAAGTTTTCGATGGCGCGGTTGACGGTGTCGCGAATCTCGTCGGTGAGCAGCAAGCCTTCCGGAGTCTCGGACTCGGCCAGCCGCGCGTGCAGATCGTATTGTTCCGGATTCTGAAGGTCGAGATCGTAATCCATGGGACGGCGTTTCGTGGCCACCAGGGCGTTCTTGGCGGTGTTGATGGCGATCCGATACAGCCAGGTATAGAACGCGCTGTCGCCGCGAAACGACTGCAACGCACGGAAGGCCTTGACGAAAGCCTCCTGTGCGATGTCTTCAGCCTCGGTTGCATCGTGCACGTAACGCATGATCAGCTTCAGCACCTTGTGCTGGTATCGCAGGACCAACAAATCGAACGCCGCGCGCTCGCCGTGCTGGACTCTCTCGACCAGTTTGAGGTCACTGTCTTCGACACTCATGTGTGATCCCAAACCGGCGAGCTCGCAAGCCAGCCTGTCGCGATAGACCGGCCGCCGACGGAAAAGTTCGACGATTCCCGGGCCGCACCAGGATTAAACGTGACTTTGCGCACAGGATCGAATTCTACGACTTATCGCCGGCCGGCGAGTGCGCCGTAATCCGGTCGATCAGGCTCGCGAACTCGGGCGGCGGAGACAGGGATCCCAGGCAATAGGCATGGAGAACGGTGTCCTGGGTCTCCAGCAGCCGCCTGAACGCATCCTGCTCCTGGTTCGACGCGCCGCGGAAACATTCATCGACGTAGCGCTCCAGCAGAACATCCAGCTCCTTCATGCCGCGGCGGCAGCGCCAGCGCAGTTTCCCGAGCTCCTGTGCCATCAATGGCGGCGGTGAGCCATCAGCTGCTTGATTTCGCCGATGGCCTTGGCGGGATTGAGGTCCTTGGGGCAGGCCTCGGTGCAATTCATGATGGTATGGCAGCGATACAGGCGAAACGGATCCTCGAGATAGTCGAGGCGCTCGCCGGCCGCCTCATCGCGGCTGTCGACGATCCAGCGATAGGCCGCCAGCAGCGCCGCGGGCCCGAGATATCGATCGCTGTTCCACCAATAGCTGGGGCAGCTGGTGGAACAGCAGGCGCACAGAATGCACGCCGAGGGTCGATCGACCTTTTCCTGGTCTTCCTTCGTCTGCAGGCGCTCGCCGTCGGGCGGTGCCGGTGTGCGGGTCTGCAGCCAGGGCTTGACCGACGCATATTGAGCATAGAAATTCGTGAGATCGGGGATCAAATCTTTGATGACCGGCATGTGCGGCAGGGGATAGATTTTGATGTCCTGCTTGACGTCGGCGCACGCGCTGACGCAGGCCAGGCCGTTCTTGCCGTCGATGTTCATGGCGCACGAGCCGCATATCCCTTCGCGGCATGAGCGCCGGAAGGTCAGCGTGGAATCGATCTCGTTCTTGATCTTGATCAGGGCGTCCAGCACCATCGGGCCGCAGGCGTCCATATCAACTTCGTAGCTGTCTAGGCGCGGGGTCTCGTCGACGTCCGGGTCGAAGCGGTAGATCTTGAAAACGCGCACGTTCTTGGTGCCCGCCGGCGCCTTGAACACCCGGCCGTCCTTGCGCACCTTGGAATTGGCGGGAAGCGAAAACTCAGCCATCTACCTTGCTCCTGTAGCCCCTTTGGCAGCAAAACAATCAGCTTTCTCGTGCACGGAGACCAGCTCTCTCGTGCTCGGAGGCGGGACGGGGCAGGCATTTTCCGGACCGCCGTGAACCCATCCCGCCTCCTTCAAACTTTATCCTCGACCCTTCAATAAGTTCGCGCCTTGGGCGGAATCGACTCGACATCGTCCGTCAAGGTGTTCAAATGCACCGGCCGATAATCGAAGCGGGTGGCGCCGTTGGCGTCCACCCAGCACAGCGTGTGCTTCATCCAGTTGTGGTCGTCGCGGTTCGGGAAGTCCTCGCGGGCCTGAGCCCCGCGGCTCTCCTTGCGGTTCTCCGCCGAATGCATGGTGGCGACGGCCTGCCCCAGGAGATTATCGAGCTCCAGGGTCTCGATGAGATCGCTGTTCCATACCAGCGATCGATCCGTGACTTGGACGTCCGCAAAGGAGGCGACGACTTCCGCGAGTTTGCGCTTGCCGTCGTTCAGGGATTCGCCGGTCCGGAATACGGCGGCGTCGCTCTGCATGACGCGCTGCATGTTCAGGCGGATGTCGGCCGTGCGCAGCGAGCCCTTCGCATGCCGCAATTTATCCAGACGAGCCAGAGTACCGTCGACGGCGTCGGCTTTGAATGCGCGGTGCGCCGTACCCTGCTTCACCACCCGCGCACAATGGCGCGCGGCTTCGCGGCCGAATACGACGAGATCGAGCAGCGAGTTGGATCCCAGGCGGTTCGCGCCGTGCACGGATACACAGGCTGCCTCGCCCACCGCCATGAGTCCGGGTACGACCGCCTCACTTCCGGCCGTGCGCGAGATAACCTCACCGTGCACATTGCACGCGATTCCGCCCATGTTGTAATGCACCGTCGGCAGCACGGGGATGGGGTCCTTGTTGACGTCCACTCCGGCGAATATCCGTGCGGTCTCGGCGATACCGGGCAGTCGCTCCTTGATGACCGCGGGACCCAGGTGCTCCAGATGCAGATCGATATGGTCCTCGAGCGGACCGACGCCGCGGCCCTCGCGGATCTCGACGGTCATCGCCCGGCTGACGACGTCGCGGGACGCCAGGTCCTTGGCGTTCGGCGCATAGCGCTCCATGAACCGTTCGCCGGCGGCGTTCGTCAGATATCCGCCCTCGCCGCGCGAGCCCTCCGTGATCAGGCAGCCGGCGCCATAAATGCCTGTGGGATGGAACTGGACGAACTCCATGTCCTGCAAGGGCAAACCCGCGCGCAGCGCCATGCCGCCGCCGTCTCCCGTGCAGGTATGCGCGGAGGTGCATGAGAACCACGCGCGGCCGTAACCGCCGGTGGCCACGATGACCATGTGGGCGCGAAATCGATGCAGAGTGCCGTCGGACATGTCGAGAGCGATGACTCCGCGGCACTCGCCATTTTCCATGATGAGGTCGAGAGCGAAGTATTCGATGAAGAAACTCGCTTCATGCTTGAGCGACTGCTGATACAGAGTGTGCAGCATGGCGTGGCCGGTGCGGTCGGCCGCGGCACAGGTACGCTGCGCAATGCCCTTGCCGAAGTGCGTGGTCATGCCGCCGAACGGCCGCTGATAGATGCGCCCGTCGTCGGTGCGCGAAAACGGCACGCCATAATGCTCGAGCTCGATGACCGCCGCCGGCGCTTCCTTGCACATGAACTCGATGGCGTCCTGGTCGCCCAGCCAGTCCGATCCCTTCACGGTATCGTACATATGCCATCGCCAATCATCGGCGCCCATGTTGCCGAGCGCCGCGGAGATGCCGCCCTGCGCCGCGACCGTATGACTGCGCGTCGGAAATACCTTGGTCAGGCAGGCGGTCGAGAGGCCCGCCTCGGCCAGGCCGAAGGTGGCGCGCAAACCCGCGCCTCCGGCGCCGACGACGACCACATCATAGGTGTGGTCGATCAATTTGTATTCGCTCATTTCTTCTAGGATCCGAACGCGACGCGCATGATCGCAAAAATGCCCGCGCCGCCCACGAGCACGTGGGCGAATCGCAGCAACAGCAGAGAAAGCACCTTCATGCCGGCGGAATGCACGTAGTCCTCGGTCACTTCGCTGGTTCCCAGGTAGGAGTGATACGTCGACACGGCAGCCAGCAGCACCGTCAGAAGGCCGCTCATCGGAAACGACAACCACGCCCTGACCGTGGCGTAATCGAGAGCCGGCAGCGACAGCAGCGACAGCATGAACCACAGCGTCAACGGGACGAGCGCGACGGCGCTCACACGCTGCGCCCACCAGTGCCCGGTACCGTCCTTGGCCGATCCCAATCCGAGCACCCGGCCCAGGGGGCTTTGCAAGCTCATGATCGGTGACCCGCCCATATCAAGCCCCAGACGCTCAAGGTCAGGGCGATCGAGCCGAGGACCGCGAACCAGCCGCTCGCGTGCCGCTGCGTGCGCTCGAAGCCGTAACCCGCATCCCAGAACAGATGGCGCACGCCGTTCAAGAGATGGTACAAAAAAGCAAAGGTCCAGCCGACCAGGCCGAAGCGTCCCACCGGACTGGCAAACAGCTTCGCCGCCGCGGCATAGGATTGCTCACCGCCGGCCAACGACACCAGCCAATAACAAAGCGCGAGGAGGCCCAATGACAGAGCAACCCCGGTGAACCGGTGGACGATCGACAGAGTATTGCCGATCTGCCATCGATAGATGTCCAGATGGGGTGAAGTCGGCCGTGCGCGTGCTGGCATAATCGCTCCTAGCGACCAATGGATGAGGGGCAGAGCATGGTTAAAAGTCGATGCAGCGGCCGCGCAGCTCCCAGTCGCCGAAGCGTGTCGGCTCCGGGCCGTCGCGCCCACCGACCTCGC
>WNFR01000721.1_pt1 | contig 33751 bp, 31 predicted proteins | sample 5400221 | NCBI WGS metagenome assembly WNFR01 (sample SAMN13153357, study PRJNA577476) | soil metagenome | isolation source: 40 cm soil under Madrone tree | place: USA:California | collected 2016-06-14
CCCGGGTGGATTTGGTGAGCGCGGTGTCGAGGGAAAAATCAAGGCCGCGCGTTTTGCGCGCGAGCACAAAGTGCCCTACCTCGGTCTTTGTCTCGGCATGCAGGTGGCGACGATCGAGTTTGCGAGAAATGTTTGCGGGCTGAAGGGCGCAAACAGCACCGAGTTCGATAAAGACGCAAAGGAGCCAGTAATCTCTTTGCTCGAAGAGCAGCGCGAAATTCGTAACAAAGGTGCAAGCATGCGACTCGGCACCTGGCCGACAAAAATCGTCAAAGGCACACTGGCGGAAAAAATTTACGGGAGCGGCGAAGTGATGGAGCGGCACCGGCACCGTTATGAATTCAATATGAAATATCGTGGCCGGATGGGCGATAAAGGTTTTACCATTTCAGGAACATCGCCCGATGGAGGGCTCGCCGAGCTAATCGAGTTGCGCGATCACCCTTATTTCGTCGGGTGCCAGTATCATCCGGAATTCCAAAGCAAACCGAATAAGCCGCACCCGCTTTTTAAAGGCTTCATCCAGGCGTGTCTCGCTTATCAAGCCGGTGCGACGCACGACGGAGCCGATCCATTATCGCTGCGCCGACTCCCTGATCAGGAACTCGTTCTGCAACGATAAGATCGCCTTCGAGCGCATCGAGCTCGCGCAAGAAGCGGAACAAATTTGCGGCTGCTTCACAGAGATCGCCACATTCGCTCAAACGGCGAATTGCGATGAAGCGTCCGCCGTTTTCGACCGCATTCCACGCGAGGAATGCACAGCGTTGATTTCGTTTCGGGGAAAACGATTGCGCGTTATGGACGAGTTGCACCGGAGTTTTCGGCGCATAATGCGAAGGCAGTTGTCCGGGCGCGGAGAGATTCTCGCGGGAGGTGACAATATTGATCTTGCCGAAGGCCGACAATTGCTCGGATGTGATTGGGCCGCGGCGCAAGATGTCGATTCTGTCGCCTCGCGGCGCGATGATGGTCGATTCAATTCCGTGTTTGGCCGCTCCGGCATCGACAATCAGCGGAATTCGCCCGCCGAGCTCATCCAGGACATGTTGTGCAGTCGTTGGACTAAGACGACCGAACCGATTTGCGCTCGGCGCAGCGAGTGGCGAACCTAATTCGCGAACAATTTCGGCAAAAATTGGATGCTCGCTGATTCGAACGGCAACCGTGTCCAGACCGGCAGTCACAATTTCAGGCACGATTGATTGTCGATCCAAAACGAGCGTGAGCGGTCCAGGCCAAAACTGCGCGATTAGTTTTTCGATGATTTCTCGAGAGTGATTGTCGATCTTAGCAATGCGCTCGAGCCAATCGCGATCTGGCAGATGAACAATCAACGGATCAAAACTCGGTCGTTCCTTGGCCTCGAAAATTTTGGCGACCGCGACTGGATTTAGCGCGTTCGCTGCCAATCCGTAAACAGTCTCCGTCGGGAGCGCGACGGTTTCGCCCGCGCGCAAAAGTCTGACTGCATGATCTGTAGCGGCGGTCTGCTCCCGCCGTCGGCGATCATAGATCGCCGCTACAGTTTCAGTCTTCACTTCGGCAATTTCGCAGCGAGCACCGATTCAGTCTGTTTTTTTCGAAATGCTTCCAGATTTTTGCGAATCTTTTCGTCACTCAGCGCAATGATCGCCGCCGCAAGCAATGCGGCGTTTCTTGCCCCAGCAACGCCGATCGCAAGTGTGCCGACGGGCACACCACTCGGCATTTGCGCAGTGGAAAGAAGCGAATCGAGTCCCTGCAACTCTGACGATGGAATCGGCACGCCCAGAACGGGGAGCCACGTGTAACCGGCGATTGCTCCCGCCAAATGCGCGGCCGCACCCGCGCCGGCGATAATTACGCGCAATCCGCGCGCTGCCGCTCTGCGCGCAAAATCGGCCGTTGCATCCGGGGATCGGTGCGCGGAGAGAACGCGCGACTCGTTAGGCACGCCAAGTTCATCAAGCGTTTCAACCGAATGGCGCATTGTCTCCCAATCGGATTTGCTGCCCATGATAACGGCGACGAGCGGCGAAGATTTCGGCGAAGGCATATAAATAGGCGGGAAGCTAACAGCTTCCCTATAGATTTCCACGCCTCGCTTTGGCTTTTAATTATCGGGCTTCAATCGCATATTATAGCGTGAATCCCGCGAGATCGGTTGTGCTTATTGGAATGATGGGCGCGGGCAAATCGTCAGTCGGGCGTTGCCTGCAGCGACGAACTGGGCTCAGTCGATTTGATACGGACGAAATGGCCTCGATTAAGCTTGGTCTGCCGCTCCCGGAGATCTTCTCCAAATTCGGCGAAGAAAAATTCCGCGAAATTGAAACACAAATTCTGCGAGGATTGGATCTCGAGAAAGCGATGATAATCGTAACGGGCGGCGGTATCGTGCTGCGAAACGAAAATGTCGATCTTATGCGCCAGCTCGGGACGATTGTTTTGCTCGAAGCAGATGAAGACACGCTTTTCGAAAGAGCGTCGCGAAAAAAGAATCGGCCGTTGCTGCAAACCCAGGATCCGCGTGCGACATTTGCAGAACTGTTGCGCACGCGTACGTCCCTTTATAGGAAAATCGCCGATATTCGCATCGATACATCATCGTTGCGCCATGATGACGTGGCTAAGATGATTTTGAACAAGATCGGTAATTTAGTTGTGACGAAGCAATGAGCGCTCAACTGAAATCGAAAGTTGTCGCGTTCGCGCGCGGCGTTGGTTTCGATTCGTGTCGTGTCGCGGCGTCCGCTCTCCCACCCCACGCGAACGAATTTCGCACCTGGCTTGAAGACGGCGCCCATGGCGAAATGCATTACATGGAACGCGGCGCGGAAAAGCGCGGCAATCCGCAAAGAGTTCTTCCGGGCGCGAAGTCGATCGTTGTGCTGGCGTTGAATTACTGGCAAGGGCCGGTCCGGCGGTCGCAGAACGCCGCTCCAGGGAGACTCGCGCGCTACGCGTGGGGTGATGATTATCACGAAGTGATCGCCGCAAAGCTGGATAAGATCGACAATTACCTGCGCGAATTCGGTGGGAAACAAAAATGTTACGTCGATACGGGACCGATTCTGGAACGGGATCACGCAGCCGCAGCGGGGATCGGCTGGCATGGCAAGAGCACGATGCTGGTTGATCCAAAACTCGGGACATATTTTTTTCTCGCGGAAATCTTAACCACGCTCGAACTACCGCCGGACGCGCCGCAACGCGATCGGTGTGGAACCTGCGAGCGTTGCATTATCGCTTGCCCGACGGGTGCGATCACGGCGCCCCATCGGTTGGATGCGCGGCGTTGCATTTCTTATCTCACGATCGAATTAAAAACTTCCATTCCGGTCGAATTGCGGCCGCTCATCGGCGATCGCATTTTCGGTTGCGATGACTGTCTGGATGCGTGTCCGTGGAATAAATTCGCGGACGCTTCGCGCGAAACCGCGTTCGCGGCGCGAAGATCGACAATCGGCATGGCGCTACGCGATTATCTCGATCTTAACGACGAACAGTTTCGGGAAATGTTTCGTCATTCGCCGATCAAGCGAATCAAGCGGCGCGGATTTTTGCGGAATGTTTGCGTGGCGCTGGGCAATGTGGGCAATGAATCGGATTTGCCGGCGCTAGGTCGCGCCGGGAACGACCTCGAGCCGTTAATCGCCGAGCACGCGCAGTGGGCAATCAATCGTATCCGGGAACGGTGTGCGCGCAAAGTCGCGGCAATTTTTTGAATCCAAAACGTTCGCCGGGCGCATCTCAACCTTAACTGAATGAACGCGATTTCCTTTGCAAAGGTCAAAAGACGAATTAGTTCTGGCGTTTTTACGAGAACTGATTCCCCCGCCATGCATCAAGCCGTAACCACACCTGCCGGCGCACCGGTTGTGCCACGCAAACGTCGTCCGCGCCGCAAGCGCAATATTCTCTTCGGCGTTGGCGCCTTGTTTTTACTCTTGATCATTGCTGGCATCATCAACAGCAAGAGGGAGAAACCGATTCCAGTGACGACCGAAAAAGCATCGCGTCGGAACATTCTGCAAACCGTATCGGCGACGGGAAAGGTGCAGCCGGAAGTGGAAGTAAAAATTTCGCCAGAAGTGGCGGGCGAGATCATCGAGCTGCCTGTGCAAGATGGAATGCCAGTGAAAAAGGGCGACCTCCTTGTGAAAATCAAACCCGATTCGTACAAGGCGCTCGTCGAACAGCAGGAAGCCGCGATCAGCGCAGCGAAGGCGACGAATTTGCAACAGAAAGCGACGCTGCTGAAAACGGAGCAAGATTTCAAGCGCGCAGAAGATTTGTTTAACAAGAAATTGATTTCGGCGCAGGAATATAACGCGGCGCAAGCCGCCTTCGACGTGGCGAAAAATACGTTCGAAAGTTCGCTCCATGAAATTGAACGGGCCCAGGCCGGATCGAGCCAGGCACGCGATCAACTTTCCAAAACAACAATTTATTCGCCGATCGACGGCACGATCACGTTGCTGAACAGCAAATTGGGCGAGCGCGTCGTGGCGACGAACCAGTTTGCCGGTACGGAAATGATGCGGGTGGCCGACCTGAGCCACATGCAGGCGGTCGTGGACGTGAATGAGAACGACGTCGTGAACGTAAAAATCAATGATAAAACAAAGATCGCAATCGACGCCTACGCCGACCGGAAATTTCGTGGGACCGTGCAACAAATTGCCAACACCGGAAAGACGACCGGCGCGGGAACGCAGGAAGAAGTGACCAACTTCGAAGTCAAAATCAGGATCGACGATCACGACATGAAACTGCGACCAGGCCTGAGTTGCACAGCGGACGTTGAAACCAGCGAGGTGAAAAACGCAGTGGCGGTGCCGATGCAAAGCGTCACGATTCGGACGGGCGATTCAAACCTGAGTCCGGAGGAAATCGAGAAGCGCAAACAAAAAGCGGCGGCGCGCGACAAGGGTGACAATAATGCCGAGTTCACGAACGATCGTCAGGAGAAAGCGGCGCAAAAGGAAGAGCGGGAGAAATTATCGAAGGTCGTTTTCGTAAAGCAAGGCGGCAAAGCAAAGATCCTAAAAGTAACGACCGGCATCGCGGACGATTCCTACATGGAAATTAAAAGCGGCGTGAACGCGGGCGACGAAGTGATTTCGGGCAGCTACAGCGCGATCAGCCGCAAGTTGAAGGACGGCGCCAAGGTCACGTATGACAAAGAGGCGTTGAAATAGCGCGAAGAGAAGCGTTTTTCCAAACGCAAACGATGCAAACTCTCGATTCAATCAGGCCGCCCGGTTCCATCGTTATCGACATCGAGAATCTGACGAAGGATTATGTGATGGGCGAAGAGATCGTGCGGGCGTTGCGCGGCGTGTCGCTGCAAATCCGGCGCAACGAGTATCTCGCGATCATGGGTCCAAGCGGCAGCGGAAAATCGACGCTAATGAATATGCTCGGTTGTCTCGATACGCCGACGAGCGGGCGTTACGAGTTTAATGGCAAGAATGTCGCGGAAATGAACGACGACGAACTGGCTGCAATCCGGAATCGCGAAATTGGCTTTGTTTTTCAAACGTTCAATTTGCTGCCCCGCTCCGACAGTTTGCACAACGTCGAGTTGCCGCTCATTTACGCGGGATTGGACCCCGAAACGCGCGAAGAGCGTGCGACGCAGGCGCTGTGCGACGTCGGCCTGGGCGATCGATTGCACCACAAGCCTAACGAGTTGTCCGGCGGGCAAAGGCAGCGCGTCGCGATTGCTCGCGCCCTCGTGAACCAGCCGTCGATAATTCTTGCGGACGAACCGACCGGAAATCTCGATTCAAAAACCGGCGCAGAAATTATGTCGATCTTGGAAACGCTTTATGAGCACGGCCACACGATCATTCTCGTCACTCATGAATTCGACATTGCGCGACACGCGCGGCGCACCGTGCATTTGCGCGATGGCTTGATCGAAAGCGATGAATTCGTGCAGCCCGGCGAAGTTCCAACGCTCGCCTACACATGAGACGTTTGCTTTACGAGCTGGGTGAAAGTTGGAAGATCGCCGCCGCTCAAATGCGCGCGAGCAAAACGCGTTCCATTCTCACCGCGTTGGGCGTCATCATCGGCATCGTCGCAGTTACGCTAATGGGCACGGCGATCAACGGAATTCAAACTGGATTCGACAAAAGCATGTCCGTGCTTGGTGACGACGTTCTCTATGTCACGCAGTGGCCATGGAAGCGGGTCGATGACTGGTGGAATTATCGGGATCGCAAAAAGATCAAGACGGAATACGCGGAAACGATCAATCGCATGATCGAAAAAACGCCAAACTCCAATCTCGTAGTTGCGGTGCCGACCTCGAGCTTGATGCGTTCAATCAAATACGGCGGCAACGAAGTCGAAAATGTTTTCACGCTCGGCACGACATCGGATTTCATCGTAACATCGACAGTCGATTGCAAGGAAGGCCGCTTCTTCAATGAAATCGAATCACGCGGCGCGGCAAATGTCGTCGTAATCGGCTACGACGTGGCCGATGCGCTTTTCCCCTCGGAAAATCCGATCAATAAATCCGTTTTGATCAACGGCCAACTCTTCAAGGTCGTCGGCGTGAACACGCGACAAGGAACATTTCTCGGCTTGTTCAGCTGGGATTCTATGGTGGCGATGCCATTGCCTGCGTTCAATAAGTACTTCAGCACGAAGAGCGATTCGGATGTGCGCGTAAAACTAAAAGACAAAACGAAATTGGCCGATGCGAAGGATGAACTGACCGGCCTGATGCGGCGGGTGCGCGGTTTGCCACCGGAAAAGAAGGACGACTTCACGATTAATGAGCAGCAAGCGTTTAAGAGCACACTCGATCCAGTAAAAAATACGATTGCCTTCGCGGGGCTTTTTATCACCGGCCTTTCGCTTTTCGTCGGCGCAATCGGGATCATGAACATCACGTTCGTGAGCGTGAAAGAGCGGACGAAAGAAATCGGGACGCGCAAAGCGCTCGGCGCACGGCGACGGACGATCCTATTGCAATTTCTCATTGAATCGACCGCACTGTGCTTGGTTGGCGGGTTTATCGGACTCGGCTTTGCGTTCCTAATGTGCACGGGAATTGGAAAAGCTTTCCCCGATTTCCCGATTCATTTTTCGGTCGGTTTGGTTTTGATCAGCATGATCGTTTCGGTCATGACCGGCTTAATTTCGGGATTTGCTCCCGCCTGGACAGCTTCCCGTCTCGATCCGGTAACGGCACTGCGCTACGAATGAATTAGCTAAGGTCGAAAATGTTATTTCGCGAAACCATTAAGATGGCCTGGAGCTCGTTAGGGGCGAATAAACTCCGCTCTGCCCTGACGATGCTCGGCATAACGATCGGCGTTTTTTCAGTTATCTCGGTGATGACGGCGATCGGCGCATTGCAAAATTCGATTGAGAATGGCTTAAGCTTTCTTGGATCAAACATTTTTCAATTCGCGAAGTATCCGGCCAATGTAAGCGTGGGCGGGGAGGTGAAGAAAAAATATCAGAACCGGCACAATATCACCTACCGGCAAGCGCTGCATTATTACAAATTGATGGAGGGAAGCGCCCGCGAGATTTGCCTCAAGAGTTTTGCTTATGAGGTGAAAGGTCAGGCTGTTTACAAAGGCGTGAAGACCACACCGAGTCTTCTCATCGTCGGAGCTAATCGAAGTTTTCTGACCGCCAATGCTTACACGCTTGGTTACGGACGGAATTTAAACGACGAAGATGTCGATCTTGCGCGCAATGTGATCGTCGTCGGAAAGATGGTTGAGAAGCGTTTGTTTCCGCATGAAACGCCCATCGGTAAAGTTATCAGAGTAACTGGACACACTTTCACGATTGTCGGTGTTCTCGCGGAAAAAGGGACCGCGTTCGGCCAAAGCCAGGATGACCTTTGCGTTATGCCGATCACGCGATTCTTCGAGGATTTCGGCGAAGCGAAGCGAACGGTCAACATCGCGACGCAATCCTTTTCCGCGGAAACGTATAATGCGACGATGGGAAAAGGGATAGGCGCGATGCGCATCGCGCGAGGGTTGCGGGCCGATCAGGAAAACGATTTTGAAATTTACTCGAACGAATCGCTCAAAAGCGCGTTCATTTCGGTTGCGGGCGTAGTGCGCGTCGGTGCGTTTGTTATCAGTTTTATCGCGCTGGTGGCGGCCGGTATCGGTATCATGAACATCATGCTCGTCAGCGTGACGGAACGAACGAAGGAAATCGGAGTGCGAAAGTCGATCGGGGCACGAAGTCGCGACATCCTGCGGCAATTCTTGACCGAGGCCGTCTTTATCTCCGAAGCGGGTGGTGTGCTCGGAATTCTTCTCGGAGTAATCGGTGGAGATTTGCTCGCGCTTTGGTTGCAGGTCGACCTGATCTTTCCTTTCGGGTGGGCCGTTGCCGGTCTGATCGTTTGCTCGGGAATCGGCATCGGATTTGGCCTGTATCCGGCGGTTCGGGCAGCGGCTCTCGACCCGATCGAAGCGTTGCGCTACGAGTAGCGAATCGACCGGCGGGCCGCGGTTCTCAGCGCGGCGGCATGCAACTTGCGCCTCCTTTGTTTTGACCATGCCTGACGCATGTCTTACTCTCGTAATCTTGAGCCGTTGCCGACGTGTCTGCTTTTCATCAACCATCCGCCGGGACTGCTTCCCATCGTAGCATCCTTCTCTTGGAAGAGTACGAAGCGCTTGCCGCGGCCATCGGCGCCGCGCTGAAGAAGTTTGCGCCGCAACACAGAGCCTCCGTTGCCCGATCTCTCGCTCAAGCGGAAACCCTCAGTGCAAAAATCGGCCCCGAGCTGTTTATTATCGATGTCGATCCACCGTGGGCGGGATTGACCGATTTTTTGGGGAAAATGCGGGATACACACCCGGATGCGGGCGTGCTCGTCATCGGCGACGCAATTCCCGCCGCAATCGCAGTCGAGCGCGGATCGTTCGGCGCGCTGCGATTCATCGAGAAGCCGTTTGAACTGGCGACGTTTGAAGCAGCCGTTCAAACGTTGCTTGAACCGTGGCGCGAATCGAACTCTATGAATCCGCGTGCAAGCTTGGGCACTCTTAATCCGATTGACGTTGTCTTATTGCATTACGCGGCCAGCGCAGATGTGATTGTCGATCTTCACGCGCGCGGTGAGCCTCCCGGTGAGATTCATTTTACTGGGGGTCAAGTTTCACACGCCGAAACGGAAAGGCTCATCGGCGCAGACGCGCTGCGCGAAATCTTGACCTGGTCAAAGGCGAAAATGAAGGAACGGGCGACAGGTGCCCCGGCGCGACCGGCAGTTCAGCCGGATTGGTCAGCGGCGCTATTAGATGTTTTGAGCAAACTCAAAGCGAGCCAGGTCCCGGCCATTCCAATTACGGAAAAGACTGAACCTGCGAAGCCGCGCGCCAAGGTGGGAAAGAGAATCGTCCTGATTGATGATACCGACATGCTGCTGGTTTTTGTCGAAGATGCGCTGGCTGCGGCGGATCCGGAGTTGCAAATCACAACCGCCCTGAACGCAACCGATGGAATGAAGCAAATCGAGCGCGTCAATCCCGACCTCGTGCTGCTCGATTATAGCCTGCCGGATTTCAATGGCGACGAAGTTTGCCGGCGGCTCTTAGAGAACGAGCACACTGCGCGCATACCGGTGTTGATGATGTCCGCTCGCGTGGCGGAAATGCATGCCGCGGCGGCGCGCCTCGAGAATGTGGTCGCAACCATCGAAAAGCCGTTTCTCTCTGAAGCGCTCGTTAGCCTCGTGCGGCGAACATCGGGAGCTCCAGTGCGGACGAAAACCGTTACACCTGCTGCGTCGGTGCAAACTCCAACGCCGGTTCGAGTGGCGGCGGAAGCAATGCCGAAGCAACAGAAAAATAAAGCTCCTTCGCGACTAAGCGCTGTTCCGCCATCGCGCCGCACATCGAGAAGCAGAAAGAATGGCAAGGCCGCGCGCAAGAAAAATGCAATCGTGCGAAAAACGAAAATGCCGAACCAGGAGGCGAAGCCGCAAACGGCCGAACCATCAGACGAGGAAGTTCGTCTCCGGGCTTACTTCATTTCAGAACGGCGACGGGAATTTGGTCTCCCGGGTGACGCAAGTTCTGATTGGCTGGAAGCGAAGCGACAACTTTTCTCCGAAACGGGACCTTGCTGATGATTGTCGATTTTGTTGTTGTCGATTAATCCAGGCCGAGCGCTTTGAATGTTGCATCAACATGTTGGAAGTGGACATCGAGCGAGCAAAGGCGATCGATTTCGGCTACAGAAAGCCGCGCCGCAATTTCCGGTTCCGTTTTAGCGTTGTCCGCGAAAGTCCCGTCGCCCTTCCAAGTCTTCTTTGCAGCACGTTGCACCGCTTCATACGCGCTCTTCCGCTCTGCACCCGCACGCGTGAGTGCGAGCAAGATCGACTGGCTAAAATACAGACCCTTGGTCATGGCGAGATTCACTTCCATTCGTTCCGGATAAACCTGCAAGCCGTCGACGATTTCACGCAACTTCACCAGCATGTAATCGAGAAGCGTGCATGAGTCCGGCAAAATGATCCTTTCCGCGCTGGAGTGACTGATGTCTCGCTCATGCCAAAGCGCGACATTTTCCAGCGCTACAACCGCGTTGCCGCGAATAACGCGCGCCAGCCCGCTTAGCCTTTCACTGGTGATCGGGTTGCGCTTATGCGGCATCGCCGAACTGCCCTTCTGTCCTTCACCAAAAAATTCTTCCACTTCGAGGACCTCGGTCCGCTGAAGATGGCGAAATTCAGTGGCCCAGCGATCGACACTCGATGCAATCACCGCGAGCGTAGCAAGGAACTCCGCGTGCCGGTCGCGTTGCACGATTTGGGTGGAAATCGTCGCCGGCTTCAACCCAAGTTTGTCACAAACGGCACGCTCGATCGCAGGATCGAGATGGGCATGCGTGCCAACGGCGCCGCTTAGTTTTCCGATTCGAATGCGTTCCAACGTCTGTCGCAGTCGTTCTTCCGCGCGTCCAAACTCGTCAAACATCAAAGCAAGTTTTAACCCAAAGGTGATTGGCTCTGCGTGAATACCATGGCTGCGACCGATCATCGGCGTCATCTTGAAGCGTCTGGCCCGATCACCAACCGCCGCGCGCAATTGTTTTACGTCTTCACTCAGAATTCTCGTCGATTCAGTCAACTGGACGGCGAGGGCCGTGTCCAAAATGTCCGAGGAGGTCAGCCCCTGATGGATCCAGCGCGCGGCGGGCCCGACTGATTCCGCTACGTTTTCGAGAAAGGCGATTACGTCATGATTTGTGCGCTTCTCGATTTCTGCGATCTCGGGAATGGAGAAGCGCGCGCGTTTTCGAATTTCGACCGCGTCTCGTTTTGGGATTTGGCCGAACTCGGCCATCGCCTCGCAGGCCAGTATTTCAATCTCGAGCCAAATTTGAAATTTCCGCTCGTCCGACCAAATCTGGCGCATTTGCGGCCGGGAATAACGATCGATCACCGTACCAAGATAAAAGCGCTGGCTCGGCGCGGAAAGCGTTTTGTGCGAAAAACAAATCGCTCCGATGAATTCGCCGCCGGAGCGATTATCAAATTCGATTGTCGATCTTACTGCCTAACAAACGCAGGCGCGAATAGACCGGCCGTTATTTTGAACGCGTACCTGGCCGCTGGCAAAAAGGTCGGCTACCGTCGCGACCGTCTCTTTTGTGTTCTTCGTGCAGGAACTCACGGCCAGGATCAAGTCTCCGAGGGAAAGTTTTGGAAGCGGCTTCAGGATCAAAGTATTTTTCCTCATTGATTTGGAATTTAGACAGCAACTCAGGTACCATCGTTCAATGTGAACAACCTCGACGGCGTGAAGCCGGAGTTGTCATGGAGTTATTGGCTCTGCGCGTGCCAGCATCCGCGACACTCGTGTTCAATTTGTGAACACTCAAGTTTATCGAGGCCGCTGCTTCATCAGTCGCAATGCCGAGATATAAAGTGTGGCAAATGCGACGACCGCCAGCAATATCCAGCGCAATTGCTCACGAATGAAATGAACCAACGCCTCTGGGTTGCTGAGAAGTTCCGGTTCCGCTTGGTAGGCCTTCGCGCCGAGATACGCCAAAATATAACATGCAATCGCCGAGCCAATAACGGTAACGCAACTAAAGACCATGAAATTCATTCGGACGATCCCTGCCGGAATCGAAATAAGATGCCGCACGACCGGTAGAAGCCGGGCGAAGAAAATTCCGCCGGCCTCGTAGCGATTGAGCCAGTGCTCCGCCTCCTCCAATTTCTTCGGGGTAAACAAAACGAAACGTCCCAGTCGCAAGACGAGTGGCCGCCCGATCCATCGCGAAATCCAATACATCGCTGCGGCGCCAAGATACGCACCCAGAGTTGCTGCCAAAATCACGCCCGGAAAGCTGAGTTTTCCCTGCGCGGCCAGGAACGCCGCCGGTGGAATCACCGCTTCCGCAGGGACCGGCACGGGCGTGCTGCCCAAGGCCGCTAACACGATGATACCGACGTACCCTCCCGTGAGGACCCAGCCGAACCAGAGCTCCAAAAGATGGTGCATATTGTCATTCTGAGCGAAGCGAGGAATCTCTCGATCTTCTTTTTGCAATCAATCCAGCGTAGTTGATTCTGAATTCCGAAAACCGCAACCTGATTCCACCATGTCGATCTACCGTCGCGTCCTGAGATACTACCGTCCCTTTTGGGGACAAACGGTTTTCGGTCTCGTGCTCACGCTCTTTGGCATCGGCTTGAATCTTCTTAAGCCGTGGCCGTTCAAGATTATTGTCGACGATTTCCTGCGGACGAATGGGACCGCGCGCAATGATTGGCGCCTCTGGATTCCCCTGCTCTGTCTCGCACTCGTGGTGATTCAGCTTTTCTGGGGCATCATTAACTGGATCACCAACTATCTGTTCGTAAAAATGGGTCTGCAAGCGCTGCTTAAGCTTCGGACGGACCTTTATTCCTACCTGCAGTCGCTCTCACTCAAGTACCACGATATGCGCCGCTCTAGCGATTCGAGTTTTCGCGTCGCGTACGATTCTCAGTCGATCCAGACAATCTACAACAAAGGCTTCACGAATATCTTTGGATCGACAATCACCCTTGCCGGCACATTTGTGATCATGGTGCGGCTTGATTGGCAACTCACGTTGCTTTCGCTTGCCATCGTGCCGCCGGTGGTCGGGGCGATTTACTTTTTTGCGCACCGGATTCGTCGCGAATCCACATTGATTCAGGAGCGCGAAAGTGCAATTCTCGCGCAAGTGCAGGAAGGCCTCAGCTCCATCCGCATGGTGCACGCATTCGGGCGCGAAGAATTTGAAGTTGGGCAATTCTACCAACAAGCCAGCCAAAGTTTGCAGGCAAATCTGCGTCTCACCCTAACTAATGTGAACAGCGCGCTTGTCATCAGCACGCTCATGGTCGTGGGCACGGCGGCGATGTATTATGTGGGCACACTCCATGTTCTCGCTGGCACGCTTACTCTCGGTTCGCTCCTCGTCTTTAGCGCGTATTTATTGATGCTCTACCAGCCACTCGAATCGCTCACTTACACAGCATGGGCGATGGAAGGTGCGACCGCGGGAGCGAAGCGTTGCTTTGAGGTGTTGGATGGACAGGATGATGTGGTCGATTCGCCAGAGGCGATTGCGATTGCCGAAACCAAGGGTGCGCTGCGATTCCAAAATGTGTCCTTTGGTTACGCGCAAGATCGACAGGTGCTGCATCGTGTCGATCTTGCGATTTCACCAAACCAAATCGTCGCGCTCGTGGGCGGAACGGGTGCGGGAAAAAGCACCCTCTTGAGCTTGGTGCCCAGGTTTTACGATCCAACTGAAGGTTCAATCGCGATCGATGGTCGCGATCTGCGCGTCATGACAAAGAAATCGTTGCGGGCACAAATCGCGATTGTCTTGCAAGACACCCTGCTCTTTTCCACAACCGTGCGCGAAAACATTGCCTACGGGCGACCCGATGCGACCGAAGAGGAAGTTGTCGACGCCGCGCGACGCGCTCAAGCTGATGATTTTATTCGGCGACTCCCGAATGGTTATGCAAATCCGGTCGGAGAGCGGGGCGGACATTTGAGTGTCGGCCAGCGACAACGAATCGGGATTGCGCGCGCCTTTTTAAAAAATGCGCCAATTCTACTTCTTGATGAACCGACTTCGGCGCTCGATCCGGCGACCGAAGCTGCCATTATGGAAACGATCAAGGCATTGATGCTTGGACGGACGACATTGATCGCGACCCATCGGCTTGCCACAATTCACAACTGCGATCAAATCGTAGTGCTGGAGCACGGGCGCATTGTTGAGCAGGGCCGCGGGGCCGAACTAGTCGCGGGCGGCGGAGTTTACGCGAACCTCTACACTTCGGGAAAATTTCATTCATGAGCAACGTCCGACAAGATCGACGTGTTGAAAACGATTGGTGGCCTCATCCGATTCCCTCGAACGTGGAGTTTGGCGAAGGATTTTATTGCGAGACCGCACAAATTTTTCGTCATCTCCGCAGCCGTAAGCGAAAGGCGGTCATGATCGGTAAGCACGTTTCCTGTTACGCCGGCTGCTCTTTTGCGGTTGGTGAGAATGGGCGCTGCACAATCGGTGATTTCACTTTGTTGAATGGCGCGCTCATCATGGCGGAGGAAAAGATCGGCATTGGGTCGCACTGTCTCATCTCTTGGAACGTCGGCATCGCCGATTCCGATTTTCATCCGCTCGAGCCGACCCAACGCCATATCGACGCGCAGGCGCTCGCGCCATTTTTCAAAGATCGTCCGCCGCGACCAAAGCTAAAGACCGCACCAGTCAGAATTGCCGACAATGTCTGGATTGGCATGAACGCGGTAATTTTGAAAGGCATAACCATCGGCGAAAACTCGGTCGTTGCTGCGGGCTCGGTCGTCACGAAAAGCGTTTTGCCAAACACGGTCGTCGCCGGCAATCCCGCCGTTGTTGTTAGAGAATTCTAACCACGAAGAACGCGAGTGGCTTAAGATGAAACGCAAGCGCATCGTCGTCATGGGTTTCATGGGCTCGATGCCAATTGCCGGCGTGATCTGGCAGCACGTTCATTACATCGTTGGTCTGCGCCGCCTGGGTCACGATATTTACTATATCGAAGATTCGGCACGGCTTCCCTACAACCCGGAAACGTTCGAAATAAACAATCAATTCGATTATGCGTCGCAGCTTCTCGCGCGATTGGCGCGCGAATTCCGATTCAAGAATCGATGGGCTTTTTGTGCGCGTTATCTACGGGGCCGGCCGACGGCAGGCTTATCGCTGAAAAAGGTCCGTCAGCTTTATCGCGAAGCCGATGCAATTTTGAATATCTGCGGCGCCCAGGAATTGAATGACGACCTCCTGGCTTGTGAACGCCTTCTTTACATCGAGAGCGATCCCGGCGTTGAGCAAATTAAAATCGACCGGGGCGTAGGATCGACGGTCGATTATTTGCAGCATCATCACGCACTTTTTACCTTCGGTGAAAATGTCGGCACGGAAAGTTTTCCGGTGCCGACGCATGGATTCAGATGGCATCCAACCCGTCAACCAATCGTGACTGATTTTTGGAAAACGACTCGCGCTCCGCCGCGGACGGCGGTGCTTACTTCGATTGCGAATTGGTCGACCAGCGGGGTGAAAGACATCACCTGGCGCGGCGAGAAATATCTCTGGAGCAAGTCGCGCGAGTTTCTGCGCTTCGTCGCTGCGCCAAAGAAAGCTAGCGAAATATTTGAGCTCGCGACCAATATTAAAGATGCAAGGGCGCGCGCGAAATTTCTGCGCAACGGCTGGCGCTTGTATTCGCCCCTTCAGCTTAGTGTCGATTACTGGCTCTACCGCGATTACATTCGCCGCTCCAAGGGCGAATTCACCGTCGCAAAAGATCAATATGTGCGCTTAAACACTGGTTGGTTCAGCGATCGCAGCGGTTGTTATCTTGCCGCTGGCCGGCCGGTCATCATTCAAGAAACTGGATTCACAAAAAACTACGGCGGCGACGCCGGGCTGCTCACCTTCAAGTCGTTGGGCGAAATTGTCGACGCAGTGAAAATGATCAATGCCGATTATAAACGCCACGCTCGGGCTGCTCGCGCCATCGCCCGCGAAATCTTTGAGGCAGAAAAGGTTCTGGCCTCGCTGCTCGACCGCGCTGGCGTTTAACCGCGAATCGTAATTGTAGCCTGCTTCTTGAATCGCGCATTGGCGGCATAGACGGTTGATTTCTGCAAAGTTCGTTTCATCTTCTCGGACTTTCCCGGCGATGAAATGTTTTTACTTGTCAATCTTGCTCGTGGTGTTTGAGGTAACTCAACTGCACGCACAGCAAAACGCACCGCCACCGGCTTTTCCGATGCAGCCGCACGCGTCGGCGAAACCGAGCGCAGCCGCGCCGGCTATTGTTACCGTGCCAGTGCCGCCGGCGCGTCCGAACGGCCCTGTTCAAAAAAGTTTGGTTCGGATCACTTCAACCGAAGTGGAACCCGATTATCGAGCGCCCTGGAACGCGGGCGGGTTGCAGCGCGGAGTTGGCGCCGGCTTTGTTGTCGATGGTAATCGCATCATGACCAATGCGCATGTCGTGAGCAACAGCCGCTACCTGACGGTGGAGCGCGACGGCGATCCCAACAAATATCCGGCCAAGGTCCAGTTCGTGGCACACGATTGCGATCTCGCGCTTATAACGGTCGATGCGCCCAATTTCTATAAGAACATGGTGCCGCTGAAGTTCGGCGGAATTCCCGAGCTTGAATCCACTGTATCCGCTTATGGTTATCCGATCGGTGGCGAGCGCATGTCGGTGACGGCGGGGATCGTCTCGCGGATCGACTTTCAACTTTACACGCATTCATCGATTGATCAGCACCTGGCGGTTCAAATCAGCGCGCAGATCAATCCCGGCAACAGTGGCGGGCCGGTGATGCAAAACGCCAAGGTGGTGGGAGTCGCGTTTCAGGGTTACAGCGGCGATGTCGCCCAAGGCGTCGCTTACATGGTGCCGACCCCGGTGATTCGCCGTTTTCTCAGAGATATCGAGGATGGGCATTACGATAAATACGTCGATCTTGGGATGACGTATTCCAAACTACAGAACCCGGCGCAGAGAAAATTTCTCGGGTTAAAAGACGACGGTCGCGGTGTGCTCGTCAACACGGTAGTGGCAGCGGGGCCGTGCGCGAAAATTCTGCGCGAAGGCGATGTGCTGCTGGCGATCGACGATCATCCGATTGCGAGCGATGCGAGTGTCGAATTGGAAGGCGCACACGTGGAGATGCCCGAAGTGGTGGAACGAAAATTTAAAGGCGACGCAGTGAAATTCGACATCTGGCGCGACAAGCAGCCGACGAGCGTGAAGATCGTGCTGAGCACGGTTTGGCCCTATTTTGTTCAGGGTCACAGCTATGATGTGCGGCCGCGTTTCGTCGTTTACGGTGGGTTGCTTTTTCAACCGCTAAGCCTCGATTTAATCGAGGCCTATCAGCCGGCTGATTTGCGTCTTCGTCATTACTTCGATTACTTTGTGCTCGAGCAAATTTATCGGGAACATCCGGACGTAATTGTCCTGACAAACATTTTGCCGGATCCGATCAACACTTTTCTGGCGCCTTATCGCGGGGGGATTGTCGATGAAATCAACGGCAAGAAAATTCGCACCCTCGATGAATTGGCGAAAACATTTTCCGAACCGGCGGACCGTTTTGTTGTAAGAATGATCGGCGATGGCCCACCGCTGGTGCTCGACCCGAAGCAGGCGGAAGCGGCGCGTGAGCGAATCAAGACGCGTTACAACGTGGTGCGGGAACAAAACCTCCAGGAACAAGCGGTGGCGAAAGCGGCCGAAGATCAGAAAAAATTTTAAAGATGCGAAGAAATTTGTTCACCACTTTCGCGATCATTCTCCTGACGGTTACCGCAGCAATTGCAAAGAAGGAGCCGGCACTGCCGACGGCGAAGGAGAGCAAGCAAAAGCCGCTTTCGCTCGTGCGTGTGAATGTGACCGGCCAGCCCTACGATTATTTTCGGCCCTGGCAAAAGAAAGCGCCCCAATCGAAACGGGCTCTCGGCGCCGTGATATCGAAAGGTCGTGTTCTGGTGACGGCCGATTTAGTGGCGAACCAAAATTACGTTGAGCTGGAGCGCGCCGAGTCCGGCGAGAAAAGCGCAGCCAACGTTCAGGTGATTGATTATGAGGCAAACCTTGCTCTTCTCGAGCCATCCGAGAAAAATTTCCTGGGCGGCATCGCGCCGCTCGACATTGCGACCGATACGGTAGTGGGCGATCGGCTCGCCGCATGGCAACTCGAGCCGACCGGCGCGCTCATTGCCACGGAAGGTTTGGTCACCACCATTCAGATGACTCATTATCCTATGGATGTCGGCCAGTTCCTCACTTATCGCGTCAGCATTTCGATGCAGTATCGAGAGAACAGCTACACGATTCCGCTGGTTAAAAATAACAAACTGGCCGGCTTGTTGTTGCGATATGATTCCCGCGCTCAACTGGTCGACGCCATTCCCGCGCCCATTATCACACATTTTTTGAAAGACGCTGAGACCGAGAACTACGATGGTTTTCCTTCCGCCGGTTTTTCATTTTTCCCGACGCGCGATCCACAGCTGCGTGCTTTCGCCGGTCAAACTGGAAAGCCGGGTGGAGTTTATGTGACGAATGTCGAACCGAACATGCCGGCAGTGAAGGCCGGCCTGCAAGTGGGCGACATCGTGACAGAAATTGGCCATAACGAGATCGATCAAAATGGCAACTATGTCGATCCGCTCTACGGCAAAATTGAACTTACAAATCTGCTCACCGCCCATGCCTTCGCAGGCGACAACGTGCCCTTCCAAATCCAGCGCGCTGGCAAACCGCTGCAATTCAATGTCACACTCGAGCATCGCGCCGCGAAAAATTACGTTGTCGCGCCGTACAATCTCGATCAGCCGCCTCTCTACTACGTGCTCGGCGGAGTAATTTTTCAGGAGTTGTCGCGCCAGTACTTAAAAGAATGGGGCGCTAACTGGCAGAAAGAAGCTCCCCAAAGATTTGTTTATCTCGATCGTTTCCAATCCGAGCTTTTCCCCGAAGGTCATCGTAAAGTGGTCGTGCTCAGCCAAGTGTTGCCGGCCAACGCGACCATCGGTTACGACGATCACGCCTACTTGATCGTCAAAAAAGTGAACGGCGCAGAAGTAAAGTCGTTGGCCGATCTGGCGGAAGCGGTAAAGCATCCGATCGACGGATTCATAAAAATCGAGACTGAAGAGGACCCAAAGCAGATCGAGTTGGAAGCGGCGCAAGTGGCCGCGGAAGCACCTGCCCTCCAGGAAAGTTACGGCATCCCTTCGCTGCAACGTTTGGAGTAAGACGAACAGTTGATTGTCGATCTTGCAAACCGCGTTGGTTAGCGGTTAAGGGGATGCTTCGGCCGGATGGCGCAAGACAATCAAACTTTTTCGTCGGGCTCGGTTCTTCCCGCCGGCCGCGGCGCACTCAGAAATTTTGCGACTTCTTCGTTGTAGGTTTTGAACGGGTCGCCCATCACGAGAAAATCACGGCTATCGCAGGCGATGGAATCCCAGTTGATCACGTAGGATTGATCGCCTTGTTGGAACCCGGCTACGGCGCGCGCGCGGCCGGAGGCGCGGGTATTGGCCGGCGGAGTGTGGGTCGCGTCCCGGCGGCGCACGCTGTTGTTCCACTCAAGGATTCGTTTGCCCGGCGTGATTCCGAAAAACAATCCGCGCTCCGGATCGATGTTGTGATATTCAAGATCGACACTTTGCAGCCACGGATCGTTCCAACTCAATCCTTCCGACTCAATCAATATCTCGAGCAGCCACTTCTTCGTGATCCAATCGACGCCGCCAATCAGTGAGTGAGGGTTTCGCTCGAGCGCCTCGAGAACAAAACTCCAGCTCTCAAGCAGCCAATTCGTTTCCGCGTTGCGATTTCGAAAACGCTTCTGGGCGAGATCGTAAAACTGCCATTGCACGTCGAGCGCGCCGATCGTCTTGCCGTTCTCGAGATCGACAATCCAACGTCCGCTCGGGTCGCGCGAAATGTCGCGCGTGCTCTGGACCGCATCGGTCAAGACAAGATTGCGCGGCAAGCAGCCATCTTCGAGGAGTGAGAGGACGCACGCGCTGGTGCCGATCTTAAGCGCCGTCGCGAACGGGCTCATGTTTGAGTCCCCAATGAGCAAATGAAGCCGCCGATATTTCCGATAGTCGGCCAACGGTTCATCTCGGGCGTTGATAATGGCGCGATTAAACTGCACCCACTGATAGATATCATTGACGATGTGATCGGCGCGCTGGCTCAGTTGAAAATCGACCTGCGCTTCCTGTTTTGGTGGCTCAAAATCGAACGCCAGCGGGTTGGCCTGGCCGACGCGGCCCGCGCCAGTGAAGATCTGTCTCGTCGCCAAAAAGGTGAGAAGTGTCCCGAGGACCGGCGGCGTGAATTGCGCCTCGCGTTTCATCAAATAATTCTCATGGCAACCAAAGGTGGCGCCAGTGTGATGGTCGACGTTGTTCTTGATGAACGAAGCGTGACCGGCCCCGCCCAATGCGACGAGAGACGATTGAAGTAACTCGTCACCGGCTAGATCGTAGGTGACCAAATCACGCAGGTGCAAACACTCCGGCGATGCGTACTCGATGTGGCCCATGTCGAGATAGAGACGTCCGCCATTTAGAAGGAAGCCGCCATTGCCAGGCGGTTCTTCATAATCGCGATAGTGGAGATCGATCGTTCCGATCTGGGCTTTTCGGAAGAGGTAATTCTTAACCTTCGCCGGCCAGGCCTCGGAATTAGCGTGCGCATCTTCTTCGCTGAGCAAACAGCCGTACTCAGTCTCTATTCCGACGATCCGATCCATCCCAGCGAGCATCTCTCACCGTTGTGCGGCGGACAAGCGGCAATCATCAAAATTTGCACGCCAAGACTGGAAGCGCGCATGAGGCTTGAAAACGAATTGGAAACTGCGCAAAATGATTTCTGCATGAAACATTTGGGTCTTCGCAGTCCATTCGTGCAGGTGGGCGGATTAGTCTATTTCGCCCGCATGTTGGATAAAATTCGCGCTCATGCCAAAGGTGAATTGCCTCCGGATTATCAGGCGAATCTCGGCCGGGGTTTTGATGAGCGCTGCGTTGCCTTTTTGCGCGTCAGCTATAAGCAATTAGTCGAACAAGTGAAGCAGGGCGGCACTGACGAAGAAATCCTTCGATGGTGTTTCAGTATGGGCCGTCAGCCATCCGAGGACGAAATTTATGTCTGGAATGAATTCATGCGCAAGCGTGGCTGGAATGATGAAGTCTCTGAGACGCTGAAACGCCGCAAGAAGGAAGCCGCTATGGCCGGCCGGTCCGAGATTGAAACGATGTTTACCTTTATCGACGCAGATGAAGGTCGCTCGGTGATCACATCGTACTGAAAATAGTAGAGACGCCGCGCGGAGCTTGTCCTAAACGGAGTTGAGGAGCGTCCGGGCAGCGCAGCGCGCTGTCCTTATTACGGCGCCTTTGCTGGCGCGGCCACTTTATGCGGCGGCGGCGGTGGCGGCTGCATCCGATAGTCGATAAATTTCCAGACCGCAATAACGACAATAACCACCGTCACCGTGGCAAGCCAAAGCCGCGTCGATTGACTCGTCACTTCGCCTATTCCGACAATGTATCGATTCGTTCCGCGAGCGCGAAATCGAGTTCAGTCAGGCCGCCTTTACTGTGGGTCGAGAGAACCAGTCGCACTTTATTGTAGCGAATATCGATGTCGGGGTGGTGCTCCTCGTCCTCCGCCACTTCGGCCACCGCATTCACAAAATCGATCGCATCGGAAAAATCATCAAACTCAAAAGTCCGTTCGATGTGCTTCTTTTCCAGTTCCCACTCCGGGACCTTTTTCATGCGGGCCTTCAGGTCGTCCGCTTTCATCAAATCAGCCATAACGGGACAACGAGTAACATCCCAAAATCGTTTTGCAACGGCGAATCCAGCTTCTTTCTTGAGCCGAGCGCTTTTTGCCTAAAGATGGATAATCTTACGAAGATTCCTCGTCGAATCGAAAACCTCTACCGCAGATCGCCGCGCCTGCCGTGAGACCTTCGGCCAATCCGAGAGGAGTTCTTTTATCGCGGCAACGGCTTCCTCCAGCCCGTCGACAAAACGAAAGCCGCTTTCCAGTGGAAGATATTTCGCGGCGCCCGTATCTTCCGTGACGACCGGACGTCCCGAAGCGAGGAAGCTCGCCGCCCGATCGCTCAGCCAACCTGTCTGCCACGCAACATCTACGCCCTTGATCGCTGTGAATTCGGCCAGCGCGCTTCCGATGTAGCTTCGATATTTCCTTGGTGTTCGTGCGACCCGGTGCGGATCGACGATCTGCCATCCACGTTCCGCCAGACGCATTCTCTCGGGGTCATTAGCGTTGATATTCATAGCTAGTTCGAAGCGCGCGCCCGGCAGCTGCCGCGGAAGATCAAGATATTTTTCGAACGCGAGTTTCTTCGATAAATCCGGAAATTCTCCCGCAACTTCAACCGCCCCACTCCAATACCATTGACCGATCGTCGTAAACTTCGATAAGCACGGACGCCGTTGACGCCGGAAGAATTCAGTATCCACAAGCGGGTAAAATGTCTTCCATTTCAGGCGCGACTCCGGCAACCGGCAGTCGGGCCCGTGAACATTGAGCCCGATCGTCCAAAATTCGTGATGGTATGATTGGCCCATCTCCACCCGCGTCATCCAATAAAAAATTTCGCTCGGGTCGAGATCGCAAAAAATCCGCCGCTCAAATTGCAGCAGCAACGGCGGATGAATCGAATAACTGAGATTGAGCAGCGTGTTCGGGCCAGCGAGCCGATCGAGCAGTTCGCGTTTTGAAATGCCGATGCAACGAATCGCCGCGAGGTCATGGACATCATTCGCCGCCTTTTGATAAAGCAGGCAGTAGCGACCGGCGAGACCATGCTCGCGCAAACGCCGTTGGAAATTGTCGATCTTGGCTTGATCGTCGCGCGCATTTCCTGTCGCCGGCAGCAATTCCAGCCAGATCGCGTCCAGCTTCAATCGTCGCAACCCAAGCATCCACTGCAGCGGCACCGAAAAATTGCCGCCTCCCTCGCGATACTTCGCCGCAAACCCGCAGCCGAGAAAAATCGTCACCTAGCGAGAATCGCTCGTGTTTCGAGCACCTCAAGCGTTCTCGCCGGTTTTGACCTTGATGCTTCCGCCAGACAATCGCTCTGGGCCGGCTAACCTAACAACGTGAGTTTCATCTTTACGATCATCGGTTTGATGTTTGCCCTGGACATATTGTGGTGGTGGGTCCTGGCGCGCGCGACGAATCGCAAGTGGGTCCGCGCCTTTGTCACGGTTTTCATGATCGCCCAAGCGGTCGGGTTAATATGGCTCATCAGCGGACGGATCTTTCAAACAGGGTGGGACCGCTGGTTACCGAAGTTCGCGACGGCTGTCATATTCATTTGGCATTTTATCGGACTCGGTTTGTTGTCGCTGCTTGGCATTGGGCTCATACCGATCCTCCTCGTTCAACGGTTGGTGCGCATAAGCAGGCGCCGCCGGCAACCGGAGGAGCAACTCTCGAATCATCGCAATCAGTACACGCGCCGTGAGTTTCTTCGGTTTGCCGCAGCCGTCACTCCGCCGCTGCTTACTTTGGGCCTAACCGGCGTTGCTCTGCACCAACTGAATCAGTTCCGCGTCCGCCGCCTCGTTGTCCCGGTTCGCGACCTGCCACGCAGCCTCGACGGAATGACTATTGCGCACGTGAGCGACATGCATGTAGGACGCTTCACTTCCGGACGTGTTCTTCGCGAGATGGTTCGCGTGGTCAATGAACTCCGCGCCGACCTGGTTCTCTTGACGGGCGATCTGATTAACGATGCGCTCACATGCCTCGACGAAGGAATCGATCTGGTTCGAGCAATCGATCCGCGTCTGGGATTGTATTTGATCGAGGGAAATCACGATCTGCTTGAAAACGGTCTCGAATTCGAGCGACGCGTAAAAGCATCCGGCATTCCGTTTCTTCTGGACGAATCCGCTATTGCAGCCGTTCGCGGTGTGCCAGTTCAGGTACTGGGCCTAAGCTGGACGCGCCGGTATAGCACGAATCACGACGCAGAGATCTCAAGATCTGTGCGCGCGCTGCTGCAGCAACGCCAGCCGGACGTTTTTGCCATTCTGCTGGCGCATCACCCGCACGCCTTCGACGCGGCCGCCGAAGCGCAAATGCCTCTCACTCTATCCGGACACACCCACGGCGGTCAGTTGATGTTGAACGAACAACTCGGATTCGGCCCGGCGTTGTTTCGTTACTGGTCCGGACTTTATACTCGCGGCGAAAGCAAACTCATCGTCTCGAACGGCGTCGGTAACTGGTTTCCCGTGCGCGCGAACGCGCCCGCCGAACTCATTCACATCACCTTGCGCTGCGAGTCGTGATGCAGAAACGAAGGCGCCGCGAAAAGCAAATTTCGAATTTCGGCCACTGGTTGACGCCCCTGCCTTCCTCCGCAAATTAGCGCTTTCTCCGCGCCCGTAGCTCAACTGGATAGAGCATCTGACTACGGATCAGAAGGTTTGAAGTTCGAATCTTCACGGGCGCGCATTTCTTTGTTTCCTTGTAGCCGCACCGCTCAGTCGGCGCGTTATCGATCCGGCGCCGTGGTTAAACTTTATCAAGCTATGACTTCGAATTGGCTCATGAGTTTGAATGTCTCATAGCGCTCTTTGATTTCCTCCGTCGATAGTTTGCGCAAGCGTTCCAAGCTGAATGCTTCCACCGCGAAACTGGCGAGCACGCTTCCGTAAATCATCGCTTTGCGCAGATCGGTGAAATGCACTGTCTTCACCGTTCCGGCCAAATATCCCGCGATGCCGCCGGCGAAGGTATCCCCTGCCCCGGTTGGATCGTGAATGTCTTCCAACGGATAAGCGCCGCAGCTGAAAAATTCATCATCGCCGAAAAGTAAGGCGCCGTGTTCGCCTTTTTTAATCGCGACATAGCGCGGCCCGAACTTGCGTATTTTTCTCCCAGCTTTGATCAAGCTTGTCTCTTTGGTCATTTCCCGCGCCTCGCTGTCGTTCAAAATCAGAAGGTCGACCCGTGGAAGCAGCGCATCCAGTTCGGCGCGCGTTGTCTCGATCCAAAGGTCCATCGTATCGGCCACGACGAAGCGCGGCTCTTCCATTTGATCGAGCACGTGGGATTGCAACGTCGGCGCGATGTTTGCCAGCAAAACAAAATCGGTCTTGCGATACGAGCCCGGCAACTTCGGTTGGAAATTCTCGAAAACGTTTAGCGCGATCGAACGCGTTTCGCGCGTGTTCAAATCCCAGGAATATTCGCCGGACCAGCGGAAGGTTTTCCCGTTCACCCGCTGCACTCCTTCACTGTCGATCTTGCGCGATTTCCAAAACTCGAACTCCGAATCGGGGAAATCATTCCCGACGACACCGACCAGGTTGACTGGAGAGAAAAAACTCGCTGCCGCTGCAGCATAGGAAGCTGAGCCGCCTAACAAGTCGCTATGTTCTTCGACCGGTGTTTTCACTGTGTCCAGTCCGATGGAGCCAACGACTAATACAGACATAAATTAGAGAGCAGAAGTCAGAGGTCAGCGATCAGAAGCTTTTTGCAAGCGCGGGCGTACTCGACAATATCGGGCGCTTTCAATAACCCAGAAACGATGGCGACACGACGCGCGCCCGCGGCGATGACTTGTTCGAGATTGTCGATTTTGATTCCGCCGATGCAAAAGACTGGCATCGTTAGATCGATATGCACCCGGGCAATCTCCGTAAGACCGATTGGCGCATAATCGGGTTTGGTTGGCGTCGCGAAGATTGGGCCGAACCCGATATAGTCCGCGCCTTCGTGTTGCGCGGCGGCTGCTTGCGTCAAGTTGTGGGTTGATTTCCCGACGCCGATGACGCGGCCGGCCTTTTCCCGGGCCAGCGAGATTGCATCGTCTTCCTGGCCGACATGCACGCCTTCCACCGGGACTTTTTGCGCAATCTCAGCGTAATCGTTCGCGATTAGCGGAACCGAAGATCGACAGGTAATTTTGTGCAGGTCGGATGCAAGATCGACCAGTTCGTTGACCGACTGTTGTTTGCCGCGCAATTGGATAAGATCGACACCTCCTTCGATCATCGCTTCCGCTACACGAGTCGCGTCTGAGATATCAACATAGCTTAGATCTAAGATACCGTAGAGTCGGCAATCGCTTAGATCTTTCATAAAGGTGAGGTGTTGTAGTCGCCCCCGCTCTTTCGGGGCGAATCTTTTTATGGGCACGGCGACGGAGCGCCGTAGCTACAGCTACTCGTGCAGCCGCCGGCCGGGCGCATGTCGCAGTTCGAAATTCTCCGAAGCCATTACCCGCTCGACGAAACCGGTGTCGTATTTCCCGTCGCGGAATTCGGCGTTGCGCATGATAGCGGCATGAAACGGGACCGTTGTTTTGATTCCCGTAATGTAATATTCGTCCAGAGCCCGGCGCATGCGATCAATGGCGGAGATGCGGTTCGCGCCGACGGTGATGATTTTCGCGATCATGGAATCGTAATATGGCGGTACGATGTAGCCGGTGTAAGCATGCGAATCGATGCGAACACCGCGGCCACCGGGCGCGTAGTAAAAAGCGATTCGCCCGGGCGTTGGTTGAAAATCCCTGGCCGGATCTTCGGCATTAATGCGACACTGGATCGCGTGAAGCCGCGGGGTCGCATGCGCAACGTGTGGCGAAAGCGGCTGACCCGCAGCGATGCGAATCTGTTCCTTGACCAGATCGCAACCGTAAACCTCTTCCGTGATCGTGTGCTCCACCTGGATACGAGTATTCATCTCGATAAAGTAAAAGTGTCGATCCGCATCGACGAGAAACTCAACCGTCCCGGCATTCTCGTAACCGACCGATTTCGCCAGTTTCACCGCGGCATTGCCCATCTTTTTGCGTAAGGCCGCAGTCATGAGAGGCGACGGACATTCCTCGATGACTTTTTGGTTGCGCCGTTGAATGGAACAATCGCGCTCGCCCAGATGAACGACGCGACCGTGCTGATCGGCCATGATTTGAAACTCGATGTGGTGCGGGTTGGCGATCAACTTCTCGATATAGACGTGGCCGTTCCCAAAAGCCTTCTCGGCCTCGTGACGCGCGCTGTGAAAACCGTTGATCAGGCTCGGCTCATTGTGGGCGGTACGCATTCCTCGCCCGCCCCCGCCGGCGGTCGCCTTGATCATGACCGGGTAGCCGATCTTTTTCGCGATCCTCACCGCTTCCATCTCCGTTTCGACGATTTCGTTGCTTCCCGGTGTCACCGGCACACCGGCTTTGCGCGCACAAGCACGCGCCGTGTTTTTATCTCCCACCGCCTGCATCGCCCTTGAAGACGGGCCGATGAATTTGATCTTGCAGCTTTCGCAGACTTCTGCGAAATGCGCATTTTCCGCCAGAAAACCGTAGCCGGGATGGATGGCATCGACATTGCCCACCTCGGCCGCGCTCATGATGCGGTCGATTTTTAAATAGCTTTCCGAGCTGGGCGGCGCCCCGATGCAAATCGATTCGTCTGCCAGTTGAACATGCATCGAATCAACATCCGCCTCAGAATAAACTGCCAGGGTCCGAACGCCGAGCTCTTTGCAGGCGCGGATGATGCGCAGCGCGATTTCGCCGCGATTGGCAATCAGGACTTTCTCGAACATGAATGAAGTTGGAGGCGCGAGGAAGTCGCGCTCCTTCCCTGCGCGTCAACGCACACGGAAGAGGACCTGACCGAACTGCACCGGTTTGCCACTCTCGGCCACAACTTCCGCGATGACTCCGCTGGTTTCCGCTTTTATTTCGTTCATCACTTTCATTGCCTCGATAATGCAAACTATCGTGTCCTCGGTGACTGTTTTCCCCACATCGACAAACGGCGGTGCGTCCGGCGAACCGCCACGGTAGAACGTGCCCACCATGGGCGAAACGATGTCTTTGAGCGCCGTTTCAACCGAGTGAGACGCTGCGGCGGGCGGGCCGTTTGAAACCGCCGGCGTTGGAGATGGCGAGACAGTTGCGGGCGCGGAAATAATCGGTTGGTCGACGCCTTTTTGCAGCTTCAGGCGAAAACCGTCTTTCTCCATCTCGAAAACCGAGAGGTCGTTCTTCTTCATCAAATCAATGATGGCTTTGATATCTTTGAGGTCCACGGCGGCTCCCATTGGTAAAAAACCGAGGGTCTAGGTAAAGCGGTTTTGCAAGCGAGGTCAAGTCAACGAATTAAGCCATAGCGGCGGTCTATGGTCGCCGAAATAAAATGCGATGCTCATAGAGCGCCGGTACAGATGGGCCTGAAGATGTCGGTCTTCGACTTTAAAATCATTGACGAGACGGAGGCTTACCTCGTCGTCGATAAGCCGCCATTTCTTCTTGTGCACCCGACCAAGCCAAACAGCACGTCAACGTTATGGAAAGAATTACGCGAGCTGCTCGCGTTTGAAATCGCGAATGGCGGTCAGGTTTCGATTGTGAACCGGCTGGATCGCGAGACGAGCGGTCTCGTCCTAGTTGCAAAAACCTCCACCGCGGCACGGCGATTTGGTCTCTTGATGCAGCAGCAACGATTAAAAAAAGAATACCTGGCGATTGTCTGGGGCTGGCCAGACTGGGAAACTAAAATTGTCAATTCGCCGTTGGATCGACAAGGCAAACATCGACAAGCAGCCATCTGGTTGAAGCAAACGATTCATCCGGCCGGCGCACCGGCGAAGACTGAGTTCCACGTCGAGCGGCGCTTCGTTAGGTCGACAATCGAAAAATTCAGCCTTGTTCGCGCAATCCCGCAAACTGGCCGCACACACCAAATTCGGGTCCATCTCGCTTCAACTGGCCACCCGATTGTCGGCGACAAAATCTATGGCCCGGATGAAAAGCTCTATCTCCAGTTTATCAAGACGGGATGGACGCGCGATCTCGAGCGGCACCTGCTCCTGCCGCGCCACGCTCTTCATGCCACAAAGCTCACGGTCAACGGCGAGCATGAATGGACCAGCCCGCTGCCTGTTGATCTTGCCGATTTCTGTGGCGGCGGTCTATGACCGCCGGTTTGATAATATTCGGCGCTCGCAGAGTCCCGCTATAGAAGTCACGTCGATTGCAATTGAATCAACTGCTTTTATGGTAACGCGCCGATGAAGATTCTCCGTGCCGCTGCCATCGCGTCTCTTCTCGCGTTTTTGCTCACGTCCTCTCGAGCGTTTGCCGGTGAGGAAGGATTAGCTTTCCCCTCTCCCATGAATGCTCTTGAGCCGCCAAGATTCGAACTCGCGGTCGAGTCTGCCTATTTACTCGGCTTTATTAACAGTCCGCACAGTTATGAAATCGGGGCAGAGTTTCTGACGGCGCGTGTCCGCTGGGGAGTGAAGCGAAGCGACAGTTGGCTGCGTGGTTACAATCAATTTTACTTCTCCGCCGTGGCCGAGCCGGTTTTCCGCGGCATCGAAAACCATTATTTCGGCCTGAATTTTGGACTGCGTTACAACTTCGTCCAGCCGAACAGCCGGCTTGTTCCCTATGTTTCGGGCGGCGTTGGTTTGGGATGGATCGACAGCCATCCGGACATTCCCGGTGCGCAGGGCCAGGATTTCACGTTCAATATTTTAGCGGCGGCCGGGGTAGCCTACGAGCTGAATGAACGTTGGAAAGTCGAGGCCGGCGTTCTTTATGAACACCTTTCGAATGGTGGACAAACCGATCCAAATCCCAGTCTGAATCTGATCGGCCCACAGCTGGGCGTTACATACTCCTTTTAGCGCGAGCATGCCTTCCGTGTGCGCTACGGCAATCTCTGTTGGGGAAGCTGCCAGCTTCCCAATTATCCGAAAACGGGACGCTCACAGCGTCCCCTATAGCGCGAGCAACGGATGAGTCCGCCAAACGAAAATATTCTGGTCGTTCGGCGCGATCTCTTCGATCGGTTAGGAAGTTTTCACGGGCTGAACTTCGAGCCGCAAAAATATTTGGGCGCGTTGCTGTCGCGCGGAAACAATTTCTTTCTGCCGCGCGCTCAAGCGGAAACCGATCCGACGCACAAGCAGCTCATCCCGTACGTGCTGCTTATGTTTGCGGACAAAGTTCTTTATTACGTCCGCGGCAAAAAAGCGGGCGAGCAACGGCTGGTCGCGAAAGGCTCCATCGGCATCGGCGGCCATATGAATGAAAGCGACGAATCATTCTTTGCGCTGGATGAAGCGGCCTATCGCGCCGGCGTCGAGCGCGAAGTGAACGAAGAAATTAAAATCGACGCAAAATTTGAAGATCGCATCGTCGCCCTTTTAAATGACGACACGACCGACGTGGGCCGCGTCCATCTGGGCATCGTCCATGTCTTCAAATTAGCCGAACCGAACGTCGAAAAACGCGAAGCGATGATTACGAATCTGACGTTCCTTACAAAGGACGAGTTGGTTGCGCGTCGCGAATCGCTGGAAAGCTGGTCGCAGATTTGCGTCGACTCGCTCGAGCGCTTGTTGGCTGAGGTGTGATTACAGCCCAAGATCGACAAGCAGCGACAGACCTTATCGTTCCGGGTCCAATGTCATCGCAAGTGTGTCGATTTGCCATCGCCCGACAGGGTGTGAAGTACCAATCTCGATTCGGGCGCCTCTTGTCGGATAATTCACGTGCGCGTTAAAAAAACCTCTCGGCTCAAAAAACTGTGATTGAAATGTGACGTCCCCCTTCACGTCGATCGGCCCCACCGGTGTTCCAAGCTGCTGGAGCCTTGAGAGCAAATCCTGTTGCGCGGAAGGCGGAAAATCAAGACGCGCCTGAGGACCAAGCCGTGATGCCAGAAAAGCGGGGTCGTGTTGAACCGCGAGCTTTTGGATCGCTTCATTCCCAAACTCACGCCCCTCCTTCTGCGTCGACTGCTTGTATGAGACGAGCATCCATAGCCCGACGCCGAGCAAGGCAATGATGATAATGAGAATACCGAAGATTTGTCCCGACTCGCGGATTACGCGGTTATTTTGTGATTTCATTGTTAGTAGCCAAAGCCAATTCCTTTTATTATTTCTCCGTTACGAATCAGAGCGCCATGTGTTTGTTTGCCGGTGTAGGTGCCAAACCGGTTCTTCGCATTCACTTTGAAGTTGACCAGATAACCATAAAGATGTTCGCCCTTTGTGCCTAAGTCCGCCGGCTTCGGATCGCCGCTCCATTCGATCCGCGCACTGGCGGCGTCGATCAGTTGCGTTTCGAGCCATTTGGTCACGATTTCTCTATAATTGGCGGGATAGGTTCCGTAGCGAGCCGCATCTGCCGTTTCCGCTTGCGCTTCGATGGGCAGAACGCCGGCTCCCATAAAAGATGCGCAAGCGTACAAGGCAAGCATTTTCATGAACTGATTTTGCGCTTCCCTCGCTGGTTCGTCCAGCGTAATGACCTGTTTAAAGAATCGCTGCACGCGACGCTTTGCTTCCAGTCGTGATTTCCTTATTAATGCGGGCATGATCAACCGATTGATCTTGCCCGGGTTGGCTGCCTTCCTCGTCTTTTTTACTGCACTGGTCGCGACCACTGCGCAGGAACCTCCGGCACCCGCCTCCTCGGCCACAGTTTCGTCGCAAGCCGCAACATCGTTAGACCCTGCCGCAGCAACGCGGGCCTGGCTGGCCACGGTCCCGGCAGAGAAGCGCGCGAAATCCAACGCCTATTTCGAAGGCGGTTACTGGTTGATCCTTTGGAATTTTCTCCTCAGCGCGGCGATCTTCGTATTTCTCCTGGCGTCGCATATTTCCGCGCGTCTTCGCGATTTTGCCGAACGGGTCACGCGCTTCAAAACTTTGCAGGTCGTTCTTTATGCCATCCCCTTCGTCCTCATAACGACGGCCCTGAGTTTCCCGCTCTGTCTTTACGAAAACTTCTTTCGCGAACATGCCTACGGCTTGGCGACGCAAACGTTTGCCCCGTGGTTCCGCGAACAACTGATCGCACTCATTGTCCAGCTTATCGGCGCGTCGATCGGGCTGGCGGTGCTCTATTGGGTCTTTCGGCGAGCGTCGCGCACATGGTGGGTCTGGGGCACTGGTGCCGCGATCGTGCTCGCAATGATTGGACTGCTCATCGGGCCGGTCTTCGTCGACCCGCTCTTTAACACTTACAAGCCGCTTAACGATCCGAAAATTCGCGATCCCATTCTCGCACTGGCACGTGCGAATGAAATTCCGGTCGAGCAAGTGTTTGAAGTCGATGCTTCGCGACAAACAACCCGGGTCAGCGCGAACGTGGCTGGCTTTCTCGGGACGACACGCATCGCCCTGAACGACAATCTTCTCAAGCAATGCACGTTGCCCGAGATTCGCGTCGTCATGGCGCATGAAATGGGTCATTACGTTTTGAACCACGTAACGAAGCTGATCATTTACTTTGGAATCTTTGCACTGATCGGCTTCGCTTTGGCCCGCATGATTTTCGATCGCGCACTTCGCCGCTGGGGCGAAAAGTGGGGCGTGCGCGGCATCGCCGATCCCGCCGGTTTCCCGCTTTTGATGTTGATCTTCGCGATCTTCACCTTCCTACTCACTCCCATCCTCAACAGCACCGTCCGAACTACCGAGCGCGAAGCGGATATCTTTGGCATCAATGCTTCACGCGAGCCCGACGGCATGGCGAAAGCCGCGCTGAAACTCGCGACCTATCGCAAGCTCGATCCGACGCCGCTCGAAGAATTTGTCTTTTTCGATCATCCAAGTGGTCGCGCCCGGATCCGGATGGCGATGGATTGGAAAGCGGCGCATTTGCCCGCCGGCGAATCGACCGCGGCCGAAAACCCTTCAGCTGCTCACTAAGGATAGAGGATAGCGCGAACGATCCGCAACATCGACAAGTTGCTTGGCTGCCGGAACGCCGTCGTCGGCCTCTCGAACGATGCTGTCGATCTCCCGAAGTCAGACGTCAGCACTGCTTTCGTTGTCGCCTGGAGCGAGGAGATGACCGAAGAGACGGCCGGCGACGAGGAAGATGATGCCGGCTGTTCCGCATAGCGCCGAGTGCAAAAGCCAAAAGTGTGTGGCCGGCATTTTTTCCAAGAAGCCGCCAATCCAGCCGACGAGATTATTTGCTCCAAAGAAGGCCAGATAATAGATGCCGATGATGGTGGCGGACAAGGCGGGCGGCGCGACGCGCGCATAGAGCGCCAGCGAGACGGGAAAGACGTTGGCGAACCCGATGCTGTTGAGGAGGTGAAAGGTAATGAGCCAGCCGATTGAGACCTTTCCTCCCGAAGTCGCGGCGATCGCCGCGCCGATCGCAAGAGAGAGGAATCCGGTCACAGCGATGATGCTGCCGATGCCAAGCTTGGTGATCTCCGCGGGCTCCGGAAATTTTTTCGACCAGAGCCGCCAGAACACGACCGCGCCCGCTAGACAACTGACGGACAGGATTGAATCGAGCGTAATCAGCCATGTCGTCGGCATTTTCTTTCCGAAGAAGACGAGGTTGGCGGTTTTCTCGGCCCAGACGAGGTATGCGTTGAAGATTTGTTGATTGCCAATGACGGCGAGTGTGAGCACCGGCAAAAGCACGAGCAGTGCAATCATCCCCATTTTTTCGCGGCGAGTCAGGCGAGGTTTGGCGGCCCGCTCGCTTTTCGACACGATGGGGGAATCGGGCGGGAGCCATTTTCGGCCTAATAAATAAATCGTCAGACCGATCAACATGCCGACGCCGGCGGCGCCGAAGCCCCAATGCCAGCCGTA
>WNFR01000722.1_pt1 | contig 33747 bp, 33 predicted proteins | sample 5400221 | NCBI WGS metagenome assembly WNFR01 (sample SAMN13153357, study PRJNA577476) | soil metagenome | isolation source: 40 cm soil under Madrone tree | place: USA:California | collected 2016-06-14
GGCCTGTAATGCCCCGCCTCCGCCGGATTTCTCTCTGTCGGCCAGTCCGTCTTCTCAGACTGTAGCGCCGGCAGCGAGCACCAGCTACACGGCTACGGTCACTTCATCAGGTGGATTCACCGGGACGGTGACTTTCAACGCGAGCGGATTACCCGCTGGAGCCGGCGCGAGCTTTAATCCAGCCTCTGTTGCAGGGTCTGGATCTTCCACAATGACGGTGACCACCAGCGGAACCACCCCTCCGGGCTCTTACCCTCTGACCATCACCGGAACGAGTGGGAGCCTGGTTCATACCACTTCGGTGACGCTGATTGTTTCCAGTGCCAGCGCAGACTTCTCGCTTTCCGCCACGCCGTCATCTCAGACAGTCGCGCGGAAGGCAAGCACGAGCTACACGGTGACGGTCACACCGTCGGGCGGATTCACAGGAACGGTCGCTCTCAGCGTGAGCGGCTTACCTTCCGGAGGCGCCACGGCAAGCTTTAGTCCGCCGTCAGTAAACGGTTCCGGCAACTCCACGTTGACTGTGACTGCCGGCAACCAAAAAGGCACGTTTACATTAACGATCAGCGGCACCAGTGGCGGTTTGCAACACACCACCTCGGTGACTCTGACTGTAATCAGGTAGGACTAGCAAGAGGTTGGGAACCTTCGCTCAGGCGGAGGTTCCCTTTGAACACCAGTTGTTAGCTTTCAAACTCAGCAGGCCGACTACTTGCGCGAGGCGTCGTGGGCGTTTCCACCGCTACAAATAAAACAGGCTCATTCGCGGAATGCTGTTTGTCTCGCGCAGGCGACGCGCGATGAAGTTCTGAACCGTCTGCTCGTAGATAGCCTTATCCATTTTCTTTCGATAAGAGCGGAGATGCGACTCGGCTTCGGCGCGAAGTTTCTTGATCTCTTCTTCCCCCAAACTCTCGCGCGCAGCGTCCAGAATCATTCTGTCAATGCCGTCGAGATCGCGCTCGAGTGCCTCGGCGTCCACACGTGATGATCCTTCGACCTCGTCGGTGATTTCCTTGAGCCGCGCGCGCGCCCGGTCGATCGCGTTTTCAAGCGCGGTCCGGTCTGAGTCCGATGCGCGTGACCCGGCTGCGCGAAGCTCGTCATCGCAGCGGGCCAGGAATCCGAACAGCACGTCTTTGGGAAAAACCTCCTGCTGGTTGCTCGACCGAGCGCCGCTTGTGTCGCTGCCCTTGGGCTGGATCGAAGCCGGGTCCCCGCCTACCTGTGCAAATCGATACTCAGCAAAAGTGGATTCGACTTGCTGCTGGCAATAGAAGATCGAATTGACCTTGCGATACTTTTGGGCGCGCGCGTCGTAGCCGTCGAAGGCCTCATTGATTGCGCGGAGTACGATGTGAAGCGGGATGCCGGCGTTCTTCCAGCTTTCGACAAGGGCCCAGTCCAGAGTGGAGATCAGCATATGCTTCCCGCGCCGGCGGACGAACTCCTCCTCGACCTCGGTGAAATAGTTGAAGTAGTTCAGCCCTTCGGCAGAAACGGGGCCGCTGTCGGAGTTGATGCTGTCCAATGGTGGATTGAGGACGCCGGCTCTTCTTACAGGAGACTGTTTGCCAACGTGCCGACGATGTAAAGCGCGATGGCCATCACGACGATATCCAGAACGTACAGGCCGATGAGCGGCCAAGCTTCCGTCCCGCATTGTGCGTCAAGCTTTTCGATGTATAGCTTCGGATACTCTGCCATTCAGGTCTCCCCCTCATTGTCTTCTCTTGACTTCAGACCAGCGGTGTAAACTCGCTTACGATCGCCCCTTCAACGTCCTCGAGCTGCTCACGGACCACGTCCGCTTTTGCGCCGGTCAAATCCAATCTGGAAGCTATCTCACTCGCTGCTGCCCTCAACCCTCTGTGCAGCAAGTTGGCCATTCGTTCTCGTTCGGCCGCGGGCACCGCGTCGGGGTTGGCGTAGGACACGCCCGCGTCAAGGGCCGACGTTCCGGGACCCTTTCTTGCGACGTTGATCAGAGATGCGAGGCTTGGAATCGGATGCACTCGCGAGCGGCGGAACGCTTCGCGCATCATGCGCTTGGTCTGTTCCTCGCTCGAGTCCGTAAGGCCGCCGAGCGCATGCTCATCTGCCTCGGTCCAGTCGTTGTCGGTCAGGTCCTGATAGAAACGGCGTACCCCATCCAGAGAGTCGTCTTTGCTGGCGACAGGCCGGCGCTCGAGTTCCGAGAGCCGATCGGTTATCCGGCGGCCCGCCTCTTCAAGTTCCTCACTAAGGATTTCAGCAAGGCGTTGGTGTTCCTGCTGCCTGATTGTCATATTTGATTCCTCCAGCGAACGGCGATTCTCGGCGCAGCCGGAGGTAATACAATAGACGAACCCGCCTCCGCGAACAAGTCCTCCCGCACACCAGAACGGAACTCCGGCGGAGCCCGCCAGCACGGCCTCTGACGCGCGAAAATTCTTCGGTAGGGGAGGAATATAGTTGACATTACAACGTCGCGGCATTACTATGACGAGAATATATTGAGGGCCGTACCTGAAAATATTGGTAGGGAGTGGAAACCGGATCAAGTGAGACAAACGGCCGCGGCGGAAAAACCGATAGAAGCGAAGATGCTCGAGGAAGAAGCGGTAGCCTGCCGGGAGTGTCTCGGTACCGGCATCGTTTCCGGGTGGAGCGAGATCGCTTACTTCGAAGATCGCCGGCCGTGCCCCCGATGCGCAGCGGGCTGCAGAGTTGATTCGAAGATAGCCGATATGGTGAAGCGGGCTCAGCTCGAGGAACGGCTCTCGAGAAGGTAAATCAAATCAGGCGAGAGCGCTGGCGATGCGCTCGGCGGCAAGCCCGAGCATCGCGTCTTCGCGCGCGAAACATAAGCGCATGTAGACGTCCCGCGCCGGTTCGTCCATGAACGCGCTGCCGGGCACTCCGGCAACTCCCGCCTCGCGAATCAGGAACTCGTTCAGCTCAGTTGCATCTCCAAACCGGTCCGGTATGCGAGCCCATGTATAGAAGCTCGATCGCGACGGATAGACGCGGAAGCCCGCCCGTTCGAGCCCGCCGGTGATGATCTCGCGCTTGCGTGCGAAGTCCGCTCGCAGCCGATCGTAGTAGCCGGGGTCGCGAAGCAGCACCCGAGCCATTGCGTGCTGAAGCGGCGTCGGCGTGCACACGTAATAAATATTTCCAAGTTGTGCGAGCTTGCCAATGAGATCGCCCGGCCCGTAAGCGTAACCGAGCCTCCAGCCGGATACCGCCCATGACTTCGAGAATGAACTGACGGTGATCGTGCGCTCGAAGGCGCCCGGAAGAGACGCGGTTGCGACGTGGTCCGCCGCCTCGAGTGTGAAGTGCTCGTAGACCTCGTCCGAGATCAACATCAAATCAAACTCTTCTGCGCACTCGACGATCGACCTCAGTTCGGCGCCGGTGAAGACCCGGCCCGTTGGGTTCGCCGGCGACGAGACGATGATGGCTTTAAGCGGATAAGCGGATCGCGCTTTGCCCTCGCGGCAGACCCGCCGCAGTTCGTCGAGGTCGAGATCCAGCGTGTCGCCGCGGAGTTTCACCACGTCGGTTTGAGCACCGGCGGTTTCCAGCGTACGCTTGTGATATGGGTAGTAAGGCTCGAACACAACTGCCGAAGCACTGCGAAGGTATGTGTGGGCGATGATAATCAACCCTCCGGTGGCGCCGGGAGTGATGATTAGCTCAAGCGGGCGTCGGTCAGGGTCGATAGTGACGCCGTTGAACAGGCGCAGCTTCTCGGCGACCGCGTGCCGCAACTCATCGACCCCTTCAAAGAAGCTGTAATGATTCAGTCCCGCGGCGACAACGTCGTTCAGGGCCCGAGCAAGCTCCGGATGGAGCGCTACATCATTCTGTCCCTGCACCAGATTGCCGCCTGGTGGAATCAGCCGTGCAATCGCCCGTATGTCGGGCTGGGTTCGCCTGGGTGTAGTCTGCAATTTATCCTCCAAAAACAAGAGGGGCCTCGGCGTCCGCTGAACTGCTGAATGACTCAAGATGGTAAAGGCCGCTGGAATCGGCTGTCAAGAAGAAGGAATTAGAAGAAGGAATCTGAAACGCGCGTCAGCTTCATTCGAACGGCTCGGATTGAAAAACGGAGGTTCCGGTATTAGAGTGACCGGGCCTTCCGAGACGCCAGATCAGAACATGATTGAATCACGCAATGGTGTTCAGAGTTCAAGCTTTCGCTTGCCGGTCCTGGACGATCGACCGAAAGCGTGAACTCTGAAGCTTTCGTGAGCTTTCGTGAGTCAGGAGCGTATGGTCAGCGACATTACGCGGCTGAAGCGCACAACCCTAGCTATTTGCGTCATATTGGCGGCGGCGTTACTGCTTCGTGTAATCAATCTCGACGCTGACCCCTCCGCTTTGATCAGCCGTGATGTCATCACCGACGAGGGTTGGTGGGCTCATAACGCGCGCAACGCTATGTTCTACGGTGAATGGCGAATAGACGAATACAATCTCGGATTGTACTCGGCGTACCTGTACAACCTTCTCCTTTATTTCACATTCAAGCTATTCGGCATCAGCTTTACGACGCTGCGAATACTCTCGGCGATCACCGGATGGCTCACCGTGGTTCTGCTTTTTCCTTTGGTCCGGCGGGAGATCAGCGCGAGGGCCGCCCTTTTCGCCAGCGCGCTGCTCGGCTTCTCCAATCTCCATATCGTCTATAGCAGGACTGGATTCACCGAAAGCATGATGGTTTTCTTCCTTGCGCTCACGCTATGGTTATGGTCGCTCAGGCGCACGCATACTCTTTTTGCATTAGTCGCCGGCGTCTCCTTAGGTTTAATGCTGGTTACCAAGATAACGGGCATTTATCTGGCGCCCGGATTAGTCCTCGCCGGGGCCGCGGCGGTCATCAGGCGGTCGGTGAGCCGGCGAGAGGCCCTGTTGTTTCTGTCCGGCACAGGTCTGGCAGGAGCAGCTTACGGCATTCTCTTCATCGTGCCTAACTTTGGCGACTGGTTACGATTCAATTTGCAAAACGGCTCGGGGTCCGAATGGTCGACAAAGCCCTCCAGTCTGATCGACTCGATACCCAGATTAATTGCCTCGCCGTTCTATGCGGAGGCCCCTCTGGTTACGGCGCTTGCTGTTTTGGCGTTGTGTCTCTTGGTGGTTGGCGCGTCGAGGAACGGGCTGATGAAAACAATCCGGAGCGCCGGCGAGCTGGAGATCACCAGCGCGATGCTTTTGATCGGGTACCTGTTCATTCTTTCTATCACGCGCTATCAACCGGAGAGAAGATTTATCCCGGCATTGTTTTTGATGGTCGTGCTGTCAGCCGGCGTTTTGGAGAAAGGGTGGGTTTCGCTTCAGGGATTTGCGAACGCCGACTATCAGATGAATACGGTTGGATGGTTCACGGTGTTGTTCTTGCTGCCGGCGATTGGGGTTCTGGAAGTACGGTGGCGTGCGCTTGGGCCGCCTCTTTCCGTCGGATCCTGGGTGACCAAGCTCATCATCATTGCCGGGCTGATCGCGACCGCGGAAGCTATGAGCCGGGGACACTGGCCCTACCGCTTCAAGAGCAGGTTGCTGGTTGCATCCGGGCTAGTCTTCGTTCTGCTGTTTTTCGTTCTTTCGTTGGGTTTGATCTATAAGGCTCTTTTGCTTTGGGGAGTAAACGCCGAAGCCTGGAGATCAGCAGACCACTCAGCATTGTTGGCAGGCTCGGCAGTGGTAGTGGTATTGGCCTGCGGTGTCGCTATCTTATGGCTCCTCCGAGAAGCACGCCGCGCAGTGCCTTTACTTCTATGCGCTTTCATTTTCATCGAGGGTATTCAGATCTCGACCTGGCTGCTCCAGCCGACATACACGCTAAAAGAAGCGAACGTATCTCTGGCCAACACGCTGACACGTGATGACACGATCGTGACCTACTACGAAACGGTTTTGCTATCGTCTGCCGCGAGAGTAATCTGCAGATCGGCGCGGCGCGGGTTCAATGTCCTCGTGTTCGAGACAACAAGCCCTCAGTATATTATTGTGCTTCGCCGGGACAACTGGAGAGACTACGCGTTGGACGAAATGCCGCCCGAAGAGTGGCCGCCCCCAGCGGGGTTTGCTCCGACGAAGGTTGCCGGTTTCGATTTATGTCCTTCGCGATTGCGTGGGCCTCGCTTCATAGTGGAGCTTTACAGCCTGAGCCCGCGGGTGAAACGCAACAATAAAGCTTCTGCCGGCAATACCGAATAGAACCCTTGCGCGGTTTCTTGGGAGATGCTAGAAAGGATAATCCAAATGTCAATCGTTAGTTGAATCTCACCGGGGTGCTCAGTAGGATATGGAAAGAAAAACATCTGAATTGATAACGCGGCGACAGGCGATTGCTTCACTGGCAACGCTGGCGACGGCAACCTTATTCAAACCGGCGAAGGGCCTCGGCTTCGGGACGGGTGACAGTAAGACGAGGTTCGCGGTAGTGGGCGACTTCGGCACAGGCGAGAGCGACGAGTTCGCAGTTGCCGCGCAGATGTTGGAGGCACATCGCAAGTCGGAGCTCGATCTGGTGCTGGCGGTTGGCGACAACATCTATCCGAACGGCAGCTCGCGCTATTTCGTCAAGCACTTCGAGGAGCCGTTCGAAGGTCTGCTAAAGGCACACGTAAAGTTTTATGCAGTGCTCGGGAATCACGACGTAGAAGAAGGACGCAAGGACCAGTTGAATTACCCGCTCTTCAATATGGGAGGGGATAACTACTACACGTTCGGCAGGGGCAACGGGCTGTTAGATTTTTTCATGCTCGACTCCACCAAGTTCGATGCGGGACAGGCGACCTGGATCGAGAACTCATTGCGCGCCTCGCGGGCGATATGGAAGATTGCCGCGATGCATCATCCGATGTATTCGTCAGGAAAGAAACACGGCTCGGAGATCAACCTCCGCGCGGTGCTTGAGCCGCTCTTCACTCGCTACCACGTGCAAGTGGTGTTTGCGGGCCACGACCACGTTTACGAGCGCACCAAACCGCAACAGGGCATTCAATACTTCGTCACGGGCGCGGGCGGCAAAATGCGGCGCGGCGATATAAATATGAAGAGCCCATTGCGTGCGGCCAGTTACGATCAGGACAATTCGTTCATGCTAATCGAAGTCGATGAAGCCGAGATGAGCTTCAAATCAATCAGCGAAAAAGGCGACGTGGTCGATAGTGGAGTTATTAAGCAGAAGATGCTGGCAGTGGCAGCGCGATCCGCTTAGCTTGCGTTGGCGGAACTGCCGGCAAGATTGAGCACTTCGTCGCTCGTCACCAGATGCGCCCCTCTGTCAGCCATCCTCTGAAGGGCCGCCTCTCCATCCGCCGGGTTCACATTTACCGCTCGCATTGCGTCGGTCACCGCGTAAACCTCATAGCCAAGCTTGAGCCCGTCGATCACCGTTTCCAGAACGCAATAGTCTGTTGCGAGTCCTACTGCGTACAGCTTCTTCACGCCATGACTCCTCAGCACCTCGTCCAGAGAGCGGCCTCGATCGTCCTTGCCCGCGAACTCTGAATAGTCATCCTTATCGGGCGACGAAGCCTTGCGGAAGTAGTGGGCGATCGTGTCGGTCTTAAGGTCGGAATGGAGCTCAGCGCCCCGCGTTCCCTGCACGCAGTGTGGTGGCCAGGGGCCGCCCTGCTCCATGAAGGAAATGTGATTCTCGGGATGCCAGTCCTGAGTGGATATCACTAGCGGAAATTCCGGGATGAGCCGATTGACCGCCGGCACGATCTGATCTCCTTCGTTCACAGCCAGCGCGCCGCCTGGACAGAAATCGTTCTGAATGTCGACAAGGATCAAAGCTGCGTCAAGGAACTTCATTTGAATCCCCTCCGTGCTCTTATTTTAGACACGGGACAAACTTCAGTACAGATCAAACCGCCCCCGAGCCCTCGTTTTGTAGGCAACAGCGTCTGGCCCAGGGCGAGTCTGCACGGCGTTGGCAAGAGTGGTCAAACAGCTATGCCCTCGCTCGCCTCCGCACGCATAGCGAGATGCGCTTCACTGCCAGACTGTGACAATCGATCCCATGATCAACAGATAGACCAACTGATAGCAAGTGTCGATGTAGAAGACGGTGAGTCGTTTGTCGGTGAACATGGTGGCCATCAACCCAAGTGGGAAAGCGAAACCAGCCCATATGAGCAAGGCCAGCTTGAGTCCCTGTAACCAGAGGGTCGTGTGCAAGTAGCCCACCAGCACCGCAATTGCGAGGGCTATGAGCAACTGGCATACAATCGAGACCGCGTAAGCCTTACCGGCGCTGGTTTGCATTTCTTTGATCCGCTCTTCGGTGAAGCCGTGAGCCTTTACCCACTGCTTGGCGAACAGCAGCGGCGAATACCAGAGCCCGCCGAGCGCGAACGCTGCGACTGCGGCCACAACGGCTGCGAGGTAGTTGATGTGAACGTGGGGCATGGAGTCTCCTTAATTGCGACCAGCGATCAGCCGGCCAGAATGTTCTCGATCGTCTGCAACTCTTCGCTCGAAAATTTCAAGGCCTGGAGCGCGCCGACCGCGTCGTCAATCTGCTCCCGCCGGCTCGCCCCGATTAGCGCCGAGGTCACTTCAGAGTGTCGGAGCACCCAGGCCAACGCCATCTGAGCCAGCGTCTGACCTCGAGCTTGAGCCAGTTCTTGCAGGCGGCGAACCCTGGCCAGCTTGTCGTCGGTTACCTGTTCACGCTTGAGAAATCCGTGCGGCTTGCCTGCGCGGGAATCAGCCGGAATCCCATTCAGATATTTGTCGGTCAACAACCCCTGGGCCAGCGGTGAAAAGACGATGCAACCGATCCCTTCTTCGCGCAAGGTGTTCAGCAAGCCACCCTCAATCCAGCGGTCGAACATACTGTAACGCGGCTGATGAATCAAGCAGGGTGTGCCCAGTGCCTTCAAGATTTGCGCGGCTTCCCGGGTGCGATCCGCCGTGTAAGACGAAATCCCAACGTAGAGCGCTTTCCCGCCGCGGACAATGTGATCGAGCGCACCCATCGTTTCTTCCAGCGGCGTTTCCGGATCCGGTCGATGAGAATAAAAGATATCCACGTAATCCAGTCCCATGCGCCGAAGACTTTGATCGAGGCTCGCCAGCAGATATTTGCGCGAGCCCCACTCGCCATACGGACCGGGCCACATCAAGTAACCAGCCTTGGTCGAGATGATGAGTTCATCCCGAAAGGGAGCCAGGTCTTGGCGCAGAATCTGGCCAAAGGTCTCTTCGGCCGATCCTGGCGGCGGGCCATAGTTGTTTGCTAAATCGAAATGAGTGATTCCCAAATCAAAGGCACGCAACGCCATTTCGCGCGAATTCTCGAGTGCATCAACTCCGCCGAAGTTGTGCCACAGCCCAAGCGAGATCGGAGGCAGCTTCAATCCACTGCGTCCGCAACGTTCGTAAGGCATCGCGTCATATCGCGTTTCTGATGGACGATACATTGTCATCTCCCATATTTAGTTACCCAGGTCGCCTCTGTCGCGGGCGAATACCAGAATACTATTGGCGGGAATCGTGATGCCCGCGGAACTCGGCAGGCCGTGCAGGCCCGGTCCGCTGGCGGTGATTCCGCCCGAATTCCCCTGCGCATTCGGATTAAAGAAATTGTCGTAGATGTCACTATTGAATACTTCTTCCCACCGGCCGTCGCCCGGAAAGCCCAGGCCGTAGCTGTGATCGTAAAACGTATTCTCATTGAGGCTGGCGACGATCACAACGTCGCGCCCGACCTCTGGCAGCCAGCGGTGGAACGCGATAACGCGGTTGTCGTTGTGCACATGAAAGACGTTAATCGCTTCGCCGCGGAGGGCCGGCTGCTTGCGCCGAAGCCTGATCAGGTCCCGCGTGAACCTGTGATGGTCGGACATGGCTTTGTCCAGGCCTTCAAGACCCGCCCACCAAATCATAAGGTTCGCGGCGTGAGGGTTATCCGTCCAATTCTTGTCTTCGAGGAATTCCTGTCCCATGAAGATCATCGGAATCCCCGGGGCGGTCAACAGCAGGCCGCTCGCGACCCGCGAACGGCTGCGCGCGTACCACGACCGCGAGTTGCCCGGATCGGCCAGCACAGCGATTCGCGGTCGCCTGTCTCCGCCCGTGTGGCTGGCGTCGATCAGATCGTGGTTTTCAATACACTGAAAAGCTTTCCAGGCAGACGGAAAACCGTTAGGCGTTTGGAGCGCATCGCGTAGCTCTTCGAGATTGACTCTCGATCCGCTGCCTCCGGCGGACTGTTCGATCACCCCCCTTATCCTGTCCCTCAGCCCGTCATTGTACCCGGCGTCGAAACCCATGCCGTCCGGCGGACTCACAACGCCTCGGCAGCGCTCGTTGCCCCAGTATTCGGCGATCTGAATGGTGCTGGGCTTGACGAATCTCAAGGTGCTTGTCAGATCCTGGCAGAAGAACCAGCCCCCGTGCTCGTCCATCACCGTCACCTGGTCATAACGAAACCCATCGACATGATACTCACCGACCAACATTTTGGCGTTGTCGATCAAGAACTGCCGGACCTCTGGTTTCCCGAAGGCAAAGATCAACCCGCCGGCGTGCCCATCTCGCAAAAAGTAAATGCTGTCGCCGTTATCCGTACTGTCCGGGCGATCAAAAAAATGAATGCTCTGATCATCGAAATTGCCGCCCGCGTGGTTGTAGACGACATCGGCGATCACAGCCAGGCCGTAGAGATGACAAAGCTCGATGAGCGTCTTGAGTTGGTTGACTTGACCGGTCAACTGCGCCGGAGTCAGCGGTGGGCAATTCTTTTCCGCCAGCAGTTGATTCACTCGACGCAGGTACGGCGCGAGGTCCGCTGCGTCAACCGCGTAATCCATCTCAGGCGAGAAGAGGTCGGTTCCGTTGTAGCCAAGGCTGTTCTCACCCTGGAACTCGACGAAGGGGAGCGGCATGATCGCGTTGACCCCGAGGTCGGCGAGATACTTGATCCGATCGACGACGTCGAGGTACTTCGAGACACGTCCGGGCCGAAGGTCCCGGCCGTGATCGTCTTCGGCGTAGAAGACACCGATGTGGAACTGGTAGATGATCAGGTCGTTGAAGGCTGGCGGACGAAAGGCTTGATCCTGCCATTGAAAAGCATTCGGGTCGCGCACGATGCAGTTGCAGTCCGGGTAACCGTGCATCTGAAGCTCGCGGGCATAAGGATCGCGCTTGAAACCTTCGCCGCCGTGACCCACGATCCAAAACCGATACTCGCTGCCATCGACAACTCCCGGGAAAAAGCCTGCCCAGTATCCATTGTCATCGCGGATCAGCAGATCCTGATCGTTTTTCTTCCAACCCGTTGGCGCTTGCAAGTCGAAATCGTGCAAGACTACGTAGACCTCTTTCGCGCCAGGCGCCCAGGCGCGGAACGTCGCGCCGTGTTCTACCAGCTGCGCTCCCATCGGGGTTCCCGCGTGAATATCGTCGTTCATTCTTGCGCCTTCTGCGTGCTGACGATCCGCTGCTCGAGCATCTCCCTTTCTTTGCGAAGGCGTTCGCTGAAGCCGACAGGATATAGTGCTTCGGAATCAAGCGCGAGCAATTCATCAGGCAAGCGCTTCAGTTGATCGTGAACGCGATCGCGAGCGTCGTTCAAGCGCGCGAATCGAGCTTCTCTCATCTTTTTTGCTAGTGACGTGTCGTCCGCCTGGTCGCTGCGGTTGGGCGCGAAGGCGTCGACCACGCGGCCCTGTTTCATAACTTGAGTGAGTATCGGATGCCACGAACCGCTTCGGTTATTCGGTTCATCGGCCAGCGTGATGATGTCCTCGACGCAGACTCCACTCTCATCAGCGAGCCTCCAAACCTGCTTTGGTCCGGGATAGGTCGCTTTGTCGCGGCTCAGTTTTATTCGCATGCTGACGCCGCCATTCTCTTCCAAGCCGGCCAGCTTGTAGACGCCCGATAACGCCGGCGCGTCAAACGAGGTCGCGAGGTCGGTCCCCACTCCAAACGAATCGATCTTGGCGCCGCGTGAGATCAGGTCCGCGATCCGGTGCTCGTTCAGATCGCCGCTCGCGAATATCTTTGTGTTGGTCATCCCGGCTTCATCGAGAATCTCACGAGTTTGCTTGCTCAACTCACACAGGTCGCCGCTATCGAGCCGCACGGCGGGAATCGACGGCGCAAAGTCGCGAGCTAATCTTTTTACTGCCGCGATCGTATCGTACGTATCGACAAGTACGGTTGCGGTTTCTGGAAAAACTCTCAAGAAAGCGCGAAAGGACTCGTCCTCGTCCTCAAATGACATCACGAACGAATGAGCTAACGTGCCGAAGGTGGGGATGCCGAAGAGGTAACCGGCCTCGACGTTGGAAGTCCCAATGCAGCCTCCGATGTAGGCGGCGCGCGCGGCTAACAACCCGGCTTCGGTGCCGTGCGCGCGGCGTGTACCGAACTCGATAACGCTGCGTCCTCGAGCGGCGGTCGTAACCCGCGAGGTCTTGCTGGCGATCATCGTTTGAAAGTTGATCGTCGAGAGCAGAAACGTCTCGACTACTTGAGCTTCGATGATGGGCGCGGTGATACGCAGCAGCGGTTCCATCCCGAATGCCGCAGCGCCTTCGGGCATCGCCCACACGTCGCCGGTGAATCGGAACTCGGCGAGATAGTCGAAGAACTCTCGAGAAACGTTTTTGAAGGACGGATGCTCGCGCAGGTAATCGATCTGATCGCTGGTGAAGCGCAGCGTCGATAGATAATCCAGCGCCTGTTCGAGCCCGGCGACGATTAGATAGGAGCGTCGCGCGGGAAGCTTGCGCACGAACATCTCGAAGATGGCGGGCTGGTGAACGCCGTTCTCGAAGTAAGCGGCGGCCATCGTCAATTCGTAAAGGTCGGTGGTGAGCCCGAAAGCGCGTTCGATCATAGACGGTGATCCCGTGATCCCCATCCCCCACGGCGGTGGGTGGATTGTTCATACTCAGCCTACACCGGAAGGCCAAGCGACTGCTTCCCGAATACCACCCACGGTGCAGTGGGTGGATCGTTCAGGCCCGGCCTACAAAGGGAGCGGCTCGACAGCTTCTTTGAATACCACCCACGGCAGTGGGTGGATCGTTCAGGCCCGGCCTACAAAAGGAAGCGGCTCGACGGCTTCTTTGAATACCACCCACGGCAGTGGGTGGATCGTTCAAGCCCGGCCTACAAAAGCGAACGCGGGATTCCCGTCTTTCGTCTCCTCCTCGCGTCGCGAGATTGAGAGACAAAAAAACAAAGCGGCCCGCTCTCTTTGTAGGCTGTGCTTGAATAATCCACCCACTGCCGTGGGTGGTATTCGGGAAGCAGTCGCGCGGCCTTCCGGTGTAGGCTGAGCTTGAACGATCCACCCACTCCCGTGGGTGGTATTCGCGCTAGACACTTATTGTCATCCTCCTCCTAATCACGCCCTTCGTCTTGAGTGTTTTATCATCGGGCGGCTACAATCGCCAGCCTGGACCTCTACGCATAATTAATGAATACAAGTAAACACGCACCCGCTCTATCCAGTCTAATCGCCGAGTCTCGCGCAAAGGTGCGCTATGCCGAGACCGATCAGATGGGGGTGGCCTACTACGCGAATTATTTCGTGTGGTTCGAAGTCGGCCGAAGTCAGTACTGCAACGACTGCGGCTTCTCGTACCGCGATATGGAACGCGAGACCGGTTTGTTCTTGATCGTCGCCGAAGCGAGTTGTCGTTACAAGAACCCTGCGAGATACGAAGACGAGTTGATCATAAGGACTCGCGTTACTGAATCGACGCGGCGGACTCTCAGGTTCAGTTACGAGATCGAACGCGCAGACGGAGCGATAGTTGCGACCGGTGAGACGCTTCACGTGCTGATCAATGCCGCGGGACGGCCTTCGAGCTTTCCTGAGAAGTACCTCTCCCTCTTGCGAGCCTGACCTGGTGAGATTGAAAATTGAGAATTGAAAAATGAAAATTGCAAATTCGCGCTACCGAGCACACCCTGCAATTTTCATTTTTCAATTTTCATTTTTCAATTTTCAATGCTTTTCAATACGCTAGAGTGCATAGTCTCATCTACCAAAACGACCGGATCATCGACGCAAAGGAAGCGAGGATCGCGCCGACTGCCGCAGGGCTCCTTTATGGATGGGGTGTGTTCACGACGCTGCGAATCTATGACGGCAAACCATTCGCATTCGATCGTCACTGGAAACGGCTGATGAATCACGCTGAAACCGCTCGCGTTCCAGGGGCTCTGGATCTCAAACAAGCCAGGCGCGCGATCGACAAACTCATCGCCGCGAACACAGTAGGGCAGGGAAGAGCGAGACTCACGTTGCTCAAAGAGGATGCAGGCGCGTGGCGAGTCGAGCCCGGAAGAGAAACCGAGTTTCTGATATTCACTTCTTCTGAGACTCCGCGAGCGCGGGCCGATTTGGCGCTAACATTATCGCCGTATCGAGTGTTGTCCACCGCGTTGCTGGCCGGGGTCAAGCAGACCGCGATGCTCGAAAACTTGTTTGCGCTCGAAGAGGCGCGATCGCGTGACTTTAACGAAGCCGTGCTGTTAAACGAGCGCGGAGAGATCGTGTCGGCGGCCGCCGCAAACATTTTTTGGGTACAAGGCGACGAAGTCTTTACGCCTTCGCTTGCGACCGGATGCGTTTCCGGTGTCACGCGGCACTTCATCCACGAGATCACCACGCGATGGAAGCTTCATCTGGTGGAGGGAAGCTTTCCTGTTCAGCGATTGCTCGACGCCAGAGAAGTCTTTCTCACTTCAACCGCGCGAGAGGTGACCATCGTGTCGAGCTTTGATGCGAAACAGTACAGCAACAAGCAGGCGCGTATCGCAAAGCTCATCAGCCGCGAATTCCAAAAGCTGGTACGCGATGCTAAGATCGGCTCGTAGCACGGAAGCGAATTCATCGGGAGGAATGCGGTTGCAGATCAACGATCCGGAAGTCATAGACCATATTCTCAGCGAAGCTAAAACGATCGCCGTCGTGGGTCTCTCGTCTGACGCGTCACGCGCCAGCAATAGCGTTTCCCGCTACATGCAGTCACACGGCTATCGAATCATACCGGTGAACCCGAACGAGACCAGCGTGCTCGGCGAGAAGGCTTACGCGCAGCTTGAAGACGTGCCCGAGAAGATTGACCTTGTCGACATATTTCGGCGGAGCGAAGAAGCGGGTCAACATGTCGACGAAGCGACTCGTCTCGGCATTAAGGGTGTATGGCTGCAAGAGGGAGTGATCGATGAAGATGCGGCTCGGCGTGCGCTCGATGCGGGGCTCGCAGTTGTGATGGATCGTTGTATTCTGAAAGAACGCCTCAAGCGAAAGCGCTGAGCGTCTTTTCACGCCGAGTGGTTCAATCAACGGTCGCTATTGCCGAATCCGCAGACTGTATCGAGCATTTCGCTAACCATCAACTCGGCAAGAAATCCGTGCAAACCCGTCGGATCAGTGTCATCCGTGGTCAATGCAACACAGTAAAGGGATTCTTCCGAACGCATCGACCACGGACTCTGATTCGACGAATTGGCGCGGATACGAACCAGTGCCTAATGGAGCCGTTCGGTTCGCACGGTGAATGAAACTGTCGTGAGCGTCTCACCCCGCTGAAACTGAGTCCAGATGCGATAGTTTCCGGGCTCGGGGAAGAACGCGTTGAAAGTCGCGTCGGGCCCGCCTCGGAGCTTCGACTTGTCAGGTGTGTCCGGCACAACCTCTTCAGGATGCGAGTGAACATAGTCGGACTGATCTTCACTGAGAACCAGTGTGTGTCCCCACGCGCCGAGGTAAGGAACAAGGTCCCGAATCGGCTGACCGGTCTTAGCGTCGGTCAAATGATATTTGAGCGCGACACGCTGCCCGGCGATGATGTTGTCAGGCTCCAGCTTCAGCTCGATCTTCATGTCGTCAACAATCCTGGTGAGGGACGCGTCGGGCTTGAGCCGGGGTTGACCCGCCAGCAGATCCTTTGTGTAACCGGCCGTCGTAATGTTCTGCTGCAAGACTTGAGGCGCGCCCTCGTGCGGATAAAAGTCCGAATAGATTTTGTAGTTGCCGGCTACGGGCAGAACTGTCTCGATCGTGAAGCTGCCATCGCGCTCGAGTGTCGGATGGATGTGCTGGAACTCGCTCATGTCCTGGCTGACGATAAATAGGTGGAAGAGCTTGTCGTGCGTGATATAAAAATATTTCACTTGCTCTCGCGTCTTGGGATTGAACACTGAAAAACGCAATCGGATCTTCTCGTTGGGCTTCGGCGCTTTGGGCGAGCAGTCAAACCTCAAGTTGAAGTCATCGACTATGGCCGGAGTGACTGGCACAAGGGTCATCGCGCACTTGGGACACGTGCCCGGCGCGCTTGTTCGAATCTCAGGGTGCATGGGGCAGGTGTACTCGTCGGTTTGTTGGACGACTTCAAGCGTTCGGCCGCCCGGCGCAGGAGCTTGACTCGCGGCGCCTTTCTGTTCGCCGCTCGAAGAAGGCTTCTGGGCGACGAGCTTCATTCCGCACTTCGGGCACTTGCCGGGCTTCGACGACTGAACCTCGGGGTGCATCGTGCACGAATAGACGGTAGTTTCCTGATAGCCGGAGGTAGTCCGATCGGAGATAAGCGGCGCCACCAGGAGCGAAATGATTACAATCGTCAAAACTCGCAAAGCTGAGCTCCTTTAGCGGTTCGTAGTACGGCCTTTAGGCGGAAGGTTGTACCTGGTCATAGTCCGGTCGTTGTGTTACAAACTTCCGCCTAAAGGCCGGACTACGAACTCTACAATCAGTCGATTGATCTGAGGGAGAGTATGCATATCAAAACTCGCTATCATTATAAGACGACGGGAGGATGAGGCGCGAGCGGGCCCGGTAAGAAGTGGGACTTGATTCAATGACCAGGAATCCAATAGCGGACATGTTACAGATGGGGCCGAGCGGTTTACAGGCTGACCGTTATTGTGAAGACGTTCGAGCTCAGACTATCCGAGGTGATGACTTGTACGGTGTTGTCTCCCGATCTCAAGCCAAGCTTCTTGATCTTACCCGCCAGCCGTATCGATCTATCCGAGCTCTCCGCAATTCGGAAGCTACGATCCTCTCCATTGACCATCACAGTCGGCGAGTCACCGAAGCCTTTTCCGTCGATGGTCAGTCGCTTCCTTCCATCAAAAGCTACCGACACAATCGAGGGTCGCTCAACGGCGCCCAACTCGTAGGCGCCCCGGCCATAAGTCGCTACCTGAATAATGCCGCTCGCGTTGGCGGAGAAGTCGTGCACAACCACCGGCGGCATTCCGCGGTTAAACGAGCGCCAGTCATTGCCTCGCGTCGTTGAACGAAAGACCCCTATGTCGGTGCCCAGGTAGATCGTGTTTGAGTCGGTCGGGTCGACCAGCAAGGCGCTCGCCGGAACATCGGGAAGACTTCCGCTAACGTCGGTCCACGCCGCGCCCATATTGGCCGTTCTGAAGACGTGCCCGGTGTTGAATCCCGAAACGGTTAGATAAGCTACGGACGGGTTCGAGGGATCAACCGTGATGCTTGTGATCGAACGGTCGGGCAGGCCGCCGGTAACATCAGTCCAGCTCTGCCCGCCATTCGTGCTTCGCATCGCACGGCCTTGAGCTGAACCGGTATAGATCACACTGGTGTTCGAGCGGGCGACGGCGATTGCGGACAGGACATCCCGGCCCGCATCGGTATTGCCTTTAGTCATATCCAGAAAGCCGGACGGCGCGAACCACGAATTCCCGAGATTCGTGCTGATGAACAGCCGCCACGTGCCAAAGTAAAGCGTGGCGTCAACTCCGTTGCCTACGAACGGCGGATAGAATCCTATTCGCGGGCTCTCAAAAGATTCGCCGAAAGTGCCGTTGTAACTAACCTGCAGCTCGAGGGTCTGGCCATCGTTGACGAACCGGAATACGTCGCCGCGAACGTATGTCATGAATACAACGCTCGGATCGAGCGGGTTGATGACCACGTGGCCGCCGTCTCCAGTTGAGACTTCATGCCATGTGGCGTCTGACGACCGCTGCTGAGTTCCATTGTCCTGTGTGCCGCCGTAGCTGATCGCGGGATTGGTCGGATGCAGAGAGATACCTATAAACTGAGTGAGCGTCAGCGTGGCGTTGAGCGAGCGAAAAGTTTCGCCATTGTCGGCCGTCTTCGAGACGCCGCCGTCATTAGCGACGTAATACTCGTTCGGGTCAGCGGGCGAGAAGGCCAACGCGTGTTGATCAGTGTGAGTCGCCGAGCCGCCCGGCGCATATTGGAAACCCGCCCCGACGTTGTAGAAATTACGCGTAAGATTCGTCCAGCTTTCCCCCCCATCGGTGCTCCTGAACAGGTCACGCGAGCCGACGTAGAGCGTGAGGGCATCGCGGGGGTCAACAACCAGATACGTGTTATAGCCCAAATTCGCGGTGTCGACTGCGTCCAGGCTGCGGTCCGTCCATGTTGCGCCGGCGTCGGTGCTGACGCGCAACCGCGCGCCGAGGTTGGCCCCCACGAACCCGCCGAAGTACGCATAGATAACGCGCGGATTGGCGGGACTCACCGCGACTCTGAAATCGCGACGTTTGGTCAAATCGTATTGCGCTGCGGTGAACAGGTTCGCCCAGGAACTGCCGGAGTCGGTCGAGCGGTAAAGTCCATAAGGCGGGTCGGCGTCTTTATCGATGCGAGACAGCCCGGCGTAAACAACCCGCGAATCGCCCGGATCGATCACCACATCGCGAGGCGCGCCGGCAAGCCCCCGACTCCAGTTGACCCCTCCGTCGATTGAAACGTACACGCCGCTCGAGGTGATTTTGCCGGCGGCTACCCTTGAGTACTGGGCGACGTAGAGACGATTCGCATTCGCGGGGTCGATCTCCAGCTTTGCAATAGAGCCCGGCGACGGCAGCGAGTTGTTGCTGACTCTCGCCCACGTTTTTCCCTCGTCGGTCGATTTCAGCACGCCGCTTCCGAGGTACCCGCCTTTTGTATCTCCCATGCCTGCATATGCGATTGACGGGCTGCTCTTGGAGAAGGCGATCGATCCGACCTCCAGATCAACTTGATCATCCGAGACCGGCGCGAAGCTGTCGCCGCGATCGGTCGAGCGCCATATTCCGCCAGTCGAGCTGCCTATCAGCACGAGGCTCGAGTTCGCCGGCGAGACGGCGAGCGCGTTGACACGCCCGCTGGTCAGACCCCAGAAAGGCAGCAACGCGGACACAGTGGGTGAGGGGCCGATCGAATGCCACGTCTGGGCTGCTTGCGGACCGACGAAGCCTTCGAGTTGATATCTCGGTCGTGACTCCCAGGCTCTCAGCCGGGCGTCTGGCGGGATCGAGTTCGAAGGATATGAGCGTTGAAAGGTAAACCAGTCGCTGCGGCCTTCGGTGTCTTCCTCGAGGCCGGGTCTCGACTTGGTTTCTGCCGTTGAGAAAGAAACCGACGGCGTTAGCTGCAAGCGGGGAATGTGTTGAAACAGCCTCTGGAAGCCCGTTTCAAGGACTCGCGTTTCCCGCTGCCTTCGTTCAGCCAACTGTGCGTTCTTAACTGTGGTGGGTGAGGAGGAAGCCCGAAAGCTGCTCGACGCTACCGCGAGCGCGCAGGCTGCCAACACGAATGCTTGTTGCGTCGCGCTGCGGTGAGCAGAAGGAACTAGTAGCCTGGTTGTCGGTCGCCTCAGCATCTCACAACACCCTCTTTGGTCGGAGGTGGCGGCTATTTCGCCATAGTGTCAAAGCATAATGTTGATGCGGGGGCGAGTTCAATCTAATTCGCGGCTTCGGCGGATTCGACCGCCGGAGCCTGCGTGGTCGATTCGTGCATCCAAAGGCGCAGCTTTTCCATGTCTTTCGTGACGGTTCGCGAACCAGCAAATAGCACCAGTCCCAGCAACACGCCGAGCACCGGTATGACGTACAGCGCCGAGTGCAGACCCTGGGGTGCATATGGCTTCAGCCCTTCAAAACTGGTATCGGTTACTCCTGCCGCTAATGCAGCGGCGCTGGTGAAATGACTGCTCAAGACCCCCATCCCTATAGGACCCAGAGACGCACCCAGCACGTACATCGCAAAGAAGTACAGCGCCATCGCCGTCCCTCGAAGCGACGGCTCGATCACGTCCTGGATTGTCGAGTACACCGTCGAGTAGTAAACGTACATCGATGCCATCCCCAACCCTGCCAGGGTCGTGAAGCCGACCATGTCTCCGACTTTGGCACCGAGGCTGAAATACATGAGTGGCGCCGAGATGAATATCGCTACCGCGCCAACGATCAATCGCCCGTTCGGCTTCCGCCTCATAATGCTATCGCCGAGCATCCCACCAAGAATAAGACCGGGAATTCCTGAAAGCCCATATACGACCATCGATATCATTCCCGCGTCGAATTTGTTGAGATGATGAACGCGTTGGAGGAACGACGAGAGAAACGTTCCGATCGCGTACATATTGAAGTTGTGAAGCGCGCCCGACGCAATCAGCCACCACATCGTCGGAATCGACAGCACCAGGAGATAAGGCGAGCCCTCGCGCTTCGTCCCGCTGATGTTGTGGGTCTCGGAGGCCCCGCGCTTCGGTTCGTGGATGTAAAGCGCAAGCACGGCGCAAATCAATCCCGGAATTCCCGCGATGTAGAACGCGGGACGCCAGCCAAAGCGTTGCGCGAGCCAACCACTTACGGCGAAGCTCAGAGCGATGCCGATCGGAAGACCGAGCATGAAAACGGAAAGCGCCTTCGCGCGTTTCGCAGCAGGAAAGAGGTCGCCGATCAATGAGGTCGACGCCGGAGCGCAGGCCGCCTCGCCGACTCCGACTCCGAGGCGTACTGCGAAAAGCTGTGTGAAGTTCTGAGCGATGCCCGAAACCGCGGTGAATAAACTCCATACGAAGACCCCGGCCGAGAGAATCCAGGTGCGCGTGAATTTGTCGGTCATCCTTCCAAGCGGTACGCCGACCATTGCGTAGAGCAGCGTGAAAGCGGTGCCGAGCGTTCCAAGCGCGGCGTCGCTCAGCTTCCATTCATCGCGAATGGTCTCGCCGACCGCTCCGAGCACTTGCCGGTCAAAGAAGTTCATCGTGTTGATCGCGAATAAAACCGACAGCGCGAATGCTGTTCTGCCCTTGTTAGTCATTATTTCATCTGCCTTGAAAGCTTGCTTTTCGTTTCTCGAGAAACGCCTTCACGCCTTCCGCGAAATCGTCCGATTGAAAGCACACACCTTGATTCACCGCTTCAAAATCCAGAGCAGAAGCAAGGTCTGAGTTGAGCCCGTGATTCAACCCTTCCTTGATCTTTCGCACCGCGATGGGAGCCGCCGCTGCCAGTCGCGCCGCCATCGCATTCACCGTCGCATCGAGTTCTTCGAACGGCACGACTCGATTCACCAACCCGAGTGCAAGCGCATCTTTCGCGCTGATGATGTCGCCGGTGGCCATCAACTCGAAGGCATTCGCGTACCCGACGGCTCGAGGCAAGAAAAAAGTCGAGCCGCCATCAGGCATCAACCCGATCTTCACGAACACCTGCCCGAACTTCGCCTGCTCCGACGCGATCAGAATGTCGCAAGCGAGCGCGTAGTTGCAGCCGACTCCCACCGCGTGTCCGTGAACGCGAGCGATAATCGGCTTCGAAAGATTGCGCATCGCAAGTATGGTCGGGTTGGTGTGCTCGCGAAGAGAGGCGGTGACGTCTACGCTTTTGATGTCACGCTCGGAGGTTGCTTGCAGATCGGCGCCCGCGCAGAAGGAGTCGCCCGCGCCGGTGATTATTACGACTTTGCTTTCATCGTCGGCTGAGCGCGTGATGGCTTCGTGGAGCAGCTCTACGGTTTCGACGTCAACTGAGTTGCGGCGCTCAGGCCGGTTGAAGGTGATGCGCTTTACGCCGTCTTCGAGCGTGACCAGCAGCTTATCACTCGATGCCATTGCTGTTCCTTTCGCGATTGGAGATGAGGTGAAGGCGGGCGTATTCTCTAATAAAGCCAATCGTTTTGCAAATGCCGGCGCCTATCAGGGTGTATGAAGACGCGATTGGTCAATAGGGGCCGAATAAACGCCACGATCCGCCCATAAAACAAAGCCCTGGGTGGGGTGCGCAAGGCGAGCCTTTGAAGCTTAGGTTCTACATCGCTCGATCGTCGAGCAGGGTATTGGGTCAACACCGCTAAATCACATCCAACTTCTTTTGCAGTATTGAGATCATCTCGCCTTGCGTGGCGGTGTGGATTTTGTAGCGGAAGAGCTTTGCTAAAGGATCATTCCTGTCGAGCAATCGACCAAAGAGATTTTGTGCAAAAGATTTCGGCACCGACTGGAATGCAAGTCTCAGGCGTCTCCTGCGGTCGAGGTATCCCGGCTCGTCGTCAGCTCTAAAGTTACGCTCGAGTTGTTTCTTGATCTCTGCTTCGCTCAAGAAGTATGCCAGGGCATCGGCTGGATCTGGATTGAGTGGGTCGGTGATCTGGCCCAAGCGTCCTGGAATCCTGCGCGTTCTGTTCCATACCATGAACTCCCAGCGCGCCCGGCTCAACTGGCACTTCACGATCGCCGTTTCATCGCCAACCGATCTCACGGCGTACCCTCTGGGAAAAGGGAATTGACCCAATTCTGGAAAGGCATGCAGTACACCGCTGATCGCAGCGCGAAACTGCGCAGGAGAGAGCCGTCCTGTCAGCCGCCTTGTCCGCAGATCCGTGATCAGTTCGTAACCTCGGACTATTCTCGGCATCGCGGCAAGCTTCCGTTCAAGGTGTCTCACCCTCTCGCCGGGCGTTAGGGATTGTCTCTCGAGCGTTTCCAGCACGGTTACATCTGCACAGTCACGCAGATATTCCTCGCGCTGTTTTCTTTCGGTCTCTTCCAGGGCTTCTCGATATGGCAGAGTGTCGGAAGGGGATCGCGATGGTGTGCGACCGGACGAAGTAGCTTGTTGTTCTTCGTCAGATAGATAGGATGGTGCTCCTAAGTACATCCTTTCCCTCGCTGTTATTCGATCTCCGTGGGCCAATGCGCGGTTTCCGTGCAACGCACCGCGCCATCGACGAACCTCACTTCCTCCCCTGTCGTGCGCGTCTCTGTCTTATCAACTGACCATGCTCGCGGTACAGGCGTTCGTTCTGCTCCTTGGGCAAGTCCCGTGTGACCTCCAGAATCCCACCCAAGTCGGTGCTCTTTACACCCCCGGGTTGGATACGAAACACCTGATCCTGAATCCATTTTGGATCCGCCTGGATCGTCTTGCTCAGGCGAAGTCCGTTGAGGTGCTTACCGATCTCCTTTCGCACCATCTGAACGTGGTCGTTGGGAATAACCAACAAACCCTCCCGCTGAACGTAGTTGCGGATCTGTTGCTCGGATGTGCCTCTCAACGCTGTCGGCCAAACACCTTGTTGACGCAGAGCCTGCTGGTTCTCGAATAAGTATCTGGCGCACTTGTCCAGCTTGCTATCGGCGCCCGGGCCGCCCAGGACCATCTCGAGGAAATCGCCCTTGTATTTTGATAGGATGCTGCTCTCCAAGTCCTTACCCACAAGCGTGCTCACTATGCCGTAGGTCTTTACCGAAATCACTCCGCGAGGCGAGATGAGGTCCAGCACCGGGAAGCTTGGGGCCAATTTGTTAAGGTTGAAGACTTGCTTCGGATCCAGACCAAACACGTCGGGAAGAATTGCTTCGAGTGCCGCTTCGCCCGCCAGACCAATTAGCGTTTTGAGCGGCGCCTCCTCGAGTTGAAAGACCAGCCACGCCGCGTCGATGGCCTTCTGCACGGTTTCCTTCCGCAGGGCCCACATTCCACCTGAGATCACGATGCCCAGCGCACCCGCTGCCGCGGTGAGGGAGGTCTTAATCCAATCGGCTATGCCGGAGCCCTTACCGTTATCCTTGGGCGGAGGAGGAGGAGGCGCGCCCTTGGGTCGCCACGGCCACGGATTCCAGGGCGTGGGTGGACGCGGAGTCCAATGAGGCCAGGGAATCCCAGGCTCCGGCGGCTTCGGTACGACGATTGGAGGTATGATGATTGGGTACTGATGGGGTGGAACGGGCTTGACCGGAGGCGGCGGAACCGGCTTTGTTCTCGTAACAAAGAAGAATATTTCCACGCGGCGGTTAAGTTCTCGCTTCGCGCGATCGGCGGTAACTGGTTCCTTCTTGCCCCGAGTTTCTGCATCTATACTGATCCGCGTGTCAGCACCTTTAGCAAGACCCTTCCGCCTCAGATCCTCGATGTCGGTCGCCAGTTGGGCCAGCACTGATTCAGCGCGTTGCAGACCGAGATCGAGGTTGTATTTGTCATCGCCAACATCGTCGGTGTGACCAACCAACAGGATCCTGCGAATCGGTAGAGGCGACCTCCAGCTTCTAATCACGTGCGTCGCCAGCTCCCTTACTTTCTCAATGTGGCCAGCCTCGAGCGAAGGTTTATTGAACCCAAACTCGTCGAGCGTGAGAAGCGGTCGAGCGGGTCTGCTCGGCATTGTCGTCGGCGATGGATCGCTCGTTGCGTCCGCCGGCCCGGCCATGTATGAAGCTGTGTTTCCGTAGAAGCCAGCAAGCATCGGAGGCCGCGATGCGCCGAACCTTCCAGAGTTTGCGCGTCCTCGATCGGATTCTTCATCGTTGTCGTAGAAGTACATCGCTGTTCGTCCCTTCGACGCTCGTCTATGTTCCTTCAAGCATATATCGCAAGACAGTGTCGCTTTTCAGAAAGGCCGATTTGCGCATGCGGTAAGGTCGCCCGCCTCCGGCTGTTTGCCATCAGCCAGCAAAGTAAACGCTTCGTAGCAGTGAGCGTTGTCTCGATGCCTCTCCGGGTCTCCGCTCGGATGTCCCGCGTGATGGAAGAACGTGGAATAAAGCAGGTGCAGCATTTCATGGAGGATCACCCCTCCGCGAAAAGACAACACGGGAAGCGGCAGAGTAGCCGGTGGATTAAAGAATCTCGTGCAGAGATTTATGACGTTGTGCTCAGCCGCCCAATTTGTCTGCGCGTTGACGCCTGCGCCCGCGCCCGTGCAGAAGCAACGAAAGTGCACGACCCGTGAGTGCAGTCCTTCCGCAACCGCTCGCAGGCGAATTGCGACCGTCGCCCCGGACGCGGTGTTGCCTGCCCACGGTACCGGCCGGGAAGGGTCATGGCCGAAGATGCGTCGAAAGTGGTTCACGGTGGTAGGCTCTCTGGCGTCAAGCCTGGTCGCAGCGTTGATGCAAAGACGAATGGCTTCGCGGACCGCCGGGTAGACAACGTTCTGGCATTGTGTCGTGGTCGCCGGCGGACAACCGGGGCACTCTACACGGAAGACCGGGGTCGGCAGGGCCGGAGCTTCGCTCAGGAACGGTGGACTGCTTGTGTTCGAACCGCACTGAGCGCATCGACTGGCTGGCCCAAAGCCAAGGGAGCCAACCACTGGTTCCTCTCGAGAATGCATGTACGACATAGAATTCTCCTTTACTTTTTCCGCGCTACTACCGTGATTCGAGGCGGGCAGCCATAGGCCGGCTCAAGGGTCATCGCATCATGCACCCCGGAAATCACCAGCCCTGCTTTACTCAGCCACCGAGCAACCTCGGCGGGCCAGTATGCACGTTCCCTGTGCGATTCAACTACGACCAGCGGAGATCGGGAAGAGCGCAGAAGCACGTTCATTGAGATCACTCTTCGCCGCGGGTCCCATCGAATGCACTGCGTCACGGTCCGGTTGACAGTCCCGGCTCTTCTGACGTATGTCCTTTTGCTCGCCAGCGGCTGACACGGGGTCACCAGATCGAAGAAGAAGCTCCCGCCCGGCCTCAGGTTCTTTGATATCCGCTTTAGAACGAGCCGGAGATCGCCGCCGCTTGTGAGATGATTCAACGTATCGAAATTCGCGGTTATAAGATCTACCGGGAACGGTAGACTCAAACAGCGGAGGTCTTGCTTCAAAAAACATACGTTGGCTCCGCGACAGTTGCGGGCGGCGACCTCGAGCATTTCAGTCGAACGATCGACGGCAAAGACCGGCACGCACCATCGCCGGCTGAGATAACACGCAAACAAACCGGTGCCGCACCCTGCGTCCGCGGCCGAGCGAAACCTCACATCGTAGCGCCGCACCAGCGATTCAAAGGCGTTTCGAATTCGCACGAACGCCGGTATTCCCAGACTCTGATCGTAGTCAAGTGCGAGCCGGCTGTAAGGCGCGACAAATTCATGTGCCTGTGTGTTCATCCCGCTCGCACTTACCGCCCCGGTCTGGGATCCAGTTCTGAGACTAGCGTCGCATAACGTGCTCGACGAACCGGTCAAACTCCGACGCAGCTTCCAGACTGTCGCTGCCCGTCTTCCGCGACTGATCGTAGATCGCCTTGAATACGATCTGCAGTTACTCGGGACGCCTCAACTCTTAAACCGCGACTCATCGCTCTCAAGGTGGCGTCGGCCTCGGAGTTTGGCTGGACTGGTGTCTTAGTTCATGGAGTCGCTTCTGCTCTTGAACCGCACGCAGCTCGTTCATCCGTTGGATGGCCCGCCGAGGATTGTTGGCAGTCGTCAGACTCCCGATCTCCTGCCATCCCGTCACAGAGAATAAGCTGTGCGCTAGTGCCAGGAACTGGCGGAAATCTCCCTCAAAGAGCAGACCCGCCAGAGGTGGCACGCCAAGTTGCCGAAGCAGCGCCAACGCGACCGGTACACGTTGCGTGTGTCCGCGCTTGTCCGCCCCAGCCGGGGCGATATTGTTAGCGTTGAGGATTTCTCTGGTGACGCACTCTACCAAACCTTCGAGCAGTCCCGGTCCGAGGATTCCGAACGCTGTGCTGTGCGACACGCCGCCTCGCCCCGGCGGGTGCGAAACCATATGGACGGCTTCGTGGAGTGCCGCCCCGAGATACGTCGCGTGCGAGTTTAGCCCGAAGAACTCCTGCATTGTGATGATACCCGTACGCTTGTCGGTCACCCCCGCGATGTGACTCAAGTCCCCTTGTTCGCCAAGGGCTATCATGGTCTGCGCAAACTCCTTGCTGTTTACGATCCGGAAGGGGCGGCGCGGGAGGTTCTGCCGAGCCACGCGGAGGTTGTCTTGGATGTATTGCTGCCAGCGAGACGGGCCCGTTAGCACAGCAAGCACCTTCTCAAAATCGTCTTCGTAAATGCGTTCCTCCGCTGAGCGAGCTGCGGAGAGTGCGCCCAGAAGCGGAGACAATGCCGCCTCAGTTTGCCCGAGCCCATTTCTCGTTCTGAAGTACATATGGTCTTCGTTTCTCCACGTAATCTGCCAACGACCCTCCGAATTGTGTATTCCCCGCAGGGAGGTCAGGATGCCGCTGATGAGTCAGACTTTGCTCTTAACTAGGGAGCGGAATTGATGACCGCGCCCGATCGAGATCCCCAGTGCGGATTTCATTACATGATCCTTCTCCCTTGGGTTTAAGAGTTAGGCCCGTCTCTTTTCCTAAACCAGGACGCCCTCGCAATTCCTCATGCACTCCCGGCCCTTTCCCCGACACTCCGCGCTCGCCCTTCCTCCCGGACATTGCCGAAACTCGCGCATGCACTTTTCCAGACAGAATCCGGGAGGGGGCGTGAATGGTGGCCTGGGCGTTGGTGGTTTAGACCACGGGAATAATCTTATGTGTTTCTTAAGTTCCTCTATCGTGTCTTGTTTGCATGATTCTACGTAGGCTCGATAGGCGACTTCATTTATGAACCGCTTGTACTTGGATAGCGGATCCTGAGGGCTACGAGTACGAAGTACGTAATCCAACCATTCAAGATCGCGTCCATCGTCCCGAAGCAGTGGGCACATGGTTTTTTGCGCCCCAATTGGGTCTATTCCAGGCCCCAGCGTTGTCGGGAACTGACCGAGACCTTCTGTCGTGTCGTACAGGTACATATCGGTTCTCCTTTGCAAGTTAACCCCGAACCCATTTTTCTCACGGTCGACGTATATTTAGGCCTGTGGGGGGGTTGCGACGTCTTGGGCGGGTGCGGCGGTAACCCTTTTATCATTCATATAGGTACATGATGGCTCTCCTTTTTTTCATTCATTGCATCACACTGTTAGGTTGTTGATCGGCCGCCCGGGCGAAGTTGCCCCAAAAACTACGCTCGAGGGAACTACAGCATCCCCAACCATCCAATAGTCCGCCGCGCCTGAGGTTTTTAGCTCCACCGCGGCGGCATGAACACAATTAGTATCACGACGAACGTCACCTGGAAGAGGACGATATCCAAAGCCCACCGGATGCCATTCATACCGATCCTTGAACCAGACATGCACCGATCCAGCGGTGGGGTCAACTTCAAAATCCAAGCGATCGATTGCGCCGAATGCAAATTGAAAGTCCCTAACAGCGTAATCGGATTGCTGGATTTCTATGTGTCCCCTCGGCGACCGCCTGATGGCTCGAGCCAGCAATCCACGAACTCCCGAGTCGCGCCTGATGACGTCTTCCAGGTTTTCGATGAAGTCTGCCCCGCGACCCGTCAGATAGTGATCGACGTGACGCTGAGCTAGCGGGAGCCCTGTCATTACCGTGCGGCGCGCCGCCTGGAGGACGAGGTAAGGAGTAAGTCCGCTAGCGCACGCACATTCGACAGCCAGCGCTGTACCGACGCTTCTTCTGCTTGCCAGCGCTCGACAGTGGCGCTGCGCATCCGCTCGTACATCAGCCCAGCGACCCGTCGGCAGATGGTTGTGCGCGACTCCTGGATGGAACGTTGTTACGCGGGATGTGCGGGGCAGAGCCGGAATTTGGCTAAGACCAGGAGTAGGTGTGACGCCGTTGGGCCTCGATTCTGCCGGCGCCGGTTCGGGCTCTTCTTCTTCTGGGACGTACCATTCGCCGAAGCTCTGTTGGTTCCGGCACGGCGTGCAGTTGCAGCCCGCGCCGCAACCTGACAAAGCGGTTGACCAATCGGTCTGTCCCAATCTGATGTAGGCCATCAGCATCTCCCGTCTTGTTGTGAGAAAGGGCGCCGTTGTTGGAAGGCGAGTTTGTGAATTCACCGCCAGCAGCCCCGCTGTATCCAAGTCTGCGATGCGCGACTGCGATCCCGCACCCGTTCACTTGCGCAGGCCCCAACCACGATGACAGGCTAATCCTACTTCGCACCAGCTTTCTTGGACCGCGCCTTTGCCTTTGGACTCGTCGGCGTATCGAGCGCCGCACGCGGAGGCGCCGATACTGAGATCGCTCCCAGCAACCGATCAATCATCGCCAACTCCGCGGCAATCAGCTCTCCGCCTTCCGGGCTCGAGGAGCGCGCGCCATGCAGAGTCGTACGCCGCTGCTCCAGGTAAGGTCGCACTGCATTGTCGTACGTCGCCAGCAACTGTCCGATCAGTCCCTCGATCATTAGAGCGAAGTCCATCAGATTGGTGACCTCGGCGTTGTGGCTCGCTCGCTTTTGGGTGAACGCCGAGTGCCGAGCGACAAGCTGAGCAGCGCTGGAAGTGGTGACAAGTCCCTTCGCTAAGGCCAGCAGCGACCGCGCCCGATCGTCGTCGAAGACGTGATTGGAGTGAATGATTATCCCCATCAATTTACTCCATCCATCCAACAGAGCGGGGACGTCATTCGCGGTTGGAAGCGGCCCTGGAGCGGAGGAGGGGCTTGGTGAACTGCCTTTCTTACGCCGGCGTCTTCGTCTTTTTGCCATATGTCACATCGCAGGGCTCAGTTGAGTCCCTTGCGCCTCCAATAGATTTCCCACTCGATTAACATTGCTGCGGCGTCGTACCCGGCTGCCGCCAGCGTATCTCGCGCCCAGTCGCGCACCCGCGAGTTGGTGAGCGAGCCTTTTGGCGGCCGGACCGCCCAGAGCTGGTGTTCGGCCGACTTTCCAGTCAGCAGCGCCCGCCATCTTCGAAACTGATTTCGACCGAAGGGGAGACACATTGCGCGCGCAGCCAGCGACCGAAGCGGCGACCGGAAATTCGCTTCGAGTCTGATGTCGCACAATGCCTCTTCCCGGGTCATGTGAAACTGAGAAGGACTGATGAACTCATCGGGGATCGCGTTCTTGAGCGCCGGCGGTTGTGCAGCCGGGCCCGCGGGCGTCATCCCGGGATCGGCACGCTGAGCCGGTTCCGCTGTTGGGTCGTGGGCTGTCCGGAGCCGGAAGAACCGATCGAAAGGCAGCACCATGCCAGGCGCTCGCTTGATGTGCGGAGGCGATGAGATTCGGTTTCTCAGCACATGAGTTAGCCCAAGCACGTGCGCAGCAGCGTCGCTGAGCGGGTGGAGCTGGGGTGCTTCCGGCATGGATTCGTCGATGTCGGCCGCCATGCTGTCGAAGCGCTGCGCGGCGGTGGACTCATAGACTTGAACGAAACAGCCGAGCCGATGCGTATCGCGCAACCTCTCAGGGTGAGCGAGTTGATGGGCGAGAATGTTTTTGAAATCGCCGAAGCGGACTACACACCACTGCCCGGGATCGGGAAAGAGCTTACGGCTGAGCGATCCCGGATGAGCCCGCTCGGGCCCGGCCGTTTGTTGACCGGCGTTGCCGGCTGCTTTTGTCGGGATCGCGGTCGTGTCGCTCGATCGTGCGTCGCGCCGCCCTCCCTCGTCGATAGCCGGCTCAGCGACCACGCCATCTTCGCGAGGTCCAATGGCGGGAACGAGGTCGATGACCTCGCCGTGCGGCCCGCTGACGATGCGATGAAGCTGCCTGAGGCTGTGGCCGAGCTTCTCGTACAGGCAGCCCCGCTCATCTCGGAGGATCTCGCCACGAACGGCACGAGGTCGCACAGGCGCTTCGTCGGCGAACTCTCGAGGCCCAGAGGCAGCCGCCTTCAGCACCGGAAGCGGGCCGATCACGCCCTCCGGGTCTCTCATCCCGAGCGCGTCGCCTGGTCCGACTCGCATCACTCGCATCGGTTCGAATGGAGCGCCGGCGGGTGAGGTTGGAGACAGCGCGGGCCGCTGGATCGCAACAAGGAAGATGCGGATTCTCCCGCCAGCCGGACCGTCACCGAAGCTCGCAGCATTGTTGAACGGCCGTCGAGAATAAACATGAGGTCCGAACGATCGCGCCATGATGTTCGCTCCTTGTGCTCTCTACTTCGCGATGTGGACGTGATCGCGATGCGCGTCGAGCAATCGGTCACTAATAAACGTCCACGGTCCCTCGGTGCGCGTCCAGGGGCCGAACAACTGGATCGGGTAACCATAGGGCTGCGACCAGCGTCCGTGCATCTGTAGCGTTTTATACAAGAGCCAGCCGAGATTCATGCGGCGCTCCTCTGAAGACGCTGGGTGAGGTCCGTGTCTCACGGCCTCGTCCCAGCGCCGCTTCCAACAGTCGAGCCCCTTTCCCTCTACCTCATATATGTCCGCGGCGCGGCCGGCCTGGTGATGCCCTACGACTCCGGGCTTGAAGAACACCCCGACGGGTCGCCGCTCGTCGAAGCCTGCTTCTCGCGCGAATATTTCAAGAGCGCGGCGCAACTCGTCGGCGAGTTCCCGCGTGACGAGCGCGTTACCCGGCGGTGAATCCACGCGATAGGCCAGTCCCGACGCAACCGGAACGAGCGGAGCATTCGAGCTAGGACCTGTGACGTACGACATCACCGTATGCGGCGTTGTACCAATAGCGGCCGACGATCCTCGCGCCGACTCGCTTGACGACTTCGAGTTCATCGGTCGGTCTGCCGCTCACACCTCGTACTACTGCTTCGACCGTTGCGCTGTCGTCGAGACGAATGGCGATCTGAAAGCTGCCGTAGCCCCACGGGTTGACGATCCGGTTGAGCTTCAAGAAGGGATACAGCGGCCGGCCGTTCGCGAGCAGCAGCCACTCCAATCCCGGAGTCTCGATCTGCGATTGGTCCCTTCCATATGCATCAGTGAACTGAGCGAAGTACTCGAGCGTCCCGCAGTACTGAGGCGGTAGCTCGAATCGCGCCAGCACGACTTCCGCTCCGAGTTCGGGCGCCGCCGCGACTCCAGACTCGTCGAAGTACTGCGAGTCGACCGGTACGCCGCACATTGCGCACAGCCCGCTCACCCCTTCAGTCTCTATAAGGCTCCGTGCGCGCATCTGATCTCCGGAAAGGCTAACGCCTCCGCGTTCTGCGGACCTCTCTTCGCGCAGTGTAAGTAGGAGTACCGGCGCCGCCCAACACCTTGTAGCCGTGCAACGCCACGTGCAGAGCGCCCGTGAAGTCCGACACTTCCTTTATCTCCATTCGAATTGTGGAGCGAGGCGCAAACGTGATCGGTTGAGCGAAGTACCGAAACGGCCGGTCTCCGTTCGAGATGCCCAGTCCGGCGATGTTCAGGATCGGCTCGCTTTGAAACTCGCGGCCTGTGCCTTCGTCGCGAAGCGAGTATAGGAACTGAACCTGGTCGGCTGGCGCGCTTACCGATTCAAACATGGCGCCGAGCACCTGCTGGTCCAGGGGTACGCTACCCTGGCCGAGAAGAATCCGCTGAGCGAACCTGGGGTTGAGTCTAAATCCGTTGATCAAGTTCACGGCGGTTTGAGGACCAAGCCCCCTCGCTGCCCGAGTCCCGTCTTCGTTATTAGCCCGTGCAAGCGAATTGACTAAATCGCCAAGGGTGATCTGATCGAACGTCGCCTCGCCCCTAAACTTATCAAACCTGTCTTCGGGAACTCCGAACCTGACCGGTGAAGAGTCAGGAATAACTCCGTAACCGATCGAGACCGCCACGTACGCCGACTCGATGCTGACCGTGACGGTGCTGCTGAGCGTCGTGCCCGGCACGCCCGTCAGCGAAAAGCGAAAGGCATATTCGTAAGGAATCGTACGTCTATCCGACTCCTCAACTTCACCTAATCCTTGTTGGTACACTGCAGACATTGTTCTATGGCCTTCCCGTCGAGGCGTCGCTCAACACTTTGTAACCCTGAAACACCAGATATAGGCGTCCCCTCCCGAATCGCTCCTCGACGTTCACGCGGAGAGTCGCCCTGGGCATCAGGGTCAGAGGTCGCGAGAACGTCTTGAATGGCCGGTCGCCGTTGGCAATTCCGAGCCCGGCGACATTATTGATCGGGCGGTTTTGCAGATCGATGCCTCGTCCGCCTTCGAAGACCGTATAGCGGAACGAAAGGTCCTCGGGGCTGTTGAGCCGCTCGAATATCTGATCCGCCAGATCGACAGGCAATTCGCTCGCGAGCCTCCCGTTGTCGTCGAAAGCCAGCCGCACGAAGTTGGGTCGAATGCGGATTCCGTCCAGGATGGCGCTGGCAGGCAGGAGCCTTATCGGAAGGCTCGCCAGATCAAAGGTTGTCAACGCTCTCGTAGCGCTCACGGATGAGGCTTTAGGCGTTTGAATCAAACTCACCTCGACCGAATCACCGCTGTTGAGGCGCAGTCTTAGAGGGCCGATCGCAGGATTCGTTAAGGTGAGATCCCATTCGCCTGGTGACAGGGGCGCCGCGACGAATGTTCCGTCTGCCTCGCCGGTAAACGTCAATCGTGAACCGGTCGCGATATTCGTAAGCGAGCCTCGGGGGGATGGGAACTGCGTGGTAGGTCTGCTGAATACGGTTCCGTTGATCGCGGCGGGGCGAATTAGCTTCACGCCGGTCTCTTCGACCGCCAATCCATACCCAACCGCCGTCGCGACGAATCCGCCTTCGACGTTAACGACTATTTCGTCTTCAAGAGTGTTTCCCTTTTGCCCGGTCAGCAAAACCGAAGCTGCATAGTCGAATGGAATAACCCTTCCGGAAAGATCCGGGAGTCCGCAGCCGGGATGGGCGGTGACGCTGGCGAGGGAACGAACGACTGGCTCGGGACAATTGGAAGCCGCCAGCAACTTGTATCCGTACAGCACTACG
>WNFR01000724.1_pt1 | contig 33741 bp, 26 predicted proteins | sample 5400221 | NCBI WGS metagenome assembly WNFR01 (sample SAMN13153357, study PRJNA577476) | soil metagenome | isolation source: 40 cm soil under Madrone tree | place: USA:California | collected 2016-06-14
CCAGGGCTCGGTATCGAACTGAATGAGCAATTCATTGCCGAACACATCACTCGAGGTTATTCGACGCGCATCATCACGGCCTGATTCGACGCGCGCATCGACAGCATCATCACAACTAAAGAACACGGGGGGGTAGGCGATATGCGCACGAAATATCATTTTTCTACGGTTCTTGCGGCTGTCGGTCTGGCGGTCGGCGCGTTCGGCTTCGGCGCCGCGCCGGCTGCCGCCGGGAACGGGAGCTGCTTCAGGCCATTTTTTGTATTAGTACTATAGTTTATTAAGTAAAAAGAGATGATCGAGATCGCTGAAATCTCTCTCGACGATTTGCCGTTGCGATAAGAGTTGGAGCCACAAGCAGTGGGGGATCAAATGGCCAAGAAGACAATGTATCTAATTATGCCTCAGCGAAGCCTGCTTACCCGAATACTAGGGCTATCAATCGCCTGTGGGTGCGCCGTTCATGCCGATCAGGGGCGCGCGGCGGACGATTCGCCGTCCATATCCGCTGCGCCAGTCGCGCTCGAGGAGATTGTAGTTTCCGCCACCAAAACCAACGAGTCACTACAGCGCGTGCCGATCAGCATCACGACTTACACTCAAGCTGATCTGAATGCCAGTGGCGCCCGCACATTGGGGGACATCGCCCGGTTGACGCCAGGTGTGGACTTCCAGCAGAGCAGCGGCTTTGGGACGCCACAATTCAATATTGCCGTACGCGGCATTTCTTCTTCCACCAGCGCGTCGACCACCAACGTTTACCTGGACGACACACCGCTGGACTCGCGAACCGATCAAATGTCCGCTGCCGGCGCACCATTCCCGAGAGCGTTTGATCTGGAGCGCGTCGAAGTACTGCGCGGACCGCAAGGCACGCTGTTCGGCGCCAGTGCGGAGGGTGGAGCGATAAGATTCATTACTCCCACGCCGGATCTAAAGGAGTACAGCTCTTACATTCGATCGGAGGTGAGTACAACCGAATATGGCGCGCCGAGCTATGAGGCCGGTGCGGCGTTCGGCGGGCCGTTGATCAAGGATATGGTGGGAATTCGGATCAGCGCCTGGTACCGCAAGGATGGCGGCTATGTGGACTTGGTCACGCCGCCCCTCGGCGCAGGCCCCTTCACCCAGGCCACTGTGGCCGGTACTGGCGGCACGCTGGTCGAATCAAATGCCAATCACAGCGATGCCAAAGTGTTTCGCGCGGCGCTGAGATTTGAGCCGTCTGATTGGCTGGCGATCCAGCCAGCAATCTTTTATCAACGATCATCCCGCCAGACTTCCAACTTGTTCGACCTATCACTTTCCAATCCGGATCAAGGAAAGTTCAACGATGGGCTCAAGGCACCTATTCCCGCTACCGATAGGTTCTCGCTGCCCTCGCTCAAGGTCGAGGCAGGACTAGGAACGATGACTCTTACTTCGGTAACTTCCTATTTCGATCGGGCGGCTACCGCTGACACCGACTACACCGAGTACCAGACCTTCGCCTTTTTTGGCAATCCCTGGCAATTGCTCCCGTGCCTACCGGCAGGACTCAACTGTCCGCCCAACGAGTTTGCACACGCCTATTGGACTACCGATCAGACCAAGTGGACCCAGGAGTTGAGACTTTCATCCAGGGAACAGGACCCTAAGCTCAAGTGGGTGGTCGGCCTCTATTATGAGAACGCTAGACAGCACGATTCACAGTATGCCTTCAACAATGACATCGCGCAGTTATTGCACACCTACTACGGTAAGCCGCTGGCCACTGCGGTGCAGGATACTCTTGGATCTCCGCTGGTGGACGGAATCTGGCTATACACGGGCAACACCTACCTCACGGATAGACAAACAGCGGTATTCGGCGAAGCGACCTACCGCGCGACCGACAAACTCAAACTCACGGCAGGACTGCGCGCCGAGCACGTGAGCAACACGTTTGCAAGTCCCGTGGATGGGCCCTTCAACGGTGGGCCGCACTACTATTCGGGAGCCCAGAGCGAGAACCCGGTCAATCCCAGGGTGAGTGTCTCGTGGCAGCAAAACGCGGACGATCTGTACTACATGACCGCGGCCAAGGGGTTTCGTCCGGGTGGATCAAACTCTCAACCGTCCACGACCCCGACGTGCGTAGCGGCGTTACAAGCCTTCGGCCTGTCGAACGGCATACCCGCCACCTACAATTCTGATTCATTGTGGAGCTATGAGATTGGAGCAAAACTCGGCTTTGCAGACCGGCGATTGCGACTCGATGCCAGCGCATTTCACATTGACTGGAAGAATATTCAGAATTTGGCACAAATCAACGGTTGCGGAACAGCCGTGACCTTCAACCTCGGCAAGGCAACCAGCAACGGCTTCGATATTGCGCTCGATGCGGCTTTGACGAAAAGCTTCACGTTCGGGACTACAGTTAGCTACGTCAAGGCCGCCTACGATGAGACAGTGGGCGCCGGATCGAGCATCGTTGTTTCAAAGGGCGATTGGGTGGGTGGCACAGGCATTCAGGCCGGAGTATTACCGTCGCCGTGGACAATTTCGGCGCATGGACGTTATCAATTCGCGACCTATGGCGGAAGCAACGGGTATGTATGGCTGCAAGACGTGTATCACGAAGCCAATCCAGGACCCGTATCCACACAAAATCCGAAAGACACTTTGAGTTATGACGCGGCGCTTACCCAGAATCCATCCACGAATGTGCTCAATGCGCGTCTCGGCGTCACGATCGGCAAGCTTGATTTATCGCTGTTCGCCAACAACGTGTTGAACTCGCATCCGCTATTGGACCGTTTTCATGCTCTTGCGTTAGATGACCGTCTGCAGGCGAGCACTCTGCGACCGCTAACGCTTGGTTTGACGATGACGCTGGGGCTATGACACCCATGATTGTCACGCCACCTTCTCGTCTGCCGGTGGCTGGTCACCGCCACCTGCGCGGCGCTGGGTGCCATCGCGGCCGACGCGTGATTAGCTTGCAACTGCCAATGCATGCGCCCGATTTTAACTTGTCTTAATTTCATAATGCCAGAAAGGAGAGTAATCATGAGTAAGACCCTCGCGACGTTGATGATGGCATGGGTATCGGGCGCAGTTCTCGCCGCACCGGCGGTCTATAACATCGATCCCAATCACACCTATCCGAGCTTCGAGGCCGATCACATGGGCGGCCTGTCGGTGTGGCGCGGCAAGTTCAAGGAAAGCAGCGGCGCCATCACGCTGGACCTCGCGGCACACAGCGGCGAGGTGAACGTGAAAATCGATACCACCTCGGTAGATTTCGGTCACGACAAATTGAACGAGCATGTCAAGAGTGACGAGATGTTCGACGTGGCGAAGTTTCCCACTGCCACCTATATCGGCAAATTCTCCAAGTTCAACGGCGAAAAGCCCACCGAGGTGAAGGGCGAACTGACACTGCACGGTGTGTCGAAGCCGGTCACGCTTACGATAAACAGCTTTCTGTGCAAACCCAACCCCATGACCAAGAAGGAAGTCTGCGGCGCGGATGCCTCCGCCAACATCAACCGCGCCGACTTCGGCATTGGCTATGGTCAGCAAATGGGCTTCAAGCAGGATGTCAAACTTGCCATACAAATCGAGGCGGTCAAAGTGGAGTGAGCGAGAAGACACCTGCGCGCGCTCGCCCACACGACGGATCTGTATACATTACTGCGAGGTCGGCTTTGAACACTCGCTGCGCCGAACGATCCACCTTGAACCCGGTCAGACGCAGGCCGTGTCATTTTCCCCCAAGAGCGATCTGGGCCTCGATCTCAACCATCCGCAGGTCTGGTGGCCGGTCGGCATGGGTGCGCATCCGCTCTACACTTCGCAGATGGTGGCCGCCGTTGATGGTGTGATCTACGACCGGGCCGGCGCGACGTTCGGCATCCGCAGCGTCAGCTCCCATCTCACCCGCAGGGTTATCTCCAGTTCGTCATCAACGGCAAGCCTGTCCTGATTCGCGGCGTGGGCTGGGCGCCGGACCTGTTCCTGCGTGATGACCCCAAACATTGCAGGGTTAGTCATCGCGATATTGGCGGCCACTGCTCGGATCAGCGGCGCTCAAGCGCCATCGGCACCTCAAGCGCCCCCGGCGGCAAGTGCCGCATCCGCAGCGCGCTATGAAAGTGATCCGTATGAATTTGCGGCGTCGGACAGTGTCACCCATGACATTCGACTGTCGAGAGTTGCCGACGGTGTACGCTTCACCTGGCCACGCACGGCCGCTCCATGGGACACCGCCTTGCTCGCAGTCCGCAGTTGGGGCGCAGAACAAGATCCCTGGGTTGAAGTGTCGGTCGGCAAGTTCCGCATTCAACAGTATCTCGATACCAATGCGGTGGGCGTGCGTTGGTTGAACTTGAGCGGCTTGCGTGAGCGAATGGCCGGCGGCTCCGAGGTCATCATCCGCACGCATGCGGTGACGCTCGAAGCCGAAGCGGCGACGCTACGCTTATTCGACAATCATCTCGACTTGCAACAACGCATCTTGGTGATTGCACCGCATCCCGACGATGCCGAAATCGCGGCGTTTGGCCTGTATGCCGATCGGCAAGCCAGTGTGGTCACGGTGACCGCCGGCAATGCCGGCGAAATGAACTATCGTGCCAGCGTCAGCGACCCGGCGGAGCACTACTCCCTCAAAGGCTATTTGCGTGCGGTCGATAGCGTGACTATTCCGTGGCAGGGCAGTATTCCTCCGGAACGCACCGCCAATCTCGGGTACTTCGACGGGCGTTTGGATGCGATGTATCTGGCACCGAAGCAAACGCTTCCCGAAGTCTATGGCGCAAATACCGATGTGGCGCGCTATCGGCGCGCCAACTTGAGCAAACTGGTATCGGGCGCCGCGCGCGAACGAATTGTTTTTCTTGTTCAATAAAGCCGGCGTACGCGCGGTAATACAGGATTTTCTTGCGCACTACGATGTACGATGCGGCTCAAGGCACGCGATCCGCGCAGCAAGCACATTAAGCTTGACACGCTTTTAATCGAGCACGTGAGCGCCAGTTCGACGCGTGCGAAGATGCTTTCCCGCCGAACCACCCGCTTTGGGTCCGGTGCCGGACAGCCCGCTGCCACCGAAGGGCTGAACGCCGACGAGCGCGCCAATCATGTTACGATTGACATAGACATTCCCAACGCGAGCACGCGACGCGACGCGATGCGCTCGGCGATCGAATCGATTCGCGTATGTGCGGGGTGCAACAGACGCACACGTATTTTGTAATGGAGGAGGTGAAGTCGGCCTATCGGCTTGTGATCCCCTCTACCGGTCGTCTCCTCTAACTGTGCCAGTCGCAGCGACAGAACTTTAGGAACTCATCGGATGAAATCTTACCGTCAGAATTGAGAGAAAGGCCATGACGGAAAGCACAGCTCCTGTCAGCGGCGATGCCGGTGAAGGAGAACACGAGCGGAATTGGTTCATACGCACGAAATTGGCTGCACCTGTTCACCAGGTCAGGCTGGTTTCTCGCGAGCACCTCCTGACGGGTTTGGACCGTCTATTGGGCAAGAGGCTCGGCCTCATCGTAGCGCCGGCGGGATTCGGCAAGACGACCATCCTGATGCAGTGGCAGGCGCGCCAGAAGGCGGCGGGGACGGCGGTGGCTTGGCTAACGCTCGACGAAGGCGATGGGGATATCCATCAATTCCTTTCCTACATCGTCCTTGCCCTAGCCTCGGTGGGAGTCGACCTCGGATCGCTCGAGGCGGCGGCAGAACAGGGGATGGTTGGCGGGGCTTTGAGGCCGACGTTATCCCTACTACTTGATCGCGTCGCGGTTCATCAGGGCTCGGTTGTTCTCATACTGGACGATTATCACAGGATCGGGGCTCCCGGTACCGATAGGTTGCTGACGGAATTGATCACGATGGCCCCGTCCAACTTCACCATCACCGCAAGCAGCCGAGTGCGCGTCAATCTCGATGTGCCTCGGCTCATGGCCAGCGGATTGGCCATGGAATTTGGCGCGGAATTCCTCAGGCTTTCGCGGGATGAACTGGCGGATGCGTTCGACCGTCCGCTGACGCTCGACGAAGCCGACATTGTTTTTCATCGGACAGAGGGCTGGTTCGTTGCCGTACAGTTGGCGCGGCTTCTAATCAGGGAAGGCGACTCTATCCAGTCATGCCTGCTTCGCTTCAAAGGGGATTCGGGGCATGTGGCTAATTATCTAGCTGAGCAGGTGCTCGACAACCTACCGGAGCCTTTGCTCTCGTTTCTAATCAGAACATCCATCCTAGAATCGCTGTGCGCTCCGTTGGCGGACGCAGTGCTGATGCGCGCCGACAGTTTGGAGATGCTCCGGCGTCTGGAACCGCTAAATGCCCTGCTCGTTCCGCTCAGTGAGATGCCTGGCTGGTATCGCTTCCACCACCTCTTTGCAGAATGTCTCCAAGACATATTGTTACGGCGCCACGGCCCTGAGATTCCCGAACTACACATGCGCGCCGCTGCCTGGTTCGAGCAGCAGGGCAATATAAGTGAAACGGTGTTTCACGCCGGCGCGGCAAAGAATTTCGACCGGTGCGCCGCATTGATTCAGGATGCCGGCGGCTGGGAATTGATCCTCTTCGGTGGAATTGGCCATTTGCGCAACCTGCTGTGCTACATCCCCGATGCCGTCTTGAAGCGTTATCCCCGGCTGCAGATCGCCAAGGCTTATCTAAGCGCTAAGGATGGCGATCTCGCCGAGACGCGGGCGTTGTTCAACGCCGCTCGCGCGCGAGAACGCGGTGCCACGTCCAATGCGCCCTTGGAGCGAGATTTGCTCAACGTCGGTGCGCTTCTCGATATCTATGAGGATCGGCATATGCGCACTGCCGATCTTGCGACGCTGGAGGCGCAAATTGAACGCCATCCGGCTGACGACCCGATGACCGTGGCGATTCTGACGTGCCAGCACATTCTTGCCTGCATCGAATTGGGGCGCTTCGCGGAAGCGGAACAGGAGGCCCAAGAAGTCATGCGCGTGATGCGGCAGGCGCGAACGGTGCTCGGTCTCAATTACTGCTTCCTTCACGCTGGGTTGGCGGCGATGTATCAGGGCAAACTTAGCATTGCAGAAGCACACTTCGGTGTAGCTCGAAGCATGGCGGAAGAGAATTTCGCGTCAGATCCGGGATTGCGCGCTCTGACAGGGGTGCTTCACGCGACGTTGCGCTATTGGCAAGGCCGTTTGGACGATGAGAATGCCGCCGAGATCATCACATACATTCACTATGTCGAATCCTATGACGGCTGGTTCGAGGTCTATGCCAATGCCCTGCAGGTGGAATGTTCGCTTGGCGACGGACCCGCGCCCGCCATGTCGCGAGCCAGAAGGATCGCAGCGGTACGCGGACTCAAACGTCTCGAGCTTCTTGCCGACATTCAGGCGTTGCGCCATAGCGACCCGGGAAAGGATGAGGCGCTCGCCCGCCGCGTTCTTCTGGCGATGCCGAAGGGCATTTGGACCCGCGATCCGTTCCAATGGCGGCCTTTCGTGGAAAGCAGGCTGGCTTTCGCGAGGTACTATATGGAGCACGACCGTCCCCAAGCGGTGGCGATGGCGACCGCGGCGTGCGAGTGCGCACGCGAACTGGCGGCAGTGCCGTTTCTTATCGATGCTTTGGTAATTCGCGCCCAGCTGCGCAACCTTATGGGCGACCGGCCTGGCGCTGCCGACGATCTCAGGGAGGCGCTCTCCTTGGCTGCGCCTGAGGGGATTTGTGGGCCTTTCGCCAGAGCGCGGGGATTGGTGCCGCTGTTGCGCGGCGTCATCAAGGCGTCGCGATCCGATTATGCGGACGTGCGTCTGTTGGCGTTCGCCGAGGCGTTATCCTCGCGCATGACCCGGGCTTTTCCCGCAACCTTCTCTTCGGATGGTCCTCAATTCAGTCCCAGGGAGTTAGAGGTGCTTGAGGAATTGACCCAAGGGCGGTCGAACAAGGAAATCGCGCGCGCCCTGGATATGACCGAGCATACCGTCAAGTTTCACCTGAAACATATTTTCGCGAAGTTGAAAGTCGAGCGTCGGGGTCAAGCGATCGCTAGGGCCCTCGAGCTCGGACTGGGCTGACCTCATTCATACTAGCCGAATGGCTAGGTACCCCGACCAATGTCCGCCGGTACCTATACCCCTTCATGCAGGGACTATCCGGGAGTCCCGTTCCTTTTTTGCAACCCCTGAAGCGATGATGGTGGGCAATACAAGGCGGCGAGATTTCGCGCCAGCACCTTCGAGGGGGGGGCGCCATGCGTGTGGCAACGAACATCGGTGGAACCTTCAGCGACTTGGTCTATGTCGACGTCGAGAGTGTGCGGAAAGTAAAGGTCGATACCGCGCCACGTTTCGAACAAGGCCTCATGAACGCTATTGCTCACGTCGTATGTGAAGCGTCGAGTTACCAATTTTTCGCGCGCGGATCGACGATCCTAATCAATGCGCTCTTGAGCTGCAAAGGAGCCAGGGTCGCGCTTGTCACAAGGGAGGAGTTTAGCGACATTCTCGAAATCGGGCGCGGCAATCGGCCGGACCTGTTCAATTTCCGTTTCGAGAAACCTGCTCCTTCTGTTCCTTCGCCGACTTCATCGTCATCGACGGCGACCCGCCTGAAGACCTCTCGTTGTTCTCCCGCCAAAGCTCCATGGTCCGGGCGATCTGGAAGGGCGGGCGGCGCATCGATGGTGAGCGGATCCGGGAGCAGAGAAAGTTGATCAGGCTCGTCGTCATGTACAATTTGTCGGACGGCGCCGACGAAGGCGGCTTCCTCGAATGGCGCCTCAAGCACCACCAGAACGCCAACGCCGCTCTGCAGGGCGTGCTGCGAACCGACTTCGCGAGAGTGGTGAAGGCGTGGCCCGATCAGGCCGTCCCGCGCTTCCGCTTCGCCACCATCCTTGAATGGCCGGACATGGAGGCGTTCCAACGCGCCTTCTACGCCCCAAGTGTTCAAGCCGAGCTGCGCGAGAACATCAAGCGACTGGGTGAGCACGAATATTCGATTTGCGAGATTCTAACCTCGTCTGACATTGCTGAGGACGCCGAGTCATGAGCGGATACAGAGTTGCCGCCGATATCGGCGGCACCTTCACCGATTTCGTCTTCGAGGACAAAAGCGGACACACCCACATTGGCAAGGTGCCGACCACCTCGCGGAACCCCTCGCGGGGAGTGCTTGATGGTCTGAATGCCCAGTTCTCCGCCCTCAGCGACATCGACTTCTTCGTGCACGGGACCACGGTCGGGCTGAATGCCTTTCTCGAGCGGCGCGGGGCCCGGGTGCTCCTGCTGATGACCGCCGGCGTCTCCGACAGCTACACCATCGCCCGCGGCCATCGCACCCGCCTTTACCAGGTGCAGTATCGCAAGCCCGCACAGCTGGTGCCGCGCCGCGATGTCCATGAGATCCGCGAGCGTCTGGCTTGGGACGGATCCGTTATCGAGCCGCTCAACCAGGGCGACCTGCAGGCGGTGATCGACATCGTGAAGGGGGAAGGCGTCAGCGCCATCGCCGTCTGCTTCCTGCACGCCTTCACCAATCCCGTCCATGAACGTCGCGCGCGCGACATCCTCCGCGCCGCGCTCCCCGAGGTCTCCATCTCCCTGTCGAGCGACATCGCCCGAGAGTGGCGGGAGTACGAGCGGGCCTCTTCCGTCACCATGGACGCCTATGTGGCGCCGGTCGTCGAACTCTACCTGAAGACACTACGGGCCGAGCTCAACAAGGCCGGTATGGAAAAGACCATCCACGTCATGCGCTCCAACGGTGGCGTGATGACAGATCGCATGGCGCGCGACCAGCCGATATCTACCCTGTTGTCCGGACCGGTGGGCGGAGCCATAGGCTGCGTGCAGCTCTCCAAGGACACCGGACGCAGCAATCTGCTGGGCATCGACATGGGCGGGACGTCATTCGACCTGACTCTGGTCATCGATGGCCAGCCGCAGCTTTCGACCGAGGCCTCCCTAGAAGGCCTGCCCCTGCTGATGTCCGTGGTTGACATCCACACCATTGGCACCGGCGGCGGATCCATCGCCTGGATCGAGGCTGGCGGGCTGCGAGTTGGACCCAAGAGCGCTGGCTCGCAACCGGGCCCCGCCTGCTACGGCCGCGGCGGGGTTGAGCCCACAGTCACCGACGCAAATCTCTATCTAGGACGGCTCGCAAGTAACTCTCTTCTGGGCGGGCGGATGACGTTGGACGTGGAGGCCACTGGGCGGGCGATGGCCAAGTTGACTCAACCGCTCGGGATCACCGAGCTTGAGCTGGCCGAAGGGATCCTCGCGATCAGCAACGCCAAGATGGCTGACGCCATGCGCACTATCACCGTCGAGAAGGGTATCGATCCGCGCGACTTCACCCTCGTGGCCTACGGCGGTGCCGGGCCGATGCACGCCGTCGAGCTGGCATACGAACTGGAGATCGGCGAGATCCTGATCCCGCGTTTCCCGGGCACGTTCTCCGCATGGGGCATGCTACAGAGCGACATTCGATCGGACTTCACCGCGAACTTCTTCTTCCCTGCGGACCATGTAGATCCCGCATTCATGCGCAAGGTCTGGCAGTCGCTACAGGATCAAGGCCGGTCTTTGCTCGAACAGGAGCATGTCGCGTCCGAGGACATGATCTTCGCCCTCGCGGCCGACCTCCGCTACGTCGGGCAAGAGAATACGCTCAGCATATCGTTCTCTGCCGAGAGCGTCGTGCCCAACATTCTGAAGGCCTTCCACAGCGCCCACGAACGCCGCTTCGGTCATGCCCAACCGAACAACCCAGTCGAGTTCGTCAATGTGCGGGTTGCGGCTGTCGGGCGTCTTGCCCGTGAGCGGCAGGCGTTCGCCTCTACGCCGCAGGCGGCCTCCCCGGTGATCCGCGAGCGCGACGTGATTTTCGGCGGCCAAACCTTGCGGGCGAACATCTACAACCGCGCCTTGTTCACCGACCAGACCCGATATTCCGGGCCGGCAGTGATCGAGGAGGAGAGTGCGACCACCTTCGTTCCGCCGGGATACGGCTTCCGGCTCGATAAGTGGGGCCACCTGTTGATCCAGAAGGAAGTTTCATCATGACCGAGAGTGCTTGGGCTGCCAGCCCCATCACGACCGAGATCCTGCGCAATGCATTCGTCTCGATCGCGGAAGACATGAACGCCGCGTTGATCCGCAGCGCGTACAGCCCGCTGATCTATGAGGGCAAGGACTGCGCTGTGGCTCTGCTGGACCAGGACGGCAACGTCCTCGGGCAATCGCTGGGCGTGCCGTTGTTCTTAGGCAATCTCTCCCTGTGCGTGCAGATTACGGCGGAGATGCACGGCTGGGGCTACTTCCAGGACGGTGACGTCATCTTCCTCAACGACAGCTACATCGCCGGCACGCACTTGAATGATGTGACCGTGATCCAGCCGATCTTCTGGCGCGGCCAGAGAATCGGATTCGCCGCCTCGCGGGCCCATTGGCTGGACGTTGGCGGCAAGGACACCGGCCTGTCGATCGATTCCACCGAGATCTACCAGGAGGGCATGCGCTGGGCCCCGACGAAGATCTATGAAGCGGGCCGAGCCAGGAACGATATTCTGGAGTTCCTGCGCCGGAACAGCCGTTTCGGAGCGGTGCTGATCGGTGACCTGCACGCCCAAATCGCCGCCGGCGAGACCGGTGCACAACGCTTGCGTGCCATCATGGACCGCTTCGGGCACGACACCGTCCAGGCCGCTAAGCAAGCGATCTTCGCCCAGTCCGAGCGCCTCGAACGTCAGGCGATCAGCGCCATTCCCGATGGCGTCTATTTCGCCGAGGGCAATCTCGACAACGACGGCGTCGGGTCCGCTCCGGTCCCCGTGAAGCTGAAAATCGTTGTGGAAGGCGACAGCATGGCCCTCGATCTCGAAGGGTCTGCCCCCCAGACCAAGGGATCAGTCAACTGCGGCTTCACCCAGACAATTTCGGCCGCGCGTCTGGCCTTCAAGCTGCTCATCAACCCCACGCGCCCGGTCGATGGTGGCACCTTCCATACCCTCAAGGTCACCGCGCCACCTAATTCGATTTTCAACGCCCGAGAGCCGGCCGCCTGCGCCTGGTATTTCTCGTCCCTCGGACTGCTCATTGACCTCTTCCTCAAGGCCCTAGCGCCGGCCATGCCCGACCAAGTGGCAGCCGCCCACTACGGCGACTCCATGGTCATTTCCTTGAACGGGATCGACAGCCGCACAAAAGATCGCTTCCTCACCATCGAGGCCACGACAGGAGGGTGGGGGGCTTGGTCCAAGGGCGACGGCCAAGACTCCCTGATCAACGAGGTCAATGGTAGCTTCCGCGATTTGCCGGTGGAGATCTTCGAGCGCAAATACCCGGTGCGCATCCTGCAGTACATGATCCGAACCGACAGCGGTGGGGCTGGGCGGTTCCGGGGCGGCAACGGCACTGTGCGGCAGTACCTCCTGCTCGACGACGCCAATCTCACCTTGTGGTTCGAACGCTCAGTTACACCGGCTTGGGGCCTCGCAGGCGGGGGGCCTGGCCTCGGGCTGGAAGTCGTTATCCGCGACGTCGACGGCTCCGAGGCCCGCACGCTGAAGGTCAATGCCCGGCCACTCAAGGCCGGAGCCGTCATTACCGTCTCCTCGGGCGGCGGCGGAGGCTTCGGGTCGGCGCGCGAGCGGACGGCGGACCAAGTGCGCTGCGACGTCGAGAACCGGTTCATCTCAGCAGGCAAAGCCGAAGCAGTCTACGGAGTCAGGCCGATCCAAGAGGCGTCTTTGGCGCCCGCTTGATCGGGGCGGGCGCGATGGGCACAGGGAGAGCGACCTCACAGGAACGACGAGGCAGAGGGCGGATCCATGGTTCCTTCGGTGTCGATACCTACCCGAACGGACAGGGGGTGAGCCGCCGGGAACGAAGGCCTATCCGCTTGCTAAGAGGACCTATCCGTCGCCGCTGCTCCATGCCGAGAGGGGGGCGGATACGCTTGGATCGCAAAGGGATTGTGGCGCGGTGTGGATGGCGAGTCACAAAGTCGGGGGAAAAATGCATCATAAGGTCAGGACAAAATGGCTATGAAATCGAGTCTCAAGATCTCTCTCGGTCTGAGCACCCTGTTCGGGACCTCGCTGCTCTTCGCTGCGCCGTCTGTCGCGCAGCAGGTACCTTCGTCAGCGCAGCAGGACGATACTCTGCAAGAAATCATCGTCACCGCTCGCGGCCGCGCGGAGCAGTTGAAAGACGTTCCGATCTCCGACTCCGCCCTAACACAGCAACAGATCGAAGACGCTCATATCCGTGAGGTGGGTGATTTCATCAACCTGACGCCGAACATAACGATTGTTCAGGCTCAGAATGCCGGATACAGCGCCATCACGATTCGAGGCATCACCCAGGTCCGCAATAGCGAATCGCCGGTTGCCGTGGTGGTTGACGGTGTCCAAGAGATTAATCCAGCCCAATTTACCCAGCAGCTCTTCGATGTGGAGAGCATCGAGGTGCTGCGAGGCCCCCAAGGCGCCTTATACGGCCGCGACGCGGAGGGCGGCGCGATCCTCATTAGGACGCGGCAGCCCACCAATGAGTTCGAGGGGCATGTCGACGCCGGTGGCGGCTCGGGAGGAGAGTTCAACACACAAGCCGTGCTAAGCGGTCCAATCGTCAACGATCAACTTTTCTTTCGTGTGGGCGCCAATTATGTCGACCGCAGCGGCTATTTCGACAACGTGTATCTCAACACGAAGCAGGATCAATTTCGGGACGTCACTGTCCAGGCGCTTTTGAAATGGACACCGGGCGACAAGTTCTCCGCGGATCTGCGAGGGTCCTTCGCCGATACCCACGGCGGATCGCTCAATTATCACTTTCAAGGCGCAAATTTGCTGCCGAATGGGCTGATTAACCCAGCCAATCCAGTGAACTTCACCATCCCCGGCAATGCCAATCTCGTCAGCGACACATTTATTTCCCGTGACATCGGAACCGATCATCGGACCATCGGCGAAGTCTCGCTGAAGCTTGCCTACGATGTCGGCTTCGCGACCTTAAGTTCGGTCTCCGCGTGGAACCATGTGGAGGAGTTCTACGGTGGTGACGGCTATCCCTACGGCAACACGAATACGCTGCAGCTGATTCCGGGTACCAACTATTTCGATGTCGATGCCAGCGCGACTCAATATCTCGACGTTACTGCTCGTAGCGAGGAGTTTCGTCTCACCTCTCGCAGCGATCAACCGCTTCGGTGGATGGTCGGTGGGTACTATCTCTACACCGACCGCTTCATCTCGACGACGACCGGCTTCAATAACGGCTTGGGCATCTTGCAGGTCGAAACGATTCCCGCGGGCCCGAATTCCGTCAACCCCACACTCAGCTTCCTGGGTGATAACAATCACAATACGGCCACGGCCGGGTTCGCCAATGTCGACTACGACGTGTTGCAGCAGCTTCAACTGTCGGCGGCATATCGTTACGACTGGGATCGGCGCACGCAGTTTGTATCGCCCTACAACACTGCCGGATCCCCTGGAGCAGTTAACAGGGCTACCTTCGGATTGGGACAGCCAAAGTTCAGCGCAACGTACAAAGCAACTCCTGACCTGAACTTCTATACCTCATGGGGCGTCGGCTTCCGAAGCGGCGAGTTCAATCAAAACGGTACCGCTCAAGCGGCCGCGGTGGTAGGTGTAAACGGCGTAGGGGATCTAGTGCCGCAGGAGAAGGCGAAGACCGGGGAGGTCGGTTTCAAAGGCTCGTGGTTCTCAAATCGCGTGAAGGTCAGCGGAGACGTCTATCAGACTGATGTCGACAATCAGCAATATTTCGTCTTCGTCGGCGCCATCGCAGCCCAGGTCTTAGTTCCGATCGACAAGGTTCGGCTGCGCGGCGGTGAGTTGGAAGCGCAGGCCCTTATAGTGCCGGGCTTGGACGTCTTCGGCGGCTTGGGCGTGACACAAAGCCGGATCAATCGGTATACAGTGGATCCGGCCGACGTCGGGAAGTGGGCACCTTATGTCCCCAGAATGACTATCAATGCAGGTATTCAATATCGAACTGCCCCGATCATAGGCCCCGTTCGTGTAGTGACTCGCCTCGATTATCGCCAATTGGGAAAGCAATTCTGGGACACTGAAAATGCTACGGCCCGCGATCCGGTCAATCTGGTCGGTCTGACCTTAGGATTTGAAGACAACACAGGAGTGTGGAACGCCTCGGTCAGAGTCGACAATCTGTTCGATAAGAAATACAACGCCGAGTACGTGGCCGGTGGCTATGTCGAGCCGGCCTTGCCTCGGGTCATTCGGGGGACTGTGCGCTACAACTTCTAATGTGCGCAGTCCCGGTCAAGAGTCCGTACGATGAATCGTTCTCTGTTCACAAACGGCCTGATATTCGATGGTCGTAGTCCGGATCTCTTGGCGGACCACGATGTGGTTCGACGGTCGAGCTAAACGGACCTGAAGCGGCGCGTGAAATCTCAACATGTTGAGGACGGGGTTATTGCGCGGTACGGCGCTCACCATCTCAAAATCTTCTTATCTGGCGGCATTTCTTCTCCGACTGACCCGATCTGGATGTCCCAATTCAGCGAGGAGGAAATTTCCGTCGTCGTCGAAGAGGCCGCCCGCCGCCGCGCATACGTCGCGGCCCACGCCTATGGAGCAGATGCGATTCGGCGCGGCGTGAGCTGCGGCGTTCGGTCCATTGAGCATGGGAACCTGATCGACAGCGACACGGCACGAATGGTCGCGGCTGCGGGCGCATTTGTGGTCGTTAGCAATCAAATACCTACAGTCGCTGGACGCTGATGCCGCCTGTTTGGGGAAGGACTTGGATGATTAGTCAAACCAAATCGCCGCGGGGCGTCTAGGTTGAATCTCCCCGCGCGCCGATCAGGTGCGTTCTCTTTGGTCCTTCTCCGATTTGAAAGCTGCGTACCGCTTGCTCCGAAATTCGATCGGCCTCGGTTACGCGCCGGTGTAGCCGCAGGGGATCGTCGATGAAGTAAAGAAGGTGGCCTCTGAAGTTCAAGAGTCTCCTGCGCAAGTGGCGCTGGCCTGGCTCCTCTCCAAGTCGACAGTGACATCCGTTCTCTTGGGCGCGAGCAAGCTTGAGCAACTGGAAGATAACTTAGACGCATTGAATACACAGCTCAGCCCTGATCAAATCAATCGACTCGACGACATAAGTCGTGTCGAAATGGGCTTTCCGCATGCAGTTCTCGCGAACCCATCGATTAAACAGATGATCTTTGGCGGAGTTGAAGTCCATGGCAAGTAGGCGTGTACTCCGCTCGACGCCTCCTGGATGTAGACTATCGCGAGGATTGCGCGCTCGAGGTGTTGAACGAAAAAGCTCAGGTGGCGCGGCGCTTAAAACTCGTCTGGTTGTCGACCAGAGTTTTGCCCGCGAGGCGCGTTGCGACCCAGACGATCAACTCTCTAAAACCGCCAGCCGATGCCCAACGTGGTCTCGGCCGTGTTCAAGTTTTGATTCGAGTCGCTGATGAGTCGATTGAGGTATCGATAGCGAGCTTCGACGTTTACATAAAGATTGTCGATTACATAGTACTTGGCGCCGATGCCCACGTTGGCTGTGAAGCTGTTGCTGTCCCTGAGAGCCACAGGTTGACCGTTAATGTCTCCCGTGATGGGAGTATCCAAATGGGCCCATGCATAACCCGCGCCGGCGAGCACGTAGCCCACGATCGGAAAATGAGGCGTGATGTTCCACACAGCATCGAGGTCGACGGTAGTGAGTCCGAGGTTGTCCTTGCCGCTCGAGACCCGCGAGGCGCGATTCGGGCTGTAGCCCCCGGACAGCTGGATACCCCACCTATCCGTAAAGTTGTAGTTATAACGTGCGCCGACCACAGCGTTGTCGTTCAGACGGGGAGTGCGGCCCGACACCGGCGCGTTGGTTAGATTGTCGCCGAACATCTCGCCGCCATAGATCTCGACCGACTGCGTGCGCGCTTGTTCATGCGCGGCGGCAGGCGCGCCATACAGGGCTAACGCGATGAGAGCCGTCAGACCGAAGTGGGCCGGCGCGTATTTCAGGTTTGGCGTCGCTATCGTGAGATTGCCGGTGATGGATAGGCGGTCGAGTGAGTTGGCCTTTGACATGGCTACTCCAGGAAGTGTGTGATGTGTGGAACACACTAGAAGAGCGACAGCGAACTCGGAAGCCCAAATCTTTCGATACGAAGCATCGAAACAAAACATACATGTTTTGTTTCGCCGGTTATGCACTGCTAGGAGTTTTGATACGTCGTACGGAACGATAGGGGCTACCAAGGGGAAAGACTCGGCAGTAGCCCCGCTGCGGGACGTCCATTACGCCAGCGGCTCCGCCGCATGGCACCGAACGACCGTTGCACAAAACGGCTTCAATTTTATGCGGTGGGTCGCGACCCACGCGATGCGGAGGAGACCCGTAGCGTTGGACTCCACAATGTGCTGTCTTGTGGAGTGGGTACGTGACAGAAGTCTAGTGATGAGACTTTTGGCTTGTTAGCTTAAATCTCTCGATAGGAAGTATCGCCAGAGCAGATGTATGTTCGTCAGGAACCGGGCGGCGACAGCCAGATCGCGGAGTTTTGTACTGCTCTATGCCGCGTGTTGACACCCAGGGCACGGGTCTACTACCATGAAATAAGTTACTTACCAGTCACTCACATCTGGGTCCCTCGCGGAGGGCGGTGGCACAAGATATGCTTGATGGCGTTTCACTGGATCAACTCCGCGCCTTCATCGCGGCGGCGGACGAAGGCAGCTTCTCGGCGGCCGGCCGCCGCCTCAGGCGTGCTCAATCGGTGGTGAGCCAGACCCTGGCGAATCTGGAAGGGCAACTTGGCGTAAAGCTTTTCGATCGCGGCGCCCGCTTGCCGATGCTTACCGACCAGGGCCGCGCGCTGCTCGCCGACGCACGCGCGGTGGCCGGGAACGTCGACCTCTTCAAGGCCCGGGCGAAGAGCCTGGCGGGCGGGCTCGAACCGGAACTGAGCGTAGCCGTCGACGTCGTATTTCCCCTCGCGCCGTTCACCGCCGCTGTGGCCGCCTTCCAGAAGGAATTCCCCGCAACCCTGCTGCGGTTCGATGTCGAGTCGAGCGCCGTGATCGAACCCGTGCTCGATGGGCGCTGTGCGGTCGGCGTTATAGCGTCCTTGCGAGTCGCGCCGCCGCAGGTCACGGGGGAAAGGCTGCTGGCGATTAGGACGCCCATGGTTGTTTCGCCCCGGCATCCGTTGGCGGCCCACGGCGCACCGATCCCGACAGCCGTCCTCGCCGAGCACACCCAGCTCGTGCACGCCGATCCTTCGGACCTGTCGCGACCCGGTGGATTCGGATTGCTGTCCCCGAAAGTGTGGCGTCTTTCCCATCTCGGAGCCAAGCATGAGTTCCTGCGCGCAGGACTTGGATTTGGCCTCATGCCGCTTCACATGATCGAGGCGGACCTGGCAAGCGGCGAGCTCGTTCAGATCACGGGCGAGTCCGCACCGCCAGAGGGCTACGTGATCGTAATGTCGGCCGTGTATCGGACGGCCAACCCCCCGGGGCCGGCCGGACGTTGGTTCATCGACCGACTCAAACAGGAAGACGCACGGTGGTTGGACGAGAAAGCGCCCCGATCGGCGGCCGCGACCGCCAAGCGCCTGCGACCGACTGGCCGTTCGCTCGCCAGGATCCGATCGTTGCCCGCTAACGGGTTGCCCGCAGTAAATCGCTGAAAGACATCCAGGCGGATGGAATATGGCGGCAACCATCGTCCTCGACGATAGTTTCCAGCGACAGATGTGGGCTTCCGCGTTGGCTGTTGCTCCCGTAGCCTCGTAACTCGTCCATGCCAATTCCGAGAGGCCCATGTCTCAGGCCGGACCGCGAGTTCCAGGGCAGGAAATGGGATGTAGAGGCTGGCGTTCGCCGGTCGATTCGGAGTGCGCGGTGGTTAAATGACGGAACCGCTCACTGGCCGCGGCTGGCTCGCGTGCATCGATGGAACGAACATGGTGCTCTTCTTGAGCGGCGAATGGGGACGGCGCACGATGACGTCTCGCGCGAGCACGTGACGGACTCTCTTCTACAGCGATCCAATATCCACGCGTTGCGCTTCGACTCGAGTAACTCCGGCCGTTGGGACAGCTCCCTTCTAGTCTTTCTGTCGTCGCTGCGCGAAGCTTCGAGGCGTCGTCACATTGTCTTCGACCAGACTGGTCTTCTGCCCGCCGCCCGTCGGCGACCATTTGTATGAGTAACTCGAGACTAGACATTGGCTCGTCCAACGGGCCAAGGCGCGAATGAGCAACGCATCCGGCGCGGTAAACTCAGGGTCTTCTCTGATCGCGCGCCTCGTGAGCGTGTGCATCCACCGCGCGTTGTTCGTCGTGGCACTGGCGATTGTCTTTGGCGCAGCGATGACCTACTACGTCGTGGGAAATTTCGCCATGACTACCGACATCTCCGCGTTGTTGTCGCCCAAGCTCGCTTGGCGAGTCCAAGAAACGGCGTTCGACACGGCGTTCCCATCAGACGGTTCCAATATCGTCGTGGTTATCGACGGTCAAACACCCGAAATGAGCGAGGAGGCTGCCGCTAGGCTCACCGAGCGTCTGAGCGCCCAACCGAACTTGTTCCACGCGGTCCGGCGACCGGACGCGGGACCATTCTGGGCCCACAACCGACTGCTCTTCGCGTCGACCGAGGACGTGAAGACTGTCACCGCTCAGCTCGTGAAGGCACAGCCGTTTCTCGGACCCATGGCGTCCGATCCGTCGATACGCGGCCTTTCGGACACGCTTTCCCTCATCCTTCAAGGCGTCAATAGCGGTCAGGCCTTGCTGCAAGATCTTCGCACTCCCATTCGGACGCTGGCCGACGCCTTGCAAAGCTTGGCTGCTGACAAGCCGTCCTTCTTTTCCTGGAGTGCGCTGATCGCTGAACGCGAACCAGACAAGGGCGAGTTGCGGCACATCATCCTAGTCGATCCGGTTGATGGCTAAGCTCGAACCCGCCCGCATGGAGTCAAGCAGCGAAGTGTGAAGGCGCTGCACTTGAATCGCAGCGGGGTCGTTAGTTGCGGCATACGCTGAACTCGCGAGCGGCGCGAAACCCAGCGCCCACAGAAGCACTAGGTATTTTGATGTCACAGACATCAGCCTCCTTTGAGGGTTTGAAGTCCCAGGATAACAGACGACGGTGGCTACCCAGGCGATTGATTTCCGCATGGCAGAAAGTGATCCGGAAAGAGTGTCATGGCTAGAAGCGCTCCTTCGAAACGTGCAGATCGAACCCCTGACGGACAACAAGACGGTTCGACTACCCGGCGCCGCGCCGGGTTGGACGTCGCCGCTTCAGCGGCGGCGGTCCGGAGCGAAGCGGAGGACGAGCGGCCGCGAGCACAGCGCCGCTGCGGCGCTGAACGCCCAAAGGGCGGCCCCGAAGGGCTGAGCGCGCAGCGCGAATAATCCGTCCGGACGCGCCATTCAAATTTGGTCGAAGCCACCAATTAGTCGGCTTGACCGCCAGCTTGGCGGACGGCCTTATATAGCAATACGGCAACTGGCTAAGGTCCGAACCACGCGGATGTCGGAGCCGCCGTGATGATTTGGTACCGCCGAAAGTCCTGAGCGATACCCCACTGACGCAAGCTCCCGGCGTCACCTCACCTTGGAGATTGCGGAACAGGCCGTCGCTTGAATCAGAGTTTCTTGGCCGGTAGTGGGTGGTTGCGGCCGAAGACAATATCGCTGATTTCTATACAAATGGGTGTAACATGTATAGAAATTCTCATTTTCTATACATGTAGTCACTTCACTAGGACCTTGTGACCACCATTCCAACCCTCGACCGGCCCTCGTCGATGCGATTCGAGACCCCAGCGATTCTGAAAGCACTGGCACTCGTGTCGCCTGCAGTTCTCTCCACTGCGGCCAGTATGTATGGCACCCAGTCCTCCCAAGCATCTCTTTCGCGTACTTGCTGCAGCAAGCGGTAATAATCGGCCTTGGTTCTAACGAAAAATCCCATAAGTTGATCGCGCATGACAAGATCAAGTACTATGCCCTCGCTGAAGGTGCCTGCCCGTCGATGACGAGCAGGAGAATTTGGGAAGCCGGTGAAGTCCGGCGCTGCCCCCGCAACGGTAGTGGAGTGATGAACTCGGCAATGAGCCACCGGGCCCGTAATAAGGGTTCGGGAAGGCGCCGAGTCGGTTCGAGCGTAAAGCTCGGGCTACTCCAGAGCCCGGAAACCAGCCTCCAGCACTAGGCCGTCGGATCGCGGTGGGCGATCGCAGGGCGCGATCGGCACCGGGTGGCCAATAAGACCGCACGCCGTTCCCCCTCTGCTCCTCCCCATGGCTGTCCGCGGCGATGTCTGGCCACGTCACGGGGAGTGAAGTTATGACGACTGCGATGAATGTGCTCCGCCGCCTGCGCACGCGTGCGCAGGCGACTGGGCTCACTCGAGAGTTCTATACCGACGAGGATATCTTCGACCTGGATCTGAATTTCATCTTTTATCGAGAATGGTTATTTGCGGCGCATACAGCCGAGCTACCTCGAAAAGGCAGTTATGTGACATTACAGATCGGCGCTTACCCCATTGTTCTGGTACGCGCTGCCGATGGGAGCATTCGGGCGTTCATCAATAGTTGCCGCCATCGCGGATACCGATTGTGCCCGGAACCGCAAGGCACGGCTTCAAAACTGGTCTGCCCTTATCACCAGTGGACATATAATCTCGACGGGCGTCTGTTCGCGGCACGACAAATGGGATCAGGCTTCGATCGCAGTTTGTATGGGCTGAAGCGGGTGCACTGCGAGACAGTGGCGGGGTATATCTTCGTTTGCCTCGCCTCTGAGGCGCCGGACTTCACGCCGACATACAACCAGCTCGAGCCCTACCTTGCTCCTCACCGCATTGCCGACGCCCGAGTGGCCTTCGAATCGACAATTATTGAGGAAGGAAATTGGAAACTTGTTTGGGAGAACAATCGAGAATGCTATCACTGTTCGGCGAACCATCCGGAGCTCGCCAAGGTCTATCCCGATACACCGACGATTACCAGCGTCAGCGGAGCCGCCGGCGATCCGAAGGTTGTGGAGCATTGGCACCAGTGCGAATCCCTAGGGCTCCCGAGCAGGTTTCATCTGTCCGACGATGGGCAGCTGCGAGCGGCGCGAATGCCACTGCTGGGACCCGCCGTCAGCTACACAGCCTCCGGACAGTCAGCCGTCAAGAGACCTCTCAGTGACGACATTCCGCGCGGTGCGAACATCGGAGCGCTGCTCATATTTCACTACCCGACGACATGGAATCACCTACTGGGTGATCATGCCATCAGCTTTCGCGTTCTACCGCTCGGGCCGACCCGCACACAACTCACGACGAAATGGCTGGTCCATCGCGATGCGGTGGAGGGAGTGGATTACGAGGTTGAGGAACTGACGCGGGTCTGGCTCTCAACGAATGAGCAGGATCGGCGGATCGTTCACGAAAATCAGATCGGCATGAACACTCCGACGTACGAGCCCGGGCCGTTCTCTCACACGGAGGAAAGTGGGGTCGGCCAGTTTGGGGATTGGTACTCAAGGCTCCTCGATCGACGTTTGTCGACCGCGGCGGCCGCTTGCCCACTTCCATCCCCGGAGAAGGTCTTCGCCGACTGGCTTCGATCGCTGCCGCGCGACGCGGATCTTTGCGCCGCTGCCCAAGAGCAGGTGGCACTAATTGACCGACGCGCCTCACATCATCCTGATGTTCAATTCTTGCGCACGTTGCTTGCCGCTGTCACTGGCGACGGTACCTGGCGTAAGCCATTTGCCAATCTATAAGCGGAGAGACCATTTATGCCTGCAACTCAATCGACACTGAAACGTGGCTTGCTCGAACGGCTCGACACGGGTCCCGTCATCTGCGCGGAAGGCTATCTGTTCGAGCTCGAGCGCCGCGGATACCTTCAGGCCGGCCCCTTTGTGCCGGAAGTCGTGATCGAGCACCCTGAGGTCGTCACCCGCCTGCACGAGGATTTTGTGCATGCGGGCAGCGATGTGGTGGAGGCCTTCACCTACTATGCGCACCGGCAGAAACTGAGAGTCATTGGCCGCGAAGACATCTTGGAGTTGATTAATCGTCAGGCGCTGCGTATCGCGAAGGATGTCGCCGATCGTCATGGTTGTCTGATGGCCGGCAATATCTGCAACACCAATGCCTACGAGGCTGATGACCCTAAGGCACACACGGCCGTCCGGGCCATGTTCGAGGAGCAGATCGGTTGGGCGGTCGAGGAGGGCGCAGATTTTCTTATCGCGGAGACGATCGATTGGTATGGCGAGGCGGCCATCGCGCTCGACGTCATGAAAGCCACGGGATTGCCCACCGTCGTAACGCTCTCGGTGCATCGCAATGAAAAAATGTTTGATGGCATTGACGTGGTGGATGCGTGCAAGCGTCTGGAGGCGGCCGGTGCCAACGTTGTCGGACTCAACTGCCAGCGCGGGCCCAAGACGCTGATGCCCGTGGTGAGAAAGATACGACAGGTCCTTTCCTGTCACGTAGCGTCGCTGCCGGTGCCCTACCGAACGACCGACGCCGAGCCCACGTTTCAGTCGCTCACCGACCGCGCGTGCGCCTGCATTCCCGGCAATCGCCCGTTTCCGACCGCACTCGATCCGTTCACCTGCAATCGATACGAATGCTCGGAGTATGCCCGCGAGGCCCTCGACATGGGGGTCCGCTACATTGGACTTTGCTGTGGCGCTGCTCCTCACCACATCCGTGCAGTTGCGGAGACACTCGGCCGAACGGTGCCGGCCAGCCGCTACTCGCCGGACATGTCGAAACATGCGTTCTTCGGCACCGACGCGGCAATTCCGGATAAGTACAAGGAACGCAAAATGGAGATTTGACCCGGCCGCATTTGGTCAATTAGACGACGCGAATGTCGTTTGCCGGGGCGCTACAGCCTCATATGGACTATGACGGACGAGGGGCATTTCGCTTCGGCCACTGTTTTTTATCGGAACCGATGAAGGAATGGCGCCTTGATCCCGCGTGTTTGGCGGTCTCCAAGTCAAAACCGAACTATCTTTTGCTGGGAGACAGCCATGCGGCGCATCTTTGGTTCGGTTTGAATGCGACGTTCGCTGGCGCAACGTTCCTGCAAGCTACCGCGGCGCGAAATCGCAGGGAGTGGACTACGTCTCCATGATCGACTTGTTCTGTTCCTCCGTCTATTGCGCGGTCGCCGACGCGAGCGGGTCGCCGTTGATGTTCGACGAGGAGCACTTCACGATGGACGGGTCACTTTTCGCTGCAAAGCGATTGACGGACGTCGATTTGGGTTGGTCGACGCTTGCCGAGCCGAACGGAATCACCGCGATGAGATATCCGGTGGACGCAACGATCGGATTAGACCTCCAGAGTCGGCCGAAGTAGTCCGGCAGACGGTAAACGCTCTGTCTACGTAGTTCGAGCGCTTACCTCGCTGCCTACTTTGGTGTCAACTCGACGTGACACGTTGTGCGGTTGAACAGTCGGAACCCGACACGACTTTCCAGCTCTTTGGTCAGCACGCTCAGCCCAGATGGCGTGATGAAAAGTGCTTCGGCCGCGCGCGAAATTGTGATGCTGGGTCGCGAGACGAACGAAGCGCCGCGAGGAGAAAGCGCGTCTAGAAAGCCCCTCGATTGCCATCGAGCTCAAAATGCGCCGATCCGGCCGGTTGATCCGCCGGCACTTAACCATCAAAAGCGTATGCCGGGATACCGCTCACCAACCCCTTACACGCGAACAGGCTGCCCGCAAGCGGCGATTCGCGGTGTTGGGCGTCGGTCATCCAGGTCCGCGACGTGGAAATGTATAGTGTTGAGCCGTTTGCTCCGCCGAACGCGCAGGTCGTGACGTTGGGCGCGGGCACGCGAAGGACTCTATCAACCGTGCCACTCGGCGTGAAGGCGGTAACGCGAGCGCCCCCAAAATGTGCGACCCAAAGCCGGCCGTCACAATCGACCGTCATGCCGTCGGGTAGGCCGGCGCTGTCGTCAATCTGAACAAAGACTCGCTTGTTGGCTATTGCGCCGCTGTCGAGGTCAAGATCGAACCGGTAGATCGTCCGTCTCATCGAGTCCGTATGATAGAGGATGCGACCATCCGGGGAGAACGCCGGGCCGTTTGTGCACAGGTAGCCACCATCAACCGCTCTCCATCTGAGGTCCTTCGTGATGTGATAGAGCGATCCGACGGGCCGTTCGCAATCGCGATCTAGTGTTCCCGCCCACAGACCACCGCGTCGATCGACCTTGCCATCGTTGAACTGGCTGTGAGGTAGTTCTGGCTCCGGGCACCCCACTTCCGTCGCAAGTCCGAGAACCGGGTCCAACTTGTAGAGCTTGTTGTCCATCCCGGCGATAAAGCCGCCGCCGACCCGCTGCGCAATGAACCCAATCACGCCGCCGTGACGATATACCTCGCTCGGGCCCTCCGATTCGCTATAGCGCATAAGTTTTCCCGCTGGGCCGTCGACGAAATAAAGCGCTCGCTCCTCGTCTACCCATATAGTGCTCTCGGCCAACTCTGCTCGTGCCTCCCATACACATTCAAGCGTCGGTGTGCTCTTCATGCTGCAGGCCTCGAGGTCGAACCCAGCGGCACGCTGCGCAGTGACGACAGCGCGAGACCCAGGCCGGCGAAGAACATGATCGACGATGTAATGCCTATGGGCGCTACCGTTCGGCCGATGAGGAGGGCACCAAGCGCAGGGCCGATTGCGGCCCCAAAATTGGCGGCAGCGCCGCTGAAAGCACTCGCCCGTCCGGTCCCGTCAAGCGACGCGAGAACAGCTTGTACATAGGGCGTGGTGAAGGTGGTCGTCATATTGGAAATGAGGACGCCTGCGATAAAAAGGGGCCGCGAAAAGAAGCAGTATTCCGCGAGCGCGACAAATATTTGCAACCCGAATCCGATGATGAATGGAGCGCCATACCCACGTCTATTGCCCAACGCGGTGGCCGCGAGAGCTCCAAAGGGCGTCGTGAACCCGGCGATCGAAAACCACTTGACCAGCGAGTCCGCGTCCATCCCAGACTCTGTGCCCGCCGTACTTGCAAACGCCCAAAGAGCACCCTGAGCAATCCACATGAGGCTGAGTGCCGCTAACGCACTGACCGCACCCTCGGGAAATTGCAAATTCATTCGTGTCTTCGACGGATGCGCGGCGACCACGACCCCTCTTGGCAGCAAAAAAGCCACGGGCGCAAGGGTTAGGAGAAACAGCAGATCGACGAAGAAGACGGCGCCTCGGCCGGCGAAGGACTCCACCGCGCCGACAGCAAAAAGCGCCAATCCGAAGACCACTCCCAGCGCGAGCTGCATGTACGCGAAGAGTCTCCCGGGATTACTGTGCAACGCAGGGAGCGCGTTGGTGGCGGCCGCAATGATGCCAGTACCAACGCCGAACAGGAGTCTCAAGCCAATGAGAACGACGACATGATCGGTTACGAGGCAACCGATCGTCGCCCCAATCGCGATTGACAGGCCCAAAATGGTGAGCCGCCGCTTGTCGCGGACTCCGATCGATTGCCCCACATAGCTTGCTGCGCAGGCGAGAGCAAGAAGCTCGGCCGCTGCAATCCAGCCAGCTCCAGCAGTACCCACATGGTACCCCACAGAGAGCGCCGAGACCTCATACGGCAATAAGGTGATGGACAGCCAGGCGCTGGTACTTACCAGGGCCAGGGCGATTACGCGAGTTGCGCCAAAATGCTCCGAACTCATGGACGGCTTAGCGCCAAAGAGAATCGGCCACTCAGGCGTCTCTCCAAGTCTCTTGGCACCCGCATTGATCTCATTCGATACATTTTGCTGGATTCCTCCAGAAACAATACGGGGCGGCTCGGAAGCTAGTCAGTGGTCGGCCGGCGTCGCAGGCTCGCAGTGCGAACGTGGTTAAGACTAGAGGAGAAGTGGCCAACTTAATCACCGCTACGGCTTCCGGCTTCTGGTCATGTAGCGCAAGACGTCCACCGAAGTTGGCCACTGCTCACCTCCCATTCCGTCAGGTGTACGCCGGAAGATAGGTCATCACTCAGGGGGACAACCATGCAAATCGGCATGATGCCATTGATCCAAGGCCATCCGGGAACCTCGGATGCCGAGATCTATAAACAAGAGCTCGACCTCGCGCTCCAGGCAGAATCGCTGGGATTCGATCTGCTAATGCCGGTCGAGCACCACTTCTTTGATTACGCGATGATTCCGGACAACGTCGCCTTCTTGAGCTATGTCGCGGGGCGCACGACGACGATCAAGCTCATGCCCTGTGCCTTCATCTTGCCATGGAACGATCCGCTCCGTGTGACCGAGAAAGCGATCCTTTTGGATCATTTGTCCGGCGGGCGGGTGGTCGTGGGATTTGGCCGCGGTCTTGCGAAGCGCGAATTCGATGCGTTTCGTGTCAAATTCAGCGAGTCTCGCGAGCGTTTCGAACAGGCGGCGGGAATCATCCTGCGTGGCCTCGAGACGGGGTTCGTTGAGGGGGATACGCCGCATTATCAGCAGCCTCGGATAGAGGTGCGACCGCGACCGTTCAAGACCTTCCGCGACCGCACCTACATGGTCGGAATGTCGCCGCAGTCGTTGGAGACCGCCGGGCGGCTCGGACTTGGCTGCATGAAGTTCGCTCAGGGACCCTGGCAAGAGGCGAAAGCGGACTTTGACCGTCATCGCGCCTTATTCAAGCAATCTCAGGGTTTTGAGGCGCCGCCGCCAATCGCGGCAGACTGTATGGTCTGCGATACCAACTTAAAGCGCGCAGAAGCGCTGGCGCGCGAGCACGTTACCCGATATTGGGTGCAATTGATGGATCATTACGAGTTGCTCAGTGATAACTTCTCAAAGGCCGGGGCCGCCTACGCCTCATATGCCGAGCAAACGAAACACTACAGGGCGACGAGTCGGGAAGCTCTCATAGAGTCCTATCTCCAGGCCAACATCTGGGGCGATCCCGCGCGCATTATCGACAAGCTCCAGGAGCGGCGCGAGTTACTCGGTGAGTTCATCTTGGGCGTGTCGCCAAGCTTCGGCGAGATGCGGTATGAAGACGTTCGCCGATCGCTCAAAACGTTCGTTGACCACGTGATGCCCGAGATCAAGTCCTGGTAGTCATCAAGCTCGAGGAGGAAAACACGATCGAGCCTCAAAAGGCGGCGGAAGCAGCAAGTGAGTTCGCACACTGAAACAATAAGGGGATAAGAGCAGATGGTACCGATGATGCCGTGTTGTTCGCCGAATGAGGATTGCCTTGCCGCGTTATCTCGGCCGCCGCGAAGTCACTCGGCGCGAGCATCAAGAACTTTGACATCGTCGGTCGGACTGGCCGCTGCGCTTGCGATACTGGCACCGCCGGTGGTTGTAAGAGCCGACGCAGATTCGGACTCTCAACTCAACGAGGTCGTTGTCACTGCGCAGCGCCAGAGTGAGCGCAGTCACGACGTACCCATCGCGTTGACGGCGGTCTCAGCCGACGAACTGCACGATCGCGGGATCCGACAGGCCGCGGATATCACATCGCTCGTGCCGAATCTCCTGTTGAATCTGCCGTGGGGGCCTGAGGCTCAGCCGTCGTTCACGCTGCGCGGCGTCACGACAACGGACTACAGCCAGAATCAGAGCAGCCCGATCGCGATGTATGTGGATGAGGTCTACAAAGCCGTCGGCGCCGTCCAAGCTCTACAGATCTACGATATGGATCGAGTGGAGGTGTTGAGAGGACCGCAGGGCACGCTGTACGGCAAGAACGCGACCGGGGGTGCCATCAGCTTCTACTCGGCCAATCCAAGCCTCACGACCACTGCCGGCTACGTCGAAGCGGGATATGGCAATTACCACGACCGCACCGTCCGGGCGGCCATCGGCGTCCCTCTGATCGACAATGTCCTCGGCGCGCGCGTGGCGCTCTATTATGAGGACCGAGATGGATGGACACAGAGTATTGTCCCGGGCGTCGAACCTCTAAACGGCGTGGATGCGCTCGCGGGTCGAGTCACAATCCTGGCGCAGCCGCTCGATGACCTCAAGGCAATTCTGAAGTTCTCCACCACACGATCGAACGGAACGCCTTACGGTCCCCATGCGCTCAACAATGACCCCGCAGTGACCGGTTACTCGGGAAATATCCCATGGTTCGATACTGGCTCCAAGTTTTCGGTGCCGAAGCAGATTCGCAGCGACAGTGCGTCGCTCAAAGTGGAAGCGGGCCTCTCTGAGCATCTTCTACTGACCTCCATTGCGGGTTTCGACTACGGGCGATGGTATACAATCAGCGACGATGGCGGCCTTCCGATCACGGCGCGCCTCGATGATCCCAATTCATACTTCTCGAGTGTCAATACCGTCTCCGAGGAGTTACGACTTTCCTCCCGTGGGACCGACACTCTGAAGTGGCTTGCCGGGCTGTACTATGGGCGCGAGAGCGTTCACGCGATCGTGCAGTATCACTTCTTCGACGGTTATGCGGGGTCCTTTGTAACACCGGGCGGGCAGACGCTCTATGGCTTCGATGAATACAACAACTTCGATCAGCTGAAGGATACTCGCGCGGCCTTCCTGAATGCGACCTTCGCCGTAACGTCGACTGTCAGCTTGCAGGCGGGCATCCGGTATACGAAAGACAAGATCGAAATTACCAACTTCTACGCCCTTGAGGGCGGACTTACCGGGCCCTCATCAGGATACGGACCCATTGACGGTACAACGCTCTGGACGCAGACGATTCCGTACGTGACAAATTCCTACACACTGTATTCGAACTCCTTTCAGCCGCCGGGGGGAGTCAATCCCGCGCTCGAGTACAGTAACAACAACACCAGCGGTAAGGTGGGCATCAACTGGAAGCCAAACGAACAGGTACTTGTCTACGCAGACTTCAGCCAGGGCTACCGCGGAGCCGCGTTTAACGGACAGGCATTCAATGCGCCCGCCGAGCTCACCTTCGCTCAGCCCGAAAAACTCGATGCGTATGAGGCTGGCACCAAGCTCGAATTTTGGGAGCGACGGGCATCTGTCGATATCTCGGTTTTTCACTATAACTACCGCAACCAGCAATTCCTCGACACCTTTGCGCTGCCCGGAGGCTTTGGGACGGGCCTTCGTACTGTGAATGCGCCCAAGTCGCGAGTGGATGGCGCGGAGTTCGAGGTCAGAACCAAGGTGACGGAAAATGTCGAGCTTTCCGGGAGCCTCGGTCTGCTCAACGCGAAGTACCAAGAGCTTGTTTTGCATGGTGCCGACCTGTCCGGCGGTCATCTCATCCAGGCGCCGGATGTCAGCTCGCGTCTCGCTCTTGACTGGCGTTTCCTACGGCTCGATGCGGGCGACCTGCGATTGATGCTGGACGGTAATTTGTACAGCAGACAATACTTCAATGCCCAAAACACACAACGCGTCTCCCAGGGATCGTACGGCATCGCCAACGGCCGGCTGTCATTCACGGCCAGCCAGGGAGCCGCGAGCGGCTTCGATGTCGGGTTTTGGGTAAAGAATATCGGAGATCGCCACTACATTGCCTACGCGATCGCGCAGCGCGATCCCGCCGAAGGTGGCGAGGGGTTCGACTATGGACTGGTCGGGGAGCCGCGGACCTATGGAGCCGACATCCGGTATCGGTTTTGAGTCGGTACGACGCATGACGCTCGACCGTAACGCTCTGCTACAGGCCTACACCACGATGCGACGCATTCGTGAATTTGAGGAGCGCGTCAATTCGGAGTTCGTGGCCGGTCACGTTCCAGGATTCGTGCACCTTTACTCGGGCGAGGAAGCCATTGCGGTCGGCATCTGCATGCATCTCGATGCGGGAGACTATATCGGATCGACGCATCGCGGCCATGGCCACAGCCTTGCAAAGGGATGTGACTCGAAACGCATGATGCTCGAGATCTTCGGCAAGGCCGAGGGTCTGTGTGCCGGCAAGGGCGGCTCGATGCACATCGCGGATTTGGAACGTGGGATGTTGGGCGCCAACGCCATCGTGGGTGGTAGTCCACCGCTCGTCATCGGCGCTGCGCTGACTGCCAAGACCTTAAAGTCGGATCGAGTGGCGGTCGCGTTCACGGGCGATGGAGGCAGCAATCAGGGAACGATTTTCGAGGCGATGAATATGGCAGTGGTCCTGCAGTTACCGGCGCTCTTTGTTATCGAAAACAATGGTTACGGGGAAGGGACAGCCGTCGAGTATGCCGTAGGGGCGAAGGATCTCGCGCGGCGCGCGGCTGGCTTCGGCATGCCCGCGGTGAAGGTGGACGGCAGAGATTTCTTTGCGGTGTACGATGCCGCGGCAAGCGCAGTCACTCGCGCGCGAGCCGGCGGCGGTCCGAGCTCCAAGGGCCTGCTGATACAAGCGATCCGCGACGAAGACCCCGTTATATTCCTGGAACACACGAAATTCTACGACCTTGAAGGGGAGGTGCCCGCAGAGAGCTATACCGTGCCCTTCGGCGAAGCTACTGTGCTGCGCGAGGGCGGGGATGCAACCATCGTCGCCCTCGCGCGCATGACTCATGTGGCGCTCGAGGCGGCGGCGGCGTTAGCAGAGAAGGGCGTTGAGGTGACTGTCATCGATCCGCGCACAACTTCGCCCCTCGATGAGGAGACCATCCTCGAGAGTGTCGGCACAACCGGGCGCCTGTTGGTGGTAGATGAATCCAATCCCCGTTGTAGCGTCGCGAGCGAGATCGCGGCGGTTGTCGCAGAGCGCGGTTTCCGAGATCTAAAGGCGCCGATCCGGCGCGTCACCGCACCCCATACCCCCGTCCCCTTCTCCCCGATACTCGAAAACGCTTATATCCCCAGCGCCAAGGCTGTCGAGGCGGCGGTAATGGAACTGATGAGAACGTCATGACGTCGCGGCCGGGCGGTCCGGTGCCCCAGATTGCCGGCACGGAGAACGTATCAAGATGATTTGGGCTGTCACCATGCCGACCTGGGGCCTATCGATGGCGGAGGGGACTGTCGTCGGCTGGTTGGTTAACGAGGGGATGCGGACTGCGATCGGTGCCGAGCTGGTTGAGATCGAGACAACCAAGATCGCCAACAGCCTCGAAGCGCAGCAAGAGGGCGTGCTGCGCCGGCAGCTAGTCAAAGCTGGACAGACGGTGCCTTGCGGTGAGTTGCTCGCGGTCATCGCTACAGACGAGGCCTCGGAGTCTGCAATCGATGACTTCATCGCGAAGTTCCCTCGACCGCGTCCTCCCGTCGCTCGCTCCGGGGACGGCGCATCGGCTGACTCGACGTTGATCCACGAGTTGCCATCTGGAGGGCGGCTGCGGTGCCTCACCATGGGGGAACTCGGCTCGGCTGTCGTGTTCCTACATGGCTTCGGTGGGGACTCCGATACGTGGCTGTTTAACCAAGGTCGCATCGCCGAACGCCACCTGACCTTTGCCTTTGATCTTCCTGGGCACGGCGGTTCGACCAAGCGGGTCGAGAAGGGATCGATCGAGGAATTGGCGAAGAGCGTACGGTATGGCCTCGACCGTCTGGAGCTAAAGCGCATCCATCTTGTCGGTCACTCCATGGGCGCGGCAGTTGCACTGGCAATTTGTGAAGAACAGCCTGACCGGGTCGCCTCCCTTTCCCTGATTGCGCCTTTCGCGTTCGGCAGCCTCGTCAATCAGCGATATATCTCTGATTTCACCTCAGCGCAGCGCAGCCGGGACCTCCAACGGTGCCTTGCGCTCGTATTCGCCGATCCGAAGACCGTGCGACGTGAGATGGTGGAAGCGGTTGCGAGATATAAGCGGCTAGATGGTGTGACCGATGCCTTGGAGAAAATCGCCGCGAGCAGCTTGCGCGATCCCGCGCCCTGCGAGATTGCGACGGCCCTAAGGACCTTGACGGGTCGGCTGCTGGTGTTAAGAGGCAGGCATGACAACATCGTTTCATCAGGCGCCCTTCCGGCCGGGGCGAGATTAGTGACCCTCGAGCATAGCGGCCACATGCCGCATATGGAGGAGCCCGGTCAGGTGAATGAACTGCTCCTGAACCACTTCGCGAATGCGGATCGCGAAGGCGCGCTTGGCCCATGAAACTGCGAGGCAAGGTCTCCTACGTAACCGGAGGCGGACGCGGCATCGGCCGAGGTATCGCACTTGCCCTAGCTCGCGAAGGAGCCCACGTGTTGGTTGCTGATATCGACGCCGCTGCGGCGCGCAAGGTCGCTGAAGAGGTGACCGCCCTTGGCGTCGAAGGTCACGGGATGTCGCTGGATGTCACCCGGTTTGATGACGTCAATCGCCTACGCGATACTCTCGATGAGCGGTTCGGCAGACTCGATATCGCGGTCAACTCGGCGGGCGTGATCAGTGTGCAACGGGTCGAGGGCATGAGCGAGCGAGAGTGGGACCGCGTCATGAACGTTAACGCCAAAGGAACGTTCCTCTGTTGCCAGGCGGCGATACCCCTGCTGCGGCGTGCCGGGACCGCGACGATCGTCAACATTGCCTCAGTCTCGGGCAAGGATGGCTATCCGGGACTCGCGCACTACTCCGCGTCGAAATACGCAGTGATCGGCTTCAGCAATTCCTTGGCGAAGGAACTCGCTCGAGAGGAAATTACTGTGAACGCGATCTGCCCGGGCGTGGTGCGCACTGCGATGTGGGACCTGCTGGCGGAGGAGTGGCGCAACGCCGGCGAGACCCCCGAGGAGTCCTGGCAGCGACAGGTGCTCGCCTTCGTTCCGCAGGGGCGTCCTCAAACCGCAGAGGATATCGGCGATCTCGTGGTGTACC
>WNFR01000725.1_pt1 | contig 33721 bp, 33 predicted proteins | sample 5400221 | NCBI WGS metagenome assembly WNFR01 (sample SAMN13153357, study PRJNA577476) | soil metagenome | isolation source: 40 cm soil under Madrone tree | place: USA:California | collected 2016-06-14
GTCGGCGCCGCTGCAGGCGTTGCCGTCGGAGCAGGACGTGCCGCTCGGCTTCGCCGGATCGGAGCAGGTGCCGGTTTGCGGATCACACGTGCCGGCGTCATGGCACTGGTCGGAGGCGGTGCAGAGGACCGGGGCGCCAGGGACACATTGGCCGTCCGCGTCGCAGTAGTCGCCGTCGTTCGCATCGGCGCCGGTGCAGGCGTTGCCGTCGGAGCAGGACGTGCCGCTCGGCTTCGCTGGATTGGAGCAGGTGCCGGTTTGGGGATCACATGTGCCGGCGTCATGGCACTGGTCGGAGGCGGTGCAGGTGACCGAGTTGCCGGCGCAGATGCCGCTTTGGCAGCTATCGCTCTCCGTGCACGCGTTGCCGTCGTCGCACGACGTGCCGTCGGTCTTCGGCGTCGCGACGCAGCTCTTCGTGAGACCGTCGGTCGCGCACGTCCCGGTATTGCACGCATCGTTCAGTGCCGAGCAGTCACTGTCTTGCGTGCAGAGGACCGCTTTGATGCACTCGGTAGGAGAGGAGCTCGCCGATGACGACGAGTACGAGCAGACGTCGATCAGCTCCGGCGTGGTGCCAATCGGAAAGTCCCCGCGCTTGACGCAGCACTGCGCTTGCGTGTCGTTGGTGGAGCAATTGGTGCCGTTGCAGACATTCCCATTGCCGTGCGCGCCCGTGAACGCATCCGCGACGATGCTGACGGCACAGGAAGACGCGGCGGTGATCTGGGTCGGTCCGCCGCAGTTCAGTTCCTTGCTGTTGTCACACGAGTAGAATCGCGGGCTTCCCGAGCTCTGGACGGCCGGATCGGATTGTACCGTGACGCAGAGAGCGAAATTCGCTTTGCCGTCTCCATCGGTGTCGTACAGCGCGCACGCATCGCCCGTGTTTCCGCCCGTCCAACCGGTGTCGTCCCACGTCCACGTGATATTGGCGTCCGACGACGTGCATCCTCCGAGGCCGCCGTCGTTCCCCGCGCTCTGGCAAAACTCATTCAGATCCTTCTGACTGGACTTTATGTCGTCCGCGCCTCCCGTATCGAGGAGACACGCGGCAGTAGCTCCCGCCGGCCTGGCTCCCGCGAGCGGGCTACCGATCGCCAGGGCGATTAATGCGAATGACCATGCGAGCCGCCGCAAGCGCGTACAAGGCCGCCTCTGGACCACCACGGCTGCACGTTTGATCATTGTCAATTCATTACGCATGATATCTCCCTTATGATGACGATTGGATCGCATGACCCCATTCAGCAAAAGCAGCGCCTATCGCAACGAGCGGAAATACTTAACGAAACGCCAACGTTGCGAATCGCAATTATGCACGACCGCAAATGGCTGCTGCGTTTCTGCATGCACGCCCAATATGATTGCCCGATATTTCACATGCGAGGACGCAATGCGCACGCAACATGCTCGACCACGGCGGGCGCCGAGCTCGAATGCACCCAGCGCCAGCTCTGCGGCGAGCTCCGCGACTACTATTGAGGCGTGCTTCGACGTGATCGTAACCGGGACAGAGACGGCGCGACGACGATTCGCCCGTGGCGCCGCGTGGCGCGTCCGTAGCGAGCCCAGTGCGCCTCTCCCCTCGCGGAACACCAGTCGCCGCGCGGTTGCCTACGCGTCGACGCGTTCGGAGGATTGAAGATCGCGCGTTCTCGGTCGGAGGATGCGCATCGTGACCTTCACGCGGGAAGAGGTGCAGGGCGACCGCGCAGTCGCGCCGTGTCGGCGGCTGCGTGTGTCGCCGCGACAGTGCCGCGCAGCTACGCGCCTCCGTTGGACAGCGGGCTCTTCTTTACGGCGGCAGCACCTCGCGAAACACGCGCACCGCATTCCCGCCGAGGATCTTCGGAATCGACGCCTCCGAAATCCCCGCGTCGAGCATAGCCTGCGTGACGACGCGCATGCGACTCGTGTCGAAGCCCGTGGTGACGGCACCGTCGAAATCCGATCCGAGGCCGACGTGGTCGTCACCAACGAGGTCGACGGCGTACTTGATCGCGCGCGCGATGTCCGCGGGCGCGACGCCGCACACGGCGGTCTCCCAGAAGCCGATGCCGACGACGCCTCCCGTTCGCGCGACACTGCGCAGCTGATCATCGGTGAGATTGCGCTGGTTGTCGCACGTGGCGCGGACGCCGGTATGGGAGACGACGACCGGCCGCGTGGTGATCGCGAGCACGTCGGCGATCGTCGCCGGCGACGAGTGCGCGAGGTCGACGATGACGCCGCGGCGCTCCATCTCGTGGACGAGCGTGCGGCCGCGGTCAGTGAGGCCGATCTTGCCGACGCCGTGCGCGGAGCCGCCGAACGCAGTGTCGTAGAAGTGCGCGAGGCCGATCATGCGCACGCCGGCGTCGAAGGCGTGCGCGAGATTGGCGGGATCGTCGCCGAGGCAGTGCGCGCCTTCGATGTCGAGGAGACCGCCGATCACGTCGGCGCCGCCGGCGCGACGCGCCAGCAGGCGCTCGAGGTCGGCGCGGGTCTCGACGACGACGAGGGCGCCCTGTGACGCTGCCGCCATGCGATGCAGCTCGCCGGCTTGGTAGAGCATCCGCGCCTCGCGGTCGACGAGCGTCCGCAGCGGCCACAGGCTCACGAGGCCGAGGAGCGTCACGGCGTCCGGCCAGAGCGGGTTCGTGCGCTCGATGCTCGGGACGATCGCGAAGCGCGTCACGATGCCGAAGACTTGCAGCGCGACGCCGCCCTCGCGCAGCCGCGGGACGTCGACGTGTCCTTTCGTGCCCCGCTCCAAGAGATCGCGTCCCCAGAGGAGCGGATCGGCGTGCAGATCGACGACGGGAGCCTCGCGATGCAGCGTCGCGGCGCGCTCGGATACCGCGGGTGCCGGCGCTTCGCGGACGCCATTGATGAAGCCACCGATCGACGGTCCGCACGACGCCATGAACGCGGCCAGGACGAGGGCGAGAGCGCGCATGCCGCGATCCATCGCCGTCCGCACGCCCGCCGTCAAGGTTGAGGCGGCGGTGAGCGCCTGCGTATAATCACAGGTCGCGCTGCACGCGACCCCTTCGACGATGCGATCACGCCCACGAGAACGAGCGCGGCAACGGCTCGCACAAGAGCGGATGCTCTTCGAGCCGACGCCGGGCGGCGACGTCGCCGTCTGCCTCGTCTACCCGAACACCTACGCGGTCGGCATGGCGAACCTCGGCTTCCAGGCCGTGTTCGAGATCCTGGCGCGCCATCCGCGCGTGCGCTGCGAGCGCGCGTTCCTTCCCGACCGCGACGATCCGGAGCGCGAGGTCGTGTCGCTCGAGTCGGGGCGTGCACTGCGCGACTTCGAGATCGTCGCGTTCTCGATCTCGTTCGAGTCCGACTATCTGCACGTCCTCGACGTGCTCGCGGCGGCGGGGATCGCGCCGCTGCGCGACGAGCGCAACGGCGGACCGCTCCTCATCGCCGGCGGTCCGGCGACGTTTCTCAATCCGGAGCCGATCGCGGATTTCTTCGATCTGTTCCTGATTGGCGAGGGCGAAGAGATGATCCCGGAGTTCCTCGCGTGCTACGTCGCGGCGCGCGACGCGGGTGGCGGACGCGCGGGCGTGCTCGATGCGACGGCGGAGGTCGAAGGCGCGTACCGACCGGACCGGTACACGATCGAGTACGCGGCCGACGGCACGATTCAGTCAGTCAGTTATCGCGGTCCGGGCGGCGGCGCGGTGAAGCGCCGCCTCGTCGCCGATCTCGACCGCTTCTCGACTGCGTCGAAGGTGCTCGCCCCCGAGGCGGTCTTCGGTGACATGTACCTGGTCGAGGCGAGCCGCGGCTGCGAATGGGGCTGCCGCTTCTGTGCCGCCGGCTACATGTATCGGCCGATCCGCAGCCGCAGCGTCGAGCGCTTGAAGGAGGAGGCCGCGAGGGGTCTCGAAGCGCGGCCGACGATCGGGCTCGTCGGCGCCGAGATGGCGAGCGTGCCGGGGATCGCCGAGCTCTGCGAGTTCGTCGCCGATCGTGGCGGGCGGCCGTCGCCGTCGTCGCTCAAGGCCGACGTGATCAGCCGCCGGCTCGCGACGGCGCTCGGGCGGAGCGCGACGCAGAGCGTGACGGTCGCCCCCGAGGCGGGGTCCGAGCGGATGCGCCGGGTCATCAACAAGAATCTCACCGAGCCGGAGATCCTCCGCGCCGCCGACTGGCTCGTCGGCTCCGGCGTGCAGGCGATGAAGCTCTACTTCATGATCGGGCTCCCGACCGAGACGCACGAGGACGTCGCCGCGATCGTCGAGCTGACGACCAAGATCCGCGCGCGCTTCCACCGCGACGGGCGCGTGCGGCGCCTCACGCTGTCGATCAATCCGTTCGGGCCGAAGCCATGGACGCCGCTGCAGTGGGAGCCGATGGAGGATCTCAAGTCGCTGAAGGCGAAGATCGACTATCTCCGTCGCGAGATCGGCAAGCTGCCGAGCGTCACCTGCGACGTCGAGTCGCCGCGCGAGGCCTACTACGCGACGCTGCTCTCGCGCGGCGATCGCCGCGTGTCACGCCTGCTGCTCGCGATTCGGGCCGCCGGCGGTGACTGGTGGCGCGTCGTCCAGGAGCAGCGCCGCGCGGCGCGTGACGATGGATACCGAAGCGCTGCGACCGCGGCAGGCGCCGCAATCATCGACCCCGATTTCTACGTGCGCCGCGCGTACGCCGTCGACGAGATCCTGCCGTGGGACTTCATCGATCACTCGCTGCACAAGCGGTTCTTGTGGGTGGAGCGCACCCGCGCCTACGCCGAGCGGCAAACGATGCCGTGCGACGTCACCACCTGCCGCGTCTGCGGCGCCTGCTGAGGGCGCGGATGGCGATCGTCGGCACCGGCGTCGACCTCGTCGAGGTGGCGCGCGTGCGTGCGGCGATCGAGCACCCCAAGAGTGGCGCGCGTTTCGTCGCCCGCGTGTTCACCGACGGCGAGCGCGCGTACTCCGACGCCCGGGGCGAAGGTCGCTTCGAGAGCTACGCGGCGCGTTTCGCCGCCAAGGAGGCGGCGATGAAAGCGCTCGGCGTCGGCTGGGGCCCGGACGCGACGTGGCTCGACGTCGAGGTCGTGCGCGGCCGCGAAGGACGACCGGCGATCGTGCTCACCGGCTGCGCCGCGGCGACCGCAGCTACCGCGGGGATCGCGCGGCTGCACCTCGCGCTCACCCACACGGCGACGCACGCGCTCGCGCACGTGATCGCCGAGGATTGACGCCGGGTCAGGCCTGTTTTCGTTCCATGATCTCGCGTCATTCGCCGCGAAATTTCGGCGTGCGCTTCTCGAGAAACGCGCGCACGCCTTCCGCGTAGTCGGCGCTCTCGAAGCATTCCGCGATGAGCGTCCGCACCGCATCGACGTCGCGGCTCGTGGGATCGCGTTGCACCTCGGCGATCGCGCGCTTGGCGGCGCGCAGCGTCAGCGGCGCGTTCGCGGCGATGTCGGCGGCGTAGCGTGCGGTGAACGTCTCGAGATCCGCTTTCACCACGACCTGATTCACGAGACCGATCCGCAGCGCCTCGACGGCGTCGTAGCGACGGGCGGTGAAGAAGAGCTCCGCCGCCGCCGACGGGCCGAGGAGGCGCACGAGCCGCTCGACGCCTTTCACATGATAGCCGAGGCCGAGACGGGCGGCGGGCAGCGCGAAGCGCGCGTCGTCGGCGGCGACGCGGAGGTCGGCGCTCGCGGCGAGCGCCAGGCCGCCGCCGATGCAGATGCCGTGGATCATCGCGACCAGCGGCTTCGGGAAACCGGTCAGCGCCTCGAACGCCTCGGCGGTCGTGCGCTCGTACGCGGCGGCGGACGCCGCGTCCTTGCGGTGGGTCGAGAACTCCGAGATGTCCGCGCCCGACGCGAACGCGTCGGTGCCGTCGCCGCGCATCACGACGACGCGCACCGCGCGGTCGGCGGCGAGCTCGGCGACGAGCGGCGGGATCGCCTGCCACATCTCGAGCCGGACCGCGTTCACGCGCTCCGGGTTGCGCAGCACGAGCCATGCGACGCCGTCTCCCTCACGACGGACGTCGACGCCGAACGCGGTCATTCGCACCATCTAGCCCAGCCTCATCGACGCCGCCACCGCTAGTGGTGCCACTTTGATCAGGCGGAGTCGGTCAAGTTGCGAGCGAGACGAGGCGCGAGGGAAGTGAGCAGCGCAGGCGTAGCAGCGCTACGCCGAGCAGCGGAGCGACCGAGCAACGAAGTATCGCGAAGCAAATTGACCGACTCCGCTGGCGGGCGGCGTCGCGACTGACGTACAATGCGCGGCGCGGAGGGGCAGGGGATGGTGCATCGGTTTCAGGCGAGCCGGTTCTCGCCGGGCAATCGCCTCTTTCCGACGGTGCTCGAGGTCACGCACCGCCAGGTGCGGCGGATCAAGCCTTCGCTGGTCGGGCACGTCGAGGAGAGCATCAACATCCGGCAGGTCTCGTCGGTGACGATCGCTCGTGGCGCGGTGTGGTCCGACATCGTCGTGCACTCGTCGGGCGGCAGTGATCCGCTGCGGAGCCACGGTCACCCGAACGCCGAGGCCGAACGCCTGAAGCAGCTGATCGAGGAGTATCAATCAAACATTGCCCAGACCGGCGTCGCCGACACGAGCGGCCTGCGTGCATGCCCGCAATGCGCCGAGCTGGTCAAGGCCGCCGCCCGCGTCTGCCGCTACTGCGCCGCCAAAATCCCGATCGAGCTCACCGAGGAAGCCGACGACGCCGACGAGCTCGTCGCGCCGGAAAAGGATTGGACCTGGAGCTGACGAATGTCGGACTTGACGGCGGCGCGGATCAGGCGCCGTAGCGCGACATCGCGAGCTCGACGATCTCCCCGACGAGCTGACAATGCTGCCGCCCTGATTTCTTCGCCGCCTTCGCGAACTCCGCCGTCGAGAGCAGCCACGGGTTCGGGTTCACCTCGATGACGTACGCATCGCCGTCGTCGTCGAGTCGGATGTCGATGCGGCCGTAGTCGCGGAGCTTCAGCGCCTGATAGGCGGCGCACGCCGTCTCTCTGAGATGCTTCTCGATCTTCTCGTCGAGGTCGTCGGGGAAGAACGGCTGCGTGTTGCGGTAGATCGCCGTGCCGTGCTCCCATTTCACCTCGGTGCCGGCGATGCGCGGCGTGCCCTTCGGCAGCTGCGACAGGTCGAGCTCGACGATCGGCAGCGCTTCGGGATCGCGATTGCCGATCACCGCGACGTAGATCTCACGGCCCTCGATGTACTCCTCGATCAGGACCGGGGCGTCGAACTCGGCGTGCACGCCGTCGATGCGCTCCATCAGCTCCTTCAGGCTGCCGACGACGGCGCTGAAGCGGATGCCGATCGAGCCGTCCTCGAGCGCCGGCTTGACGATCACCGGGAAGTGAATGTCGTGCGCCCAATCGAGACGGCCGCGATATCCCGTCATGAAGTTCGGCGTGCGGATGCCGTGGAAGGCGAAGATCTTCTTCGCGAGCGCCTTGTCCTGCGCGAGGTAGAGGCCGTGTGAGCCCGTGCCGGTGAACGGCCGCCCGAGCAGCTCCAGGTACGCGGCGACGTTCATCTCCTTCGTGTCGTCGCCAGCGTACGCCTCGGCCAGGTTGAAATAGAGATCGGCGCGCTGATCGGCGAGCGCGTGCAGCGACGCCGGATGGCCGTCGAGGACGTGGTAGAACGGGTCGTGGCCCAGCTTCTTCAGGGCCTCGTGCACTTCCTGGTGATCGTGCTTCTCGCGGCGACGCTTGCGGCGCGGGACCTTGTCCTCCGCTGCGTCCGCCGTCCCGTCGTCCCACGCGTCGTACAACACGCCCACTCGCAGCTTCGGCATCACGACCAACATAGCATCAAGTAGTACGATAACAGAAGCACGAAATGCGGTGACCGCGATGATGAAACCACAGACGCTGACGCTCGGCGTTCAGTGCGCGCCGTGCTCGAAGCTGCCGTTCATCACGTACTGCATCGCGAGCGTCGTGCCGAACGCGGTGAGCGGCACGAGATACTCCGCTTCACGTCCGTACGTGCCGTACAGCTCGAGCTCGCGCGTGCGACTCACCATGCGTGTCAAGAGACGGCGTACGAGCGGACGATGCGCGCCCGTCCAGTACGTGAGCGTGTCGGTGAGCGCGACGCGATGCTGCTCGATGATCTCGGCTGCCGGCCTGAGCGCGGTGCGACGGCGGCCCTTGCGGAAGAAGATCTGCTCGAGATCGGCGTCGATCGCGATCGTCTCCGCGGCGCGGGTCTCCTCGACGCCGCGCGCGTAGAACTCGCCGAGCGTGACGTGCATGTCGTCGACCGTGACGTCGAAGTCGCCCTTGCGGACGATGGGGTCCTGATCGGCGATGCGGCGTACGGTGCGCTCGACGTAGCGCAGCTTGCGCACCGCCGGCCACCCGCGGTAGCGGCGCCGCCAGTTCGAGCGCGGCGCGAGCCAGACCGCGAACGTCTCCGCGAAGTCCTCGTCGGGATGCTTCTGCGCGTACCACCCCGGCAGATGGCGGACGAACTCACGGCTGAACGGCACCGGCCGGTAGCGGTCGCGATACGGACGGTTGAACGGCCCGAAGACGCGTCGCCACTGCGGCTCGCGATAGAGGCGGTAGGCGTAATTCAGCGCATGGCCCGCCTCGTGGCGCAGGTACGACATGATCTCGCGCTCGTCCTCGAGATCGTTGAGCGCGCGCTCGAGGCGCGCGAGGCGCGGATCGGCGAGATAGAAGGGAATGCCGATCACCGGCTCGCCGGAGGGGCATCCCCACTCGTCCGAGAGGTAGCAGATCGGCCGGAAGCGATGCAGACCTTTGCGCGCGAGCTCGCGGTAGAGCTGCTCGATGCAGCGCTCGACGGGCGAGCCCTCGAGTCGCAGGCCGAGCTGGCTGATGCGCTTCTGGAGCAGGTCGCCGACGTCGGCGGGCGCCTCCTCGAGCGCCGCGCCTCGCGTGTCGTCGTGCGCCGACGGCGTGCGGTTGCCGTCGCGCATCGACGACGCGCCGTCGTCGCCCGCGGGCGTGGCCGCGGAAACCGGTGTCGCGATCGCGCTGTCGTCCGTCGACGCCGTCGCGTCCGGCGCGGCCGCTGACGACGATTGGGGCGCGGCGCGTTTTCGCGTCGCGCGTGTGGGTCCGCGCCGCTCGCGCGGCGCCGGTGCGATGTGGCAGCCCATCAGCGTGCGCTCGCGCGTCGCTTCGGCAGCAGGATGCACACGACGACCGCCCAGAAGCCGAACACGAGACCGAGCGTCGTCCAGAGCCGCGGCGTGTAGCCGTTGTTGCGCGCGATGAGCCGACACATCACCGCGTCGCAGATGTTCACGACGGCGCCGGTCGCGATCGTGCTCGGCAGATCGAGCGGGTACGGCGCGAGAAATCGCAAGCCGGTGAGCCAGCCGAGCGCGAGTTGCAGCTTCATGAGTGGCGATGACCCGCGCGGCACGTGCGTCGCGTCGACTCCCCGTGCGTCGCCTTGACCCCCCGCGGGGGCGTCACTATAGTCGCCACCTTTTCCACTGTAAACGTGATGGCGACGCGACGCGATCGAACGATGCTCTCGTGGATCGTCGAGATGGGCGAGGCGAGGCTCGTGCAGCTCGCCGAGGAGCTCCTGGCCAACCCGACGATGGCGGAGACGTTCTCAGCCGCCCTGCACCGCGCCGCGCGCACCAAGGGACAGGTCGACCGGAACATGCAGATGTTGCTCGGGCTCCTGAACGTGCCGTCGAAGGCCGACTACAACCGGTTGCTGTCGAAGATCGAGTCGCTCCAGGGCAGCTTGGTGAACCTCAACATCAAGCTCGACCGCCTGCTCGCCGAGCGCGAGCGCCCGAAGCGACGTCGCGCCGAGAAGCCGCGCGCCGCCCAGGCCGGCTCGTAGTCGCTTCTCTGCGGGCGGTCGACCGCCGCCGCCGAACCGGGCGCCTTCACCCGTCGAGCGCGTCGGCGATAAGTGCCAACGTGCGGAGCGACGTCGGCTCATCCGCCTGGAGCGGGATCTCGACGATGGGCGCGTCCGGCGCGGCGCGCTCGAGCTGCGCGATCTCGGCACGCTCCGCCGTCGCGAGCGCGTGAAAGCGCGCGCGCAGCAGCGCGAGCTTGCGTGCGAGCGCGGCGTCCGCCCCCGTCTCACGACTCGGGTCGGGCGCCGAGTCGGAAGCGACGTGCGCGGGAAGGACGCGATTGACGATGAAGCCGCCGAACGGCAGCCCGGCACGCGCGAGCTCGTGGTGAAACGCGAGGGTCTCGCCGACGCGCGCCGCCTCGGGTGTCGTCACCAGCACGAACGCGGTGTCGTGACGGCGGAGGAACAACGCGACTTCGTTCGCTCGCGACTGGAAGCCGCTCGAGAACCCCTCCATGCCGGCGACGAACTCGCCGACGTCGCGCAGGAGCTGGAAGCCGGTGAAGCGCTCGAGGCCGCGCAGGACCGCGGCGAGCGCCGCTTGCGCGAGGCGTGAGCTCTCGCGCGACAGGATGAGCGAGGGGTTTTGCAGGATCGCCGCGGCGCGCGACGAGAGCAGCGCCGCGAGTCGCTCTGGTGCCTCGAGGAAGTCGAGCGCATGGTGCGTCGGCGGCGTGTCGACGATCAGCACGTCGTAGCGCTCCTCGGACGCGATCGCGTGGAGACGCTCCATCGCCATGTACTCTTGCGAGCCGGCGAGCGCGGTCGAGATCGTGTCGTAGATGCGGTTCGCGAGCACGCGCTCGGCGGCGGCTTCCGACGTCGCATAGCGGCGGATCAACGCGTCGAACGTGCGCTTGGCGTCGAGGAGCATCGCGTCGAGCGAGCCGCCGCGCGCCGCGACGTCGGCGAGCGGCACCCGGTGCGGCTCGCCGTCGAGCCTGTCGATTCCGAGGCTGTCCTTCAGCCGCCGCGCGGGATCGATCGTCAGCACGGCGGCGCGGCGCCCGCGGCGCGCCGCGACGACGCCGAGCGCCGCCGCCGTCGTCGTCTTGCCGACACCGCCGCTGCCGACGCACAAGAGGAGCCGATGCCGATCGACGAGCCGCGCGAACGGGCGCGAGCTCTCGACCGGTCGAGCCGGTTCCGGCCGGCGCCGCGACTCGATCACGCGACGGCCCTGGCGCGACGGCGCGTACCGACGCGCTCGATCGCGTCCGCGAGCTCGTCGATCGCCGCCGGCGTGAACCGCTGCGTCGCCAGCAGCGGCAGCGCGACGGGCGAGGTCGCGAGCGCGCGTCCGAGACGACGGATCTCGCGCTCCGCCGCGCGCTGGCGCGCGGCGCTGAAGGCGCCGGCCGCGGCGTGCGGGCGTAAGCTCGCCGGAACGTCAGGCGGCTCCTTCAGCAGGCGCCGCAGCTCGGCGCGCGAGAAGCGCAGCGGCGCGACCGCGTTCACGATCGTCGGCAAGAGCGGCACGCCGACACGCATGATCGCGCTGGAGAGCTCGAGGGTCTCGTTCACCGCCATCTCTTCGGCGCGGGTGACGACGGCGACCGCCGTGCGCTCCGGGTCGCTCAGCAAGAGCGCGAGTTCGCGCGCGGTGCCGGCGAGCGGCCCGAAGGGCAGCATCTTCAACAGGCTTCCGGGCGTGGCGAGGAGCGGCACCGAATGTCCCGTCGCCGGCGCATCGACGAGGACGAGGTCGAAGCGATGCCGCCGGCGCTGGAGGCCCGTTCGCGCGTCCTCCCAGCCGGCGATGCGCACCAGCGTGAGGAAGTCGTCGATGCCCGGCGCCGCCGCGGCGACGACGCGAAACGTCTGGCTCTGCAGCAGCCGCCGCGCGAGCGCGCGAATCCGCAGGATGCGTAGCGCGAACTCCTCGAGGATGACCGTCGGCTCGATCGCGGCAACGGACAGTCCCGGTGCGACCTCGACGGGCTCCGGCCCGAGCGTGACGCCGCCGAGGTATTCGCCGACCCGACCATGCGGGTTCACCTCGACGACGAGCACGCGCCGCCGTGCGCGCGTCGCGGCGGCGGCGAGCGCGAGCGTCACCGCCGTCTTGCCGACCCCGCCCTTGCCGGTCACGAACACGAGCCGACGGTGGAGGAGGTCGCCGAGCATCGAGTGGGTTCTAGATGTGAGTCGCCGGAACGTCAATTTCCGCGCGGGGTACCGCGGGAGGCGTGCGCTGCGTGCGATGTCAGCGCGCACGACGACACGCGGGACGTCGGTCCCGCACCCGACGTGCGCAAGAGGGTAGGTGTGCGCACCACGGGTGCAGGACCGACGTCCCGCGTGTCGTCGCGCGGGCCGGCGCCGATCGGAGCGCGCGGCGCGCCGCGGCGCGCGCGCACGGGGGCGGGCACTGGGTCGATTTGCGCGCCGGCGGAGGCGCCGCTGGTAATGGGGGGAGTTGCGAGCGAGACGAGGCGCGAGGGAAGTGAGCAGCGCAGGCGTAGCAGCGCTACGCCGAGCAGCGGAACGACCGAGCAACGAAGTATCGCGACGCAAATCGCCCCATTACCCGGGGGCGAATATCAATTGACTTGCGCCCATCCCTTGCTAGCGTGCGACGGATGGTGCGGCGGGTCGTGCATCTGCGGCCGGGTGGGGAACGGCGCGAACGCGATGACGGTGAGCCGTCATCGATGCGCTCGCTCGACGACGGTGACGCGGCCACGTCGATCGATGCGCCCGCTGGGACGGCAGACGACGCGGCGGTCGGCGCTGAGAACGTCCGCGCCGAGACGATCGCCGACACGTCCCGAAGCGCCGTGGGTGACGCGTCGGTCGACGGCACCAGCGCCGCACGCGCCACCAAATCGAAGCGGCGGCGCAAGCCGCGGCGCGCGCGCGGCGCGGCGTCGGGCGGCGACCCGTTCAGCGAGCGCTTGCGGGCGCTCGAGCGTGAGATCGACGACGCGTTGGCAGGTGCCGCGGCCTTCGAGGAACATGGGGTCGTGAACGGCGCCCGTGACGCCGTCGAGGAGCTGCTCGCGTTCTACGCGGATCTCGCGCGCGCGTTTCGCAGCGGCGGAGCGCGCGAGATGCTGATTCGCCTGCGCATGATCGGAACTGCCGATCACGTCGACGAGTTCGGCTACGACGCGGCCTTCGCGGCGCGGGTCGCGCCGCTCCTCGAGCTCCTGTACGCGCGCTGGTGGCGCGTCGAGCTTGCCGGCGCCGAGCACGTGCCCGCGGCAGGCCGCGCCATCGTGGTCGCCAATCACTCGGGCGGCTTTTTCCCCTACGACGCCCTCATGCTGGCGCACGCCCTCCGCACACGACGGCCCGGCGGCGGGCGCGACGTCCGGCCGCTCGTCGAGGACGCCGCGTATCGTTTCCCCGGTCTCGGTCCGATCCTCGCGCGCGTCGGTGCGGTGCGTGCGTCGGCGGAGAACGCGGCGCGGCTCCTGGCCCACGAGCACGCCGTCGCGGTCTTTCCGGAAGGCGCCAAAGGCGTCGGCAAGTACTACCGCGAGCGGTATCGGCTGCAGCGCTTCGCGCGCGGCGGCTTCGTGACGCTCGCGCTCCGCAGCGGGGCACCGCTCGTGCCGGTCGCGATCATCGGCGCCGAGGAGATCCATCCCATCCTCGCCAAGTGGCAGTGGCTCGCACGCCTCTTGAACGTGCCGTACTTCCCGGTGACGCCGACGTTTCCCTGGCTCGGACTCCTCGGTCTCGTGCCGTTGCCGACGAAGTGGCGGATCGTCTTCGGCGCGCCGCTCGACCTCGCCGCTGAGCACGGCGCCGACGCCGCCGACGACGATTTGCTCGTGAACCGTTTGCGGGAACGCGTCCGCGAGCAAATCCAGACGATGATCGTCGACGCGCTCCGCGCGCGCGACTCGGTCTTCGCCGGCTGAGAAACCTCCATACGAGGGGCCGGGCGGCTCCGTGTGAAGCCGTCCGACCGTTCCTCGGTTCCGGCGCGCGTCTCCCCTCGCCGCCGTACCACCCCTCGCCGCCGCCGTACGTCCGGTTACACCGCCTCGGCCCGGAGGACCTTGCGGACCGTGCGTCCCAGATCTTGCAAGTCGATCGGCTTCGCCATGAACGCGGCGGCGCCGAGCCGGACCGCGAAGCGCTGGGTCTCGGGATCGCTCTGCCCGGAGATGACGATCACCGGCAGCGCGGGCCGCGCCATGGCGGGATGTTGGCGCGTATCCTTCAGCCGCCGCAGCACCTCCCAGCCGTTCATTCCCGGCATGCGCAGATCGAGGATCACGAGGCTCACCTCCGGCAATTGCAGCGTCGGCCACAGGCACTGGCCGTCGGCGATCGTCTCGACGGCGTACCCGCTGCGCTCGAGCGCGTGCCCGAGCACCATGCGGGTCGCTTCGTCGTTGTCGGCGATGACGATCATCCGCGTCGACGATCATCCGCGTCGTCAGAGCGCGGCGGCACCTCGTTCGCCGGTGCGGATGCGGACCGCCTCCTCGACGGGCAAGACGAAGATCTTGCCGTCGCCGATCCGCCCGGTCTTCGCCACCGCTGCAATCGTCGCCGCCGCCGCCGCCGCGTCTTCGTCCGCCACCAACAGCTCGAGCTTGATCTTCGGCAGGAAGTCGACGACGTACTCGGCGCCGCGATACAGCTCGGCGTGGCCTTTCTGCCGGCCGAATCCTTTCACTTCGGACACGGTCATGCCTTGGATGTTCTGCTTGGCGAGCGCCTCCTTCACGTCGTCGAGCTTGAACGGCTTGATGATCGCCTCGATCTTCTTCATCGATCGCTCCTCAGAAGACGTATGACAGCTCGGCCGCCACGGTCTGTTGGTCCTTCTGCACGCCGCCGACGTTGCGTAGGAACACGGGATTCTTGGCCTTGTCGTAGCGATACTCGGTGCGCGCCATCAGCCCCTCGGCGAGGACCAGCTTGAATGTGCCGGTGACTTCCCAGGTGTTCTGGTCCTCGCCGAAGGTGCCGCCGAAGCGGCTGCTCTTGCTGTCGTCGAAGTACTCGCCGCGGAGCGCGAAGCCGATCGGCAGCACGAGCGCGTCGGGCAGATCGTAGCTGACGATCCCGGAGAACGCGTTCCATTCCGCCGTCGTGTCGCGTGCCGGGCCGAGATCGGTCTCGTTGCCGTAGTCGTAGTTGAGCAGCAGCGTCAGGTTGTCGATCGGTTTGATCGTCGCGACGACGTCCGCGACGCCGCGCTTGGAATCGCCGTGGTTCGGCTGCTCCGCGCCGTAGATGCCGTTCAGCGCGATGCTGAACTGATCCACGGGCGCGAACGCGAAGCTGCCGGTCACCGATTTGCCGTCATTCGAGTCGATGACGTTGTCCCAGCCGTTTACCACGCCGAGGGTCGCCTTGAACTGCGGCGAAAAGGCGTAGCTCGTGAGGAGCCCGGTGTGCGTGAAGGGAATCGCGAAGCCGAACGCGAGCGAGCGGCTGATGTTGGGATTGAGTGGCGACTCGATCACCTCGGCGCCGAGGAGCGTCACGAACTTCCCGCCCTTGATCTGCAGATCGGGAAGCCCCGGTGGGTTGTAGGTGATGTACGCCTCCTCGAGCTCGATCGAATTCTGCTCCTCGGCGACGTTGCCGATGGTGCCGTCGCCGTCCCAGTCCGCCGCCATGCGCTCGGCGACCTTGCCGAAATTGAGCTTGGTGACGAACCCGACGCCGTTCTCGCCTGGCGCGCGCGAGATCTGCAGTTGGAAGAGGTCGAGCGAGAACGTGTTGTGGTCCTTGTCGAAGACGCGGTTGCCGACGGTGCCCTTGTTGCCCTGCTGTGGGTCGTTCAAATCGTAGAGATAGGAGCCGACGATCATGCCGCCGATCGTGAGACCGAAGGGCGGCTTCTTGATCGCCGCCTCGAGCGCGTCGAGGCGGCTCTGCAGGCCCGAGACGTCGGGTGCAGGAGCCGTCGCCGGCGGCGGCATCTCGGCGCGACGCTCGAGCCGTTGCAGGCGCTCTTCGAGCGTCAAGCCGCCCTCGGCGCGTACCTGCGTCACGCATGCCAGCGTCGCGATCGCGGCCGCGGCGCCAATTCGGAATCTCGTCCGTGTCGTCATCCGCATGAGTCCCTCCTCGCTGGTGTTCACGTCGACAGACGCGCGCTCTCGGCGCGTCTCGGCGGAGAGAGCAAGCGAGGTGCCAGCGCGCACCGCGCTGCGGACCGCACGGAGCACCGCATTTCGCTCCGATCTCTGCCCGCCGATTGGGCGCTGATCGTAAGTTGGGCAGCGACGACGGCGCGTCGCCCCGCTCGTCGCGGTCGGACCCGTGTGGTAAGCGACGCGGATGCTGCGGCGTGGGGAGGTGGCGTGAGCATCGTGTGGATCGCGGTCGCGCTCGGCGTGATCGAGGGCATCACCGAGTACGTGCCGGTCTCGTCGACGGGCCACCTCATTCTCGCCGGTCACTGGCTGGCGTTCCCCGAGGACAAGGCGGCGAGCTTCGAGATCTTCATTCAGCTCGGCGCCGTCTTCGCCGTCGTGTGGTTCTATCGCCGCAAGCTGTTGGAGATCGTCACCCGTCTCGCGGACGACGCCGGCGCGCGCGCGTTCGTCGCGAAGGTGCTGCTCGCGTTCGTGCCCGCGGCCGTCGTCGGCCTCCTCTGCCATCACTGGATCGTCCGCGTCCTCTTCGGTCCGCTGCCGGTCGCGGCCGCGCTCTCCATCGGCGGCGTGGTCTTCCTCGCGATCGACCGTCCTGGCCGCGGGTCGCGCACCGAGGGCACCGTCGACGACGTCACCTGGACGCAGGCGCTGGTTGTCGGCGTCTTGCAGATCGCGGCGCTCTGGCCCGGCATGTCACGCTCCGGGGCGACGATCATCGGCGGACTGTTGGCCGGCCTCTCGCGCCGCGTCGCGCTCGAGTTCTCGTTCTTTCTCGCGATCCCGACCCTCGGCGCCGCCTCGGTCTTCGCGCTCTGGGAGGCGCGGCGCGTGCTCGCGGCGAGCGACGTGCCGATCTTCGCGCTCGGGTTCGTCGTCTCGTTCGTCGTGTCGCTGGCGGTGATCGCCGCCCTGCTGCGCTACGTCCGCGATCACGACCTGCGCCCCTTCGGCTGGTATCGCATCGCGCTCGCGGTCGTCGTCGCGCTCGCCGTGCTACGCCGCTGACCGCCGCGGCGGCTTGGCGCCAATCGCACGCCATCTCGGGCCGTACTCGCGCCTCGCTCCTCAACGGACTGTGCAGTCCGCCTACGTCGCTCGGCGTTCCGTTCGCCCCGATCTGGCGCGCGCTTGGCGCTCTCGCGACGCCGACCTGGTGAGAAATGCGGGCTAGAAATAGATTGCGCGGCGGCGGAGGCGCTCGGCGTCGAGCAGGCGCTGTACCTCGAGACGGACGTACTCGGCGCGCTCGTGGAGGAACTGCGCGCGCGCGACACGGCGTCCGGAGTGGATCGGCAGCACCGGCGGTCCGAAGCGGATGCGCCACTTCGTCGGCAGCGGCAGGAGACCGAGCGGGCCGAGCAGCGGGAAGAGCCTCGGCACCGGTATGAACGGCACGCGTAGGATGTTCGGCAGCTGCGCGATGCGGAAGAGAGCGCGGCTCGTCTCCTCGGCGCCGATGACCGCGACCGGGATGACCGGCGCTTGGCTGCGCGTACTGAGATGCGCGACGCCGGTGCGGAACGGACGCAGACAGTACGCTTGATGGTACGGCTTCCCGAGCGCCTCCTCGCCTTCGGGAAAGATGCCGACCGCCTCACCGCGCTTGAGCAGCACGGCGCCGTTCGCCGTCGACGCTTCGACGCCACCGAGGCGGCTGAAGAACGTGCCGATCGCGGGCAGCTCGGTCACGAACTTGGCGTAGAGCATGCGCACGATGCGATGCGCGGGATGCTCGTCCTCGACCGCGAGCGAGATCATCGCCGCATCGAACGGCAGCATGCCGGAGTGATTGGCGGCGAGCAGCACCGGGCCTTCGGCGGGCACGTGCTCGAGGCCCTCGACCTCGACGCGCCAGTAATACTTGTAGAGGAAGCGAAAGAACGGCTTGACGCGCGCTCGCAGCAGCGGGTCGAAGCCGAACGGGTCCTTCCGCTTCGTCGAACCGCGACAGTCCGGCTGCTCCATCCACCCCTCCTCACGGCACGACGGGTGATTAGCACATCGAAAGTAGTGTGTCGCTGATTTTGTGACGATCTCGCGATTCGTTCGCCTCATTTGATCGTCGGTGCGATTGCCGCGCTGCGGCGGACGTCGCATGTCGACGGGCGCTGGGCTATCGAGAAGGGATGGGACGGGCGCTGATCGTCGAGCACCCGGGGCCGATCGGGTCGCGGCCGCTGCGGCTCATCGAGCGGCCGGTGCCGTACGCCGACCCGGGCATGCTGCTCGTCGACGTCGAGGTGTGCGGCGTCTGCCGCACCGACCTCCACGTCGTCGAAGGCGACCTCGCGCCGCGACGACCCTCGGTGGTGCCGGGACACGAAGCCGTGGGACGAGTGGCGGCATGTGGGGACGGCGTCCGCAGCGTCGCCGTCGGTGACCGTGTCGGCGTCGCGTGGCTGCACACGACGTGCGGCCGCTGCCGGTTCTGCCGCCTCGGCCGCGAGAATCTCTGTCTTGCGCCGCGGTTCACCGGCTGGGACGTCGATGGCGGGTACGCCGATCAGGTGGTCGTCCCGGCGGCGTTCGCGTACGCGCTGCCGAGCACGGTCGCCGCAACGACGTTGGCGCCGCTCCTCTGTGCGGGCATCATCGGCTACCGCGCCTATCAACGGAGCGGCATTCGCAAAGGCCAGCGCCTCGGGCTGTACGGCTTCGGCGCTTCGGCGCACATCGTCATCCAGATCGCCCGGTTTCACGATTGCGCCGTGTACGTCGCGACACGCGGCGCGCGCCACCGGGCGCTTGCCCGCACGATGGGCGCCGTGTGGGTCGGCGACGCCACCGATCGGCCGCCCGACCCGCTCGACGCCGCGATTCTCTTCGCCCCCGCCGGCGAGATCGTCCTCCCGGCGCTCGCCGCTCTCGACCGCGGAGGCATCCTCGCGATCGCCGGCATCCACCTGAGCGCGATCCCGCCCCTCGATTACGCCGCGCATCTCTTCCAGGAGCGCGAGATCCGCAGCGTCACCGCGAACACGCGCGCCGACGGACGCGCCCTCCTACAGCTCGCCGCCGAGATTCCGCTGCGCACGTCCACCGAGGAGTTCCCTCTCGAACATGCCAACGAGGCGTTGGGTCGACTCAAAGACGACGAGATCGAAGGGGCCGCGGTGTTGCGCGTCAGATCCTGAGCGTCGACGCGGTGGGTGGCGGTGCGGCGCGGAGGTCGGCCTCCGCACCCGACGTGCGCAATAAGGTTCATCTGCGCACAACGGGTGCAGAGACCGACCTCCACGCCGCACCGCCACCCACCGGGGCGGCACAGTGTCAACGCGCAGCGCGCGGCGCGTCCGTGGATCTCATGGACATCGCGTCAACGCGACCGCGCGCTGAACGGTCGACGGCTCGCGAGCGCGCGGTGCGCGGCGACGGGCCGCGCGTGTGCGCGGTGCGCGTCGACGGCTCCGCGAGCGCGCGGTGCGCGGTGACGGGTCGCGCGTATGCGCGTTGAGCGCCGGACGGCGCGAGCGGGGCGCGGCGGTCGTCGTGCTGCACCCGTTGTGCGCAGATGAACCTTATTGCGCACGTCGGGTGCAGCACGACGATCGTCGCGCCCCGCACACGACGATCGTCGATCGACCTCGCGCGCAGCGTGTCCGTCGACGCGCACGGCCCGCGCGGCTTGACCGCGGGCCACTCGCGAGATACGCCTTCGACCACTGCATGGCGAAATTCTTCAGGGGCGACAAGCGTCGGCGGGAGATGGATCGCAAGCGGCGCTCCGAGGAGAAACAGCGCCGTCTGCAGGTACGGCGCGACATGCGGGCCCGCGGTCTCGATCCCGACGTCGTCGACGCTGAAGGCAATCCCCTCCCGCCCCGCGAGGGCGAGGAGGACGCAGCGGCCGACGATACCGAAGGCGGCGACGGCGCCGCCTGACGATCAAGCGCCGGCTACGAGTGGCCGTCGACCTCGACTGAGCTGAGAGTCAGGGTGCCGCTCGCCGGTCGATAGACGCCGTACGCGACCACCTTTTCCGTCTCGGGCGCGGTGATGAAGCGCCGCACCATGTCGCTTTGGCCGAGGACGCGGATGCTCGGCAGGAGCCCGGAATGGCGGAAGACCTGCACGCCTTCCTCTTCCGGCTTATAGGCCTGCAATCTGGTCACCCCGAACGTCCGCCGCGGCCCGCCGATCTCGCTCGTGAACGTGAGCCCGTCGAGGACGCCGGGAGCGCGGCGATCGCGGTTCCAGTAGCCCTCCATGCGAATCGGACGAATGGGGGCGACGTCGCCCGATGGCTGCGCGCGGGCGAGCGAAGGAACCGCGAGCACGGCGGTGATCATGGCGACGGTGAGCGCGATGACGACGCGGATCGGAAGCATCAGGCGTCCTCCTCCAACCATTACGCTGGGGAGGCGCGCTCGTCGCAACCCCCCTTCACATTTGACGGTGTGAACGCGCGCCAGTAGCGTTCGACGCGTGTCGACGGCAGGCAACCCGCTCTACGTCGTCGCGTTCGAGAGCCGGCGCGCCGCCGAGATGGCGACGCTGATTCAGCGTCACGGCGGCGTTCCACTCGTCGCGCCGGCGATGCGTGAGGTACCGCTCGCGGATCAGCACGACGCGCAGGCATTCGCGCGCGAGCTCGAGGGCGGCGGCGTCGACGTCGTGGTGCTGCTCACGGGCGTCGGCACGCGCGCGCTGGCCGACGCCGTCGCCCCGGTGCTGTCGCGCCAGGATCTCGCCGTCGCGCTCGGCCGCGTGACGCTCGTCGCGCGCGGTCCGAAGCCGGTCGCCGCGTTGCGCGAGCTCGGCCTCACGCCGACGCTCGTCGTGCCCGAGCCCAACACGTGGCGCGAGCTCCTGGAGGCGCTGGACGCGCACGTGCCCGTCCGTGGGCGGCGCGTCGCGGTGCAGGAATACGGCGTCTCCAATCCCGATCTTCTCGACGGCCTCGCCGCGCGCGGAGCCTCGGTGTTGCGGGTGCCGGTGTATCGCTGGGCGCTTCCCGACGATCTCGCGCCGCTCCGCGCCGCGATCGCACGTCTCCTCGCGGGAGACGTCGACGTCGCCCTCTTCACCAGCGCGACGCAAGTCGAGCACATCACGAAAGTCGCCGCGGATGCGGCCGACGTGCGCGCGCTCGTGAGCGCGGTGGGTGCCGTCGTCGTCGGGTCGATCGGGCCCGTCTGCAGCGAGGCGCTGCGCCGTGCGGGAATCGCCGTCGACGTCGAGCCGACGCATCCGAAGATGGGACCGCTCGTCGCCGAGACGCTGCGCGCGGCGCCGGCGCTCCTCACCGCTCGACGGCGACCACCCGGTTTGGCATAGCTGGGACGTGTCCGATCCGTCGACGCGGTTCTTGCGTGCGTGCCGCCGCGAGCCCACCGACTGCACGCCGATTTGGCTCATGCGGCAGGCCGGACGTTTCCTGCCGGAGTATCGCGAGCTGCGCGCGCAGCACGGCTTCCTGGAGCTCTGCAAAACGCCTGCGCTCGCGGCGCAAGTGACGATGCTGCCGATTCGTCGCTTCCCGGTCGACGCGGCGATCCTATTCGCCGACATCCTGCTCATCCTCGAGCCGATGGGCGTCGGCCTCGAGTTCGCGAAGGGCGACGGACCGGTGATTCATCGGCCGGTGCGGACGCGCGCCGACGTCGCGCGCCTCGCGCGCGTGTCGGCGAGCACGGCGCTCGTGTTCGTCTTGGAGACGATACGGCTGGTGCGTGCCGAGCTCGGCACACGTGCGGCGCTCATCGGCTTCGCCGGCGCGCCGTTCACGCTCGCCTCGTACCTCGTCGAGGGGCGTGGATCGCGGAATTACGTGCACACGAAGACGCTCATGTACGGCGACCCGCCGGCGTGGCACGCGTTGATGGAGCATCTCGGCGAGGCGACCGTCGACTACGTGCGGGCGCAGGTCGCCGCCGGCGCGCAAGCGGTGCAGCTCTTCGACAGCTGGATCGGCTGCCTCGGCCCCGACGACTATCGCGAGTACGTGCTGCCGCACATGCGGACCGTGCTTGCCGCGATCGCCGCCGCCGGCGTGCCCGTGATTCATTTCGGCACCGGCACGAGCGCGCTCCTCGAGCTCATGCGCGACGCCGGCGGCGACGTGATCGGTCTCGATTGGCGCGTCGACCTTGCGCAGGCGTGGGGACGGCTCGGTCCCGGCGTGGCCGTCCAGGGGAATCTCGATCCGGTCGCGCTCTTCGCGCCGCCGGAGGAGATCCGCCGCCGAGCGGCGCGCATCCTCGCGCACGCCGCCGGACGGCCGGGGCACATTTTCAATCTCGGGCACGGCGTGCTCCCGGAGACGCCGGTCGAGCATGTCGCCGCGCTCGTCGACGCTGTGCACGAGCTCAGCGCGAGATAAATCGCGATGGCGCGCGTCGATGCCGTCCTGCTGCTCGCGTTCGGCGGTCCGGAGCGAGCAGAAGACGTGCGGCCGTTTCTCGACGAGGTGCTGCGCGGGCGGCCGGTGCCGCGCGAGCGCTACGAGGAGGTCGTCCGTCATTACGACGCGATCGGCGGCCGCTCGCCGCTGAATGCGTGGACGTTCCGCCAAGCGGATGCGCTCCGTGCGTTGCTCGAACGTGACGGCCCGCGGCTTCCGATCTACGTCGGCATGCGCACCTGGAAGCCGACGATCGCCGACACGCTCGCGACGATGGCGTGCGACGGCGTCCACCGCGCGCTGGTGGTGATCCTCGCCGCGCATCGCACGGAGGCGAGCTGGGAGCGCTATCAGCAGGCCGTCGAGGACGGCCGCGCGGCGGTCGGCGCATCGGCGCCGCATGTCGAGTACGCGCGACGGTGGTTCGATCATCCGGATTTCGTCGCCGCCGTCGCGGCGCGCGCCCGAGAGGCGCTCTCGAACGCGCCCGCCGACGCCGAGCTCGTCTTCACCGCGCACAGCATCCCGTGCGCGATGGCGGAGGCGTCGCCGTACGTGCGCGAGCTCGAGACGTCGTGCGCGCTCGTCGCCACGGCGCTGTCGCGACCCTACGCGCTCGCCTACCAGAGCCGGAGCGGCGGTCCGCGCGAGCCCTGGCTCGGCCCCGACGTCAACGAGCACCTGCGCGCGCGTGCCGCCGCGGGTGCGCGCCATGTCGTGCTCGTGCCGATCGGGTTCGTGTGCGACCATGTCGAGGTGCTGTACGACCTCGACGTCGAGGCACGCGCCACGGCGGCGGCCGTCGGTCTCGGCCTCGCGCGCGCGGAAACCGTGAACGACCATCCGATCTTCATTCGCATGCTCGCCGCCGTCGTGCGCGCCGGTGCGGACCGTCGTGAGTGACGGTCGCGCATCGGCTGCGCCCGCGGACGACCCGGGAATCGTCGTCATCGGCGGCGGCGTCGCGGGTCTTGCCGCCGCTCATCGCGTCACCGAGCTCGCGGCGGCGCGCGGCACGCCGGTGCGCGTGACGCTGCTCGAAGCGGCGGCGCGCCTCGGCGGCACGATCGCGAGCGAACGCGTCGACGGCTTCCTCATCGAGGCGGGCGCCGACTCAGTGCTCACGGAGAAACCGTGGGCACTCGATCTCTGCCGGCGTATTGGACTCGAGACCCGTGTGATCGGCACGCGCGACGCCGATCGGCGGACGTTCGTCGTCCACGAGGGCCGTCTGCACCCGCTTCCCGAAGGGTTCCTCCTGCTCGCGCCGACGCGCTTCGTGCCGCTCGTCACGACACCGCTCTTCTCGTGGCGCGGCAAGCTGCGCATGGCGCTCGATCTCATCCTGCCGCGCCGCACCGCCGCCACGGACGAGAGCCTGGCCGAGTTCGTCAGCCGCCGCCTCGGGCGCGAGGCGCTCGAGCGCGTCGCGCAGCCACTCGTCGGCGGCATCTACACCGGCGATCCGGCGCGCCTCAGCGTCGCGGCGATCATGCCGCGCTTTCTCGAGATGGAGCGCCGTGATCGCAGCATCATCGTCGCGATGCGACGCGCGGCGCGCGCGGCGACGTCCGGAAGCGGCGCCCGCTGGAGTCTCTTCGTGAGCTTCGTCGACGGCATGGAGACGCTCGTCCGCGGCGTCGCGCAGCGCCTCCCCGAAGGCGCGATCCGCTTGAACGCGCGCGTCCGCGCGCTCCGCGCCGTCGCGCCGCACGAGTTCGAGGTCGCGCTCGAGAGCGGCGAGCGTCTGCGCGCGAGCGGCGTGATCGTCGCGACGCCGGCATACGTCGCCGCCGAGCTCGTGCGTGAGCTCGACGCCGCGCTGGCGACGAACCTCGATGCCATTCCGTACGCGTCGTCGGCGACGGTGACGTTCGGCTACGCGCGCAGCGACGTGCCGCATCCGCTCGACGGTTTCGGCTTCGTCGTGCCGGCGATCGAGGGACGGCGCCTGATCGCGTGCTCGTTCTCCAGCGTCAAGTACGAGGGCAGGGCGCCTGCTGGATCGGTGCTCCTGCGCGTCTTCTGCGGCGGCGAGCTCGCGGTGCACATGACCCACCACACCGACGCGGAGCTGGTCGATGCCGCGCGCGACGAGCTGCGCGATCTCCTCGGCATCACGGCGCCGCCGCGGCTCGTGCGTGTGCACCGCCACGCGCGCGCGATGCCGCAGTACCACGTCGGTCATTTGGCGCGTCTCGACACGATCGACGCCGCGGTCACCCGCCATCCGGGACTCGCGCTCGCCGGCAACGCGTACCGCGGCGTCGGCATCCCTGACTGCGTTCATAGCGGCGAGCTCGCCGCCGAGCGGGCGTGGGCCGATTTGCTTCGCGATACTTCGTTGCTCGGTCGCTGCGCTGCTCGGCGTAGCTAGGGCTACGCCTGCGCGGCTCGCTTCCCTCGCGCCTCGTCTCGCTCGCTTGCCCTCGTAGGGCAACTCGACCCACGCCCTCGTCTGGGTCGCAACTCGACCCAAGCCGGTCGCCGCAAACTCGGCAAACCGCGCGGGGCACGCGGTTTCGTCGGTGCAGTCGGCTTGCTACAACGCGGCGCATGTTGCGGACCCCACTTTGCGATCTGCTCGGTATCGAGCACCCGATCATGCTTGCCGGTATGGGCGGCGTCTCGTACTCGGAGGTCGCCGCGGCGGTCTCGGAGGCGGGCGGCTTCGGCTGCCTCGGCGCCGCGGGAATGGATTACGAGGAGATGGTGCGCGAGATCCGGGCGGTGAAGGCGCGGACGAGCCGGCCGTTCGGCGTCGATCTCCTCACCGCCAGCCCGCGCGACATGGTGCCGTTCGTCGAGACCATCTGCGCCGAGGGCGCGCGCGCGTTCGTCGCCGGTCTCGGCGTGCCGGCGAAGGTCGTCGACCTCTGCCATCGGAACGGCGTGCTCGTCGTCAACATGTGCGGCAAGGTGAGCCACGCGCTGCGCGCCGTCGACGCCGGCTGCGACATCGTCGTCGCGCAGGGGACGGAGGCGGGCGGGCACACGGGGCAGATCGCGACGCTGCCGCTCGTGCCGATGATCGTCGACGCGGTGAAGATCCCCGTCGTCGCGGCCGGCGGCATCTTCGACGGTCGTGGACTCGTCGCCGCGCTCGCGCTCGGTGCGCAAGGCATTTGGATGGGGACGCGTTTCATCGCCTCGACCGAGGCGCGGGCGCACCACCTCTACAAGGACCGCATCCTCGACATCGACGAGACCGGCACCGTCATCACTCGCGCCTACAGCGGCAAGACGATGCGCGCGATTCGCACCGAGTACACCGACGAGTGGGAGCGCAAGCCCGAGGAGCTGCAGGCGTTTCCGATGCAGGCGATGCGCGCGACGCAGGACGGCGTCTGGCACTGTCTCGCCGGACCGGAGGCGGGTCTCGATCCGGAGCGCGACTGCATGCCCACCGGGCAAAGCGCCGGCGGCATCCACGAGGTGAAGCCGTGTCGCGACATCATCGCCGGCATCGTCGCGCAGGCAGAATCCATCCTCGGCCGCTTGCCTAAGGTCGCGCACGCGGGATGATCTCGCATCGGAGGTGAGGCGATCATGAGTGCTGCGATCATTCCCGACGAGTTTCGGTCGCTGCTCGGCGACGACGTGAAGGCGTTTGCCGATCTCGCGACCTTGTTTCCCGACGGCAGCCCGCAGGTGACGCCGGTCTGGTTCGACACCGACGGCGAGAGGATTCGCGTGAACACCGCCAAGGGCCGGTGGAAGGACCGCAACATGCGCCGTGACCCGCGGGTCGCGCTCGCGATCATGGACCCGGCGAACCCGTACCGGCACCTGCAGATCCGCGGGCGCGTCGAGCGCATTACCGAGGAGGGTGCGGACCCGCATATCGATCGCCTTGCGAAAAAATACCTCGGCGCCGACACGTACCCGTTCCGTCAGCCCGGCGAGGTCCGCGTCATCTATGTGATCCGCCCGGAGCGGGTCACGACAATGGGCTGATGACCGCCCCGGCTTTGCTGCGGCGCGTGAAGCGCTCCCGGTAATTCGGGAGAAGCTCTCCCCCAACTGGGGAGGCCGCGTATTTTTCGGTACACATCCGCGGCACCCTGGGCTATGAGGTCGCTTGGAGGACCCCTCATGAAGACACTCAGAGAGATCATGCGTGAGGGCTTCATTTTCGCCGTGCAGCGGACGGCGCCGGTGGCGGTCGCCGCGCGGGTGATGGAGACCCACAATGTCGGTATCGTCGCCGTCGTCGACGGCGCGCGACTCGTGGGAGTGTTCTCCGAACGCGACGTCGTCCGGCGGGTGGTGAATCGCGGCCGCGATCCGGAGAAGACGCTCGTCGAGAGCGTCATGACGCGCGAGATCGTCGTTGCCGCCGAGGACGAGGACTATCAGTCGGCGATGCGCAAGATCGATCAGGCGAACATCCGCCACCTGCCGATCGTCAAGGACGATCGCCTGGTGTCGATGCTCTCGATCCGCGACCTGATGCGCGTCGACATGGAGCGCATGTCCGAGGAGATCGCTTACCTCCACGAGTACCTGTACCAGGTTCCCAAGTAGCCGGTCCCGCCGTGGCAATTTGAGTTGTGCTCAGCGCGTCGATAGAAAGACGCGCATGGGCAAAGACTCGCTCACGATCGTCGACAACCGCACCGGCAAGTCCTACGAGCTGCCGATCGAGCACGGCACGATCCGCGGCATGGATCTGCGCCAGATCAAGACCGGGGGAGACGACTTCGGCCTGATGTCGTACGACCCGGCGTTCATGAACACCGCGTCGTGCAAGAGCCGCATCACGTTCATCGACGGCGACAAGGGCATCCTGCGCTACCGCGGCTATCCGATCGAGCAGCTCGCCGAGCGCAGCACGTATCTCGAGACCGCGTACCTCCTCGTGAAGGGCGAGCTGCCGAAGCCGTCGCACCTCGCCGCGTTCGCCAGCAACATCACCCATCACACGATCATCCACGAGAACATCAAGCTCTTCATCGACGGCTTCCATTACGACGCGCATCCGATGGGCATCCTCGTGAGCACGGTCGGCGCGCTCTCGACGTTCTACCCGGACGCGAAGAAGATCTTCGACGCCGAGTCGCGTCGCATCCAGACGCACCGGCTGATCGCCAAGATGCCGACGATGGCGGCGTTCGCGTACCGCCACTCGATCGGCATGCCGTACGCGTATCCGGACAACGACCTCAGCTACACCGGCAACTTCTTGAACATGCTGTTCAAGATGACCGAGCTCAAGTACACGCCGAACCCGGCGCTGGAGCGGGCGCTCGATGTGCTCTTCATCCTCCACGCCGACCACGAGCAGAACTGCTCGACGAACGCGATGCGCAGCGTCGGCAGCTCACAGGTGGATCCATATTCGGCGATCGCCGCGGCAACCGCGGCGCTCTACGGCCCGCTGCACGGCGGCGCCAACGAGGCCGTGATCCGCATGCTGATGGAGATAGGCTCGGTGGAGCACATCCCCGACTACATCCGTCGCGTCAAAGCCGGCGAGGTGCGGCTCATGGGCTTCGGCCACCGCATCTACAAGAACTACGACCCGCGGGCGAAGATCATCAAGGAGGTCGCCGACGAGGTGTTCGAGGTGACCGGCCGCAGCCCGCTCCTCGACATCGCCCTCGAGCTCGAGCGCATTGCGCTCTCCGACGACTACTTCATCTCGCGCAAGCTCTACCCGAACGTCGACTTCTACTCGGGCATCATCTATCAGGCGATGGGCTTCCCGATGGACATGTTCCCGGTACTGTTCGCGATCCCGCGGACGGCCGGATGGCTGGCGCAATGGTCCGAGATGCTACTCGACGAGGACCAGAAGATCGCGCGGCCGAGACAGATATACCTCGGGCCCGACGAACGCGATTACGTGCCCGCCACCGAGCGTGAAGACTGATTGCGACCCGTCAGCGAACCACGAAGAAGGCGATCGCGACGATCATCACGCCGCCGATCATGCCGAGCGCGATGAAGAAGGAATCTGCCATGCGCGGATTATGCGACAGTCGGACCGCATTCGACAAGCGGAAAGCGCCAACATTTCGCATGCGCCATGGCTGACCCGTTTGCCCCCGCCTACGTGCTCGCCCGCACGGTCCGACAGGGTGAGATCTCGCCCGTCGAGCTCGTGCGCGAGTCGCTCGATCGCATCAACGCCCTGAATCCGCGGCTGAATGCGTTCGTGGCGCTGCGCGCCGACGCGGCGCTCGCCGAGGCGGCGGCGTTGGAGCGCCGCATCGCCGCCAAGGAAGACGTCGGTCCGCTCGCCGGCCTACCGCTCGGCGTCAAGGATCTCGAGGACGTCGCCGACATGCCGACGACGTTCGGGTCGCTGCCGTTTAAAAAATGGACACCGCGCGGCGACTCCGTGCAGGTGGCGCGTCTCAAGCGTGCGGGAGCGATCATCGTCGGCAAGACGAACACGCCCGAGTTCGGCTACGCCGCGCTCTCGAAGAATCTCCTCTTCGGGGTCTCGCGCAATCCGTGGGATCTGGAGCGGACGCCCGGCGGCTCGAGTGGCGGCTCCGCGGCGGCGATCGCCTCCGGAATGGTGCCGCTCGTGACCGCGTCCGACGGCGGCGGGTCGGTCCGCATCCCCGCGTGCTACGTCGGCGCGTTCGGCATGAAGCCGTCCTTCGGGCGCGTACCGGTTGGCGCGCGCGAGCCCGGCAACATGCTGCCGTGGGTCGACACCGTCTGTTACGGCCCGATTACCCGCACGGTGCGCGACGCCGCGATGTTCCTCGACGCCGTCGCCGGCGCCGACCCGAGCGATCCCGATTCGCTGCCGCCGCCGGGCATCTCGTATGAGGCGACGCTCGAGCATGTGCCGGCGCGCTTGCGGATCGGGATCAGCAAGACGCTCGGCTACGGGCTCGTGCAACGCGACGTCTGGCGCGAGGTCGAATCCGCGGCGTCCGTGTTCAGTGGCCTCGGTCACCACGTCGAGCTCATCGACGACGTGCTGCCCGACCTCGGGATCGAGTGGGCGCTCGTCTGCTCGGCAGAGAGCTACGCGTTGCTCGCGCCGTACATCGCCGCGCATCGCGGCGAATGGGGACGGGCCTTCCTCGAAGGGTTGGAGCGCGGGCGTGACATCACGCCCGAGTTCATGGGCAAGGCGCAGCGCAAGCGTGCGCTCCTCAACGAGGCGCTGGCGCGCATCTTCGAGCGCTACCAGCTGCTCCTCACCCCGACGTTGCCGACCGACGCGTTCGCCGCCGCGGGGCCGATGCCGCGCGAGATCGACGGCGTCCCGATCCCGACGGCGCTCGGCGCCGTCGCGTACACGTACCCGTTCAACTTCTCCGGGCACCCGGCGGCGAGCGTACGCGCCGGCTTCACCGACCGCGGTCTGCCGGCGGGGCTGCAGATCGTCGCCCCCCGCCACCGCGACGACCTCGTGCTGCAAGCCGCATACGCCTACGAGCAGGCGGCGCCGTGGAACGATCAGTGGCCGCGGCTCTGAGTCTCCCCGCGTCCGACGCGAGCGCTGCGCGCGACGTTCCCACCGCGTTCACGATCGGCGGGCGCGTACGCGTCGCGCCGAACGTCATCCTCGCGCCGATGTCAGGGATCACCGACTCGGTCTACCGCGCGCTCGTCAAAGATCTGAATCCAGGCGCCGTCGGTCTCGTCGTGACCGAGCTCGTGAGCATCGAAGGCCTCGCGCGCAAAGACCTGCGCACGTTCCGCATGCTGCGCCACGTGCCGCGCGAACGCCCGCTTTCGATTCAGCTCTTCGGCTCCGATCCCGCTCGGATGGGCGAGGCGGCGGCGATCGCGGAGCAGCTCGGCGCCGACGTCATCGACGTGAACTGCGGGTGTCCGGTGCCGAAGGTCGTGAAGCGGGGCGGCGGCGCGGAGCTGATGCGGCAGGGTCCCGTCCTCGCCGCGATCCTGCGCGCGCTCCGCGGCGTGCTCTCGATTCCGTACACGGTGAAGATCCGTGCCGGCTGGGACGACGACTCGCGGAACGCGGTCGAGATCGCCCGTCTCGCCGAGGGCGAAGGCGCGGCGATGATCGCCGTGCACGGGCGGACGCGCGTGCAGCTCTACACCGGCCGCTCGGACTGGGACTTGATCGCCGACGTGAAGCGGGCCGTGCGGGTGCCGGTCGTCGGCAGCGGCGACATCGAGCAGGCGGCGGACGCGCTCACGCGCTTGCGCACGAGCGGTGTCGACGGCGTGATGATCGGGCGCGCCGCGCTGGCGCAACCGTGGATCTTCCGTGAGGTTGCGGCGCTGCGCGACGGCGCCGTGCCAATGGCGGTGACGCTCGCGGAGCGCCTCGCGACGATCGACGTCGTGCTCGCGCGGCTCGACGCCGAGCTGCCGCCGGAGAGCGCGCTCGGCCGCGCTCGCGGGCTCGCATGCCGGATGGTCAAGTTCGTCCGCGGCGGCGCGGCGCTCCGCGAATCATTGACGCGGGCGCCCTCGATCGTCGCGATGCGCGCGCTGTTGGCCCGCGCCGCGGACGAGCCATTCGAGTCCCCCGACGGCGCCACACACGTACCGCCGACCGACTCCTCTTTCATTGGATCGACTTGCTAGGACTGGAGTGGGTCGAGTTGCCCTACGAGGGCAAGCGAGCCAGACGAGGCGCGAGGGAAGCGAGGAGCGCAGGCGTAGCAGCGCTACGCCGAGCATCCGAGCGACCGAGCAACGAAGTATGGCGATGCAAATCGGCCCACTCCCGCGCGAGCTTGTCTATGCACAGACGCCACAGTAATAACGAGCCCTTCCCGCGGCGTCGCAACCGTCGCCGCGGTCGTGGGTTTGCAGCTCGGGTCTACGATCGGTGCGATGGACGCACCGCCAACCAAGGAGGTTCGAGTATGCGAAAGGCATTGCTGAGCGTTGCCGGCGCGAGCTTGCTGCTCCTCGCCGGCGCCGCCACGAGCTCCGCGGAAGTCAATTGCGGCATCATCAACAAGGATCTCGACCGCGGTGTGACGCCGAAGGACATCGCGGAGCTGAAAGGCGTATCGCTCGACGACGTGAAGAAGTGTCAGGATCAGCGGAAGGACACTGCGGCGCCGGGGAAGGCGCCTGTCACCGGTGAGAAGCCCGCGGCGGCGCCCGCCGGCGCCGGTGCCGGCGGCGGTCCGGCCGGCGGCGACAAGATGAAGTAAGCGGCGGAAGACGCCGGAGTCGTCGAGCAGCGCCGGCGCGACGTGAGTCGCGCCGGCGCTGTCGTGTTTGCGCTTACCGCCGCCGCTCAGCCGACGCGATCGACGAGGGACACGATGCCCTGCTCGATCGTGCGCTGGTGGATCTGGGCGCGGATGCGGGCGAAGAGCTCGCGCTTGTTGATCGGCTTCGTCAGGAACTCGCTCACGCCGAGCTTCATGCCGAGCACGCGCGTCTCCATGTCATCCTTGGCGGTGAGGAGGATCACGGGGATGTCGCGGGTGCGGTCCACCGCGCGCAGCGCCTCGCAGACCTGGAAGCCGTCCATCTCCGGCATCATGACGTCGAGTAGGATCACGTCGACGTCCTCGGTTGCGACCGTCGCAAGCGCCTCTTTGCCGCTCTGCGCCCGCAGCACCTCGAATCCTTCTTTTTGCAGGAGACGGTAGAGAATCTCGACGGCGTGCTTGTCGTCGTCGACGACCAGCACTCGTCCCGCATTCGTGTCTTCCATCCTCGTGACCCCCGTTCGATGCCCGTTCTCGCCGATCGGGCGCTCTACAATAGATAGCTCTGCGACGGCTGCACGTTGCTCGGAACCGCTTTTCGCCGCCGCAGCTTCGCGACCAGCGTGGTGCGCTTCAAGCCGAGGAGGCGGGCAGCGGCTTGCTTGTTGCCCTTCGTGCGCCGCAGGGCTTCCTCGATCAGACGATTCTCGAACTCCTCGACGGCGCTGTTCAGGTCGAGGCCGCTCGCCGTCAGGCTCGGCTTGGGAATGCGTTTCTCGGAAATGAACGAGCGGATGTTGCTCGGCAGGGTCTCGACGCGAATCGCCGCGTCCTCGGTGAGGATGACCATGCGCTCGAGGAGATTCTCGAGCTCGCGTACGTTGCCCGGCCAGTCGTATTCCCAGAGATGCACCATCGCGTCCTCGGTGATCTGCACCGGCCGCTCGGGCTTCTTGCGATTGTGCTTCTCGAGGAAGTGCTCGACGAGTAGCGGGATGTCGGAGCGCCGCTCGCGGAGCGGCGGCATGATGATCGGGATCACCTGCAGCCGGTAAAAGAGGTCCTCACGGAACGCGCTGCGCTCCACCTCATGCTGCAAGTCCTTGTTGGTGGCAGCGATTACCCGTACGTCGACCTTCATCGTGCGGTCCGCGCCGACCGGCCGGATCTCGCCGTCCTGCAGGACACGCAGCAGCTTCACCTGCAGCGGCGGGCTCATCTCGCCGACCTCGTCGAGAAAGATCGTCCCGGCGTTCGCGAGCTGGAACATGCCCGCGCGCGCGCCGATCGCGCCCGTGAAGGCGCCACGCTCGTGGCCGAAAATCTCCGACTCGAGCAGCTCCGCTGGAATCGCGCCGCAGTTCACGGGAATGAACGGCCGATCGCCGCGATTCGAAAGCACATGGATCGCGCGCGCGACCAGCTCCTTGCCGGTCCCGCTCTCCCCCATCACGAGCACGGTGGCATCCGTCGCCGTCACTTTCTTGATGAGAACTTGGATCTTCTGGATCAGGGGATGCTGACCGATCAGGAACGGGAATCCATCCATTTGACGAGTCCTCCAGAATCCGTGGGGGTGTGAAAAACGTAACAGCGCTCTATCGGCTGAACAAGACAAAATCTTTGGTGAACCCGCATCATCCGCTTGTCATGCGACGACGTTTCGGCGATCGCACGCGTCGTGCGCTCCGACTTCATGCGCGCGTGCACGGCGCCGCTGTCGAGATGTTGACCCGTGCCGCGACCGTGCGCGATTCGACGCGACGAGCGCCGCGTGGTAACGCGAGCACGGAACGTCGCGCGACGACGGCACCGCGATCACATGCGAGCTGTCGCGCGACGTGCGCGAGCGTTGTGGCACGAAGCCGCGCAGCGCGGGCTGCGATCACACGAGGAGAACCAGACGCCGATGACATTACGTACGCGGAAACCAGGTCCACGACCCGACGGCCGCCGTCCACGCGATCTGCGGCCGATCGTGATTACGCCGCATTATCTCCGGCACGCGGAAGGCTCGGCGCTCATCGAGCTCGGCGCGACGCGCGTCCTCTGCGCCGCGTCCGTCGAGGAGAGCGTGCCGCCGTTCCTGCGCGGCAAAGGACGCGGCTGGGTGACCGCCGAGTACAGTATGCTGCCACGCTCCACCCACACGCGCTCGGATCGCGAGTCCGTGCGCGGCAAGATCGGCGGCCGCACGCACGAGATCCAGCGTCTCATCGGCCGCAGCCTGCGCGCCGTTACCAACCTCGACGCGCTCGGCGAGCGCGCGATCCTCATCGACTGCGACGTCATCGAAGCCGACGGCGGCACGCGCACCGCCGCGAT
>WNFR01001538.1_pt1 | contig 33717 bp, 44 predicted proteins | sample 5400221 | NCBI WGS metagenome assembly WNFR01 (sample SAMN13153357, study PRJNA577476) | soil metagenome | isolation source: 40 cm soil under Madrone tree | place: USA:California | collected 2016-06-14
CTTGCCGGCATTTTCTTTGCATTGATCATTCACAGAAGATTTTGGAAGGTGATCATGCTTGATGTCTTCCCTATGACAGTTAATAGGGGTGGAACGAAAAAGAGGTCACCTCAATGGAAATCCACTCATAGTCATGGAAAAGCTTTGCCTACAATTGTAATTCATCCAGTGGATGTGAATGTCTATTCGAAGCCTGGCCCGAAAACAATTGAACAAGGTGTTTACTATATACTAGAGTCCAAAACTCAAGTCACCTTTGATTCATTCATCAGGACTGAAAAGGCTCTTTATCTCTTTCAAGTTACCTTGGCATCAATCCATGAAATCAAGCCAGGGATTTTGCCTTTCTTTAAACCATTTTTAAACAAATCATTACCCCCTAACATCCCGTGGATCTTTGTATTTGTTCTCCCCCATGACTCGGAAATCAGCTGCCCTCAACCAAAGAACCATGGATTAAAGGAGAAATTGCAAAATGGGATAAAGTTATTCTCTACAGTGATAGATGTGAAGGCTCTAGAATCCATTATGACGAGTGTCCCACCTGGAGGGCCTGGCCTGAACTGAACCCCGTTGGGATTGACCAGTTTGTGAAACATTTTCTTGATGACTCAAAGCCGTGATTTGTTTATTTCTGACTTGACTATTTCTGACTCACTTTTCGATACTCTATCTTGTACGAGCACTTAAGGACAGTGGTATCCCTAGCTTGACCTACAGTAGGTCGTAGTTAGCTTCGCGAATCCGATCCGATTTGAGACTATTCTTTTCTTTTGAACGTCTTTCTTCCTTATTCATTACCATCCACTCGCTTTTCTTTTTTTGAGAATTCGAACCGATCAAAGTTGACTCATCAGCGATACTACGCAAGCTTCCTAGAACGCCGAACACCTTGACCCCCGGCCGAAGGGAATTCCTAGTCCCACGCCCATTCGATGTTCGGGTCTGGCGACACGTTTACCCAGTGCTGGCCATGCGAAAAGGTACTTCCTTCGCGCCGGCGATAGCTCGATGCGCCGGCCTCTCTGAGTGCTGTGAACACGACGACATGGTGCAGGGACTCACCAGTGGCCGCTGCATATGCTATGGCACTGTGGCCCCTGTTTCGGTTGTGAAATTTTTGGTTGGAGCGTGCAGTGGGCATACATGTAGTAACTATGCAATAAGCATTTAGATCAACGGATCACGTTAGTACGAAACTAGCACTTGAAGGGTTCTCTGAGTGGCTGTGAACACGACGATGTGGTGCAGGGACCCAACAGTTGCTGCTGCATATACTATGGCCCTGTGGTCCCTGTTTCAGGCGTGCGTTGTCGCCAGCTGTCGAGCCAGGCTCAGCTGGGGACGACATCAGCTGGTTGCTAGATATATGTCAGAGGGCAAACGGATGAAACCAAAGAGGAAGGGAAGTGGAGAAAATTGCGTTGGCGACGAAGCGGGCATGCGACACAGGGAAAGAGCAACAGCGGCCGTCGAAGAAATGTTTGAAGGGCTGAAGGGAGCCGTTCTGTATGACTAAGGGGTCTCTACAGCAGAATAGATTATCACGCGGATTGAATCTTGGATTTGTTCGTACTTCCGATGTATACCACGCAGAATGAGAGAAAACCGCAATCTTGGAACACGATTTATACACTACAAATCCAAATTCACAACATATTAGCATTCGAAAACACTAAGAACGACTTGCACGTTGTAAGGTGAGGCGTATCGCCCCTGATGCGGGTCCAATCATTCCCTCTCTCCTGCAGCGCTTGGCGTCCTGTCTTGCTGACCACGAATAGCGAGCGGTGAGCTACCCCGCTTCACCCCTGAACAACTCCAGACCACACGCCCACGCCCATCCGTCATGAAGGGAGGCTCTTGATGTCGCGTGTCAGATACTTCGCCAGAAAAAGATTCCCCTGCGGACGACTGAATGCTACCGTTTGCACCTACTTCGCTCACAGAAGGTGCTTCAGGTGGTAAAGACTGAGTGGACGGTATAGAGTCTGAGTCTCTCAGAGCCGGAACTGGTTGAGCCGACAGAAAGATGTCGTCATGGGAAGGAGTTGGCCCAGGAAGGCCACACGCATCGAAAAGGGCGAAATGGAATGAGGAGGGTGACTGACAAGGTGACACGGTATCTGAGATCGCTACGGATTCACTAGCAGGCGAAAGGCGGCTATCTTGAGATGAATCAGGCAGTGAGCAAGTGCTGACGGTGTCTCGAATATCAGGCTCGACGTCAGGACCACTGGTTAGAGAAGGCTGGAAGCCTTCAGAGAATGGACTAGAGGGCATAGAGTGAGGGAGGAAGTCGACATGCAATTCTGGGTCATGCGACGTTGGAATGTGACTTGACTCGGGCACAAATGGAGAGTCAGGAAGGAATGTGGAGAAAGACGTGGAAGAAACTGTGGGTGCTGGTTCGGGCGTGTGTGTGTCGTTGGCAGGTTCTGGTTCTGGGGCATCGATCTGCATTTTCAGTGCGAAAGCTTGTAAGCGTTTACAACGGAAGAAAGGTGTAAGAGTGGTTGAAAGCCTACCATGCTGGGTACAGTAAAGTACATCGTGTCATCACTTTCAGAATCGCTATCGCGGTGTGGAAAATCTGCATCCTCGCCGAATGCGGGTTCATCGGGCGTTCCGACCTCTGAGGGTTCACGGGAGGCAAATATAGCACGGATTCCACGGATATACTCGTAGAGGGAACGACTCATGGCTTCACTATTGAGAATTCCACGCATGCGGACTCGCTGTTGCTGCTGCTGATTGATAGGGTCCAGTCACAAGTTCAAAGTAGACTTACTGGCATATAAAAGTCGACTCCTTTGTTGAAAACATAGGGTGTACCACCTTCGTTTTGATGTTGATACATGCAGTCGCGGCCAAAGGGACAATAGCGGTAATTCGGGCCCGACGCGGTAAAATATCTGTAATACCGATCGTCATGGCAAGCAAATGGTTAAAGAGGAACACTGACTTGCAAGGAACCCGTTGGAGACTTGCTTTGTATCGTTCTAAGGCGGCTGCCTTCTCGGGATGACCGCTAGGGTAGAAATGACTGGAAGGTATGACGAATTTGGATAGGGTGCGGCAGTAAGGACACTTCTTGTGCAAACGGGAAAAAGTGACGTCGTCGCTGCTACTTTCCTGTCCACGCCAATTCCGAATGCACTGCAAGGATGGTCAGAGGAGATATGTCGCGACAAAGGGTGTAGAATCATACCTCAATGCAGAATACGTGACTACACTCAGCTGGAGGGCGGACCAATAATCAGCTTTAAATAAAACCGTAAAATGGAGTTCGAACCAAGTAGGCCGAATATGAGGGGTTCTTCCATACAAATTGCACAGATGAGAGACTCGCCACACGTGAAGTTTAGGTCGGCAGGGAGAACATGTCTGAACCAACACTTTTCACCCCTTTTGCAATAACCTGAAGTATCGAGTAGGCGGAAGGTGCGATGGTGGAGGTGAGCGACGCACCAGCTGCGAAATATCTGCAGGTCTTGTTCTTGTCAAAGGGAGTCAGTTTCTCGTGTTCGCCGTGGAGGAACTTGCACTTGTTGCCGGCAAAACAACCCCTCTGAGTGTTATAATACCTACAAATCCCCCTCGATTTTGAAGTGACGGGCCTTTCCATGGTTGTTCAAGTCATAGTCGTCGTGGTTGGGGACCAAATGCCACTGCGGGCATAAGCGCCGGAGGCTGTCGCGATGAGATCAGAACTCCGCCATTGGGTCGCTTTGCCTTGCCATGTCCCTTGAGTCGACAACAACTATCAAGGCAAAACTCGCTGCCGGCCTTGGCCCAAAAGCACCCAGATATTGGTCACTATTGCAGTCCTTTCTCGCCGCCACCATCTCGAGAACAGAATTTGACGAACAGATTCGCGACTGTGTCGACACCTCTCCTCTTGGTACTAAATAATCTCCAATCAAAATGTCGTCCGGACGCGCTAATCACTAGCCATAGTTCAACTCCATAATGCTCTTATCATCTCCATCTTTGACCCTTCCACCCATTTGGTGGCTCTTACACCGCCACCTGACCCCCCCAAAGGACCTCCTCGCAAACGTCGGCGGCTCTTGCCCTATCAGGGACCAGATCCTGATGAACCCATAACTCTGAGGTCATCTAGGCTAAAACGATGGGTTGTCGGTATTGGGCGTCGTGAACGAGATCGTATCCGGAACCTCAAGCCCGTTGCTTTGTCTGGGAAGCGAAAGCCCAGGCCGGAAGTGGACGAGATTGCCAACGAACGTGGAGTGCAACTACTACCAGAGCGTGGAGGTGCGCACCGTTCATGATCAACGAAAATAATCTTTTCATGTCTATCTAGAGCTTCCCGGTAGTCGACCCGCGATCCATTTAACATCGTCCGAACGAGGTTTCACTCACCAGCACATCAGTGACAGGCTCAATCTCATTTGCGCTCAACATAACCTTGGCTTGCCATCCAAGAGCGTGGCAACTCTCATGTCCTTGGCATTTGAGGTAAGAACTCCATATGCTCACATGCTCAATTTGTCTAATTGTGACCAGGCCAAACTCAAGTCTCTTATCATGCAAGCTCTTGCAATGACCACATCGTCTCATTCAATCACGTCCATACACCCCTCCGCACCGCATTCATCGGGCCATCAACTTTCTGCATCTGCATTTGATACCCTGTTTACCATATCTCCTTCTGTACTTCCCAACCGATCCGCTACTGCAACCCGCTTGGCCCTTGGAGAGAATGAGTCTTGCGAAGACCAAATTTTTACCAACGAAAACTACGAGCCTAGCGACCCACGGTGGCAAATGCTTGCACTGCTGCGGGAGCGTAGCTCTGTAAACGAAGTTGCTAGTGCTCGGAAATAGAATAGAATATTATATATTAGCGATGTACCCGTACATTCACGTATTTGTGTCTTTGTTTCCAATATATACCGCTTGGATACAGATATTTGGTCAATAATGTGAAGGCGCAACGACTATACTGTAAGGCTGAAAAGAACAGATTATACTGCAGGTCTTCTCGAGGACTTACAATACTCAGGCGCGTTATGACTACGACTACCCCACAACCGTTTGTCTTTCGCTGGGGTATTATCTCTACGGGTAAGATATCAACAGCGTTTGTAAAGGTGAGCGAACAAGTTTCGGAACACGGTCGGTCTTCTTTCTTCAGTCCTTATAACGTCCCCCTGCGCAGGATCTCTTGCTCGACCCCAAGACGTAGGGCTTCCCAGAGCTTGATGCGTATTTCCCAGAGCTATACGTTCTTACAGACGAGATGTTCAAGATGTTGTCCACAAAGTTACTGCCGTCGGCTCGCGCAGCCTCGAAACCGCGCGTGCGTTCGTAGATTTGGTTATCGGTGCCGATCAATATACCAAGGTTTATGGTGAATACTCCGGCGTTTATAATGATCCAGTATGTAGTACTGGATTACCTCTCTGAGCTTTGATTGACTATCTGTGGCCCACTGCAGGACGTTGACGTCGTCTACATTGGTCCGTTGAGTTCATGTTCATACCAGGATTTCCGAATGCATTGCGATCACCACGCAGGTACTCCCCATACCTTCCACTACCAGAATGCCTTGGATGCGATCAAAGCTGGAAAGCATGTCCTCGTGGAGAAGCCGGCAACGACGAAGGCAGAAGAGTTCCGCTCCTTGGTCGATCTCGCAGCGAAGCACGGCGTCTTTCTGATGGAAGCTATGTGGACTCGATTCCTACCAATCGCGCTGGCCGTCAAAGGCGTTATCGACGAAGGCCGCCTCGGTGCACCTGTCCTAGTCCACGCAGACCTGTCGGGCGATTTCGACATAGAAAGTGGGTGCCCATCGACCTCCAACTTGATTTCGCACCCTCAGGCTTCTCATAGACCTGCCATTGACACACCGGATTCTGGATCCTAATCTCGGTGGCGGTGCGATTTTGGACCTGTAAGTCACTTCGTAACCCGTATATGATGCTGTGGATGATGATCGGTGGCCATTTAGGGGACCCTATCCTGTTGTCTGGGTACGTTAGGGTCGCTGGTAAATAATCCTTGTTGACAACAGATCTTATAGGCCATCATTGCACTCTACGAACATCCCGCGAATATATGCCTCAAACCCACGGTCTCTAGCTCCATGGTCAAGACACCGCTTACCGGTGTGGATCGCAGCACTTGCTTCGTTCTCAACTTCGATGAGCTCGCTGCTCAGGCACAACTCTCGTGCAACATAAACGTGCCTTCGCAACGCATTAGCGCAACGCTCCGCTTCCGCAATGGCAATATCTTGATTCCAGAGCCACTCTATTGTCCGAAATCGTACACCGTGCAGTATTTTGAGAGGGCAAGTAGCGGCAAGATGCAGCGCGAGGAAACTATCCATTTTGAAGCTCTCGGAGATGGACGGCACTACGAAGCAGATGAAGTGGCCCGTTGCGTGCGCGATAGGAAACTGGAAAGCTCGGTATGGGGACACGATAAAACATTATTGGAGATGGAAATATTCGACGAGGTAAATGCTCGTTCGCATTATGACACAACCCAGCTTCCTCACTGTCATCCAACAGGTCCGCCGCCAAGGTGGGTATAGGCTCCCTGCAGAGGCTGTATAGGATAGAGGGAAAGAGTTTGAAGCAAGGCACATGATGCGACGACACGACCATTCATACTCTCACCCGAACACAGGTCTCCACATGAAATGGCAAAACAATGATGCATATTCAACAAATGACAATTAAAAGTACAAGTAGAGCAAACATGAGTTCATTGCACTCACGACGAGCAAGACCCCATCTAGCTCTCAGAGTCTAAAGATAAAATTCGGGCTTGCGGGAATTGATCCCATACTCCGAGAGTGCGGCACTCAAGTCCTCCATCGTGAGAGTTGTTCGGGTCTTGTCCTATGGGAACGATGGGGTATCAATAAACGAACCGTGAAAGGGAAGGTGACGTGGAGGAATATGATGTCAGAGAACATTGAACACCCACCCTCGAAGACCCGGGACCCTGATTTGCGCGAGCGCGCCCACCAGCAGCGTTAGTCCTAATCCGAGCATGCTGATATGCATCTGCGGCGATGTCGGAGACGAACTTCTGTGCCGCAAGCGCGAGAAGACGCTTTCTGCAAATTCACACCACCATCGATACATGTTTGTGTGAGTGTGAGGTAGTGTAAACTCACAGGCGAGCATCCTGACAATCGAAACCGACACGTTGAAGGTAATAATCCGTAACTTCATCGGGTATCTTTACTGATATGTTGGAAAACGCTTCACACTCCACAAATAGGACACATACCAATGGCTCGTAGTCATCAAGCATGAGCAGAAAGTCAACCAAAGACCTGTCTTTGCGTGTCTCTGCGGATGGAAGGCGGGTTTGGGGCTGTGTCCTGGCTTCGCTGGAAGTCGACGCTTGTGGTGGGAGCTGCGGCTGCTGGCCTGCAGCAAGTGGATACGCGACGAATTGAGGGGTCGCTGCTGACGACTGTCCCTGCTGGGATGACGTTGGCTGAGGCGTACTGGACGGTGGGGTAGACATGATGCCGTCGGTGCTCAAGTTGGGACGCGGTGCCGTCGTGGTGAGAAGTAAGCACGTGATCTTGCCATTGTTCAAATTTTCATTCTTTTCTTTTCTTCTTTACCTCTGGCCACGATGGTAAGTCTTGTTCACAGTTTGTTTCTAAGGATGTTTGAGGCATTTGGCTTTAGTGGGAGACTTGCCCACACTGCAGAAAACTATCTCAGCTACCTTCGAGCAATGCCACTTTGGTGGTTGAGCTCGCTTTATCTGATTCTCTTTTCCAAATTCTCTTCTCTCTTCATTCGCTGACTTCCTTCTCACTCAGACTTTGTAGTTACCAAAACCTGCGATGATGGACGGGCGATGGGCGAGTATGTTCGTGTGGGAAATTGCGGAGATGTATGTTGCTGTAGGGCGGTTACGTAAATAAATAATACCCTTAGCACGTCCTTGTCCTCTGATGCCTCAGTTTGGTTACGAATCCACCGCCCAACGCGTCCTTGCCATCCCCGAACTCCTGCAAATCATATTTAGTCATGGAACTCGTGCATCGAATGTGTCGAATGCTCTCGTATGCCGCAATTGGCGCGAAGCTGCCTTAGACCATGTTTGGATGGAAGTGGATGATCTCTTCTACTTGCTCCAACTTATCGCTCCTCTCCACCGGCGGGGGGAGAAGTCTTATGTGAGTCAGTACCCGTAGCCTTGGAAAGGCGGCCTTGATAACCTTTACAGACATTTCGACGCACCCCAACCCCGGAAGATTGGGCGCGCTTTTCACCTTACGGTCGCCGCGTGCGTACCCTCAAATTTGGTTCAGAGTCGTCGGAGAAAACACTCTGCCTCGGAGACACTGTCTTCCACGACCTCGCACGATCCCGCACCACCCTTGAGATTCTCCCAAACCTGAGGCGTCTGTGGTGGGACACCACATTTGTAACTATAAGGGCGGAGCATGCCGTCCTCTTCATGCACGACAAAGTGAAGGAATTTGCATTCAACCTCGAGTGCGACGACGCAGAATCATTGGCTACGGATGTGGCCGGGCGTATGCCGTCCCTACTTGCTCTCAAATGCATGTGCCTATCTGCTTTCTACGATCCGAACTACGACACAACACTCAGGCAACTGTTATCTCGTTTGCCCAAGTTACGGGAGATAACTTTGCCCAAACACGCCCTTGACGGTCAGATTCTGAAGACCCTGTCATTGCTACCCGAACTCAGGATTGTACAATTTGATAATATGGGCGGTTTGCGATGCACTCCCACCCCGGTGATAGCGGACACACTTGAAGAAGGGGCTTTCCCTATGCTGGACGACCTTTGTCTTGACTCAACATTGGAAGACATGCGCCGTTACCTCACCGGAGGCGCACTGTTTCCGCGTATCAGAAACCTTTCAGTGGAGAGCGTTCATCCGGAGACCCCCCTTGCAGTGCAAGAGTTTCTTACCGATGTGACCCGAAGCTATCCTTGTTTGGAGACGATCGCAATAGACGTCATCGTTAGTGTCGAAGAACAAGCAGCTTGCGAACCATTGATTTCGGAACATGTTAATCCAATCTTTTCGCTCAAGCAGCTTGTTCGTCTCGAGTTGCGCCACAACCTGCCCCTCCAGATCTCCGAGGTCGATTTGGCGGAGTTTGGTGCGGCGCTCCCAGTGATCGAATTCCTCGTCCTGAACCCAGAACCGTTACTGCTCTCAAAGCCTCAACTTACGATTCAGTCGTTACCTTCTATTGGACAAAACTTTCCTAACTTATCTCATCTCGAGATCTATTTGGACGCGGAGGACGTAGGGACGCAACCGCCGCTGCTACTGGCGAAGACACCGGTATTTCCCTATCTACGAGTACTCAATGTAGGAGTGTCCCCCATTGGGGCCGACCAGGTACCAGTTGCCTTGTTCTTGTCCCATCTTCTCTCGGACCATGAGAGGGTGGAGGTTCGATCGGGAAGTTCGTGGTGCATGGATTTATTTGAAAATTCACCCGAATATGAATCATCGGTCCGGGAACGTTGTGGAAGATGGGAAGATGTTGCGAAGACCTTGCCGCTACTTTTGCAGCTGCGCAAAGAGGAAAAGACTCACCGGAAAGACATCGAGAAGGAAGTCGAGGATTTGCGGATGCGGAACGAGATACTGATGGGGAACATGCGCATGAATGAAGACACGAAGACTGCGCCACTGACATATGACAAAGAGTGTACTGTTTGTTGATTTTAGTGCCGAGCGGATTTACTTACCTATTTGATCGTTTATATGTAGCTTTCATGACAGTATACATTGGGTGGTGGTACAATGACACAGGTTTCGTCTGTCTCGTGCCCGTTGGAGCCACAGGGAGTGACACTAACTAAGGAACACCAGGGCCGACATCAGGCGCTGAGGCCTCAGCGGCCTGAGGCCCCAGACCCGACCGACCAAACATTGAGCCAGGAACTGAAGGAAGGTGGAAAATACGGAAAGATCTGATTGTGACGCACTCCGAATTTCTCTCAACCCAAAACCTTCATAAAGTTATTGCGCCGTTCCCGTATAGCGACCTACGGAGACGGAGACTGCGCTCGGCGCAGATATTTGGACCTCGGGGCCTGCAGTGGATTTCCATATTCCCTGGAAAACAATCCCCCACAACTCCCAGCCAACACTCTTGCCGTGTCCTCTTTGCTCTGCCTCCAACATCACAACCATCCTTCGTTCCATCTAAGCGCCCTCAACCTCCTTGTTCAGTTGTCGGTAGACGCCATTCGGACTATGAGTGCTCCTTTGCCACCAACGACTTCCACCACTACTCCTGCGGAATCCCGCAAGGGAAAGCCTGGGCTGTCGTGTGCAGAATGTAGAAGGTTTGATATTTACACCTAATCCATTGATATTGGCGTAATCTCACTTTGGGCCTCGCAATCAACTCATCGCACGATATCCAGATCAAAGCTCAAGTGCGACAGGTGAGGGTCCTTGGGTAGTATAAACGTTGACGCTCATTTTATCCCGACAAAGAAATTTCCCTTGTCAGTCGTGTATCAGAAGAGGCTGTGCCGCTATCTGTCCAGATGGTTAGTATTTATTCTTGGGTTAAACTGACCATTCTTATCTCCCTGTGTAGGAACTCTGGCCGCCACGAAGGGAAACAAGTGAGAGACGCAACCAACTCTTACTTTTTGACACGCCCACTCATTGTTATCGACGTAAAGAGTTTTAATGGCTCACGCCCAAAGACTCACCGAACAAGTCAAAACCATGTCCGCCAGGATAAAACAACTCGAGACCGCACTGGCTCATGCCCAGAACGGGTCCCTCCCTCTTCCTGCTTTTGGGGATGATTCTCTTTCACAAGACTCGTTACAAGACAGCGAATCCAACAATGTGAAGTTTGAAGGTGATGTGGAGAGTGTGTCCAAAAGCTTGGGCTCTCTGGCCATCGATGGGGAAGGGAAGGCCCAATATTATGGGGAGACAGCGGGGGCAGAGGTGCGATATCTTCCTCTCTATGTCCACACATACCGCTGATACCTGACCGGCGACAATCACAGTTTCTACAAAACCTCATGCCAGTAATTTATTTTTCTCTTACAACCATCGTGACATTCCCGACAGTTGTTCATATAGGAAGTGGAAATAAACGATTCAAGCACTATCCAGGAACCAAAGTACTTGGGATTACCCTGTGAAGTCCTGGAACTTGTTCACGCCTTTCCACTCGGGCTCCGCGATCGTGCGCACATGATAGCGGACTTCATAGAGTATATCCCGTTTCGTGAGAGAGCAAATGAACTAGCCGACCTCTACTATTGCAATGCGGCTTGGTTGTAAGCCTTTGATTCGAGTCTGTGCCGATCTCTGATAATCATTGGCTGCAGATTTGACCCTGTTCCACGTGGTGACTTTGAGCATGCTATCCTGGAACCCCTCTACTCTTCTACCAATGGCGTAATTTCACTGATCAACTTTGAACCCCATCGTCTCTCCGTCTTCTTCATGATCCTTGGCATTGGCGCCCTCTTTGACTCTCACCCAAGCGCAAAAACAATTGCCGAGCAATATCATGCGTTTGCGTGTGCTACCTTTTCTTTGGAGTCTATTGTGGGCGGGGCGACGTGTGCCTCGGCCCAGGCTCTACTCATGATGTCACACTTCCTCTTTTTGACTGATCGTTCGGGAAACGAACGTAGGTGGCTGCTCAATGGACTCTGCACCAAAGTCGTTCACATGGTACGCCTGGTCTTATTTTACCTGTCTGGTCAAGTCTGACAACTCTACGGTCCTCAGATAGGGTTGCGTAAGAGTTTTTGTAATCGTGATGTCCCTTGTCTGAATTTCGTTTAGAGCGTGACTGTGCGGGCTGGAATTTCAGCGAGGACGAAGTCCAGCGACGTCGATCTATCTTTTGGGAATTCTTCACCTGGGAGTGTTGGTCTGTAAGTGCCATTTAATGTGTCTACGCGCCGTGAGTGAAAGTCGAGGTTGCAGTGTGTTCTGCACGGGCGTCCCCCAACCCTGAATCTTGCACACTCGGACTGTCGATTCCCACGAGATCTTGACCCATTCTTGCTACCATCTGGTAATCTGGAACTCGGATGTGAGTGATCGCTCTATGAGACGAACTTTTTTCTAACGTGACTTTTGATCCTCACAAGTTCATGCATGGAAGTTCCGCTGCTCCGCCGTTTGCCTTTCTATATCAGTACAGCTCGCGTTTTCCGTGAACCGCACGAGCTATTCATCGTTATTGGAACTAGACAAGCGCATCCGGTCATTCCCATTACCCGCGCATCTTCTTTCTCCCTTGCACGAGACGGGAGGGCGGGATTGGGACGCTGTACCTTCCTGTGCTATGCAGCAGTTCTTCCCCGTCTGTGAGCGCGAATCTAGTGAGTAAACACAGCCATCGGACTATAATCGACTATTAGCTAATGAAAAAGTTCAGACCTCATATACATTCATAGATGCTGGTTTGCAGAGGCGCTACGCGACTCTCCGGATCCCTTCCAGCATGAATATGGCCAGTCCGTTGCTGCGGTTTATCGCAGTGCAAATATCTTGATCAACGGATTAAAGAGCCTTACAAATGCGCACCCTAGGGTAGCAGGTCGCGTCTGGTTCTTTTGGTCTAGTTTTTACACATCATCGGTACGCGCGTAGTACAACATAGCATGTCTATCTTCCCGCTGACTGGGTATTCAGATTTTACTGGGAGCGATTGTCATAAAGAGTCCTGGCTGCAAGCTTGCGCGGAGTGCTTTGACGCTGTTCGATCAATCTGTGGCCGTCTATGAAGAGGGGTCTAGGTTATGTCGCCCAGGTGCAACCGTGGTATGAGGCGGCTCATTTACGTCTCGTACGCACCGTTTTTCTAACGGAGCGTCATGTCTAGCCCATGTTGGAGAAGCTTCGGAGTCGCGCCCACCAGACATATTCCGCTTATTGTGCGACTGTCAATGGGCGTCCCGGGACCGTCCTTCCGGTCAACATACCTGACGATATCCACGATCTCTCAGCATTTGGCGGTACAAAGGGCGCCGTCATCAACAAATCACCTTCGAATAGTCCACACGGAAGCAGTGTCCCTTCTCCCGACTCAGCCTTTTCGGGGGACGTTGCGAATTCAGGAAACTCGCAGCACTCTTCACACTCACCACATTCTCTCCTCCGTCATTCCCCCCTTACATATTCGAGTGACGGATCTCCACCTCACAAAACAGATACCCAGGCCTTAGCTCAGATCTCGTACGGGTCTATCCCATCTACGAGTTCTGTGTCAGAGGAGATTCAGCGCTCGCAATTTGGACTGTCGTATTCTTCCGCGCAGGACACAACCCCCACGCAAAGGGTACCAGACTTCCAGCCATCATCGCTCTTTATACCACAAGAACAGTCATTGCTTCCTCTTGATAACGGATATACCACACCATCGGAGGGCACACAGTTTCCAGCCCCACAAAACGGTGGGCAGCAGCAGACTGCACTCATGCCCCTACCAACAGAAGATATCCTAAACCTCGATTTTGAGTCGTTGGGGCTGCCCCAAATCTCCCAGCAGCCGATGCAGTACAGTCAGTTCCCACAGTTGCAACAATTTCAAGATATCATTATGGACGAGGGTACAAGCACTCGAGCTGCTCAAACTCCCCAAGACGATGTGTGGTGGAAATTCGTCGACGACTTGGGAATTCAAAGGATATAGGGAACTGTGTCACTTGTGTGCCTCCGTTTTATTCATTTCTATGTGTTGACTTGTTACAGCTTTGAGTGTTGAATTGGAAGATTTATCATAATTTGTCCATAGCTGTCGTTGATTACGCTACAATAATGTGTACTATAGTGTCACTTTTACATTTTTACTCTCGTTTGTATTCTATGTTGTGTCCATCGAAAGTAAGCCTTCGGTTTCAGTCTTCCCTATAGCTGCCTCGTCTGCCTGAGTCATAGCTTCGAGGAGAGAATCGATATCGGGAGTTAGGACAAAGCGTCTGCCAACCTCGCCGAGCACGCGCAAATTTTTGGTCGCACGGTCTACGTGAACGGCTTGTTGCAAAAACGACGACTGCGTTGCGGCAGAAACCTACGCCAATCCGTCAGGGCAAGGGTGACGACTTCACCTGAAAAGGAAGGACGTACATCCAGAAGAATACCATTCGCGAGTCGCATCTTGACCGCGCCACTCTTATAAACCTCGAGCTGCCCAATTACGCCATCGACATGTGGTGGCGGCTGGTCCTTATCCACGTCTTCGGGTACGGAAGCGGGTGGTTTTGTATCGGCCGAGAACGAGACACGTTTACCTTGGTGCTCGGAGTCTTTCTCACCGGAATCGGAGGGCTCTGACGATTTGGATACAAACGTAGGAAAGGGAGATGGGAATTGGAAGAAATAAAGCTGTTCTTGGCGCAAGCCTTGATCCTGCACAAGGTAAAAATCAGTTCTTCCGGGAGTCGTAAAACGTGAAGAAGTAGCTTACTTCGCTCTCTCGTACGAAATCTTCGATAATATCTTCCGCCACTTCTTCTTCTTCACTTTCACTGAGGTCAAGGGCATTGGCAAGATTGATATCGCCCACATCATCTGCAGGTGGCTCTTCTGTAGCGATCTGTGCCTGGTTAGCTTGTAGCGAGAGAGAGTTAGCTTTCATCCACGTGCGAAAGAGTCTCTATGGACGCATGCCTTTCTCTGTCCGTTCATCCTCCTCTGTTTTCACCTTCGCAGTCCGTTTCTTTGACCTTTCACGAGCACTTTCCCACTTGACGCTTTCTGGGGCCATCCAGTCCATCGTGTGCACGTCCTTCATATCCACGATCTCGACGCCCTCGTCGGGATCCGAATACACTTCAGCATCCTCGTCAACCTGGACATGAGGCTCAGCGCTGTCCTTCTTGAGCGTCGGAGCGGCCGTTTTCGTGAGATTGGCGCCGAGTGCCGCTGGGTCCGCGGGGCCTCGGGGCGCGGTGGTTATCGCGGAGACACGTGGGCCGCTGCGCCAGGCGGAAGAACCCACCTGCGACGGCCCCATCGCGAATGGTCCACTTGCTGTCATCTCCGGTGGAGGAGGGCGCGAGGGCGCAGCGCCGCGGCCACCCCTTGACGAGTCGCCGCGCCCTCGACCGCGCCCTTGACCGCGGCTGGCACGGACAGAGGGAGCGCTTGTAGGAGCTGGTGTGGGTGCTGCTGCCGGTTCCTATGAATCGGTTTTGTCAACGAACAATAAGGACCATTTCGGCCGGATGCAGACGCACTGACTTGCTTCACCTCCCTAAAGGATCGATCATGAACAAGGTATGAACTAAGAATTGGTCTCGGACGTACGCACTCCTTCTTCCGTCGCATGGGAAGAGTTGGGATAAACTTCATTTTCTGAGTGCCTGCTCTGGTTGTATCTGGAGTAGGTATTTTTGCGAGGCTTGCTATAGCTTTTCCAGGAGTTCCCGACATTGTGCGAGTGCGAGTCCAAGTGGTGGCTACCACGTGACAAGGGCTACAATGGCGGCAATGGCATTGTGTTGGACCAACCCCGAGCCATGGCCACTGAACTGGAGCATTTTCGTATCACTTATAATCAAGTCCACAATATCATCAAAAGGTCAGCCGAACAGATCAACCAATTCAAACCCGATCTTATGATTGCAATCGGTAGGCAAATCATGGTTTCACGTCTCCTTCCTTTCTCATAATCTTGTTGGTCCCAGGCGGAGGGTTCGTACCGGAATATCTGCTCATTGTAGCCTCCCCTGACTGTTTTCTCTTGCGCAGTGGCTTCTTTCCTGCGCGTGTGCTGGTTTGTCGGTCCTGCTCACATTTTCTCTTGCCATGCCAACAAGTATTGTAGCGGACATTCTTGAAGGGTTCAAACACACGAAAAAACGTACCTATCCATGCGATTGGCCTATCTCTATATGAGCCTCTACCTGGAACCACGGCTGAACAGATCGGAAATGAAGTCATCCGGACTCAATGGCTGTACGTGACCGCTCTTCGGCACGATGCATATTGTCATACCCCCAACTGTGACCTGATAGTGGTCCCGACGCAGGAGGGATTCTCCTCGGAAAGCGCATTTTGATTGTGGTTCGTATATCTCTTCCTCGGCTGGGCTGACGCCACATTCATTCTATCACCCCGCAATAGGATGGGGTGGACGACTCGAGGAAGACCCTGCAGTAAGCGTTATAAGTGATCCACCCATTTCAAATCTGCTAATAGGTCTCAGATATGCACTTTCTGAGCTCCAAAAGGACGTCGAGAAGGCGTTGGAGTCATTGCCCCGCCACAAGCGCGAAAGTGCGAAGACCAAATTTGCCATCTTCGTAGTCCACAACAAATTAAAGCCCAAACTTGGTTCCCTCCCGGAGGATATTCTGTATGTATTTCAGAGATATTCGGATAGTTGCCCCTGACGTTAAGTGCCTTCTAGTTATTATGCGGGCGACGAGGTGGGTGACCTATGGTGAGAGTGCCATTGATCGATCCCAGGTAGAGAGCAGATGAACTGAGACGAGCATTACCCAGGCTAGACTATCCGTGGGAAGCGACGTGAGAAGTCCAAAGCTGGATTTCACACATGAAGCTGATGCACTGTTGCTCTTGCATTGCAGGGACATAGAGGAGCATGACCGACTCGTGGCTAAGCAGAAGAAGGCGTGAGCCTGTGCGATACTGACAGTGATAGAACTACACGTACGCGTATTGATGTGTACAGTAAGAGAGTTGATTGGATTGATTGTTACTCCCGAGGACGGGACAAAGCCACCGCCGGGTTATCGTGACACGGCGCGCTGCCGAGAGATAATTGCGAGTCACTGATACGCGCGTCCCTTTTCAAAGTTGAGCCATCAAAGGCCTCAAGCCTATCACAGCGCGTCGCGATAAAAATTTGAGTCCAAGAGACATCCAACTCTGAGTCTGAGCTGAGACCGACTGAGACCCCTCGCGTTGACGTTGACACTTGCTCCGAACCGGAGCAAACAGCCCAACTCTGAGTCTTTCCTCCTCATCACGTCTTTTTTCCACGACACCCACCGCGGCGCCTCCGCTTCCCCTCCAATCCACCCCAACCGACGATGTCTGATGAAGATGAATACGAGGCATTGTCTCCCAATGCTGGTATGAATGTACGTTGCGGTTCTATTCTGACCGCTCAGTTCCTTGTCTCAATTTTTTTGGCGCCTTCTCGTAGGTCAACATGCTGGCGGGTGCTCTCGTATGTGTTCTTGTGAAACGGGCGTGGACGGGACATTGAACATTTTCTTCTAGGCGGGCATCACTGAGCACTCCGTCATGTTCCCGGTCGACAGCATAAAAGTATGCCCCGCTTCCCTACACTCGCTTTGAATGTTCATCCTCATCGCTCAAGACGCGTATGCAAGTGTTCGCTACTTCACCAGCAGCGGTGTATACGGGGATCGGCAACGCATTCACTCGGATATCTTCGACTGAGGGTGTACGCGCACTATGGCGGGGCGTATCCTCGGTGATTATGGGGGCCGGCCCAGCCCACGCCGTCCACTTTGGAACGTATGAGGCTATTAAGGAGTTGACGGGTGGCAATAAAGAGGGAAGCGCGCACAAATGGCTATCAGCGCGTAGGTCTTCCTTAATATTGCCCCTTTGGGGACCTGGCTCTGTCGTTGACTTGATGTTTCCCTAGCCCTTGCCGGTGCTTCAGCGACAATCGCCAGCGATGCGTTAATGAACCACTTTGATGGTGCGTCGACTCCCGCCGTGTGCTTCGACTTGGTGTCTCAGAGCCAGCGCAGTGATAAAGCAACGGATGCAAGTGCACCAATCTGAATTTCGTTCCATGTTCGCATGTGCCGGCACCGTTTTGCGCAACGAAGGGGTCGCTGCGTTTTACGTTTCATATCCGACAACACTCGCCATGACCGTTCCTTTCACCGCGGCCCAGTTTACCGTGTACGAACACGTGAAGAAGTTCATGAATCCCCGGGGCGAGTACTCCCCATTATCGCATATCGTTGCTGGCGGTATTGCTGGTGGCGTAGCTGCAGGTCTCACGACCCCACTGGATGTTGCAAAGACGTTGTTACAGACACGGGGTACTTCCTCTGACCCGGAGATTAGATATTGTCGAGGGATGGTGGATGCACTCAGGACCATATGGCGACGAGACGGGCTACGTGGATTCTCGAGGGGACTTACACCGCGCGTGGTCACACACATGCCCAGCAACGCACTGTGCTGGTTGTCGTATGAATTCTTCAGTGGGTCAACGGTTTTCTTCTGATGAGCCGTCGCTGACCACCGTCTTTTTATTCATCAAGAGGCAACCATGCGTGAACAGTCATGATATTTTATGATCTCGTCTAGCACTTGTTTTCTTCCCTCAGTCAGATAGATACGTTTATGAGGGATGCTTCGCTTTCGCACTTATTCATCCTATCTTATTGATGGACTTGTCCGGGCCGGTTTATTTTGTCATGAACATGAACATGGACGACGTATGAGAGCGTTCGCCAGATTCAAGTTTAGAATGTCAATCCCGGAAACCGTCCTTCAACAGATACGACAGATCATCCCTCCTCTAGACGGCTCCCTTCACAAGGGGCAATCAGGCATGTAGGCCCAACTCGCCTTTTACCAATCTCACACGACATAGGTCGCGTCGGGGTTCTCGGAGGCGCTCTTGAGTATGTTCCCCTATCCGGTGACACACAATGACCCTTAACCCGAGCATAGCTATACTGGAGCGCCATTCTTTGCCGCTATCTCCGCACAGCGAATAGTACGTAGTGCTGCACCGCCTCACTAATGACCACGCGCACTCAACTGAGCGCAGGGTGTGGACCTCTCCCATGTCATCTGCGCTCCAACTGCCGCGGGTGCCATTAAATCTTATTCGCCGGACCTCATCGTTCACCCGATTCTTCGTCCTGAGACGTATGTCATCCTCCTTGGAGAGAAAGTCTATCGGATTATCTTACCCCTGAGCAATGAGCCAGACCTCCAACGTCGCTGCGCCAGGAGCTCTCCGCATTGCTCTCGCGCCTGCACGTCCTTGTCATTGGCCCAGGGCTCGGCCGGGAGGAGTACATGCTGACTTTCACCCGTCTTGCGCTCGATATCGCAAAGGACCAGGGCATGTTCCTCGTCGTCGATGCTGATGGTCTCTACGTGGTGGGACAACAGCTGGATCTCATCAGGGGATACAGGCGTGCAGTCCTCACGCCCAACGTTGTGGAGTTTAAAAGACTGAGCGAGCAAGCGGTATGCGAGGCCGCATATACGTCGTATCGAAGCATTGACCATAGTTTTTAGGGTATTGATCCCAACACGCCGCCCGAGCATCGGGCATCGTGGCTATCAAGGGCGCTAGGCGGGGTAACCATTCTACAAAAAGGCCAGACGGATGTAATTGCGACCAATACGGAAGGAGCGCAATCACGAGCAGCTCACGAACTGTCAAGGATTTCACCAGGCGAGCGCGAACAAAACGAAATTGTGATCGTGGATACGCCCGGAGGGATGAAGCGTTGTGGCGGGCAGGGCGACATTCTCAGTGGGAGCGTCGGCGCGTTCCTGGCCTGGGCCAAGTGCTATGAAAGTGGTGCGTTCGGAGACAATACGATGCCCGTGTCTCGCATGCCGGTCTTGGCGGCAGTTGGTGCAAGTATGGTGACGCGGACGACATCACGAAGGGCATTCGAGAAAGAAGGAAGGGGCGTCGTAACACAGGACATGCTGAAGGAGATAGGTGGTGCGTTCACCGAGATATTCGGTGAGGGAATCCCGTACGACGACGTAGCATTCTAGTGCATGGAACGTTGCGGGTGCGGGTAAAACACAGTCGTTGGTACCCTTTGAATGGAAGCAAGAGGTACAATTTGGTCAACTATTCGATACATCGTTGTAAGTACAGAAGGTACACTTGCTACTACTGATGACCCGTGAACATAAGGATCGGTAAATCCTGCAAAGAGTAAGCTCAGAAGTTGCACACGACACGACTACGCAAGTGTCGAGCTTACCACGGGTTCCGAACGGCATCAGCAATGCCGCTTCGGCACGTTCTTTAGGATCGAGGTGCGGATCCTGCGCCTGAGCCGCGACCAGCCGGAACTCAGAGGAGGTTAATCCGTCCGCGTCAGGAACCTCGGGGGCCTCCACCGTAACGAGAGGACCGCTTTCGCTTTCGCTTTCGCCTGAAGGCCCAGGGGCTTCTTCTGTTGCACCAAACGTATGATATGCTCGCCATGGGTACCCCGAGCTCGAAGGCTGGCCCTCTGTTGTCGGAGCACCTCGCACAGCCTGTTGGATATCCAGGGGGGCGTCATCGGATTGGGCAGGAGAAGACATGGCAGGAGGTCGAGGTGGCAATCTCCTTCATTAAATCGGACATTAGCCTAGCAAATGTCCGCACCCTGTCGCTAGCAGAGGAACCGTGATATGGCCCAACTTGTAGTGGGCATTGATGACCAGGGCTAGAGGAGAAGGCGAGGGGTATTTAAAGTGGGAACGAGCATTTGGGACAGTGAATGGCAGAAGAGGCGTGTGCGGTGGCTGCGATGAGCACAGATGAAGATGAAGTCCAAGTGATTGAAGGTGGCAATACAGGTTGTCCTAGAATATAGATGGCTTTAGTTCCGAAGTCCAATAAAAGGTGGGATATCTTGCTATGGAAGGGCCTGAGCTAGAGGAAGGAGAAAAAGAAACACACACACATTAAGAGGTCGTTCAAAATCAGAGCCAACCTCCTTCCGTTCGTTATTGGAATCACGCAAGGCAGTAAATATGGGATTGGCATCATCAAACGATGGCACAATACAGAATGTCCCATAAAGATCCCACTGGACATGAAGCCCAGCCTCCACTAAATAACAAGCGCTTCTAGACAGCCAAGCGAGAGGGGAGAGATTAACTCACAGAGAATGGCATTTACAGGACTATCGAGTGCGAACCGCTTTAATTGGGGACCCTGAATTGCTTGCTCAGTGAGAAGTTATTCCTGTTACAGTGTTAATGGGGACGACGTTGAACGTTGAACAATCCAATTTACTCACGCACCACGTCCTTCTCTGAGTTATTACGGACCTTATTAATTATCCTGCAAGCCAGCAGAGGCTGAACCTGTAATGAAGGATCTCTGATCGTAGGCAAGAAGTTTGTGTCTGAGAGTGTTGACATCTGGGGTCTCACGGGCCCATTCACCATACTGATTTGTATCTCCTGCCTCTAATGGCGGGGCAAGTGCACGTCTCAGTGCGTCATCTACGGCACCTGTATGTGGGAGGAAGTTTCTTAAGAGGTGACAGTGCCACATGCCATAGACAAGACAGAGCATGTAACTGACAGACCTTATCCACAGCCACGAGTTTGTGTCTTGCTAGCGTCTTCATCACTGCTACCCTTCTTCTGTGTCCCGTTCTTCCTTCTCTTTTCTCTCACTTTCTCTAGCGTCTCCAGCCATTCAACTTCAACTTCAACTTAACGACACTATCATACTTCACGTGCGTCTCCCCCGTGCTTCCGTACGAACTCCGTCTGAACGTTCTCCACAACACCCCATATCTTCCCAGTTCTCGCGTTAACGCTACTGCTCCATTCTCTCATTCTCTCAAATCAGCCGCTTGCACAACCTCATTCTACAACGACCGCGGCCATGCATACAATATTACACCTCTCATTTTCACGTCGACGTCTCTAATTTGCGTGTGCTAACTGAGTGCACGTGAATCACAAATGTCCTTGAACAACATGCGGTTGCGTGTCTCTCCTCGCAAACCCTGCAACCGTTCATCCATACTCGTTGTCAACCATGCCACTCTCCTCTTCCTCGTACTTTTCGTCCGTGTACATTGTACATGACATCCGTTCTCGCTCTCTCACCTCGGTGCCTGACGTTGTAGACGTCAGAATACACTCGGTGTATGTCTCTCGCTCGGCGTACGTCTATTGCTCTGCATACCTTAATCACGAACGACTTTCCACGGTGTGCTCTTTCCGTACTTTTCATCGGCGTACGTTCTAGATGTCATCTGTGTTCCCTGTCTGGCGTTGTGCACATCATCCATGTTTGTGCGGTCTGAATACACTCGGCGAACGTTTATCGTTCCGCATACCTCAATCGCAAACGACTTTCAATGATGTGCTCTCCGTCGTACTTTTCATGGGTGTACGCTCTCTATCGCTTCACATACCTTAATCGCAAATAATTTTTGATGGTGTACACTTCGTCGTACTTTCCATCCACGCACGTCGATCGGTCTCTTGCTCCGTGTGCGGCTAGCGCGCGGCATGCTTTTCTCGCGAACGACTTTCAACGGTGTTATCTCTCATTTTCACGTCCGTCTCTCTCAACTTCGATATCTCTCCTTTGCACGCGTCTCCCCAAAATACATCCTCTCTCGCTCGCTCGCATTCTGTCCTCGTCTTCCACCACTGTTCCGTGTCTTTATCGAATGTCTGTAAACCTTACCTCTTCTAGCCGTAAGAATTCGCAAGGGTGCGTCATCAGAAGTTTGTCGTCGAAGTCCCTTACTAAAGGAATGCCGCTTCTTCCTCGGTATCGTGACAGCGCGACATATATGTTAAATAGCGTAATCTCTCCTGATAGCATCAACTTCTGCACCATCTGGGAAAACAGCGTGCAGACGATTCTGAAGAAGTGGACCATTCGGTCACGCACTTACACCCTTTCTGATATGTATAACGTATATATATGTATCACACTTCGCTTCGACCTCTCCTTTCTACACTTACACTTTCGTACCACATACGCCGCTCGTACTTTGCCTGCGATTTTCTTGTTGTAAACAAGGCCCTCGCCGACGGCGTCGGCCATCCCTCTAGTACCTCACCCACTTCTTAATCCGCAAGGTCCCTTCACCATTCTTGCTAGGAACACAGGTCCGGTAGTAGCGCCGAGTACGAATCTTAGACCAGCGACCACAACAATCACGAGGTAGTAAAAGAGGCCAGGCCAAAAGGCCAAGGCTGGAACGATCACGTGTTGTGAGTGATATAAATCAGTCCAATCAGTCCATCTGCTCTCTTCCGGGAAATAAGTCTCTCACTCATCCGTCATGTCAGCAAAGGAGATCACTACCAAGCCATTCGATGGTCAGAAACCGGGAACATCTGGCCTGCGCAAAAGGTGCTGTGCCCGTTCTTTAATACATCATATTCCGCTAACAGTATCCGCCTCAGGGTCAAAATCTTCCAACAGGAAGTGCGCATACAGTGGTACATATCTACCAAACTATTCTGATATCTCGATAGCATTACACAGAAAACTTTGTTCAATCTATCTTCGATGCCATCCCCCTCTCTGGATCTACCTTAGTCATTGGTGGAGATGGACGCTTCTACTCCCCAGAGGTCGTGCAAATAATCTTAAAGATCGCATCTGCGAACGGCGTCTCTAAGGTCATCATCGGAAAGGACGGTATTTTGTCAACGCCAGCTGCATCTAATGTTATACGCAAGTACAAGGCAAACGGTGGTATTCTGCTCACCGCCTCCCATAACCCCGGTGGCCCCAATGCTGACTTTGGTATTAAGTACAACGTGGAGAATGGAGGCCCAGCTCCTGAAAATATCACAGAGAAGATCTTTGCTCGTACCAAGGCAATCTCGTCTTACAAGGTTCTAGAGGCACCCCCAGTCGATCTTGCCAAAATCGGAGACACGACCTATGGCCCCCTTAAGGTTTCAATCATCGATTCCGTCAAAGACTATCTGGAGTTACTTGAGACCATCTTTGACTTCCAGCTCATCAAATCATTCCTTACGTCACACAAGACCGATTTCAAAGTGTTGTTTGATGGCTTGCACGGCGTCACTGGGCCGTACGCGAGGGCGATTCTTCTTGACACTCTTGGCCTTCCGGATTCCTCCGTCCAGAATTGTACCCCTTCTCCCGATTTCGGCGGGGGACATCCAGACCCCAATCTGACATATGCTCACTCACTTGTGGAGGTTGTCGAAAGAGAGAAAATCCCATTCGGTGCTGCGAGTGATGGGGATGGGGATCGGAACATGATCTACGGGACAGGTGCATTCGTCACGCCCTCGGACTCTGTAGCAATCATCGCAGACTGGGCGGAAGTTATCCCCTACTTTAAGACACCAGTGCCGCTATCGATCTAGTTGCAAAATCTAAAGGCCTCGAATATTTCGAGGTACCAACAGGTATGGTATCACCGACTCTTTGACACTCGGAACTAACAGAAGTCTAGGCTGGAAGTTCTTCGGAAATCTCATGGATGCTGGTCGTTTGTCCATATGTGGTGAAGAGTCGTTCGGTACAGGTTCCGATCACATTCGCGAGAAGGATGGCCTTTGGGCGGTTATTGGTATGTCCCGATACTCTGTAGTGGGTTGTCCCATAATTGACACTTCGTGGATAGCCTGGTTGAACATCATTGCGGCTGCCAACGAACAGGACAAGTCCGGCAAGTTGTGGGGTATTCGCGAGATTCTCAACAGGCACTACACAAAATATGGCCGGTCGTTCTTCTCGCGATACGATTACGAGGAAGTCCCATCTGATGGTGCACAAAAACTCGTTGACCATATTAACGAACTCATGAAGTCCTCGTCATTTTCTGGGAAGCTGTATACGTCGTCGGTGACGGGAACGTCCTTCGCGGTAGCAAACGCTTACAACTTTGACTACACGGACCCGATTGACAAGAGTGTCAGCAAGAACCAAGGGCAGGTCGTGACATTCTCCGACGGTAGCCGTGTTGTCTGGCGCCTCAGTGGGACAGGTAGCCAAGGTGCGACTGTGCGAATGTATGTGGAGCGTTATGTCGGGCCGGACGCGGGTGAGAAGGAGCTTGCACGGGACACGGGTGAGGGTTTGCAGGCGCTCATAGATGTCGCGCTGGAAATTAGCGATCTCAAACAATTCCTTGGCCGCGACCAACCCACCGTCATCACGGTAAGTGTACTCTCACCATTCTCTGTTCTTCCTGGACAATATTGACTGGATGTCGTGATAGTGATTCTGAATGAAGTACAACATGCAGTAGAAGGCGTTAGTGAAGGATACTATTTGACAGAACGAAGTGAGTGTATTGGATTTGTAGCTATAATACGACGAAGTTTATACAACCGATTGCAACAATTGCTGGGATGTCTTGATGTCAAAACTGGCCAGTAGCAGCTGTTAGAGAGAAGAACGTGTCGCCGATGAAGAAGACCTGTTAGGACACGGACTGGTACGACGGTGTGTGGATAACTAACACACGAACGCGACCAGACGACGCCGAGAAACCACTGGGCCCGGTTAACCACGATCCGGTGACTGATTATATAATCACCGATAACGCTCCGCTCGCTTCCATCACCACCCGGGAATCGGTCCACATGAGCATAAAGATTTTCACGTGGTGAAAGACATAATGTCACTGCTATTATTCTCCGTTAAAGACTCAATGTCTGGTAACTTAATTGGCTTACGAGACAGTTCGGGGATGATGGGACCATTTGCAGCGCGAACGCAGATACCGTTCTTTTCGTCAACAAGACTCAATTTTACCAAATTTTGTGTAGATTTTGTGTCTAAACATGTTCAAGTTTTTCTCGCGTAAAGACCGATTCCCGGGCCCAGTGCATTTTGTTGGGTCTTTTCCAGTGGCCAGCCTTCACGCACTTCACGGTTAGCTCCTCGGAGAACTTTTCATGCCTTCTTTCAGTAATCGCCGCCGCCGCTCACTATGAATTCACCCGAAAGAGTCCGTTCCTGGCGACGCTCCTGCACTAGATGTACGCTATGCTCTTGGCTAAGTTATGAAGAAGGTAATAGCCGGTCAATAAAAAGGACCGACCACCCCGTCATCCACCTTATACTCCTTCAAAGTTCAACGGGTTTTCTTCAATACGTTCATTTGATCCTTTACACCGCTTCGAGGTCCTCTTGACATATGACACAGTCATGCGCTCGTTCACCTACGCAATCCTCTTTGCATCAGTGTCACTCGTCGTTGCGTTTCGTACTGGCAGAGCCACTCTTCGTGAAGGGCATGCCCAACATGCACGTAGAGTTCAAGCACGCAGTTCGATGCAGTACAATCTAGTAGATCACTATAGTGCTCAGGACTTCATGAACGAGAGGTGTGTCCTTGAGATGTACCTATTAATATGACGTTCTCTGACACGGCTTTCGTCTCAGTATTTGGAGCTACTTCACCGGCCCTGACCCTACTGGCGGACAGACCAAATATTTGTCACATGCGGACGCTGCAAACGCGGGACTTACCTATGTGCAAAATGGCCAGGCCATCCTAGCTGTGGACAGCAAGAATGACCTTCCACTCGGCGCGAAGCGTAGCTCGTATGTGTGACCGAGCGATTGTAAGAGTCCAATTTGACAGAGCGATTCCTAGCGTCCGTATAGCATCCACGAAGACATACAGTAGTGGTCTTTTCATCTCCGACTTCGCTGCCATGGCTCACGGTTGTGCTGTATGGCCTGCCTATTGGTCACTTGGGCGCGGATGGCCCGATGGTGGGGAGATGGACATTATTGAAGGTGTGAACCAGAAAACTGCGTTCGTTTTTTTAGTCGTCTGCTCCTTTGTGCTAGCAGCTTTGGTTCACACACGAATCCAGGAATCAGTACACTTTGCATTCAGGCCAAGGCCCGGACTGTGTTCTCGTGAAGAACCCTTTTACGTCGTCTGGCGGTTCCCCATACACGGGAACTGTGATGGGTACAGAATGCAAGAGTTCGGAGGGTCACGACGCGGGCTGTGCATTTTTGGATTCGGGAAACACTTCGTTTGGCCATGGCTTTAACATGGCCGGTGGTGGCGTCTTCGTCCTCCGATGGGAGAGCGACAGTATCAAAATTTGGCACTTTGAACGCCAATCAATCCCTCAGGACATTCAGGACGGTCAGCCCGATCCGTCTTCTTGGTCTGCTCCCGTTGCCTTCTGGTCTTCCTCTGGCTGCGATTTTGCTTCCCATTTCTACGACCATCGTCTTGTCATCGACAGCGCTCTCTGCGGTGGGTGGGCACATGACGACTACGCTAATTCTGGGTGCCCTGCAACTTGCGCTGACCAAATCACCAAAGGGTCGAATTTCCACGGTGTGTTTTTGAGTTTCTCTCACATATCGTGCACCGCTGATCGGGAGACAAGATGCCAAATGGAAAATCAACTACATCGATGTCTATCAATGAGTGAACTTACCCTCGGACCTACTACAGTAATCATGATTTGACAAATCCTTAATTTTCTCCATGATACCATTCAGTCTTTTCTAGAACTTATTTCATTTGATTCTCGAGTGGTGCCTGCCCAAATGATCAAGATCGTCACACACCCGCTCAGAGTTGGAAACCATGGCACACGGGCTTCGTCAAACATAAGCGTGTAGAGATCTCATTCGCCGTTTTTAAAAAAAAATTCCGACCAACTGCTTTTATGATTCTAGAGTGACCCTACTTTAATTTCACAATTTGGTTGGCACAGAAGTCTGTTTGTAGCTCTTGTTGTAGCTGCGTCAGATTACTGTGTTGCATCCCACACACAGTGCACTTAGCCTCAGCAAATCTGCAAAAAGTAAATGAGATAGATTATATAGCATGCAATGCCCCATAGCAAAACCCAAATATATAGCACCCTATAGACTAAGTGCCATCTTCATAGCTCTATATAGGTAATATTAGAAGTTGATCTTGGTTTATCGGGAGTTTAAAATGGGAAGGGTAGCAGTGTAGGCACAGATGGGAAAGTGGGCCTGGTAGAAACTAGCTTAGGAGCACTTGTTCGACAACATTTTTATACAGTACATACATGGGAAAATGATATCTGCTCATGCTTGATCAGCTCCTACTTGCTTTGTACTGTATTTTGTGTAGTTTGCTTGGATTTCTGACAGTGGCCGTTGTATGCAAGATGTCTACTAGTGCCAGTGTGACATTGTACATTCACCGCACCTAGAGGCTCAACATCACATCATGTTGACTTGGTATCATGTGTTCTGTTGGGTTAGTATCATGCATCCTGTCGACTTAGTATCATGCATGTCCTGGTCATTGAATGAATAATTAAGTAATTACCTTTATTTAAATTGAAATTGCATTTGTTTAATTAATAAAATTTTCATATTGTCGCAGCATGTCATGGCGGACTCAATCTAGTTCCTGCTTAAGTGGTATTTTTTGACAGAAGGGCCACAACTTTTGGGTATTGCTGTATAGGGTGGGCAACATGAGCACATATGCTTTATGCTTTGTCTTGCTGGCATAATGCGCAGAAATTTCGGAGATTTACGGGATGTGTGGTACACGTGATCTAGTATGTTTTTTTGCAGTCAGTTGGTCGGATCCTACCTTCCTTTTTTGTCAGCCAGCTTTCGTACTGCGTTCCTTGAACTTGGACACAGTCTATCCGTGTAGTTTGGATATTCCTTGGATATTGACCTCGCACAGATATCCTTTCCGCCCAAGCGTTGGATGAAAAATTCGAATTCAGTCAACGATTCAGATTCTCCAACACGGCAAGTCCCGAGGTGTGATATCCTCGTAGCACATGCTGCTTGCCCCGGCCGTCACGGCCGCATTCTATCTCTTTTCTCTCTTCCCATCACGTCTTCCTCATCCATGGTAGCAACAAAACAGTCACGATCTAAGCCAATCTCTACTTCTAGGTATGGTCCTGACCTCATTTACCTCTCTGCTTTGCTCCGTCTTCTCATTCCTTGACTTTCCAGGCCTGGGGCAGTGAGCCATGCGCCGTCTCCTTGTTAAGTATATCAAAAAAATGCAAACTCGTCATCTTTTAGGCTTCCAGTTTACTTGGTACACGTACAAATGTGAAGAACTCACACCCATTACAAACTACCAGTGAAAGAGCCATACAGCAGAGTCCGGGACGTTCCATCCCGGTATCCGTAACGCCACCACCAGACTCATCGAGGTAGGTGTCCTCACACTTATCCGACGCGTCAATTCACCCGCTGAACTCCGGTGTAGTTTTATTGACGGGCGACTTAAAACCCCCGCCGAGAGACAGCGCGAAAAACGCCTTAGAGACGATCCTCTGGCAGATCTCCTCGGTCCGCTTTTTGTAAGCTGCAGACGATGTGGCACGCGAATCAAGCTGTCACCGAAAAGCTCCTACGATCCTTTCCACTGGGTCAAACATCGCGAGCGCTGCTTGAGGAGATCAGTCGACACAGTGAAGGAAATCCTTCGCGAAAGGGAAGCGAACTCATTTGATGCCAAGTCAACTCCTGAAGATGGTAGTGTTCCTGGTCCCTTGGTTGACCAGTCTCATACCTTGTCGCCTTCGTCATCTTCCTCACCATTGGTATCATCCCCATCGTTACAAAGACACACTGGCACTGGCACGGATTCCATGACTCCTTCTCTGACTGCAGATGAGGATGAGCCTGACAAGCCACCTTCCCCCAACCATCAAGGGTCCCCAGCGGGAAAGGACGGAGGGGCACCATGTCAGTTTAACGGGCGTCTTTCCGGGGCGAGCGTAGCAAGGCCACCTCTGTGTTCGCTTTCAGTGTTCCGCGCATCAGATATGCTCGCTTTCGAAGACTATTTGCATCGCTCTCGCCGTCTGCCAACACGTCTTGGATTCCCGGAGCTTCTCCCTTCTCCTGAGAAGTGGCACGACTGGTCCTGGGGACAGCTCCGTGCGCCTGTCTACGTCGTCGGAAAACGTCCTGAAGGGATGCAAGGAGCCTCTGGTACTAGTCCGCCATCCTCGCGTGAAAAAAGCGTCGGGGACGTCGGAGATACTTCCCTGTGTCCAGATGTGCACAGCCTTCCGGATCCCTTGGACATACTCTCATGATCCGCTTGCCGCCCATTAGTCGCACGCGTCACGCCACCTTTGTTCTTGGGCGTACTTTTACTATATCTCGTTCTATCACGCTATCCGGCTCATCACTCTCATCGCCAGTTGCTAGGCTGCCCTGCCAATTAATTGTATATCATTCACTTGATTCAACCTACGTGTAGATAAACACTTCACGCACTGCAAACACTATCATACCACATTCATCCGCAATGTAACATATTCTCTTCTTCATCCTACAAGGTGTCCTTGTGCAGACTGTCTTTCTAACTGTTGAGAGTAGGATATATGTATATAGTTTAATGACCGTTCAGGCCCACCGGGCAGTTGTTTGAAATGATCCGTCTACAGTAATCGGCAAACTATAATACAGACGTTCTGACAACGCCACTCCGCAGCAAATCACGGAGAACGAAGTCGTCACGTGCCCGCGTGCCCCTGCCCATTCAAATCAGCGGGGTTACTATGCGTGAAGATTCTGACTTTATTTTTGAACTTACAGGACTGTATGTGCAACATCTCGTATAACTTCGCCTGTCGGGATCTCGAGCTTTTCCACCCCCGGTATACCATCTGCCCGCGTGGGCCCTACGTTAAGGTGCAGAACTGGTTTGCGTAATTCGAGCGCGTGGTTCAGTAGGCTATGTATCGCGTGTTAAGGTTCCTGATGACGGCTTTGGAGAGGAATCGCACCGAAATGCAGAGTAAGTCGCGAGTGTAGTGCCGAGGATGAAGAGCCGGTCGGCATTCTCGACGATACTATAGCTTCACGAAACCGTCAGCGTGACAATGACGTCGTGGCGCAATCAATGGCCTCTTCACCGTACCTATGGTCCTTTACCTTTTGGCTAATAGACTCACCGAAAAAGACGAAATCCGGTTTGATCTTAATGTCGCAGATTCGTAGTGAATAGAGGGAACAACTGCTTTCAGCGTCGTGCCGGGACGTACGATACTATTCCGCCGGCCTTCGGCGTCGCAACCAGGACAGTGGGGTATGACAAAATCATCGTACGAAACACTTTCGTCAAGTGCGACCTAGATAAACGATAATCAGACCAAATACATTTGAACAAAGAAGGGCTTTATACATCACCGTCGGGATTAGTCTTGGGCTGCGCACCTGTACGCTCGAGCTCTCCAACGAAAGTGTGCCAGCGCGGGTTTGCTCGTCCAAGCCATTCCTGGAACACCGCGCGGGGGTAGACGTGGCCATATTGACAATGTACTTTCTGGTCTCGATGGCCGTTCGATCAGGGACGTGGGCATAGCAGCGCACACTGTGGCTAGGAAAGACTCACGAAGATATTTCCGTGGAGCTCGAGGATGCGCGTGTCTGCTTCTACTTCTAATCGAGCGCGGCGCAGCGCTGCATGGTGGAGCCCGTCCACATTCTGAGTTATCAGTGGGCCAATTACGCTGGCGTGTTGTAGTGCAGCAAGGGCAAAATGGGTTGGGTTTGGCAAGGTGCGACGGACGGGTAAAAATCCGAGGTATGCGCGAAGCCTTTTGGGATGTACGATGAAAACGGCTGTCGGGTACGCAAAGTTGTCAAAGGCACTCACCAGTATCGTTGACTGAGATGGGCGATATAGACAAGTTCGTAAAGCGGAAACGTAAGAAAGGGAGCTCACCGAAAGGAGTGTCCTCGTGGGCTATCTTCGATGAGCTCCTGGTACTACAAAGACATGCCCTGTTAACGAGGCACGGAAATGAAGGGCTGCAGACAAGTGCCCACGAAAATCGGTCTGAAGACAAGCGTCTGCAATGTAAGCGGCAGTTTCGCAGGACGAAACGCAAAGGAAGACGTGCGTACTTGTAGTCCGGATTTATGTATCTCCCGTCCTTACCGCGGTAAGCTTTGACCCCCGAATCGACGCTGACACCTGCGCCGGTCAAAAGGGCAGCGGTTCCCGAAGATAGAAACGACGCGATGCGCTGTACTGCTTCCGCGGGCTGCACGCTCGGGACATTGCGCAGGGCGGCATTGGAAAGGATGGATGGGGGGATATTCGGGATTGAGAGGCGCATATACGTGAATGGCGTGTCGGTTCGGGCCGTGTTCCGCCATTGAGCGTGAAACAAACGGACGGGGATTGATTCGACTATTATGAATCTGAACCCAACCGCACCCGCCGTGCTTCATTCACCTGGCTTTGCCCATTATAATGTAGCTTGGTCGCCTTTCCACAATACGCGCATAGCGGTAGCATCCTCCGCGAACTATGGAATCGTTGGGAACGGACGCCTGCATATCGCTTCGGTCTTTTCCAATCCAACTGGCGTGCCAAACATCAAGCTGGATAAGTTGTATGCTAGTACCCTGCACCCTTTTCCTATTCGGCAAACTAAATGAGTTCGCGTGGCCAGCTATGAAACACAGGACGGCCTGTATGACTTGGCATGGTCAGAGGTCCATGAAAACCAGCTTGTTACTGCATCCGGCGACGGTTCCCTCAAGCTCTGGGATGTCATGTTGAACGTAAGCAACCACTCCGATCCCCCGTCTGAGCTGCGGTGAGTGTAAGTGAGACAAGTGACCTAGACTCTTCCCATCCGTGCCTGGCATGAACATACACGCGAGGTCCAGGGTGTAGACTGGTCTAACATCAAGAAGGACCGATTCATATCGTGTTGTATGGATGGCGGCGTGAAAGTAGTACGTCATTGTCCTTTAGCTTGTCTCGGCCATGGTTCTCCTCACCGGCCTTTCGTAGTGGACTCCCGAGCACCCGCGTTCCCTTACAACGCTGCAGGCACACCACGCGTGTGTATATCAGGCACTCTTTTCGCCCCACCAGCCGGACTTGGTGGCGACCTGCTCTGGGGATGGCACCATCCGTTTCTTTGATCTCCGCACGCCTTCCTTTTCGCCATCATCGAATACGTTTACAGCACCTCTCACCGCTCCCGTGCTCACAGTGCCAGCTGCTCCAAGCGAGGAGCTCACGCTAGACTGGAACAAATACCGTCCGCTCATCCTTGCGAGTGCTGGCCTCGATAAAACCGTGAAAATATGGGATTGCCGCATGCTACAGCCCGGCGTGTCAGCGACTGCAGTCGGTAGTCGATGCGAGAACCGATTGTATGGACACGAGTATGCCATACGCAAGATCCAGTGGTGTCCTCATCGGCCCGACCTAATAGCAAGTGGGGCTTATGATATGACATGCCGGATGTAAGGCTCGCAATGCTAATTTACATGACGTGCTGACAATTTATGCTAAGATGGACGACAAACCCAGCTGCTGCCCAAAGCAACCTAGTCAAGGTTCACGACGCTCATACAGAGTTTGTTGTTGGGTGTGCGTGGTCCCTGTATGAGGAAGGAGTGTTGGCGACATGTGGTTGGGACTGCAAAGTGAATATATTCCGCGTGTAATTTACAATGCCAATAAGGGCATCTTTCACTTGTCGCTGAAAGAAACCGAGAATGGACCCAGAAGATATTTTATCTTCGTCCCTCGGGGCGCTCTACGATTTCGCCCCGATCACACACACTTCGCCAGGCGGGTCATTTACATACACCCAACGTTCGGAGGGTCGTGATCTTCACTCACCCACTCCCACAATTACGGTATCAACGCCGGACACGCAGGCAAAGCACTGGTCCCTTCATGCGTCATCCATCTGGGTCTCCGCGCTTTATGTTGCGGACCACATCTCAGAGCTCGGCCTCCGGGCCAACACGAAGGCAGGGACCACTCCTCTACGATTGATCGAGCTCGGTGCAGGCGCGGGCCTGCCGAGCGTCCTCATCGCCAAATCCTATCCACACGTCCACGTCGTCGCAAGCGACTTTCCCGACCCCCTACTCATCCACACGCTCCGCGAAAACGTGGTGCGCAACGACGCCAGTGCCAACTGCAGCGTTGTCCCGCATGCCTGGGGCACAGATCCGTCCGCGCTGCTGCCCGGCGCAGACATCGTCCT
>WNFR01000726.1_pt1 | contig 33716 bp, 37 predicted proteins | sample 5400221 | NCBI WGS metagenome assembly WNFR01 (sample SAMN13153357, study PRJNA577476) | soil metagenome | isolation source: 40 cm soil under Madrone tree | place: USA:California | collected 2016-06-14
CGGCACGAGTGATTTCAGTCCACGGCATGGTGCTCTCCCTCGAATCTTCGCAAATCCGATGGAATCACAGCCTGCTGAAATCACTCACTGCTTTTTGGGTCAGGCTCTGAGGAGGCGCAAAGCGCCGTCTCGAAGGATGGCCCCATGCACGGCCTCATGGTTCGAGACGCGCGCAAGTGCGCGCTCCTCACCATGAGGTGATAGACTACCGCCGCGGCTTCTTCACCGCCTCCGCCAGGCTCGCTTTCGCCGACCCCGGCTTTAGCGGCTTCTGCTGGCTTTCATGCGGCGCCCAGCCCGAGAGCCAGATCACGTCAAACGTCGCGCGGATGCGGCCATCCGCGTCGGCAAAACGCTCGGCGTAAATCTGCGCCATCCGCAGCATCGTGGCGCGGCGGGTCGGTGCCCGTCGGCGTTCGAGGAGAATATTGGTGGCACCCATCCGCCGCAAATCCTGCATCAGCGCGAACGCGTTGTCGTACCGCACCACGATGCGATCGACATCGGTGACCGGCAGCGCGAGCCCCGCGCGCTGCAGCAGCCCGCCGATGTCGCGCAGATCGGCAAACGGCGCGACGCGCGGCGACACCCCGCCTTCGCATTCGGCCTCGGCGGCCGCAAAAGATTGCCGCAACTCGGTCAACGTATCGCCGCCGATCATCGCCGCGAGCAACAGCCCGTCGGGCCGGAGCGCGCGGCGGATTTGCGCGAGCATACCGGGCAGATCATTCACAAATTGAAAGGCGAGCGCGGAGACGACGAGGTCGAGCGATTCCGGCTGCAGCGGGAGTGTTTCGTAGTCGGAATCGAGATTGATCCGGGTGATGGATTTGAAGCGATCACCAGTTCGCAAGCTCTCACCCGGCGTCCAGACCTCCGCGACATCGGCAAATTCCCGCAGCACCGCATGAAGGCGCTCTGCCATGTCTTCGACGACGCGGTCGAGCAGGAAGGTGGCGGGACCCCCGCGCAACGCACGGCGCTGCCGCGCCCGCAGGAGGGCGCGGTCGAACAGGAGGGGAGCGGCGGTCGGGTTCGGGGCCATACGAGGGTGGTACGCCGGTCGCCCCATTTTTGGCAATCGGCAATACATTTCCTTCGCCCAACTTGTGGGGGAGAGGGCGGCGAGAATGAGCGTAGCAAATTCGAACCGGGTGAGGAGGTTAATAAGATTAGACCCCCACCCCGTCTCACATCTAGCGATGTAGTGCGCACGAGCCTTAAAACTGCTAGGCAATGATCTGTCGGCCTTCAGCTGAGCTACGATTAGAACAAGCCTTTGAAAAGTTATCTCAATAGAAAGCAAATAGCCAAGATTCGGGAGCAGTTTTCCGCGATCGATGGCATGGCTGATCGGTTAGTCCTTAGGTACGTTGCTTTCCCCTTCAAAAACCCACAAGCCAGAGAATATGCGCAGCATGGCTTCGCGCGGCGCGTCGGAACTCTGCGAAGATGCATCAAAAATGTTTTTAAGATAGTTCCGCCCGGCACTGTTAAGGTGCCCGTGAAAACAAAGCTAAATGATGCTCAGATTAATCTTCAGGCGTTCATAGCAAACGCGTACGGGAGTATCGATAATCTTGCTTGGGTGTGGGTACACGAACGCGGCCTAACCGATCAAATTTCACGAGCAAGAGTAGGTTTTAGAACTCACCATATCGAGGTCCGCGCATCTTTGAGTCCAGAGTTTCAATCATACCTTCAGGGCCTCGACGTATGGCTCGCCTACATTATTGAGTATCGCGATTCGTTGGCTCACCGAATTCCTTTATATATTCCACCCGGCGGGGTCCGCCCGAAAGATATCAGAGAGTATAATAATCTAATGGACGCCATAAACGGCGCGTTGAATCGATTAGACCCAAGAGAATACGACAGGCTTTCTAGTGAGCAGAGCAAGCTTCTTGTGTTTCAGCCGCTCATGACTCATTCTATTAATGAGACGACGGCTCACTATGCGTTTCACGTTCAGATGATTGCGGATTTTATGACTGTGGAAGAGCTTGGTCAGAAGATGCTTCTTGAGCTTGGTCGCTCAGCGTAATTTCGCATCTGGCTAACGTTCGTCCGGATTCCCTACATTAGTCGGATTTGATCACGTCAGCCAATTTAATCCGTTCGAGAACCTTTTGCTGCGTTTGCACTTGCCCGGCTCGCACTTTCGTAATGACGAGGAATTGCGCAGTGACTGGCTTCAACAGAATGGAAGCCGCGAAATCGGGGTTGGCGAGATAGCGCTCATCTAAATCCTCTGAGACGGGACCATATATGATCGGTCCATCATCTCCGACTCTAAATTCGTACTGCTGGCGGTCAGGCAGGATGCCAAGTAGGACGCCCGTCATTTCTTCGCGGTTTTCGAGGACTTCAAGTTCGTTCAAACGAACATGAAGGCTAGCAATTTTTGCTCGATCTAGCCGCACTTCGCCGTCTGCTCCGACTATCTTTATTTCAGCGTCGGACTCATTAAGCGTCCTTATGATCTTTTTAACTGCGTTTACCGCACGCGGGCTGAGACTATCTACTCGCGTATGAAATTCTTCCGTCTCGCCGCTTGCAAGGTCAGTCAATGCCTGCGTCGCTTCTTCAATAGCATCCTTAAGCAAGGTGGGCATAAGCGCGCCTTGCTCGGGCTGCGGCTCTTGAAGGAGGAAGCCGACCGATCCTCTGAGCATATCCCTGATAAACAGTCTTGATGTGAAGGCCCGTGGAAGCTGGCCCTTTGCGGCAACTATGGCTCCACCCTTCTCCGCTGCGATCGTGCCTACGAACAATTGGTATTGATCTAGCATCTTTGTCGCAAAGGCGAGCTTGATTTCCTCCGATCCGCGAACGGGAGCACCTTCGAACAGCAGAGCGACCTCTGCGTAAGTTATGAACGAACTTTCGAGTTCACTAAGCTCTCGTTGCAACTGATCGTGACGTTGCTGCCACATGAAGCGAACCGTGTCATAGGGGTCGGTATGCCGACGCAATTGCTCATCGACGAAAGCAAGATCGTCCTGCAAAGCGCGCACTGAAAGAAGCGTTGGCATTATGGACCCGAAATTATCGATGCTAGAGCCGCTCGATCGTCGGCAGGGTTCATTGGAATTCTCACAAACCCCTTCCAGTCGTGCGTAACCCTCTTGTGAGAGAACAAACTATACCAATAAATGGTTGCATTCATCAGATCGAGCGGACCACCTTGGTCTACAACGACGCCGTAAGTATCTAATCGGTAGCGCTGTTTATTTAAGGCCTGATTGACGATTTCGCCTGTCCATTGCGGAAAGCCTGTGGACTGCCAAAGTGGAATATTACCGCGATACTGGAGAGGGAGCATCACGAAACTAAACACGTCTATGTCGCCGGGGTCTCTCCCCTCTCGGGCTTCCACGTTCTCAACGAAGCTCCCGTCGATGAATTGAACACCACCAGTGTAGCCGAAAGAACCGAGAAGCTTCCGGTATTCCAGCAGGCCGAAAAGTAGATTTTGGCGCGCCGGCGTAGTCCCTAAAGCTGCAACCAATTCGCCCATGGTGGCGTCATATGGTGAACGCGCCGGCGTAGTTTCGTCGGCTCCCAGAAAGGGGGGCAAAAGCCCGCGTCCATCGAACGCTGGTATCGCCATTAGGCAAGTTGTTTCTGGACTAACGATTGCTGAGCGGCGACAAATACCAGTGACACGAGCGGAATTTTACGCATTAACTGACCTCCCCAACCCCCGCGATTCAAGCGCAACCACAGCGTGAGCGCAAGTGAATATTCGCTGCGCAGCATCCAGAGCCACCCCCTTGCCGCTTGAGCACCACCCACTCCAGCGCTAGCCTCCCCCACAATGAACGCCGAACCCTCCCCATCCCGCTCCCTCTCCACCCACCTCCGCGGCGCGCTCGGCGCGGGCCGCAACGCGTGGCGGCTCACCGCGCGGCTGGCGCTCGACATTGCGTTGCCGACGCTGTGCGTGTCATGCCGCGAGCCGGTCGATGGCGAAGGTGTTTGCGCAGCGTGCTGGGCGAAGCTGTCGTTCATCGCACCGCCGTTTTGCCCGCGGCTCGGCATTCCCTTTGTCTACGATCCCGGTCCGGAGATGTTGTCGATGGAGGCGATCGCCAACCCGCCCGCTTATGCGCGCGCCCGCGCCGCGGTGCAGTATGACAATGTCGCGCGCACGCTGGTGCATGCGCTGAAATATCAGGACCGCACGGATTTGGCGCCCGCGATGGGCCGCTGGATGGCGCGGGCCGGGCGCGAACTGCTGGAGGAAGCCGACGTGCTGGTGCCGGTGCCGCTGCATTGGCGGCGGGGATGGAGCCGGCGTTACAACCAATCCGGTGCGCTGGCGCGGATCATCGAACGGCAAAGCGGCGTGAAACTGAGCACGGAGGCGCTCACGCGCGTCCGACCGACCCAGCAACAGATCGGCCTTTCCCGCCCGCAGCGCGCGAGCAACGTGCAAGGCGCCTTCAAGGTCGCAACCGAGCGGCAATCCGAGATTGCCGGCCGCCGCGTCGTTTTGATCGACGATGTCCTGACCTCCGGCGCGACGTTGGACGCCTGCGCGCGGGCGCTGTTGCGCGCCAAGGCGGCTTCGGTTGACGCGCTCGTGTTCGCCCGGGTTGTGGACACCCACAAAGCTCCCATATAATCGGGTAATCTTCCTTAGGCCGAGCGCGACATGACCGTTGCCATCGAAATATACACCCGCCCGGGCTGCGGTTACTGCACCGCAGCCAAGTCTTTGCTCACGCGCAAGAAAGCCGCATTCATCGAATTCGACGTCGCGGTCGACCCGACGTTGCGTCAAGCGATGTGGGATCGCACCGGCGCTGGGGTAACCTTTCCGCAGATTTTCATCGGGGAAACTCACGTCGGCGGCTGTGACGATCTTTACGCGCTCGATCGCGAAGGCAGGCTCGATTCAATGCTGACAGGCGAAAAGGCCACTTCATGAGCACCGATCTCACCTTCACCGCCGCCATGGTGCAGATGCGCACCTCGCTTTTGCCGGAGCCGAGCTTAGAGCAGGGAACGAAACTGATCCGCGAGGCCGCCGCGAACGGCGCCGACTACGTGCTCACCCCCGAGGTGAGCAACATGATGCAGCTGAACCGTAAAGCGTTGTTCGAGCGTCTCGCCCCCGAAGAGGATGATCTCTCGCTCAAGGCCTATCGCGCACTGGCAGCCGAGTTGAAAATCCATCTCCATATCGGCTCGCTGGCGCTACGCGCGACGCCGGAGCGCGCTTGCAACCGTTCGTTCCTGATCGGACCGGACGGCGCGGTGATCGCGAGCTACGACAAAATCCACATGTTCGACATCGATCTGCCCGGCGGCGAGAGCTATCGCGAATCCGCCAATTATCAGCCGGGCGAAACCGCCGTGATCTCGGATCTGCCCTGGGGCCGGATCGGGCTGACGATCTGCTACGACGTGCGTTTTCCCGCGCTCTACCGCGCGCTCGCCGAAAGCGGCGCCTCGTTCCTCACCGTGCCATCGGCCTTCACCCGCCGGACCGGCGAAGCACATTGGCACACGCTGTTGCGCGCCCGCGCCATCGAGACCGGCTGCTTCGTGTTCGCCGCCGCCCAAGCAGGCACCCACGAGAACAAGCGCGAGACCTACGGCCACTCGTTGATCGTCGACCCGTGGGGCGAGGTGATCGCTGAGGGCGGCGTCGAGCCCGGCGTCTTCATGGCGAAGATCGACCCCGCCAAGGTCGAGACCGCGCGCCAATCCATCCCCTCGCTGCAGCACGGCAGGCGCTTTAGCGTTGCCGATCCGAAAAGCGGCCCAGAACATCTGCAGCTGGTGCGGGGATCGGCATGATCCGCTACACACTTCGCTGCGAATGCGGCCATGCCTTCGAAAGCTGGTTTCAATCTTCCTCGGCCTACGATTCCCAAATCAAGCGCAAACTCGTGACGTGCCCGGCCTGCGGTTCGGTCAAGGTAGACAAAGCCATCATGGCCCCGCAGATCGTCAGCAAGAAGGGCCGGGAGAGCGCGGTCCCTGCCCCGGTCGCACCCGCGGAAGTCACGCCGCCGGCGGCACCGACGCAGCCTTCATCGACTCCGTTGTTGATGGCCCAAGAACGCGAACTGCGCGCCAAGCTTAAAGAGTTGCGCGACCATATCGTGAAGAACGCCGACAATGTCGGCGAGCGCTTTCCCTCTGAGGCGCGGAAAATGCATTACGGCGATATCGAGCATCGCCCGATCTACGGCGAAGCCTCGCCCGACGAAGCACGCGACTTGATCGACGAAGGCGTCGAGGTGACGCCGCTCCCGGTGCTGCCGGATGATCGGAACTAATTTCCATTGCCTCATGGTGAGGAGCGCGGCTTCGCGCGTCTCGAACCATGAGGATGGCGCGGCTCATCCTTCGAGACGCGACCAAGAGGTCGCTCCTCAGGATGAGGATTGGAATCGTTCCACCTAAGGACCCCTTCATGAACGCGGAAGCGCTGTCGTCGTGGCAAGTCTGGGCGGTGCTGTCGGCGGTGTTCGCCGCACTGACCGCGATCTTCGCGAAAGTCGGCGTCGAGGACATCAATCCCGATCTTGCGACCTTCATTCGTACCGTGATCGTCTTGTGCAGCTTCTCGCTCATTTTGTTCGCGACCGGTCAATTCACCAGCCCCGGTCCGATCTCCACGAAGAGCTGGGTTTTCCTGGTGCTTTCCGGCCTCGGCACCGGCGCGTCGTGGCTGTGTTATTTTCGCGCGCTGAAGCTTGGGCCGGCGACGCTGGTGGCGCCGATCGACAAATTGAGCGTCGTGCTGGTGGCACTGTTCGGCGTGGTGTTTCTCGGCGAGCGGCCCTCGCTCAACGGCTGGCTCGGAATCGCGTTGATCGCCGCCGGTGCGGTGTTGATCGTTATCAAGCGCTAAAATCTCTTTGTTTGAGCATGATCTTTTCGGAAAACCGGTTCCCACTTTTCCGGATCATGCTGCCACCAACAGCGCCACGCCGATCACGATCAACACGATGCCGGAAAGTTCGCGCCCCGACAGCGGTTGCTTGAACGAGTAATATGCGACGCCTTGCGCGAACAACACCTCGACCAGCGCGAGCGTGCGCACGTTCGCAGCCGCGGTGAGCGCCAACGCCAGGAACCAGAATTGCGAGGCGAAGGCGCCCATGAAGCCCGCGAGCATCGAGGGCTTCCACAACCCCAAAATCTTCTTCAACACCTCCGGCGCGCGCGCGAACAGATAGATCGTGAGCACCAGCGTCTGCACGAACAGCCCGAACACCAGGGTGTAGGTCGCGGCAGTGACGAACGATACATCCGGTATCGTAAGGATGGCGCCGCGGAAACCGACCGCGGAGAGCGCGAAAGCTGCCGCCGCGACAAGGCCGAGAATCGTCGGTCTCACACCGCCGAAGCCTTTCTCGGCCTCCGGCCGCAGCGCGGTGATGACGACGCCGACCGTGGCGATCAGGATCGCGGTCACTTTCAGAGCGGTGAGATGATCGCCGAGAAAGACAAAGCCGAAGATCGCGGTCTGAATCCCTTCCGTCTTCAGATACGCGACCGTCACCACGAACGAGCGCTCGTTCATGGCAAGCAGCATCAAGCCGGTAGCGACGATCTGGCAGAGCGCGCCGAGCAACAGCCACGGCCAGAACGCGGCCGTCGGCCAAGGCACTTGATCGCCGGTCGCGGCCAGCACGATCGCGAAAAACACGACCGAGAAAGGAAAGCCGAACAAAAAGCGGATATTGGTGGCGCCCCAGGTGCCGAGCGGCCCGGTCAATTGCCGCTGCATCGCGTTGCGCGCTACCTGACTGAACGCCGCGACGATGGTGAAGGGAATCCAGAGCGTGGCGATACTGATCATGGGATGAGATACAAAGGTTGGTGGGAGCGCTCAGAACCGCGGCACCATGCGTGGCGCGGCGCGCACGGTCAACCGAAGCGACATCATAACAGGATTGCGGTCTGCTCCCTCTCCCCGCTTGCGGGGTGAGGGCTGGGGTGAGGGGGACTCACGGCAAAGTCGGACTTGCGGATAGTTCCCTCACCCGGCGCTACGCGCCGACCTCTCCCCGCAAGCGGGCGAGGTGAAGAGCTAAACCCCCTCCGCCACCACCATGTAATTCACGTCCATGTCGGAGGAGAGGCTCCAGCGGTCGGCGAGCGGGTTGTAGACCACGCCGGTCTGTTCGGTGATGGCAAGCTTGTTGCCCTCAAGATGATGCGCAAGTTCGTCCGGGGTCACGAACTTGTCCCATTGATGGGTGCCGCGCGGCAACCAGCGCAGGACGTATTCGGCGCCGACGATCGCGAGCGCAAAGCTCTTCCAGTTGCGGTTCAGCGTCGAGACCACCATCAGCCCACCGGGCTTGAGCACCGCCGCGCAGCGATTGAGGAAGGCGCCGACGTCAGTAACGTGCTCGACCACCTCCATCGCCAGCACGATGTCGAACCGTTCCCGCACGTCCATCTCTTCGATCGTGGTGCAGCGGTAATCGATCGAGAGGTGCCCCTTGTCGGCGTGCAGCCGGGCGGCAGCGATGTTGCTGGCGGACGGATCGACGCCGATGACTTGCGCGCCGAGCCGGGTGAATGGCTCACACAACAGGCCGGCGCCGCAACCGATATCGAGGACGCGCAGGCCAGAAAGGCAATTCAGGCTTTTGATGTTGCGCTCGAATTTGCGGCAGGCCGCGTCGCGGATGTAGCTCAAGCGCAGCGGATTGATCTTATGCAGCGGCGCCATCTTGCCGCTGGGGTCCCACCATTCGTCCGACAATTTCGAAAATTTCGCAATTTCGGCGGGGTCGACGGTGGATGCCGCCGCCCCGGAAAAATGATTACGCGAATCCTGTTGCATGGTCATTTATGACGCGCGGCTCTATCGGGCGGTGATGTGATTGCGGAAGGCGAGCGGCGCGGCGATGGTGTCGATCGTCTCGAACCCCTCGCCGACGCCACGCACCGTCACGTCGCCATAGTTGAGGAGGCGGCCGAGAATGCTCTGATTGACATCGACGCTCTCGACCTTGTCGAGACTCATCTCAAAAGTACGCCGCTTGATAAAGCCGGTCTTGTGGACAACCCGCATGTTGGTCACGTCTGTCTCGGTGGTCCAGCGATGGAACCAGGCCTTCACGGTCCAGTAAAGCGCCCCGATCGCCACCACGGCGGACGCCGACAGGTACAACAAGACAAGGCCTTCGGCGGTGGTTTGGCGCGACAGAATGAAGAGAACAAGGGCCACGATCCAGGCCATGATCGCAGGTCCATAAAAGATCCAGTGCGCATTGGTCGAATACAACACTTTTTCGCCGGGCTGCAGGATATCGTCGATATAACGCCCCATATATTGGCCTCAATTCCTTAACGTCCCGGTATTCTCGTCCGCTGACGGCCATAGCCGGAACCCGGTTGCTTGCCCGCAACCGCGCCGCTATGTATACGCGCCTTTTGGCCCGCGCGCTTGCCGCTTTCGCACGTGGGTCACAATATTCAACCTGTCAGGGAATGCACCAGTCGTCATGGGCCGCCTCGTGATGAAATTCGGCGGCACATCCGTCGCCAATATCGATCGTATCCGCAACGTCGCGCGCCATGTGAAGCGCGAGGTCGACGCCGGCCATGACGTCGCCGTGGTGGTGTCGGCGATGGCCGGCAAGACCAACGAGCTCGTGGAATGGTGCCGCGAGGCTTCCCCCATGCACGACGCGCGCGAATATGACGCCGTGGTGGCGTCCGGCGAGCAAGTCACCGCGGGCCTGCTCGCGATCGTGTTGCAAGCGCTCGGGATTCAGGCGCGCTCCTGGCAAGGCTGGCAAATTCCGATTCACACCAGCGACGCCCACGCCTCGGCGCGGATTCTCGAGATCGACGGCGCCGAGCTGATCAACCGTTTCAAAGAGCGCAAGGAAGTCGCCGTGATCGCCGGTTTCCAGGGCATCTACCCGCAAACCGGGCGGGTCACCACGCTCGGACGCGGCGGTTCCGACACCTCGGCGGTGGCGATCGCGGCCGCGCTTCGCGCCGACCGTTGCGACATATACACCGATGTCGACGGCGTCTACACCACCGACCCGCGCGTGGTTCCGAAGGCCCGCCGACTCGACAAAATCGCGTTTGAGGACATGCTGGAGCTGGCGTCCCAAGGCGCCAAGGTGCTGCAGGTCCGCTCCGTGGAACTCGGCATGGTGCATAATATGCCGGTGTTCGTGCGCTCCAGTTTCGATAAACCTGAGGATATCGACCCACGCGGCACGCCGCCGGGCACGCTGATCTGCAGCGAGGAGGAGATCATGGAAAGCCACGTCGTCACCGGCATCGCCTTTTCCAAGGACGAGGCCCAGATTTCCGTCCGCCAGATCCAGGACAAGCCGGGCGTCGCCGCCGCGATCTTCGGCCCGCTCGCGGAAGCCAATATCAATGTGGACATGATCGTGCAGAACGTCTCGGAGGACGGCGCCACCACCGACCTCACCTTTACCGTCCCGGCCTCCGACTATTCCCGCGCCCGCGACACCATCAGCTCGGCCAAGAGCAAGATCGGCTATGCCCGCCTCGACAGCGCCACCGACGTCGCCAAAGTCTCGGTGATCGGCAGCGGCATGCGCAGCCATGCCGGTGTCGCCGCCCAGGCCTTTGCGGCGCTCGCCGCGCGCAACATCAACATCCGCGCCATCACCACCTCCGAAATCAAATTTTCGGTGCTGATCGACGCCGCCTATACCGAACTTGCGGTGCGCACGCTGCATACGCTCTACGGGCTCGACCAAGCTTAGCGCCCGCAGCATTGCTGCCAACGCCCGCGGTCCGCGACCGCGCGGGTGTGAGCGGCCTGCCGATCAATATCCCACACGATTTTTATTATTTAGAGCGCGATCTCCCGTGGCTGGCAGGCGTTTTGCTTGGCAAAACAAGGCTCAATTCGCTATACGGCCTGATGTGTGGTCGGCCGCGAACTGTGCCACAGTTTTGCCTATCTTGATTCGGCCCGTATGTCGGGCTTGCACGGCGCCGAATGAATAAAATTGTAGGTTATTCAATTTATCGCCAGCGACCGACGTCCGGTCTGCTGGCTTCGCGGAGGAGGATTTTGGCACATGCGGAGCGCATCGGGAGGTCCCCGCGTCTTGCTGAGACGGCTCCGCGAAACCATGGCGGAGCAGGTCAGCGCGCAGGAGCGATTGGACAAGATCGTGGTGCTGATCGCTGCCAACATGGTGGCGGAGGTGTGCTCGACCTATGTGCTGCGCGTCGACAACACGCTGGAGCTCTACGCCACCGAGGGCCTCAACCGCGACGCTGTTCACCGCACCGTGCTGAGCGCGCATGAGGGCCTGGTCGGCCTGGTGGCGAGCGAGGCGACGCCGCTCAATCTAAGCGACGCGCAAAGCCATCCGGCGTTCTCGTTCCGCCCCGAAACCGGCGAAGAAATCTATCATTCCTTCCTCGGCGTGCCGATCCTGCGGGCCGGCAACACGCTCGGCGTGCTGGTGGTGCAAAACCGCGCCAAACGCACCTATGTCGAGGAAGAGGTCGAGGCGCTGCAGACCACCGCGATGGTGCTGGCGGAGATGATCGCCTCGGGCGAATTGGCCGCGCTGGCGCAGCCCGGCGCCGAGCCGGCCGCGCGGCATTCGCTGCACAAGACCGGCGCCATCCTCTCCGACGGCATCGCGCTCGGCCATGTGGTGCTGCACGAACCGCGCGTCGTCATCACCAATTACATTGCCGAGGACCTGCCGAAGGAAATCAAGCGACTCGACAGCGCGTTGGCGAAGTTGCGCGGCGATCTCGACCGCATGCTGGAGCGCGGCGACGTCGCCGAAAGCGGCGAGCACCGCGACGTACTCGAAGCCTACCGCATGTTCGCCAACGATCACGGCTGGTCGCACAAACTGCACGAGGCGGTCGCCACCGGCCTCACCGCGGAGGCCGCGGTCGAGCGCGTGCAATCCGACACCCGCGCCCGCATGCTGCGCTCCACCGATCCTTATTTGCGCGATCGCCTGCACGATCTCGAGGATTTGGGCCACCGCCTGATGCGGCAATTGGTCGGACAAGATCACGCGCCTTCGCGGGAACAATTGCCCGACAATGCCATCCTGATCGCGCGCGCGATGGGGCCGGCGGCCTTGCTCGATTACGATCGCAAGCGGCTGCGCGGGCTGGTGCTGGAGGAAGGCACTGCGAATTCCCATGTCTCGATCGTGGCGCGCGCGCTCGGCATCCCTGCGGTCGGCGAGATACCGAACGCGCCGGGCATCGCCGATCCCGGCGATGCCATCATTGTCGACGGCACTTCGGGCTCGATCTATGTCCGCCCGTCCGCTGAAATCGAATCCGCCTATGCGGAACGCGTGCGATTTCGCGCCCGGCGCCAGGCGCAATATTCGGCGCTGCGCGACAAGCCCTGCGTGACCAGGGACGGGCAGCCGATCGAATTGATGATCAATGCCGGTCTGATTATCGATCTGCCGCATGTCGAAGACACCGGCAGCGCCGGAATCGGCCTGTTCCGCACCGAATTGCAATTCATGGTCGGCCAGAGCCTGCCGCGCACCAGCGACCAACTCGCGCTGTATCGTGCGGTGCTGGATGCCGCCGGCGACAAGCCCGTGGTGTTCCGCACCCTCGATATCGGCGGCGACAAGGCGCTGCCCTATATGGAGACCGTGATTGAGGAAAATCCGGCGCTCGGCTGGCGCGCCATCCGGCTCGGGCTCGACCGTCCCGGGCTATTGCGCGGCCAGATCCGCGCACTGCTCCGCGCCGGCGGCGGCCGGGCGCTTCGCATCATGTTTCCGATGATTTCCGAGGTCGCCGAATTCGACGCGGCCAAAGCCATCGTCGAGCGCGAACTGACCTATCTGCGCCAACATGGCCACACATTGCCCGAGCGCATCGATATCGGCACCATGGTGGAAGTGCCGGCGCTGCTCTATCAGCTCGACGAGCTGTTGAAGAAGGTCGACTTCGTCTCGGTCGGATCGAACGACCTGTTTCAGTTCTTATTCGCGGTCGACCGCGGCAACGCCAAGGTCTCCGAGCGGTTCGACACCATGTCGGCGCCGATCTTGAGGGCGTTGCGCGACATCGTTCGCAAGGCGAAAACGGCGAACAAATCCGCCTCGCTATGTGGCGAAATGGCGTCAAAGCCGCTCGGCGCGCTGGCGCTGATCGCGTTGGGCTACCGCTCGCTGTCGCTCTCGGCCACCGCGCACGGGCCGGTCAAGGCGATGATTCTCGACCTCGACGTCAAAAAAGCTGAAGCGATGATCGCTCCATTGCTCGACGCGCCGTCCGGCAGCCTGTCGATCCGCCAGAGGCTGACGGAATTCGCCGAGGCCGAAGGGTTGGCGTTGTAGCGAGGCTCTAGGTCCGCTCAACCACCGCTTCGCTCCATTTTTTTCGAAATTCGAGACCAGACCATGTCGATGCTCCCCGAGGCCAAACTTGATATTCTGTTGGCGCATCACGCTTCCCTCGAGGCCCAGTTGCTGGGCCAGGTGAGTTCGGAGAACTACGTGCGGATCACGCGCGAACTCGCCGAGCTCAATCCGTTGATCGAGGCGGTGAAGGCCTACCGCACAGCGACCGCCGAGATCGCCGGTATCGATGCGCTGATCGCCGATCCTTCAACCGAGCCCGAGATGCGCACCATGGCGGAGACCGAGCGCGAGACGCTTAGCCTGCGCACTATCGAGCTGGTTCAGAAAATCCGCGTCGCGCTGTTGCCCAAGGACGCCATGGACGAGCGCAACGTGATGCTCGAAATTCGCGCCGGCACCGGCGGCGACGAGGCCTCGCTGTTCGCCGGCGATCTGTTCCGGATGTATGAGCGCTTCGCGAACCAGCAGGGCTGGAAGGTCGAAGTGATCTCCGCTAGCGAAGGCACCATGGGCGGCTTCAAGGAAATCATCGCCGAAGTTCAAGGCCGCGGCGCGTTCGCGAAACTAAAATTCGAATCCGGCGTGCACCGGGTGCAGCGCGTGCCCGACACCGAGACGCAAGGGCGCATTCACACTTCGGCGGCAACCGTCGCCGTGCTGCCGGAGGTCGAAGAGGTCGATGTCGAGATCAAGAGCGACGATCTGCGAATCGAAACCATGCGCTCGCAGGGCGCCGGCGGCCAGCACGTCAACAAGACCGAATCTGCGATCCGCATCACTCATATTCCGACCGGTATCGTCGTCAACATGCAGGACAGCCGCTCCCAGCACAAGAACCGCGCCTCCGCGATGAACATCCTGCGCTCCCGCATCTACGACGCCGAACGCCAGCGCATCGATGCGGCCCGCTCGGCGGATCGGCGCGAGAAGGTCGGCTCCGGCGACCGCTCCGAGCGCATCCGCACCTATAATTTCCCGCAAGGGCGCGTCACCGATCACCGCATCAACCTCACGCTCTACAAGCTTCCGCAGGTAATTTCGGGCGAAGCCCTGGGCGAGTTGGTCGACGCGTTGACGACCGAACATCAGGCGGCACAACTCGCCGCCCAAGGTGCGGCGGCGTGAGCGTCTCCTTCGGCGGGCACACCGTCGAAGCCGCGCGACGTGCGCTCACCGCACGATTTCGTGACAAGGCCATCGATTCGCCCGAACTCGACGCCCGCCTTCTGGTCGGCAACGTGCTCGGCCTCGATCTCACCGGCGTGATCGCGGCCGCGAACCGGCCTCTCACGCCAGACGAAGCAAAACGCCTTGAGGATTTCGTCCGTCGGCGCCTCGATGGCGAGCCGGTCGCACGCATTCTTGGGTTCAAGGAATTCTGGGGGCTGCCGCTGCAGCTCTCGGCCGCAACCCTGGTGCCGAGACCAGACACCGAAACCGTTGTCGCGCTCGCCTTGGAAATGGTGCACGCCGTCCCTGCCCCAGATCGACCGCTACGCATCGCCGATATCGGCACCGGCTCGGGCGCGATTTTGTTGGCGCTACTGTCCGAAATGCCGAACGCCTATGGCATAGGCACCGACATCAGCGTGGCGGCGCTGCGAACCGCGCATGCCAATGCGACCGCGCTTGGGCTAGCCGACCGCGCCGGCTTCATCGCCTGCGACTACGCGGCGGCGCTATCGGGGACATTCGATCTGATCGTGTCGAATCCGCCCTATATTCGTTCGGTGGAAATCGCGGACCTTGCACCGGAGGTCCGCGATCACGACCCGCCTTGCGCGCTGGATGGCGGGCCGGACGGGCTTGATGCCTATCGTGCCCTCATCCCAAAGGCCGCATTGCTGCTGGCACGACACGGCGCGCTCATTGTCGAAGTGGGGCATGACCAAAGCGGCCTCGTTGAAGGTTTGATGACAGCGGCAGGGTTAATGCTCGAGAAGCCTGCCAAAGCCGATCTGGCGGGCATCCGGCGGGCGGTCGCAGGCCAAAAGGCGCCCTCATAAAGCCCTATTGAAATGCAAAAAAACCTCTTGGAATATTCACCGGGAGCGACTACGTTCCCCTCACAACATCGGTCTAGGGTTATTGGCCCCGTGGATACCCCGCAGAGATTGCGGGGGGAGGCCAGAGTTCTCACAGCGAGAGCCCGCCCCGAGTGAAAGGTTCCAAAACGCAGGTCCATTTGAGCGCGATGGCTTGAGAAAGCTGCGCTGCTTCCGACCGCAAAGCGAACGAAAGCCTGATATTGCGCTTGAAAACCCACGCGAGAAACCTGTGCTTGGTTTGGCAGGCGGAATGATTTGCTGCAACCATGATTGCTGGACTTGGCGGTATGCGCGGAACTGATTTCCGCGCGCTTGACGCGCGGGATATCCGGCAAAACAAATAATGACGACGAAAATCCAACGCTGGTAACTTTAGGGCTGGAATAAAGGCAAGACATGAGAAACGGTCAGAACAACAACAAGCGGATGCGTAACCGAAACAACAACAATAATAACAACCGGCGCGGTCAGAACCCGATGACCCGGGTGTTCGAGTCCAACGGACCCGATATCAAAATCCGCGGTACCGCATCCCACGTCGCGGAAAAATACGTCCAGCTGGCGCGCGACGCGCGCTCCTCCGGCGACCCGGTCGCCGCGGAAAACTACTACCAGCACGCCGAGCATTATTTCCGCCTGATCGCCGCGGCGCAGGAGCAATTCCGGCAGAACCAGCCGCAACCGCGCACCGAAAACGAAATGGCTTCGGAGGATGGCGACGACGAGGGGGATGGTTTTTCGCATTTCGGACAGGAGCCCGGCTTCGTCCCGGTGCAGCCGCAGCCGCTCGTCCCACGCGACAACAATCAACGCGACCAACAGCGCGAAGGGCAACCCTACCAACCGCGCGACCATCATCAATCCCGCGAGCACAATCAGTCCCGGGAACATGGTGGCCATCGCGAGCATCGTCCGCAACCGCAATATCAGCCGCAGCCCCAACCGCAGCCGGTGGTTTCCGATAGCGGCAACGTCGATCGCCTGCCGTCGTTCATCACCGGACCGCAGCCGCAGATCAATGGCAGTCCGGGCGGTTTCGAAGGCAATGGCGGCGGCGAGCGCTTCCCGCGCCGACGTCGTCGTCCGCACGGCCCGCGCCCGGAAGGCATGGCCGCCCCAGTGACGCCGGGCGACGATTTCAATCCGGGAAATGAGTAGTCGGCTTTTATAAGGGTTGGCCGTCATCCCGTTGCAGGGACGACGGCACCAGCACCGGCTCCAGGGCCGGTATCAGTCGGGTGCGCTCACGGTGCGCCGGGATCGCGCGGTACACCTGCTTGGTGGCTTCCACGATATGGACGCCCGCGAAAGGCAGCGACAATGCGGCCCCGACGCGTTCCCATGCGATGGCGGAGCGAAGGAACCAGCCGCCTCGAACCGGGGGCACGAACAAGGCCTCGCCCCAACCGGTCGGCGTGAACCAGGTCTGCCGCAGCAACTGCGTGATTTGCGAGCGCGAATAGGGCCGGCCGTGACCGAACGGCGTGGTGTCGGTGCGCGTCCAGACCCCACGCCGGTTGGGAATAACCGCCACCACACGACCCGAGGGCGCCAGCACCCGCCACACTTCGCGCAACAGCCGCTCCGGGTCGTCGGACATTTCGAGGGTATGAACCAACAAGATGCGATCGACGGCGGCGTCCGGCAGCGGCATCGAAAACTCATCGACCAAGGTCGCAAGCGTCGGCCGCGCGGTCGGCCATTTCAATACGCCTTGCGCCGCCGGCATGAAAGCGATGCAACGCTCGGAGTCTTCGCGAAACAGCCCGAGATAGGGCGTCGGATAGCCGATGCCGAGCACGCGCTGGCCCTTCGCGTCCGGCCAGCGTTCACGGATGCCGCGATTGATCAGCCGTCGCGCCACGACGCCGAGCCGCTGCGAATAGAAATCGCGAAGATCGATGACATCGATGCTCATGAAACCAATCTACCACATCGCCGCGCGATACTAGAGCATGATCCGGAAAAGTGGAAACCGGTTTTCCGAAAAAGATCATGCTCAAACAAGGAGATGAGATCATGATGCGACCACTTAATCGCATCATGATCTCAGCGCGGAATATGGGCATTGCCTGCGAAACCTTAACGCCCTATTTCATGGCAATCTGAGTTGCTCGCCTCACTGGATGACGGAGATATCATGGTTGCCGAAATTCGCCTGTTCCCCTGCCTCACCGACAATTTCGGCTATTTGATTCACGATCCCGCGACGAAGGCGACCGCCTCGATCGACGCGCCGGAGGCCGGCCCCATCCTCAAAGCGTTGGAACGCGAGGGCTGGACCCTGACCGATATTCTGATCACCCATCATCATGGCGACCATGTCGGCGGCGTTGCCGAACTGAAGCAAAAATACGCATGCCGCGTGATCGCCCCCCACGGCAAGGCCGCTAAAATCGCGAATGTCGATCTGCGCGTCGGCCAGGGCGACGTCGTGAAGGTGGGAAGCCTTTTGGCTCGGGTGCTGGAAACGCCGGGCCATACGCTCGATCACATCAGCTATGTGTTCGACAATGAGAAGGCGCTCTTCGCTGCCGACACGCTGTTCTCGATCGGGTGCGGGCGGGTGTTCGAAGGTACTTATGACCAGATGTGGGATTCGCTGCTCAAGCTGCGGGCGCTGCCTGACGATTTCCAACTCTATTGCGGCCACGAATATACCGCCTCGAACATCAAGTTCGCCCTCACCGTCGAGCCGGACAACGCCGCGCTGAAAGCGCGCGCCGAGGAAGTGACGCGGCTGCGCGCGGCGAACAAACCGACGATTCCGACCTTGCTCGCTGACGAGAAGAAGGCGAACGTGTTCCTGCGTGCCGATGAGCCATCGGTCGCGGTCAACCTGCACATGAAGGGCAGAAGTGCCGCGGAGGTGTTCGCCGAGTTGCGCGAACGCAAAAACAAGTCCTGACGGAACAATCTTGATGGCGCTGACGCCGACCGCGGCCGAGATCATCGCGCGGCTCGCATTGCAGCCGCATCCGGAAGGTGGTCACTATCGCGAGACCTTTCGCGATTCACGCGTGGACGCCGACGGCCGCTCGTTGTCGACCGCGATTTATTTTCTGCTGGCGCGCGGCGAGTACTCGCATTGGCATCGCATCGACGCCGTCGAGGTCTGGCATTATTACGCAGGCCACGCGCTTGCCTTGCACATCACCCATGATGGCGACAAGCGCGCCGTCAGGCTCGGTCCGGATTTGGCGGCAGGCGAGGTCCCGCAAGCCATCGTTCCGGCGCACGCGTGGCAAGCCGCCGAAACCACCGGCGACTGGACATTGGTCGGATGCACGGTCGCGCCGGGTTTTGACTTTGCGCTGTTCGAGATGGCGCCTCAGAGGTGGGTGCCGAGCGGCTAACCTCACCGTCATCATTCCGGGATGGTCCGTAGGACCAGACCCGGAATCTCGAGATTCCGGGCGCGCCCCGGAATGACAGCCACCGAATTGCCGTCAGTTCTTCCCGAGCATATCCCTCGCCGCGAGCAAGCCGCCGCCGGCAATCAGAACCGCGGCGATTGCGATGTTCGTGCTCGGCTTGGCAAACCCCGCCAAAATCAAGAACACCGTCGAGAGCAGCGGCGTCGCATAGGACGCAGCCCCAAGCACGCGGATATCGCCGCGCTTCATCCCGATATCCCAGGCATAAAACGCCGCACCGACCGGGCCGACGCCGAGCGCGATAACCGCCAGCCATTGCGCCAACGTATCCGGCCAGACCGTAACCTCCACCAATCCATGCGCCAAAGCCGCGAGCAGCGCGGTTGCGAGGCAAAAGCCCGCCACCGCGTCCGTCGGCACCGCTTGGAGCCTGCGAGACATTACCGAATACGCCGCCCACACAAAGGCTGCGACGAACGCCGCCATCAAGCCGGGCACCTGTCCCGTCGCGAATCCCGTGTCGTTGCCCGCAAATAAAAGCACCGTACCAAAAAGCCCGAGCATCGCGCCGACCACGTGGTGCGACGCCAGCCGCTCACCCGGCAGCAACGAGGAAAACAGCACGATCAACAGCGGCCAGAGATAGTTCAACAGGCCCGCTTCCGCCGGCGGCGCGAAGCGCAACGCAAGGAAATACAACGCGTGATAGCCAAACAGCCCGCCGACCCCGACGATCCACACCAGCGGCGGTTGCCGCAAAACGCGGACCGCGTGCGGCCGCCCAATCCATGTCAGCGATCCGACCATCGCCCCGATCGCGAACGTCATCGCCGCCAGCTGAAAGGCCGGAATTTTTCCAGTCGCCACCGTGAGCGCGGCCAATAGCGACCACATCAGGATCGCGGTCAGTCCGATCAGGGTGGCGGTGCGTGGGGTCATGGACGTCGTCATGGCAATGACGGAAGTAGCTATCACACCATATACTGCCCGCCATTGATCGTCAGCGTCGAGCCGGTGATGGCGCCGGCTTCGTCGGCGGCGAGGAACGCGGCGGCGCGGGCGATTTCATCGGGCTCGCCGAGCCGGCCGGTCGGGATCAGCGGCAGGATGCTTTTCTCCAGCACGTCCTTCGGCACCGCCTGGACCATCTCGGTGTTGATATAGCCGGGGCAGATCGCATTCACCGTGATGCCGGCCTTGGCGTTCTCCAGCGCGAGCGCCTTGGTGAAGCCGATGTCGCCGGCCTTGGCCGCCGAATAATTGACTTGGCCGAATTGGCCCTTCTGGCCGTTGATCGAGGAGATGTTGATGATACGGCCGAACTTTCGCAAGCGCATGCCCTCGATCACCTGGCGCGTCATGTTGAACAGTGAGCCGAGATTGGTGCCGATCACCGCGTTCCACTGCTCAAGCGTCATCTTGTGGAATGCGCCGTCCCGGGTGATGCCGGCATTGTTGACGAGCACCTCGACCGGACCCAGATCGGCTTCTACCTTCTTGACGCCTTCAGCACAGGCGTCGAATGAACTCACGTCCCATTTGTAGACGGGGATGCCGGTCTCGGTCTTGAATTTTTCCGCCGCTGCGTCGTTGCCTCCGTAATTGGCAGCAACCTTGTAGCCGGCGGCCTTGAGCGCCTTGCTGATCGAAGCCCCGATACCGCGCGTTCCTCCCGTCACCAATGCCACACGTGCCATGTCGAATCCTCCTCGGTGGTCTTTTTATAAGCCGGAATTGTCCCGGTCTTTTTGACAACGAGCCTTAAGATGAAACGAGCCTTGAGATGAAAATGCCCGGCGCAAGACCGGGCATTTTCTTTTTATCAGCGTAAGCCAAAGTTGCGAGACGATCTTTTCATCACGCACCGCCGCGCGATTAGTCGCGTGCAATGCACATCGCGATGCCCATGCCGCCGCCGATGCACAAAGTGGCGAGGCCTTTCTTGGCATCACGCTTCTGCATTTCGTGCAATAGCGTCACCAGCACGCGAGCACCGGAGGCGCCGACGGGGTGGCCGATCGCGATCGCACCGCCGTTGACGTTGACCTTGGCGGTATCCCAGCCGAGGTCCTTGTTGACGGCGCAAGCCTGCGCCGCGAAAGCCTCATTGGCCTCGATCAGGTCGAGATCGCCGATCTTCCAACCCGCCTTCTTCAAGGCGGCGCGCGAGGCCGGGATCGGACCCGTGCCCATGATCTTCGGATCGACACCGGCCTGGCCCCACGACACGATGCGGGCCAGTACTTGCTTGCCTTCCTTGGCCGCCTGCTTTGCGGTCATCAGCACTACCGCGGCGGCGCCGTCATTGATGCCCGACGCGCTGCCGGCGGTCACGGTGCCGTCCTTCTCGAAGGCGGGCTTGAGTTTCGCCATCCCGTCGAGGGTGGCGCCGTGACGCGGATATTCGTCCGCTTCCACGACGATATCACCCTTGCGGGTCTTGATGGTGACCGGGACGATCTCGTCCTTGAACTTTCCGGCCTTCTGCGCGGCTTCGGCCTTGTTCTGCGAACTGACGGCGAACTCGTCCTGCTGCGCGCGGGTGATCTGGTATTGCCGGGCGACGTTCTCGGCGGTGTTGCCCATGTGGTAACCGTTGAAGGCGTCCCACAAGCCGTCCTTGATCATGGTGTCAATGAGTTCGACCCCGCCCATTTTGACCCCGCCACGCAGATATTGCGCGTGCGGAGCCATGCTCATGGATTCCTGGCCGCCCGCGACGACGATTTCGGAATCGCCGTTGAGCAGCGCCTGATAGCCCAGCGCCACCGTGCGCAGGCCCGAGCCGCAAAGCTGATTGACGCCCCAGGCGGGGCTTTCCACCGGGACGCCGGCGGCGATCGAGGCCTGACGGGCGGGATTCTGGCCCTGCGCCGCCGTCAAAATCTGACCCATGATCACCTCGGAGACGCGGCCGGGCTCGATGCCGGCACGCTCCAACGCGGCTCGGATGGCGATGGCACCGAGATCGTGAGCAGGTGTGGTGGCGAACACGCCGTTGAAACTTCCGACCGGGGTGCGGGCGGCGCTGACGATGACGACATCGTCTGACATGGACATCTCCTAGGGGCTTGAGGGTCTTGGATGGCGGGCGCCGGATGGCAGGCCTGTCACTTACTTGTATCCTGTTAACCTAGGTATGAACTGTCAATCGGCCAAGGGAGGGACCAGTGAGGGACAAGGAGGAAGCGGCGCACGGAAAACGATCCCCTTGGCGGCTTCGCAAGCAATGCCTATGCTTCGAAATTAACCTTGGCGCACAAAACGGTAGCCGAACCGCGTTGAAAATGGTTACTTTGCTGCGATGCGCTGCTCGTCCGCCCCTCGGCGATGCCGTCGGGTTCCTTCTCCTCGGTGTGCATATGTGAGCCCATGGCGAAATCAGACCAACCCACCACCATCAAGAAATACGCCAACCGGCGGCTCTATAATACCGGCACCAGCACCTATGTGACGCTCGAGGATCTCGCGGCGATGGTGAAAGAGGGCGAGGACTTCCTCGTCTATGACGCAAAGACCGGCGACGACATCACCCGCTCGGTGCTGGCCCAGATCATCTTCGAACAGGAAAACAAGGCCGGGCAGAACTTGTTGCCGACGACTTTCCTGCGCCAGTTGATTCGATTTTACGGCGACAGCATGCAGATGGTGGTTCCGCGCTATCTCGAGCAATCCATCGATACGCTGACGCGCGAGCAGGAAAAATTCCGCAAGCAGCTCACCTCGACCTTCAGCATGACGCCCTTCGCGCCGCTGGAAGAGCACGTTCGCCGCAACATGGAAATGTTCGAGCGAACTTTCTCGATGTTCAAGCCGTTCGCCGCGCCCCGCACGGGCGCCGCCGACGCCGAAAAGACGCCGGAGCCGGCCGCCGACGAAGACAATATCGACGACCTCCGCCGCCAAATGAAAGACATGCAGGAACGGCTTGAGCGCATGTCGAAAGAGCCGAAGAAGGAAGAGTGATCGTCGTCCCCGCTTTCTCGGGGACGACAATATATTTTCCGCGCTGAAGAATCCTAACTCGCCGCCGGCAATACCGTCTCAGCCTGCGTCCCCCAGGGTCGTTGCGAGGAAGCAAGGCCGATCAGCCGGCCCTGGACGTAGTCGCAGCCCCAGTCGCACAGCATCGTCGCGGCTTCCTCGTCCTGAACCCATTCCGCCACCGTCTTGATCTGAAGCCGGCGCGCCAGATCGATTAGCGTCTGCACGAAGGCGCGATCGTCGGCCGAGCGTGCGATGTTCTGCACGAAGGCGCCATCGATCTTCACGATATCGACGCCGAGCTTGCGCAGGTTCCGGAACGAGGTGTAGCCGGCGCCGAAATCGTCGATCGCGATCCGGCTGCCGTAATTCTTCAGCCGCGTGACGAAACCACGAACGTCGTCGATATCCTGAATGGCAACGGTTTCGGTGATCTCGACGATCAACCGCTCGGCCACGCCGGGATGTGCCCGCATCAACGATTCGATCGAAGCCCACCAATCGGGATCCATCGTGGTGTCGGGCGAGATGTTGAGGCTGAGCTGCACCTTCGGTGCGTTCGCGAGTTCTTCAACCACAAGTTCGAGCACGCGGTGATCAACCAAACGTATCAGACCGAGCTTCTCGGCCACCGGGACAATGTCGGGCGCCAAAAGAAGCTGGCCATCATCCTGTTCCATGCGGACGAGGCACTCATAAAACGCCGCCTCGCGCGAGCGCGCATCCACCACCGGCTCGAACGCCATCACGATCCGGCGCTCGTTGAGCGCGGTGACGATCTCGTGGGTGACGCGGATATTGACCCGGCGCTGGGCCTCGCGCTCGACATTCGGACGCCATAACAAAAACGATCCGGCGCGGCGGCGCTTCGCCATGTCGAGCGTTTCCTGGGCGCGGTTGACCGCCTCGTCGGCGCTCCGCGCGTGACGCGGTGCGGTGACCGCGCCGATCGACGCCGTCACGGAGACCGGGCCGGAGTTGGTCGGCACCACTTCGTCGCGGATGGCGGCGAGGAATCGCTCGGCGGCGACGTTGACGTCGTCGACGGTGCAATTCTTCAGGACCAAGCCGAATTTATTGCCGGAGAAACGGCCGAGCACGTCGCCGCTGCGTAAGCGGGCACGAATGCGTGTGGCTACTTCCGAAAGCACCGCATCGGCGACGTCGAAACCGAAGGCGTCATTGATGCGCGCCAGCCGATCGATGCCGATCAGCATGAAGGCAAAGGACGAGCGGAAACGCGCAGCCTCCTCGACCGTCTCGGCCAGAGCGGCGATGAGATGCGTGCGATTGAGTTCGCCGGTCAAGGGGTCGTGCCGCGACAACTTCACCAGCTGCTCCTCGCGGGCGTGGCGCTCATTGTCGGGGCGGACAATACCCTGGACGCGGATCGGCTTGCCGTCGGCGTCGGCAAACCACGCGCCGGATTCCTCGACCCACAAAACCGGCGCGGACGTGCTCGCCCGCACGCCATATTCAATTCGGTAGAGCGTGCCGGCGTCCCCGCGCGCGGGCGGCGAATAACCAAGCACGTCCGATCGGATCGCGCTCGCCGGCTCGATCAGTTTTGAAAACGCCGCCCCGCTCGCCAGCGCCGCCGTTGGAATATCCGGAAAAACCGACGCCACGTGATCGCTCCAGGTGATCGCGTCGCTGGCGACGTCCCACACAAAGGCGGCCTGGCCGAGCGAAGCCAGGATGGTCGAAGCTTGCGGAAGGGCGGATGTCACAGTCGCCTCGTTTCGGGACAGCGGGGGGTGATTCTCGAGCTTGCAATGATACCGCCTGTTTCGACGCCGACCATAAATATCTATGAAAACCAGCTTTTTGCAGCCGCCCACCAACGCGCCGGACCGGCACGCCCCTTGCGATGATGAAGGCGCAAAGGGCTCAACGTCCCAATATGTAACGGCCGAGCCGGATTGAATGGCAATGACGGATATCAACCGAGCTGAGCGGACCGAAGACGATGGCGTCGCTGACGCAAGGCCCGCCTGCGTCGCGCTGGTGCCCGTTAACCCTTCAGTGGAAAGGACGCGGACCTCCCACCTGCGTTCGGCCCGGCCGAGCGCGTTTTTTGTGACGCATCTGATCGCGACGGCAACGCAGGCTCCGCAAACGCGTAGCTTGCGGCGGGCGAGCCTCGCGGATGCACAGACCGCCTACAGCGTCAGTCGACGCGTTCCCCAAATGGTGGGCTTTCGAAGCCGGCACACCATCTGAATGAGAAGGTCAACGCCGCGGCGCGTCCGGCAGCGTGGCTGAGTCGCTGTCCGGCAGCGGCACCGGAGAGCCGACTTCCGACGATGTGCTCGGCACTCCGTCACTATGCGCGATTTTCGGCTCAGCGTGATCGAGCGACACGTCTTCGATGGCTGAAGCCGTGGCCAACGATGCCGCAGGAGCGGTCTCGGCCGCGGGGTTTCTCGTTGTCGATCCGGAAGGCGCGGCGGCGACGACGAGCGGCATCCGCCGCCTTGTGCGCAACGCAATCCCCGACAGGAAATCCACCAGCGCCAGCATGGTCAGCAGGAAATAGGTCGAGGTGCCGAACCGCGGCCAAAGCACGAACTCGGCGGCCGCGGCGGCGAACACGATCAGCGAAAGCAGGTGATCGGTGAGATATTTCGCGCCGGGACGGGCGCCTTTGATGATCTCGAGCAGCAACAGAAAGATGCCGATCGCGAGCAGCAGATCGCTTAAGTTCACCGGCCACTCGGCGTCGGACATCAACGGCAGCTTGAAAAGCGGGTCGGCGAGGGAAACGCCGGGCATCAGGAAGACGACGATGTTGTAGATCGCCAGCGGAATCAGAAGCAGCGGGAAACCGACCATGGACATCGGCGAGGCCTTCTTTTTCAAGCCAAAGCGAGCCATTCAGCTCGCCGCAGGAAACCTGTTACCTCGTTTCGCCGTATTCGACCTTGTGTGGGTCAGCTCTGCGTCACGTCACACCCGCCGTGGCCCGCGTCCGTGACACGACCGCACCCTGACGTTCCCCGGACTGCGCACCGCGCAACCGGTGCCGATCCGGGGCCTAAATGCGGGGCGAGGTGGTTCCCCACCCGGCCCGCCCGCTGTCAGGATTCCTTCTTGGCCTTGAGGACCTGGCGGCCCTTGTACATGCCGGTCTTCAGGTCGAGGTGGTGCGGGCGGCGTAATTCGCCGGAATCCTTGTCCTCGGCATAGGTCGGCGTCTTCAACGCATCTGCCGAGCGGCGCATGCCACGCCGTGAAGGCGATGTTTTTCTTCTGGGAACGGCCATGTCGGTGTCCTCTAGGGGTGTTGTCTCGAAGGCATCGTCCCAAGCGGACCGCTGAAGCGTTTTGGCGCGAGCTGAAATGCCGATAAGGCCGGGCTTATAGAGGATGGACGGGGCCAAAGCTAGAGCGTTTTCCAGCGAAGTGGATGCCGGTTCGCGTCAAGAAAACGCGTCAAAACAAAGAAATAGAGCCTCCGTTCCGATTCAATCGGAACGGAGGCTCTAGGTTCAAAATGACCCGAATCGGCTCAAAAGGCGCGATTTTCGCTCCAGCATCTCTGTAGTCCTGCCGCTTGCGCCCGCGCCAAATAGATCGCGATCAGACGGCGCACGCCCGGACCGGGATTGCGGGCGCTGCGCCGGACCGGATTGGGCAGGATCGCCGCCAATAGCGACGCCTCGCGGGGCACGAGCGCCGAGGCCGGACGGCCGAAGGCGTAAGCCGAGCCGGCTTGCGCGCCGAATTGGCCGGTGGGACCAAGCTCGGCAATGTTAAGGTAAATTTCGAGGATCCGCGGCTTCGGCAACACCAGATCGATCCAGAGCGCGAGCGGAAGCTCCAGCGCTTTGCGGACCAAGCTGCGGCCCGGCCACAGAAACAGGTTTTTCGCCACCTGCTGGGTGATGGTCGAGCCGCCGCGGCTCGGCTCACCGTCCTCGGCATCGTCGATCGCGCTACGCAGCGCGTCCCAGTCGATGCCGTGATGGCTGCAGAATTTCGCGTCCTCGGCCGCGACCACCGCGCGCGGCAGCGCCGGCGAGATCGCCGCGAGATCGATCCATTGCCGCGAAACCGGCGCGCCGCTGATATAGCGCCAAGCCATCAGGGCGGAAGCCGGACGGCCGAAACGATAGAACGGCGCCAAAAGATATGGCAGCAGCAGCACGGCCAGCAAAATCAGCAATAAATTTCGGGCAATGCGCAAAATGTGGCGCTTCTGGTTAAAGCGCGTATTCCGCAACCGGCGACCGGCTTCTTGCGGACGGAATAGGCGCAGAGAGCGGATAAATAGCCGGCAGCGACGATATCTCCATGATACTCCCGACTTTTTTCAGCACTTTCAAGGCGCGGCCAATCTTAGGGGCCCGGAATTGACGAAGCCGGTGCCATAACCGATTGTCCGGCCAACTCGATTGGGGGCTTTTCTTGATGACGACCGGCGCTACGCTTGCAGACTTCACGAAACGACTGGACCAGACCGCGGAGGATACCGAAGCCCTGCTTGGGAAGCTTTTGTCGGATGGGCTTTTGCCCGACGAGATCGCGCGCCCGAAACGGCTGATCGAGGCCATGCGCTATTCGAGCCTCGGCGGCGGCAAACGGCTGCGGCCGTTCCTGGTGGTGGAGAGCGCGGCCGTGTTCGGCGTCGCGCGCGAGGCGGCCCTTTTGGCCGGGGCGGCACTCGAATGCATCCATTGCTATTCGCTGATTCATGACGATCTGCCGGCGATGGACAACAGCGATTTGCGCCGCGGCCGGCCCACGCTTCACAAGGCGTATGACGACGCCACCGCCATCCTCGCCGGCGACGCGCTTTTGACGCTCGCCTTCGACATCATCACCCGCGACGAGATTCACCACGAAGCCGCCGTGCGCCTCGCTTTGACCCGCGCGCTAGCGCGGGCCTCAGGGATAGGCGGCATGGCCGGCGGCCAGATACTCGATCTTGCCGGCGAAGGCCGGTTCGGCGACCGCGAGCCGGTCGACGTCGCGCGGTTGCAGCAGATGAAGACCGGCGCGCTGTTGCGCTATGGCTGCATTGCAGGAGCGATCCTCGGCCAGTCCACCCAAAAGGAATATCAGGCGCTCGATGATTACGGCCGCGCGCTCGGCGAAGCCTTCCAGATTGCCGACGACCTGCTCGATGTCGAAGGCGACGCGGCAGCGCTCGGCAAGCAGACCGGGCAGGACGCGGCCTTGGGCAAGACCACCTTCGTCACCCAACTCGGAATCGAGGGCGCCAAGCAACGCGTGCGCGATTTGCTGGCCCGCGCCGATGCCGCGCTCTCGATCTTCGGCGCCAAGGGCGACGTGCTGCGCGCGGCGGCGCGCTTCGTCGCCGAACGCAAAAATTGAACGAGGATTGAACGAGAGTTGAAGGTGCCGATGGCGGATGAGGACACGAAGAACGGAGCCGGCCAACACGCCGACGAGCCTCGCCTTCTCCGCTTCCGAACATTGCCGCGGCCGGTGCGCGTGGTCTATGCACGCCCGCGCACCTTTCTCTCGATCGCAATTGGTTTCGTGGCGTTTTTCCTGCTACCAGCCTCGCTGCGGCCGGTGACGCGCATGCTGATCGGCTGGGATATCTTTACCACGTTCTATCTGGCGCTTGTCTACACCATGATGCTGCGGAGCCCGCTCAGGCATATCCGCCGCAACGCCGTGCTGCAGGACGACGGCCGCTTTCTGATATTGCTGATGACCGCGCTCGGCGCCTTCGCCAGCATCGCCGCGATCGTCTTCGAGCTCGGCGCCTCGAACCACAGCGGGCCACAACTGGCGCTGGGCACGCTCACGATCGTGCTTTCCTGGGCCACGGTGCACACCGCCTTCGCGCTGCATTACGCCCATGATTATTACCGCGGTGCCAAGCCGGGAGGCTTGCAGTTTCCAAGCGGCGACCAGCACGACCATGCCGATTACTGGGATTTCGTCTATTTCTCATTCGTGATCGGCATGACCGCGCAGGTGTCCGACGTCGGCATCACCGACAAGACCATCCGCCGCACCGTCACCGCCCACGGCATCGTCTCTTTTATCTTCAACACCGCGCTGCTCGCCCTGATGGTCAACATCGCGGCGAGTGCGATTTAGAAACGTCATTCCGGGACGGTCCGTCAGGACCAGAACCGGAATGACGAACAAAGAAGAGGGAAGACACCCATGAGTCACGACCGATCCACCATTGAGGCCGTCGTCCAACATTATTTCGACGGCCTGTATGAAAGCGATGCCGACAAGTTGGGCGCGATCTTCCATCCCTCGGCCGATCTGCGCTGGCTGGAGAAAGGCCAGCTGCAAATCCTCACCGTGCCCGACTGGCTCGATCGCGTGCGAAAGCGCACCTCCGCGAAGGCGGAGGGAAAGCCGCGCGAGGATTTCATCGTGACCGTCGACCGCTCCGATGCTTCCACCGCCTTCATCAAGGCGCGCTGCCAATTGCCGCCGCGCTACTTCACCGACTATCTGGTGGCGATGAAGCTCAACGGCGGCTGGCAAATCGTCTCGAAGTCGTATCGCTACGATTTGCGGGAATAGCCGCGACTACTCGCGGCATTGACGGCGCCACCAGTCCCGGCAAAGTGATCCGGCACAGGAATGGAACGCCGTGGAAGCCAAATTCCAGATATTCCTGATTTTGCTCGCGGTGCTCGCCGGAACCGCGCTCTTGGCGCGGCGGATCAATGTCGCGCCTGCGATCCTGTTGCTGTTGACCGGCATCGCGCTCGCCTTCGTGCCGGGCATGCCGTCGCTGGAACTACCGCCGGAACTGGTGCTGTTGTTGGTGTTGCCGCCGCTGATCTATTCGGCCAGCGTTGCCATGAGCTGGCGCGAATTCAAATTCAACTTGCGCCCCATCATCCTGTTGTCGGTCGGCTGCGTGATTTTCACGGCGTTCGCGGTCGCCGCCGCCACGCATTACCTGATTGGGCTCCCCTGGAACATCGGCTTTCTGCTCGGGGCCATCGTCGCGCCGCCGGATGTGGTGGCGCCGCTCGCGATCGCCCGCAAGCTCGGCATGCCACGCCGAATCCTCGTCGTCCTCGAGGGCGAGGGACTGGCGAACGATGCCACCGCATTGATCCTCTATCGTTTCGCGGTGGTGGCGATTTCGACCGGCATGTTTTCATTGCCGAAAGCGGCGGGGGCCTTCGTCGTCATCGTCGTCGGCGAAATGCTGTTCGGCGTTGCCGTGGGCTGGCTGAGCTTGCGGGTGCGCCGACGCGCGTGCGATCCGCAGATCGAGATCACGCTGTCCTTGATCACGCCCTATATCGCCTATTGGGTGCCGGCGTATTTCGGCGGCTCCGGTGTGATCGCAACCGTTGCCTGCGGGCTCTATGTGAGCTGGAACGGCCCGCTTTTGATCCCTGCGGCGACGAGGCTGCAGGGCATCTTCTTCTGGGACCTCGTGATCTATTTGATCGAGGGGCTTTTGTTTTTGCTGACCGGATTCCAAATCCGGTCGCTGTTTGAGAAGTCGAAGGCGTTCCCGCTTGACGACGTCCTGTTCGCGATCGCGTTGGTTACCGTGATGGTGATCGTCGCCCGCTTCGTTTGGGTCTATCCCGCAACCTACCTGCCCCGGTTGTCGAAGCGCGTGCGCGACCGCGATCCCTCGCCGCCATGGCAGTGGCCGTTCGCGATCGCCTTCACCGGCGTGCGCGGCGCGGTCTCGCTCGCCGCCGCGCTGGCATTGCCGCTCGCGCTTCCGAGCGGGGAGAGCTTTCCCGACCGGGACCTCATTTTGTTCGTCAGTTTCGGCGTTATTATCGCCACCCTGGTTGGACTTGGACTTGGGCTGCCGAGCGTGATCCGATGGCTCGGCCTCGCGCAAGCCGGCCGCGACGAGCATTTGGCGGAGCGGGCGTCGGAAATCACGGCGCGGCGCGACGCGCTCGCGGACGCGCTCCGCTCGCTCGACGCCATGGCTGAGGACCGCGAATTGTCCGATGAAGTGGTCAACCTCCTGCGTGCGCGTCACGCGACCCGCGTCGGCCAACTGCCCGATTCGCCCGATCCCGAAGGCGGCGACGTCTCGGCGACCGGCGCAGAGCTGACGCGGGAACTGATCTCAGCGGAACGAACATTCATTCACGCTTTGCTGCGCGACGGCCAGATCACCGACGAGGTGCGGCGGCGTATCGAACGCGACCTCGATCTGGAGGAAGCGAGCCTTGCGAATCGGGAGTACCGGGAAACGGCGGCGAAGCTGCCTTAACAGCCGCTATTCCGCCGCTGTCGGCTTCGCGCCGCTGCCGTAGCGCTGGTCGATATAATCGATCACCAGCGCCTTGAAGTCGGCGGCGATCGTCGGACCGCGAAGCGTGCGGAATTTCTTGCCGTCGACGAACACGGGCGCGGCCGGGGTTTCGCCGGTGCCGGGCAGCGAGATGCCGATATTGGCGTGCTTGGATTCGCCGGGGCCGTTGACGATGCAGCCCATCACCGCGACGTTGAGCGCCTCGACGCCTGGATATTGAGTCTTCCAAGCCGGCATTTCGTCGCGGATGAAATCCTGGATGCTGCGCGCCAGTTCCTGGAACGTGGTCGAGGTGGTGCGGCCGCAACCGGGGCACGCCGCGACCAGCGGCACGAAGGTGCGAAAGCCCATGGTCTGCAGCAATTCCTGCGCGACCTGCACTTCGAGCGTGCGATCGCCGCCGGGCTCCGGCGTGAGCGAAATCCGGATGGTGTCGCCGATGCCGTCCTGCAAGAGAATGCCAAGCGCCGCCGCCGAGGCGACGATGCCCTTCGATCCCATGCCGGCCTCGGTGAGGCCGAGATGGATCGCGTAATCCGAGCGCGAGGCCAATTCCTTGTACACCGCGATCAGGTCCTGCACCGCGGACACTTTCGCCGAGAGAATGATGCGGTCTTTCGGCATGCCGATTTCCTCGGCACGCGCCGCCGAGAGCAATGCCGACTGCACCATCGCCTCACGCGTCACCGCGCGCGCCTCAAGCGGCTCGGATGCCTTGGCGTTGTCTTCCATCAGCCTGGTGAGCAATTCCTGGTCGAGCGAACCCCAATTGGCGCCGATCCGTACCGGCTTGTTGTTTTTGAGCGCGATCTCGATGATGTCGGTGAACTGCGTGTCGCGCTTGTTCTTGAAGCCGACATTGCCCGGATTGATGCGGTATTTGTCGAGCGCTTCGGCACAGGCCGGGTGATCCGCCAAAAGCTTGTGGCCGATATAATGGAAATCCCCGATCAGGGGCGTGGTGATGCCGCGGTTGCGCAACCCGTCGCGGATATGCGGCACGGCCGCGGCCGCCTCGTCGCGATCGACGGTGATCCGCACCAGTTCCGAGCCGGCGCGCGAAAGCGCTGCGATCTGCGCCACGGTGCCCGCGACATCGGCGGTGTCGGTGTTGGTCATCGACTGCACCACGATCGGGGCACCGCCGCCGACGGCGACATTGCCGACCATGACCTGGGTGGTTTGATGCCGGGCTTTGGGGCCGGCAACGTCGTCGTGGGGAGGTTTTATGGGCTTGTTCATGGCGTCTCAAATATCAGGTTTTGGTGACATTCAGCAATGGATCAGTCGGAACCGCGACAGCCGGGCTCGGCCGGTTAACCAGATAAAGCCCGGCGATTACCAATACCGCCGCGGCGCCGAAGGCCGGCGTCAGGGTGTCATGCATGATGAGATAGCCCGCCACGACGCCAAACAAAGGGGTGATAAAGCTAAAAGCCGACAATTTACTGGCGCATCGCCCCGAATCAAGGAATCCATTAATCGTTAAATATCTGAGAAACATAATGTTTTTTCGAGGCGGAACATTTTTAAGGCTTGCGGCAGGTTTCGAGGTATTTCATTGAATGGATCGGCAAATGGAGCCGATTTAAGGGGTATGATCAGAAATACTCGACGAGAGTGAAATCGATGAGTCCCATACTCGTTTTAACGACCGTAAATGCGCCGTGGAGCCGGAAGCTAACCGCACCGGAGCTTGCCCATTGCTTGCTGGACCCCGTCGCCGCCAAGGCTGTGCCGGGCCATATGTCTTCGTTTTTTGGTGAGGTCACACCCGCTCTGCAAATCGGTTTTGCCCAAATGTTCAATATTAGCGAAGCGCAACTCTCAAACGCAGCGACGGCTTTTGCCATGTATTCCGGCGAGAGCTACCCGCTCGCGGCGTGAGTCTCCCTAACCAGCAGGCGGATTGGGCGCGGCTATTCAGAATAGCGTGCGCACTCATTCGGCAGGTAAATTCAGAACAATTCATCATCGATCATTGGACGCTGGGCGGCGGCACAGCGATGATGCTCCAGATCGACCATCGCGAGAGTCAAGACGTAGATATTTTTTTGTCCGATCCACAATTGCTTTCCTTTCTTGATCCTCAAAAACGCGACTTCCAATTTGAGATTTGGCCAGCCGCCTATGAAGGCGACGGCACAAGTTTTCAGAAGTTGGCGTTCGACGGCATTGGAGAGATCGACTTCATTGTGGGACGTACAATGACACCGTCACCCACGACAGAGGCCATTATTGAGGGAGAAACAACTCTTTTGGAGACGATCCCGGAGATCATTGCCAAAAAGATCTACCATCGCGGCTCCAGCATAAAGCCGCGCGATATCTTCGATATCGCCGCAGCAGGCGAAGGGCACGCAGATATCGTCGTCAAGGCGCTGCGACCCTATCGCTCCGAAGTACAAATCACACTTGGCGTGATCGAACGGCTTAATCCTGAATTCGTGAGCGACGCGATCGCCCAATTGGCGATCAAAGACAAATTCCGTTCGATCGCCAAAACGGCGTTGAAGGGAGCCAAAGAGTTGCTTAGGGCAGTATGATTTGCGCTCGATGAGCCTAGGTGTTTAGTCCCGGCATTTGATGGATTGGATCTAGTCTGAATCGTTCTGGCTCCTTTGTCCACATTTTGACGATGAATTCGTAGGGTGTGAGGCCCTTCAGGGTTTTGAGACGCCTGCCGTAATTGTACGCGTTG
>WNFR01000727.1_pt1 | contig 33698 bp, 36 predicted proteins | sample 5400221 | NCBI WGS metagenome assembly WNFR01 (sample SAMN13153357, study PRJNA577476) | soil metagenome | isolation source: 40 cm soil under Madrone tree | place: USA:California | collected 2016-06-14
TATGGTCCATACGGAAACGCAGTTTTGCGTTTCCGATTCGTCCGGAGATGGAAGGAAATTGCGGTTGTCCTAAGCGAACGCGTTCATTGAGAGCGCCTATTTCGTAGCCAATACGAATTTCGCTGAAGCGGCTGAAACCATAACCGAGATCGACGCCACCTCTGACATCGTTTCGTCCGTAAATAACGAGCGGGTCAGAGCGCCGGTAAATTTTGAATTGCGTGTAGTTTTCGGCCCCTTTCGGAGCTACGAAAAATTTAGAAAAGCTGCTGAGAGGTTTGTAGAGCTCGGTGGAAATGCCATAGGTGATTCCGAAGAGCAAGTCAGTGCGCCATTCGGAGCGGTAACCGGCGACGTCCATCAGAGTGAGCCGCGCAGCCTGTGTGAAGGAGACATCGGCGGTTTCCGAGCCGTCTACTTCGAATGCAAATTGCAGAAGCGGTGGAGCATAACTTTTTTCGTGGACTTCGATCAGCAGCCCGGTGCGAACGCCGTCGTTAATTTCGCGATAGCCAATCGAGTCGAATTTGCCGATGCCGGTCAGACGGGTTAGCAGACCATCGAGAGTTGCGGTGTCGAGCGGTTTTCCGACGAGAGGCTGAAGGAAAACCTCGATGTGTCTTGCGGCGTCCGGATCCGTGCCTTCGACGTGAATAAACTGTGGAGTAGGAAACTCGCTGCGGCGGCGCAGGTCTCGCGCTTGCAAATAAGCTTGCCAGTCATGGTTATTGAGCGCGAAAGGTTCGAGAACGCGCGCTTTGGCTTCTGTGGCTTTGTGGCCGACATCAATAATAGCGCGCGATTTCTCGTAATCTAGGGAGCTATATTCGTGCAGGTCGACATTTACCACCAGGTCTGCGCTGGACAAACCGCGGATTTCATTTTCACGCACGACAACGTCGACAGAACGTCCGAGAACACTGAAGAGCGATTGGATCTCGTCTGGTTTTGCGGGCGCAACCTCCAGGTGAATGGCAATCACGACTTCCGCGCCCATGGCTCGCACCACATCCGTAGGAAGATTGCCGACCAGGCCGCCATCCACGAGGACCTGATTGTCTCTTCGAACGGGATTAAACAGTCCGGGAATGGATATGGTGGCACGCATGGCCTGCGACAGGCTGCCGTCTTTGAAAATGACTTCTTTGCCGCTGACGAGATCGGTCGCGACGCAGCGATAGGGAGTCGGCAACTCGTCGAATGAAGTCAGATTCGCGTAGGGGAGTGTTTCGCGATCGATGAGCAGACTGATTTGATGACCGGCGTTGAGGCCAGCGGGGAGTAGCAATCCCTTTTTAAGGCCAATCTGAATAAAGGTCGGATAGTCGCGGGCATCTTCTTTGCGGCGATAGGACAAATCCTGATAGGGCGTCTTGCCCCCGATGATGATGTCCCAATTTTGCTGTTCGACGATTTCCTCAAGTTCTTTTGGAGTTTTTCCGGTGGCGTAGAGGCCGCCGACCAGCCCGCCCATGCTCGTCCCGGCAATATAGTCGATGGGAATGTGATGGTCGTCGAACCACTGCAGGACGCCGATGTGAGCGAGGCCGAGCGCGCCGCCGCCTTCGAGCGCGATGCCGATTTTGGCGCGCGGATGCTGCGGTGGCGCAGACTCATTGGCCTGAGCGTTCGGTAAGTTGTCCTGGGCGGTGGCAAACGCCGGCAACAAGAGGGCGAGGGACATCAGATAAACGATGCGTGAGGCGCGGGGCATGAGACCTCCTGATTGCGTGCCGACGCGGAGGTGGGTGCAGCGCGAGGCGGCTCTAGTTTACTTGTAATTGCGAAGCCGATTCATTCACTTCGAGCGAGGGATTTGTCTTCCTGCAGGAGATTTCCTCCGTCCACCACCAGCGATTGCCCTGTGATATAAGATGCGTCCGGCGATGCCAGGAAGCAGATGGCTGCGGCAACTTCGTCTGGAGTGCCGGCGCGGCGAAGCGGAGTGGCGCGCGCGGCAATTTTTTCCGAGTCGGTGGAAGAGGCGGTTTGAATCCAGCCCGGTGCGACGGCGTTGCAGTTGATTCCATGTTCGGCGACTTCGAGAGCTGCGGCGCGCATCATGCCGTCCATGGCGGATTTCGCCGCTCCGTATGCGGCCGAGCCAGGGGAGCTGACGAGCGGCCCAGTGACCGAAGATACATTTACGATGCGGCCGTAGTTTTGTTTCTTCATGATCGGTAGAACGGCTCGAGTCATCAGGAAAGCGCTGTTGAGCGAAATCGCCAGCTGGCGCTGCCACGCGGAGAACGCTATATTTTCCAAGAAACCAGAATGCATTGGCTGGCCGGTTTGAATCATGCCGGCATTATTGACGAGGATGTCGGCGCGGCCTTGCCACGACATGACGGCTTCAACCAGGGCTTGAGCTTGTGCTTCGAACGTGAGGTCGGCCACGAAAGAAAAGACTCGTGAACCGGACGGATCCAGTTCACGGGCGCGTTCGTCAATGCGGTCCGTGGTTGAGCTGATGGCGACTTTGACTCCTTGGGTAAGAAGGCGGCGCGCTACAGCGAATCCGATTCCTTCGGCGCTGCCGGCGCCGGTTATGATCGCGACCTGATTTTCAAAAGTTTGCGGCACGCGGCCCCCACCGATTAAATTGAATTCATTGTGCGTGGAATCTTCTCAGATTCCCGACCAGGAAGAAAAGGAAGCAACAGCGCTCGCCAATGCGAGGGGAATTCTACTACTCTAAAGGAAGGATACTGGCAGAACGGGGGTACAACTTTCATGAGCAAAGAGAATCGTCTGGACACATTGCACCACGCGGCGATTCGCGTGAAGGATGTGAAAGAAACAGTCGAGTGGTACGCCAAGCGATTTCGATGCGAAGTCGAATATCAGGATGCGACGTGGGCGATGCTGGCGTTTGGGAATGTGCGGCTGGCGTTTGTGATCGCGGAGCAGCATCCGCCGCACATTGCGATCGTCGGCGATCCTGCGGCATTTGGCGAACCAACGGTTCATCGCGATGGAACGAGTTCCGTGTATGTGAAGGATCCGAACGGCAACAATGTTGAGGTGATGGCGCCTGCGCCGGAGACCGCGCCTGCCGCCAAGGCGTGAGTGAGGGACAGTTTTTGTATGTATATTGGAGCGCGCTTGGTTTTGATTTTTTCCTGGCGTGCCGTTGGTTCGAACGCCGCCAAACCGCAGCGGCGTAAAGCCGCTGCTACATAAAACAAGAAAAAGCAGAGATTACGGCAGTTTTACGCCATCCTTGATGGTTTTCTTTTCCCTCGCAATGCTTAGCAACGCTGGATAAAACTGCACGAAGGTGTGTTCCACGGCGGCGTTTTGATCGTGGCATTTCCAGCAGTCGTTCTTTCCCGGGGAAGTCGCGGAGCTGGATTTTTCATCGGCGTCGAAACCGAAATATGCCCACTTGTCAGGGAAGCGCGAGGCGTCTTTTACTTCGACGTCCAGCCCCATCAGTTCGGTTTGAAAGTGACCATGCTGGTTGATTGAGCCTTTCGATTGCGAGCCGTACATTTCAAGGACGAACATGGTTTTGTCCGGCCATGTCCCGTGCGCCAGAAAATAATCGTAGTCCGCAGGTGGCACAAATACGTTGGTGAACATGAGGTGGTCCTGATCGGACGATGCGCCTTGCGAATAGCTCATGCCATAGCCGGAGGACAGAAAGACCCATTTGCGATAACCCTCGGGGCGGACCAGCTTGCCGTCGGCGGTGAATTCCGGGTTGGCCGCTGGCTTCAGCGTGGCGAAAGCGGACACGCGCGGAGTTCTTTCGATCGCAGCGATCGCGAGAACGGCAAGTATTGCGCCTAGATAAATTGACCTCGGCATGAGATTTCCTCCGTATGAACTACTCGATCCTGATTTCCTGTCAACAATTTTGCGCTGGACGCCAGGAAAGCGTATAGAACGAAACAAACATCGCGCAAGGGGAGTTGGTCCATAGCGGGCGGAGCGCGATAGTTTGAGATGCTTCGCCCGCCTTCGGCCGGCTCAGGATGACGCCGCGCTGGCTCATCTAATGAAGTTGATCATGGAAGAAGGCGCGGAACTTTCCGGGCGTCTGCCCGGTGCAGGATTTGAAAATGCGGCCGAGGTGGCTCTGATCGGCGAAGCCGGCGTCGCTGGCGACGTCCGCCAGATCGGCCCATCCGTTGGCCAAGGCGCGGCAGGCATACTGCACGCGCAGCCGATTCATGAATTCAGCCATCGTGCAGCCATAGTGTTTCCGAAAGACGCGAGAGAGATGAATCGGGTGCACGCCTACTTGCACGGCAATTTCTTCCAACGTGAGCGATTGCCGGTACGATTCGTGAAGCAATTCCAGCGCGCGATCGAGCCAGTCCGGGCGAGATTTTTCCGCCCATATTCGCGAACCGCTTATGCGTTCCAGCATTTGGCCGCATAGTTCCTGCAGTTCGAGGGCGCTGAGCGTCTGGTATGCGAACGAGCGATATAAACGCAGGCCAAGCCAGGTGACCGCCGATGCGCACAGGTCCGGCACGAATTGCGGAGAGGTCAAAAAAGCACGCGCGCCGGAGAGATAAGTATCGCAAAGTTCGACGCAAAACATTCTTGAGCCGCCTGGACCTACCTCGTCGGAGTGGGTTAGCGCGGGAGGGTGAAAGCCCATCGTAAAAGGAGCGTATTCGGCTGCGCGGTGGGTGCACCGTTCCGAATAGCTGCCGGCGAGGAGCAGACCGAAGTAGGCGGATTCATGGGTATGGCAGGGAAGTTTGCGTCCAGTGGCGTGCACTACTTCGGTCAGGACAACGCCACCCAATTCAATGCGGCGTTGCATCGCGCCGTAGAATTTTCCGGTTTGTAGAGAATCGCTCATCGGCGTTGGTCCGCCCGCTAGAACAGCTAGGACAGCTTCTTAGACACGTAAGCCGGGACATCGTCTCCGGCGTTAGATTCGGCGGCTACCGTGTCCGCTGTCTCGCCGAATGCGGCGTTCACTTCGTTTTCCGGGCGGCCGAGATGGTTTGCCAATCCTACACCGAGGAGAACCAACACGCCTCCGGCAATCTGATAACGGGTCAGCGGCTCGCCAAGCAGCAGCGCTGCGAGTACGGCAGTGAGAGGCCCCTGCGACAGCAAGCTGACCGAAGTGATGGTAGCCGGAAGATGGCCGAGCGCGTAGGTCAGCGCCAGGTAGCCGCCGAGTTGCGAGACCAGGCCGAGTCCAAGCAGCGCCAATAATGTGCGGCGGTCGGGAACGATCAACGGAGTGTGGAGGATCAGCGTGAATACAAACATGAAAATCGTGCTGGAGAGAATGGCCAGGCGCAAAAATTCCAGCGTGGTGGTGTGAGAGCGAATCTCCTCTGTAGCGATCAGATAAACAGCGAAACAGGCCGCGGCGGCGAGCGCAAAAATGTCGCCCAGGCCAAACTTGGTATGCTTGGCCAAATCGGCGCCCATGATTACGGCCGATCCGGCTACTGCGAGTACTAGGCCGACCCAGAACGAAAACGCAGGGCGGCGGCGGAAGAGCAGCCAGGTAAGCAGACCGACGATAATGGGCGTGTTGTTGCCGAGCAGCGTGGAATTGGTGGCGCTGGTTTGCAGGATGGAGGTGTTGTAGAAGGCGAGATCCAGCGCAAAGAAAAATCCGCCAATGGCGATAATGGCGTAGCTGCGCCGACTGAGCTTTTGGCGGCGTCCGGGCAAAAACCAGGTGGGAAGCAACACGATCGCCGGAATCAGGCAGCGATAAAACGCCGAGGCCGGACCGGGGATCGAAGTCCAGCGAACAAAAATCGCGGACCAAGCGATGCAGACGATGGCTGTGACTAGAGCGGCGTAAGACCAGGCCCTGTTATGGGCGGATTTTTCCATGAAATTCTCGTTGCGCCGAAAAATGCTGCAAAGGAGCTGGCGAGATTATGACACGCGGGTTGCGCGAACCGCGCCGACCAATTTGGAAGTGGCGCGCCATAGATTTAGCGGGGAACGAGCAGGTCGGCGAATTCGGGATTTTTGTGGATGAATGCCGCGGTGTAGGGACAGCGCGGCTCGACTTGCAAGTTTTCTGAACGTGCGAATTCGAGGGCGGCACGCGTCATGCGCGCGGCGAGGCCAAGGCGTTCGATCGGTTGCGGCACTTCTGTATGGTAAATCACGAGTTTTCCGGGAGAGAGACGGTAATCGAGCAGGCAGAGCGCGTCGCCAAGGCGCAGTTCGAAGCGCTGCTGCGCGACGTTATGGAAAACTTCTGAAGATTCAAAGGTCGGAGAATTTGTCATGTCAGGTTTTATTTTAGATGGGCTGTCGCATCCCTTGCACGCGACAAACTACTCCTTCTTTTCCTTGGGCAGGGTTTGCGAAAACAATCGCGCCAGTTCGGCATGCTCCATCACCACCGCGGGATCGCGCTGGATCGCCGCGAAATATTGCTTCTGAAAAGTGTCGCCACTTTCCGTGGGCGTAAACATTTTCCGCGCCAGGTCGAACGCGGTCTCGGAGTCCGCGGGACCGATGGGAGCTTTCCCTGTAAGCGCTTCGTCCAGGCGAACCACGAATTCCGAAATATTGTGCAGCCAACTGAATTGCGAATCGTCAACCACCAGCCGGAAAAGTTCGCCGACGTTGACCACGCCATGTTCGCGTTCGTAGTCGCGGCGCTCCATTTCCAGCAGAGCTTTGTGGAGACGCAAGAGTGCGCCGCGGAGTGCAACCATCTTTTCGCGGGCGCCGGTATCATCGCCTTCGCGATGCAGCGCGTTAGGAGAGCCCGAGGTCATATTTACTTATGATACCGCTGTTCGCCAACCGGCAGCGCAATGGCCAGCCGGTTGTCGGCGGGAGGAAGCGGGCAAGTGGCGTACGGCGTATAGGCGCATGGCGGATTTTCCAGGTGGTTGAAGTCGAGCAGCAGTTCGCCGGGTTGATCTACGCCGTGGCTTGGAAATGTTGTATATAAAAATCGGCATGCAGGATAAGTGGTTTCCGCGCTGGTAGTGTCTTTTAAAATGAAAAAAAGCTTCGGATTGTTGGGATCTTCGAGCACCGGTTCCAAGCGGAAGGTTTTTCCTTGCAGTGTGAATTCCGCGAATCCGGGAACTGGTTCCGAATATTCGGTGCCGACGAGAGTTAGCAGCGAAACACTTTTGGCTGGAACGTACGGCGTCCACTTCGCAGTAACGCGATAAGCAGGATTGGGTTCGAACCACTTCAGACCGTGAAACTCGAGCAGCGAAGGCGATTTCGCGTCCTTGATGCGCAGGGCAAATTTGTCGGCGCGTTTGATCATGTAAAAATTCACAGTGCCGATGGTGACGTGCGAGTTGAACTTGTCCTTGTCCTGATCCGCGCGGAGGGCCTGCTGTTTAGCGGGCGCGCCGTCGATCTGCAGGCCGGAAGGAAAGCCCTCGTTAGGCGGCGCCAGAGTGACCGCGTCGTTTTCTAATTTCAAAATGGCCACGTGAGCCGGAACGGTATTTGGAAGGTGAATTCTATTTTCCTGCGCTGAACCGATCGAAGTCTCTCCCGGCTGGAGCCATTCGAGCGCTATCAAGAAAAGCCAACCGTCGGGTTTTTGCAGGTCTGCCGCATGCTGCGTACGCCAGGCCTGTTCGTCTGTCTCGGAATAAGCTCCCTGTGCCACTAACCGCGATGGAAGGCAAGCAAGGATGGCGATCGCAGTGGAAAGATAAAGAGCGGTGCGGAAGCGCATGCAAAAATTATAACGTGATTCGCGCGGCTCGCAAAAAGACACCGGACATGGGACAAATGAGAGCGAAAACGCTGTCTCTAAACTCGAATAGAACGGGAGAATAACGATGAAAATTATCGTGATCGGCGGAAGCGGAACGTTGGGAAAAGCGGTTTCGGCGGAACTTTCGCCGCGGCATGAAATCGTCGCGGTGGGCCAGCAGAACGGAGACTTTCAGGCGAATATGCGGGACATCACGAGCCTGAAATCCTGCTTTGAAAGGATAGGGAAGGTGGGCGCGATCGTTTGCACGGCAGGAAGCGTGCACTTCGGCCCATGGGCGGAACTGACCCCCGAAAAATTTGATATCGGACTGCGCGACAAGTTGATGGGCCAGGTGAACACCGTTCTTGCCGGCCAGGAATTTCTAAACGACGGCGGGTCGTTCACGCTAACGAGCGGTATTTTGAGCGAAGATCCGATTCAGTACGGCGCAGCAGCGTCGCTGGTGAACGGCGCGCTTGATGGCTTTGTACGAGCAGCCGCGATCGAACTGCCGCGTGGGTTGCGGATTAATGCGGTCAGCCCGACGGTGGTCGCAGAGTCGCTGGATTCCTTCGGCCCGTATTTTCGCGGCTACAAAGCCGCGCCCGCAAAAGAGGTTGCGCTCGCTTACAGCAAAAGCGTCGAAGGCAAGCAAACCGGGCAAATTTACAAAGTTTGGTAAACAAACTTTATTTCGTCTTGCCGTCAGAACCTACAACGAGGTTGTTGGTCACGGAAAAAACATTCGGGACGCTATTAGCCCTGATATTGGCCAGATTTTTGTCGGCTTCCGAATCCACCACACCTTCCAGCGTCACGTGTCCGTTATTCACAATGATGTGAATCGAGGGCAACGCGGACATTCCATAGCGCGACAACGCCGGGTCTCCGTACAGCGCACGATAAACAGCGCGCCGCAACTGGTCATCCATCGGCGAGGTGGGCAGCACCTGGATTTCATTGTCTACGGCGGAAACACCTTCAATTTCCTTCACGGCATGTTCGGCATCGCTCTTGAGCGTCGGGCGCACCACTTGTCCCATTAACGTGACTCTGTCGCCGTCCACTTTATAAAGCAGGTTGTCGAAAACCGAATAATAGGGAAGCAGCAGCAACTGGTGACGGACTTCCTTCACCAGATTGTCATGCATTTTCTTTTCGTTACGCTGAGGACGCTCATTCTGACTTCCGGCGGAAATAGTGGAGGGAGCAAATAGCATGGCGAGTGCGAGAGCCCAGGGCCCGGTGACACGGTGAACGCTATGCATGGACTTTCTCCTTTTTGGCGGACGGCAGCGGGTACAAAAGTATATGTCCAGAAAGTGAATTCGCGGAATGCAGTGTCTCCCCTAGGGGAGAGCGACTGGCAAGCCGTGGTCACGCGGAGTAACGGCGGGTAAGGCCGACGTACCGGGGCGCTAGGGAGCATCCTGAACACCAGAATGGCTGCAGGCCCCTGGGCTGCCAGCAATCGCGCATCGCGAACCACACCAATGAGTGCTAGTTGGCTTGCGAAGCGCTTGGTGCGAAGTGCTTCAGGGCCGCCTGTCCTTCGTCGCCGACGGCCACGCGCCGGAAGAAGTCTCTCATCTCCCAATACTTGTCAGTGGGGAAATAGTTGGCGCCCAGCACGAAGGATCTCGTGATCTGCATCGCTCGGTCCAATTTTTCCGCTTTCAAGTCGAAATTCGCTGCGCCACTTTTGAACGACAATGCAGCAGGCGTAGCCTCGACCGCGAAGCCCTTGGGAGGTGTGATTCGTACGATATCGTAAGACTGCATGGGATAGCGAAAATAGATCGGGTGCGTGCGGTGTGCGCTGGAGAACAAGGGTTTGTTTTCGGAAGTTCTGAAATAGCCGAGTCGCAGCAAAAGCCGTTGTCCCACTTGACTGGCGTAACCGTGGGTCTGCACGTGCAGTGTCGCGGTGACTGGCCCGTCGCTTTTTGTCCAGCCATCGGATGAAGTGAGCGTGCATTCCGAATTGTCCGGCAAAATCGCTTTCAGCCAATCTTCCAGGCTCTTGCGCCGTTGCGCGTCATCCACGTTGCGCGCATCCAGCCGCCACAACAGAGCTTCCTGTCCTTCGAAGACCAGGTGCACGTCGCCTTCGACGTTTCCCTCGTCGTCAACGGTCAGCTCCGCGGACCGCCGCACGACCGCTTCGCTGCTGGGGCGAATCTGAAGCTGCAGAACTGCGGGTTTCAACTGGTCTGCTAACACGCCGATCGTATCGGTCTCGGCCCAGGGCACCAAATCAAACGGACAATATTTGGTTGCCGGATCGAAGTATCTGGGTTTTCCGTCCAAGATCACTTGCACTACCGTGGCATTGAGCTGCGCAGGATCAAAGAATTTCTGCTGGAAAAAATGATTGTCGCGAGAAACCAGGCGCACCGCATTCACCTTGAATCCCGCGGCTTGAGCCAGCGCCATGAACGCCAGATTGACCTGGTCCCCGTAGGCATAATTTCTGGAAAGGACATCGTCGGCGTTCTTGTTTTCCTTCAGCTCTTCGCGCTTTTGCTCCTTTTCCGTTTTCGATTCCTCATAGCTGACCATGCGAATTTCCTGCGAGCGAGCATAAAGCTTTCTCAGTTTTTGCTCGTCCGTGTCGCCGGGAGCGATCAAACGTTGCACTTCGCTCTTGGCGCGGCCGGATTTTTTCAGAAACTCGTCATAAAATTTCCCCTTCTGCCTGCCGACCGACTTCCAGAAACTCTCAGCTTCTTCGAAACCGAAAGTGTAAAAAACCACGAACCGGCCGCGAATACTGTCTTCGGGCGGCGCAGATTCCTCTTCCTCGAATGCGGGAATGTTCTCGAATTCGACATAGAGCGTGCCGTCGGCACCACGATTCGCTCCAAGGTAATTTGGCAAGCCCACCGTGAGATTGCGAAGCATTGAATTCGGATAGGCACGAAGTGTCAGATGAGCGTGGCGGACAAACAGGTCGCGTTGCACTTCCCAATCGCCGGCCAGATAGGCGATCGGCTCGGTAATGAGGTACCGGCCGGGACTCTTTATGAGGTCGGGAAATCCGGACTTCCAATGCAAGCGGTAGGTGTACTCGATGATAGTCCCAACCTGCACGTTGGGAAGGATCAGAGTTTTCGCATTCAATTTATAGCGTCGCGCCTTTACGATCTCCTTTTCAAATACGCCGCCGTTGTAATCGCTGGATAGGCCCTGGGGAGTAACGGTACGAGCGCGGATGTCCTCGACCTGCATGTATTTTGCAAAGTAGGGAATCTCGACATTGGCGTATTTTGTCCCCTGTTCTCGGAACACTTTGATTCGGATTCTTATCGTTTCATTGGAATGTAGATTGTTTATCTCGTGCCAGTAATCCAGCACCATGGCCGGTCCGCCGGGCAGCTTCGGGTTGTCGTCGAGCTTTAGATCGTTCGGATCGATCGCGGTCCAGAGGCCGCTGTCTTGTGCGGGTACCGCGGCGGGCAAAAGCAGCGCTACGGCGGCGGACGCTATCGCCATAACGAAGAACTTCCTAACGATAATGTCCATCATTGCTGGATTCCTTTTGTCTTGAAGGGTCTTTCAGTGGACTGACCTTAGACCTGTAAGCAGACCATGGCAAGCGACAAGAAGCGTCAACAGGGATTGGTGCAAAATTGTCGCGGAATGTCGTGTGCTCAGCCGCGAGACCAAGCCGACGGTCTCCGAGGGGATGGTACGATAGCACCCAGGCGGCAGGAGCCATGGTTTGCTGAATCCATTTCGCAATGCCCGGAGAAACGATCGGTGTTAGCGATAGCGCATCGCGGGGCGTCTGGACATGCCCCGGAAAACACGTTTGCGGCGTTTCGGCGAGCCGTTACCATGGGCGCTGGCTTCATCGAGACGGATTTGCAGCTCTCGCGAGACGCGCGCTTGGTGGCCCTTCACGATGCGACGGTAAATCGGACCACCAACGGCCAGGGCGCGGTGCACGATATGACGCTGGGGGAATTGCGCAGGCTGGATGCCGGTTCGTGGTTCGGCAGCGAGTTTGCCGGCGAACGAATCCCGACCATCGAAGAAATCCTGGAGTTCGCCAAAAAGCACGATGTGGTCTTTTATCTGGAGATGAAACCGTCCGGTTCATGGGGCGGTGAGCACGCGCTGATCAGCGCTCTGCGCGAGTCGAGGGAGATCGCACGCACCGTCGTGATTTCGTTCGATCCGGCGATTCTGGCCGGGGTTCGGAAAATCGAGCCCACGCTGATGACCGGACTGTTGTTCGAAGGGCAAATTCCTGAACCGTTAGCCAAGGCGACCGAAATCGGGGCCAGGCAACTTGCGGTGCGCGGCGATCTGGTTACTCCGCGCTTATTGAAAGAGGCGCGCGGCCGCGACTTGCAGGTGGTCTGCTGGACCATAAACCATCCAGGGCATATGCGGCTGCTGGTCGAGGCGGGAGTTGACGGCATTATTTCCGATTATCCGGATAGGCTGCTGGAGCTAACACGACCTAAAGACGGCAGGACAAGTCGCTAGCGTGGCTGTAATCGCCTCGGCCGATCACACAAAAAGCTAACGCAGTCTCGTAAACAGCGCCGCCAGCTGCGCCACTGACAATTCCTCCGCGCGCGCGGAAGCAGACAAAGCCGAATCGACCAACGCTGCTTTCACCCTTTCCGGCGTCGCAATTCCACGCAAATTATTAACTAGCGTCTTTCGTTTTTGCGCGAAGCATTTCTTCACGAAATCCAAAAATTGCTCGTCATCAGAAATGCCTAGCTTCGCCTTGTCTCCGGGAAGTTTCAGGGAAACCAGCGCCGAGCCCACTTCCGGAGGCGGACGAAAGGCCCCAGGCGGAATTTCAAGAGCGATCGAAGGCACAGAGAAATATTGCGTAAGCACGGACAGGTAGCCGTAATCGCGTGTCCCAGGATGCGCAGCCAAACGAAGCGCGACTTCAAGCTGGATCACGATGTGAATTTCGTCGATCAGTTCCGCAAAGGAGAAAAAATGATGCAGGATGGGCGACGTAATGTAATAGGGCAAATTGCCGTAGAGACGAATCCGCCGCCCGCCAGCGATGGACATTAGATCAGTTTCGAGTACGTCCCCCAGAACAACAGAAAGATTCGGAAACTCTCTGCTGAGCTGTTGCAGATGCGAGATCAACGGCGGATCAAGCTCCACGGCGTAAACCGGCGCGCCAGTGGCGGCCAGATACTTCGTCATTTCGCCGTGGCCTGCGCCAATTTCGATCCAGCAATATGGTTTTTCGGCCGCGAGCGGACGTTCATCGGAGTTACTTGAAACGCGAATGGCGCGCGCAATTTTCTCGCGCCAGCCCGCATCGTATAGGAAATGCTGTCCCAGCCGTTGCCTCGCCATGCCTGCCCTTCAGTGCTCTTGCGGATTTTCTGTGCTCGTGAATATGCGCTAAACTTGAGGCGTCTCCGCCGCCGGTGGTCTGTGCCGGTCGTCGTAAAACCGGTATCTGTAAGAGCGTACAAGAATTGCGGCTGAAATTATGAGAATCCTCTTTGCGGCGTCCGAAGGTCTGCCATTCTCGAAGACCGGAGGCCTGGCCGACGTGGTCGAGGCGCTTCCCAAAGCCCTGGTCGCACGTGGCCATGAAGTGGCCGTGGTGCTGCCGAGATATCGGGGAACGCAGGCCAATGCCGCAATCATTCCAAGCCTGACTGTGCCGCTCGGAAATCGCTTGCGATTTCCAGCCATCGTGGATGGAACGCTGCTGAATGGCGTTCGCTACTTTTTCGTGGACGATCCCGGCTACTTCGATCGCGACGGAATTTACGGGAATTCCGCCGGCGATTTCGCGGATAATGCCGAACGCTACAGCGAATTTTGCCGGGCGGCGATTGAAATCGCTAAGCATGTTTGGCCAACCGATGTTTTCCATTGCCATGACTGGCAGACGGCGCTGCTGCCGGTTTTACTGCGCACGGTCTATGGCGATGATCCGGTGGTGAAGGGCTTGCCGGTGGTATTCACCATCCACAACATGGGCTATCACGGACAATTCCGGCGCGAAGTGTTGGCGCGTGCGGGAATCCCAGAAGTGCTTTTCAATCCCGGCGCGCTGGAATTTTATGGCGATGTGAATTTATTGAAGGGCGGCCTGGTCTATTCCGACTATCTCACGACAGTCAGCCCGCGTTACGCGAAGGAAATTCAGACACCTGAATTCGGCTACGGGCTGGATGGTGTGGTTCGCAGCCGCGGAGACCGCGTGGTGGGCATTTTGAATGGAGTGGATTACGGAGCGTGGAATCCGGCGCGAGATCCATTTATCGCGATGAAGTATTCGGCGAAGGACCTTACAGGCAAGCAGGCCTGCAAGCAGGATCTGCTGAATACGTTCGGCCTGGCAAATGACAATCCGCATCGCGCGGTGCTGGGCATCGTTTCGCGCTTCGCCGACCAGAAGGGGTTCGACCTGATCGCCGACCGCGCGCACGAAATGCTACACGAAGATGTGCTGATGGTGGTGTTGGGTACGGGTGAGAAACGCTATGAGGATTTGTTCCGCGCGCTCGCGAATGCCTATCCCGGACGAGTTGGTTTCAAATTCGCTTACGACAATGCTCTCGCGCACAAGGTGGAAGCCGGAGCGGATATTTTCCTGATGCCGTCGCGCTACGAACCCTGCGGTTTGAATCAGATTTACAGCCTGAAATATGGTACCGTGCCAGTGGTGCGGGCCACAGGCGGACTCGACGATACGGTGGAGAGTTTCGACGTCGAGCACGGGACCGGCACCGGCTTCAAATTTACCGAATATACTGGAACGGCGTTTTTGTACGCGCTGAAGCAGGCGCTTCAGCATTATGCGGACGAGCGCATCTGGAAGCGGATACAGTTGAACGGCATGGTCAAGGATTTTTCATGGAAGACACCGGCTGCGGAACACGCCAAGATCTACGAGGCGGCGCGCGCAGTGCGGGGCTTGGGCCGGCCGGCAGGAAACCAAATACCTGTTGCAACATCTAATTAGGGGAGAAGGAGACAGCGGAAAGCCGATTTACCGGTATCCCGCTGAAAGCAAACCACATGGCAGAAAACATTCTCACGGTGAATGACGGCAACTTCGAATCTGAAGTGCTGACGGCGAGCAGCGCTCAGCCGGTATTGGTCGATTTTTGGGCGGAATGGTGTCGCCCTTGTCACATGCTGGCGCCGACGGTCGCGGAAGTTGCCCACGACTACGCCGGCAAGTTGAAAGTGACCAAGTTGAACGTGGATGAGGCGATGAATTCCGCCGGACGCTACAACATCCGCGGAATTCCAACGCTGCTGGTGTTCAAGAACGGTCAGGTGGTCGAACAGATCGTGGGCGCGGTGCCCAAAGATCAGATCACCAAAGCCATCGATCGCCACGTCGGTTAATTCGAAGCAGTGAAAAGGTGGCGCGCAAACTTTCTTTCTTAGCTTGCGCGCCCTTTTCTTTTCCAGCGGGATGAATTGCAAGGAGATTCCGTGCCGTCGCGCGCCAAGTCCAACTGCGAAGTGTCGCGCTGCCGATGGGCTTCGAACGAGTGGAATATTCCTTACCACGATGAGGAGTGGGGCGTTCCGGTGCACGATGACCGGCTGCTGTTTGAGTTCTTGATATTGGAAGGCGCGCAGGCTGGACTGAGCTGGGATACGATTCTGCGGAAACGTGAACGCTATCGCGAAGCGTTCGACAACTTCGACGTGGCGCGTGTAGCTGGTTACGATGCGAAGAAAGTTCGCTCGTTGCTGGCGGATGCGGGAATCGTGCGCAACCGCTTGAAAATTTCAGCGACGATTGATAACGCCCGCGCTTTTCTGAAAGTTCAGGAAGAATTCGGCAGCTTCGACAAATATATCTGGCAATTTGTTGGCGGAAAACCGAAGCGCAACAAATGGAAAACACACCGGCATTTGCCCGCAAAAACCGCTGAATCCGATGCCATGAGCAAAGATTTGAAAAAACGCGGTTTTCGTTTTGTGGGTTCGACGATTTGTTACGCGTTCATGCAGGCCACCGGCATGGTGAACGACCACGCAACGACCTGCTTCCGTTACAAGCAATTGTAAAAAGCTGGAGTCGCGTTCGCTGGAACGCGTCGCGCGTAACTATTTCGAGCTCGGTTTATTGTCCGGTTTGGGGGCTTCAGGTTTCGCAGTCGGCGCGGCGGCATCCTTTGGCGCGATGGACAACAACTCCACTTCAAAAATCAGCGTGGAGTTCGGTCCGATATCCTGACCGGCGCCGCGATCACCGTAAGCGAGATCGGGGGGCACAAACAATTGCCATTTGGATCCCACCGGCATCAACTGCAACGCTTCATTCCATCCTTTGATGATTTCGCCCACTGAGAACGTGACTGGTTGACCGCGCTTATAGGAACTATCGAATTCCTTGCCATCAATTAATGTCCCGCTGTAGCTGCAGGTGACTTTGTCGCCGGGGGCCGGTTTGGGGCCGGTGCCTTCTTTTTCAATTCTGTACTGCAACCCGCTGGGCAATGTCACTACGCCGTCTTTCGCTTTGTTGGCGGCAAGAAACTCTTCACCTTGCTTTTTGTTGGCCGCGCTAATCTGCTCCAATTTAGCCTGCTGTTTGGCGCGAACTTCGGTGGCGAGCGCCGTCAGGGCGGCCTTGGCTTCTTCGTCGGTCAGCAGCGATTTGTTGCCGGCGAGGGCATCGCGAATGCCGCGCGCCAGGCTGGCCGAGTCCACATCGACTTCATCTTTCTGCAGACCCTTCGCGATATTCTGGCCGATGGCGTAGCTGGCCTTTTGTTTCGCGGTTTGCAGAGGAGCCGCAGGCGTAGCCGGGCGCTTCGCGCCGGTGGCTGTACCGGTTTTCGGCGTGGCGGAAGCCTGTGCGCCGCCCGTGGGCTTTGCCGGCGTGGTTGCCGCTGGCGCTTGCTGCGACCCGGAGGTCGAAGATTGTTGGGCGAGTGCTGCGTCAGCCGACGCCAGCCCGATCGCCAGAAAAACTGCCGCCACAATGGATAGTTTTGTCATGGATTTATTGTCCCATTGCTGCGGCGTCATCGCAAATCGGAATAAGGTGTCTAATACTGACTGCGTCACTTGCGTTGCTAACTCCTCCATCGTAGCATTTCATTTCCTTCTTTTTCTCAGGGCTCCCCGACAGTTCGTAATTTTTATGGACGGAGGGAACGGTGTGGGCACGGAAAGGTCTGAGCGATGAAATCGGTGGTGGTGGTCGGTGCGCAGTGGGGTGATGAGGGCAAGGGCAAGGTAGTGGACTACCTTGCCGGGTCGTTCGACTACATTGTACGCGTGGCCGGTGGACACAATGCCGGGCACACGGTGATTATCGGTAAGGAAAAGCACGTACTGCAGTTGATCCCGTGCGGGATTCTTCGTCCCAAGCAGCAGGCCGTGATCGGCATGGGCGTGGTGGTTGATCCTGGTGCGCTGGTCAATGAGATCGAGACGCTGGCCAAATCTGGAGTAGATGTAAATGGCCGGCTGCATATCAGCAATCGCGCTCACCTGATTTTTCCTTATCACCGCGAACTGGACAGAGCCGCGGAAAGCGCGCGCGGCGCGAACAAGATTGGAACCACTTCGCGCGGCATTGGTCCTGCGTACGAAGACAAGATGGCGCGGCGCGGTTTGCGTATGTGCGATCTGCTGGAGCCGGCGCTGTTTCGTGAGAAGGCGGCGCGGGTGGTGGCTGAAAAAAACCGCTTGGCGAAAGGCGCCTACGGCGCGGACATTGATTTTTCCCACGAAGTTGAAGAGACGTTGAGGATGGGAGAAAAAATCCGCGGTTACATTTGCGATTCCGCGGAGCTGGTGAATCGCGCGCTGGACGAAGGGAAGTCGGTGCTGTTTGAAGGCGCGCAGGGAACGATGCTGGATATTGATCACGGGACTTATCCGTACGTGACGAGCTCGAGTGCGATTTCTGGCGGGGCGACCACCGGGGCTGGTGTGCCGCCGACCAAGATCAAGCACGTGCTGGGAATTTCCAAGGCGTACACCACGCGGGTGGGAGGCGGACCGTTTCCAACGGAAATGCCGGACCTGGACGCGCAGGAAGTACGCAACCGCGGCAAGGAGTTCGGCGCCGTTACCGGAAGACCGCGGCGTTGCGGCTGGCTGGACCTGGCGGTGCTGCGCTACGCCAAGATGATTAACGGCATCGATTCGCTGGTAGTTACCAAGCTAGATGTATTCGATACGCAGCGTGAGATTCAGGTGTGCGTCGGTTACCAATACAAGGGCAAGGCGATTCACGAAATGCCGGCGCTGGCAGAAGAGTACGAGCACGTCACGCCGGAATATAAGACGTTGCCGGGGTGGGGCGATCCGACCTTCGGAGTGAAGGATGCCAGCAAACTTCCCAGCGCGGCGCTGGACTATTTGCGGTTTATCGCGGATTTTCTACAGGTCGAAATTGGCATGATTTCCACCGGTCCCGAACGCGACGCCACAATCATTCCTGAAGGCACACTGCTGGCGCGCTGGCTGTAGTTTTCAGATGCGAACAGTTGCTTCGAGGATGAGGGATCAATCCGTCCTTGCGCTCCGCAGGACTTGATAGAAGATTACGGCATCTTCCTTGCGGCCTATGAAGCTGGCGTGGAGATTGAAATTTCGGCCGTTCGGCGTGGTAGAACACAGTACTTCGCACAGGGCCAGTGGAGCGTCGTTCACGCGCGGATTTCCAAAGTGTCGGTAGATCCCTTCATATTGCCAGCAGTTCATTTCGATTTCACCGATTCTGAAATTCGCCTGCTCACGGACGGTCACATGGCCACTCAAGCCTTCGTTTTTTGGGCGGTACCACTCATAGGGAGAGTCTGGACTGGTGATCCCAATGTGGCGCCGGACGGGAGCGATTGCGTCAGTCAAAAGGGGGTAATGCCATAGCGAGCGGCCCCGACATTGCTGAAATACACCGAAATGAACGGATACGCCCCGGGGCCCTTGATGATCATCCAGTTCCAGGGAACGACGAACCGGTAGTGAGGGGCAAGATAGCGGCCCGGGAAGGTTGTGTGCGACCTCGCTGGGAGAAAGAAACATGTAAGAGCAGCAAGGAGACTCGGAAGCCAAAGCAACGTCCTTGCGAGGCGGTTAATTCGAGCTCGGCGTGGGTGTGGCTTCTGTAAAGCACGCCAACGCAGGAAGCTGGCGGCATCAAGTTTAATTTTCCAAGCTCGGCTCTTGCGCCGGAACAGAATGAACCTTATGACGGAAACGACGAGAATCCCGAAGAAACCTACGACCAGGAGGTCGCTCTCTTCGGACCCGAAACGGTAAACCAGAGCGAGAGCTAACGCCACTCCAAAAATCGGAATGCTCAGCTCGGCGAAAAATAGCAGAACGCGTTTTAGGAGCGGCATGTTGTCGAATCTGACCAACGATCACGATCGTGATCTTTGTCTTGGATTTATAGACGCCTCAACGCAACAAGTAGTTCCGCTCGTTTTCCGGACGATAGCTTTTTGGGTAAGCTCTTACTGTGCTCTCCTACCAGCAAGCCCGCGGACTCGTAGTCTCCCGGCTCTCTGCGCTCTCCCGTGAACCGCAAGCCGAAGCGCTTCCGTTGCGGGAGGCGCTTGGGCGAGTGCTGGCTCATGATATTGTCAGCGACCGGGATTATCCTCCGTTCGATCGGTCGATTCGCGATGGCTACGCGGTTCGAGCCGCCGATACGCGTCCCGGCGCGCAACTGAAGTGCATCGGCGAACTTAAGGCCGGCGAGACCCCGTCCGTTTCGGTTTCTGCTAATAGCTGCATACAAATTATGACTGGGGCGGCGTTGCCTGATGGCGCGGACACTGTTGTCATGATCGAGCACACTTCGCGCGAGGGTGACAGCGTAACGCTCGACCGCGCCGTTAAAAACGGGCAGCATGTTGTCTGCAAAGGCACCGAGCAAGCCGCTAGCGGTATTGTTCTTGCCGCGGGAGTGCGTATTGGCTTTGCGGAAATTGCCGCCGCTGCGCAGGTGGGCGCGGCGCATCCTGTGGTGACGCGCAGGCCGCGCTTTGCGGTGTTGTCCACAGGCGACGAAGTTGTGGACTTTGCGTCTACTCCCGGGCCGTTTCAAATCCGCAATAGCAATTCGGTTTCGTTGGGAGCGCAAATCTCGCTGCTGGGCGGGGAGCCGGTGATTCTGGGCAATGCGAAAGATAGTCTCGATGAGCTGCGTACGAATATTTCCGCGGGGCTCGAAGCTGACGCGCTGATTCTATCGGGTGGCGTTTCGATGGGGAAATACGATCTGGTGGAACCGGTATTGCGCGAATTTGGCGCGGAATTTATTTTTGATGCGGTTGCGATTCGTCCGGGGAAGCCGGTGGTGTTCGCGATTTGCAAAGGCAGGCCCGTGTTCGGGCTGCCCGGCAATCCCGTTTCGACTATGGTTACTTTCGGACTGTTTGTGCAGCCGGCCGTGGATATTCTGGCTGGCGCTGAGGTTCGGCCATTGCCGTTTGTTCAGGCTGTACTTACTGCGCCGTTGTCGGAGAAGCCTGGGTTGACGCATTTTTTGCCTGCGCAAATCTCTTGGCGCGGCGAGACGGCGCAGGTTTCGCCGGTTGTGTGGCAAGGGTCGGGTGACGTTGTGGCTATGGCGCACGCAAATTGTCTTATGGTTGTGCCGGCGGAGCGAGAGAGGATAGAGGCGGGTGAGGCGGTGCGGGTTTTGATGCGGGGGATTTGTTAGTGCTGGACGAAGGGTTTTGCGGCTATGGTAGACGTTTTTTGTTGACTTGAGCGCACAACCAGGAATGGCTGTGCCACCAAGAGCCGGACTCCCGGCAGGGTCGGGACAGCTACCGCCCGGATCTACAAAAGCGATGATATTCGGAAAGGGCGCAGCAGTGCTGCGCCCCTACACGACCCAGTTATGGTGATACGGAAGGTTTTAATGCGTCGAGGAGATATTCGATAGTGGCGGAACTTTCGCACTACGACAAACGCGGGAAGGCACGGATGGTGGATGTGACCGCCAAGTCCGTGACATATCGTTCGGCGGTTGCGCATGCTTTTGTGAAGATGTCGCCGGGCGTAGTGGCGGCGGTGCGCAAGCTTGAGAATCCTAAGGGTGATCCGCTGGAAGTGGCGCGGATTGCGGGGATCTCCGCGGCGAAACGCACTTCGGAGTGGATACCTCTTTGTCATCCACTGCAGCTGACGCACATTGATGTGCGCCCTACCGTGTGCAAAAATGGCGTGGAGATAAGCACGCAGGTAACTGCCGCCGCTCAGACCGGCGTCGAGATGGAAGCACTGGTCGCTGCCGCTGCCGCCGCCCTCACAGTGTACGACATGTGCAAAGCGCTGGATAAAAGCATCGAGATTGCTGAGCTATATTTAGTGGAAAAGACCGGCGGGAAAAGCGGCGATTACCGCCGCGACGGCGGTCGCCGCAGTAACACGAAAGTCCGGGGAACCAAGCGCTCCGCGAAACGCTAACGTTAATGACCGCATTCGCTGCAAAAACGGTTCGGTTGCTGGTCGCGGAGGACAATCCTCTGGTGCGCGACCTGATTCAGAAGGGGCTCGATCAGCACTGTGAAGTGCTGATCGCGGAGGACGGCGGCGACGCTTTGCTCAAGGTGATTGATGAGCCGCCTGATGTGATCCTTTGCGACTACAAAATGCCGGGTTTGAACGGCCGGCAGCTTTTTGAGAAATTGCGCGGGCGGGAGCAAACGAGGCACATTCCGTTTTTGTTTATGGCCAGCCGCGCCGATATTGAAGAGCGGCTTCGCCCGCTGATTGATGGAGTGGAAGACTTCATCGCTAAACCGTTCCTGGTGAAAGACCTGGTGCGCATCACAAAAAAAGTTCTGGACCGCATTCACCTGGAAAAATTGCAGAAGCGGGCTTCGCGTCCCGGCGTGATTCAAGGGCGCCTGGAAGAAATGAGCATGACGGATCTGCTGCAGTCGCTCGAGATGGGGCAGAAGTCCTGCCGGCTGGTGGTGCGGCATGACGGCGAACAGGGCGAATTGTTTTTTGCGTCCGGCCAGTGCCGCGACGCGCAAATCGGCAGTATTGAAGGTGACGACGCGGTTTATAAAGTTATTTTGTGGACTGCCGGAGAATTCGAAATCGACTTCAACGCGGCCAACGCTTCTTCTCGCACAACGACGACGCGCGGTACAACCGGCCTGTTGATGGAAGCGATGCGGATGATGGATGAAGCCAGTCGCGACGCGGTAGAAACTCCTTAGGTCGCTCCTCGCTAATCTTATAGACTCAATTTCATGAAAGTTGCCGTCATCACGATCAGTGATAGCGTTGCGCGCGGCGAACGCCAGGATGCTTCGGGGCCGGCCGTAAAAGCGCGTTGCCAGGAACTTAAATTCAATATTGTGTCATCGCATGTCCTTCCAGACGAATCCGCGCAAATACAAATGCTTCTGAGCGAACTCGCCGATGGGCGGAGCGTTGATGTCATTCTGACTGCTGGTGGCACGGGAATCGGGCCGCGAGATTGCACTCCGGAAGCCACGCAGGCGATTGCGGAACGCCTGGTGCCGGGCATGGCTGAAGAAATGCGTCGCAAGGGACTTGAGCACACGCCGCGCGCGATTCTGTCTCGCGGCGCGGCTGCGATTCGGAGCAGCACTCTCATACTCAATCTGCCGGGAAGTCCCAAGGGCGCGGTTGAATCGCTCGATGCGGTTGCGGCACTGCTGCCGCACTCGGTGGAAATCATGCACGGCGCTCGCCACGACTGAAGCGATGCTGTCCTCGACAAAGTGTGCGTTTGTTGCATAGTGAAGCGACTAAATTCGAGGGCGGGATGACAACTCTGCGCATTCTTCATCTCTGTCTGCTTTTGCCGGTTCTTACGGTTCCATTCGCAAAAAGGCCAAAGCGCGCCAAACACCCAGGCTGCGAGCCAGAAGAGTGGTGACAGAGTCCTGTTGGGTGCCCCGATAGGAAAACACCATGACGAGCCGCCAACGGTCCGCTTCGACATGAAGCTGTCCAACTCTCAGCCCGCGTCCTCGCCGACCACACGCACGTACGAGCGTCGCTACATCGCGAGAGGCAAAACCTCAAAATTCCAGCTGGAGCTCAGCTATGGCCAGCTCCACGACGGCGGAGGATTTAAAGTTGCCTCCGGCGAAGGCAGGTTCATCGCTGTGCCAGGTTCTGAAAACGCTGTCCTCATGCAGGATTTGAAATCCGCGCTGTTGGCGAAACACGTTCCCGGCAAGGTCATTCGATCGCGTGAACTCCGCTTTGATGCGGTCGTTTTGGGCGAAAAACAAAGTGAAAATGCGGGAGGAGGATTCTCCGATAAACCGCCTGGAGACTGCATTGTTCTAAAGCTCTTTTTGCCAAAGGGGGGAGACGAAGGCGAAGTCTTCTTGAACCTGAACCCGGTTCTCGGCAGAGGCGAATTCTCGATCAAAGATGAGGACTACGGCGACTATCTGTTGCGGCAATTTGCCAAGGTCTTTTGATTCTTTCCGGCGCCCGCCAGGACTGAAGCGAACTATTCGCACGGAACTGCAATAGAATAGCGTCGCGGAACTCCTCATCCCAGGACGCTTTATGAGACTGCATCTGCGGCAATCCCGACCCGAACCATGGTCGGAGAGTAAGAAAAACATCAAACGCAAATGGACGACGCCATTTTTTGCCACAGAATGGGTTTTCGAGTGGCTCGCGTTTTACCTGAGTAACTGGACGTTTCTGCACGTCATTGACTATCTGCGCAGTTTTGGAATTATCGTCGCGGTGATTTTTTATTTTTCGGAATCCGGCGACCGCTTGAAGCAAAAGCATTATCAAGCGTGGCAGGTAATTAACACCGCGCAGGGAAAAGGCGGCAACGGAGGTCGGCTGGACGCGCTGCAGGAGTTAAATGAGGACCGCGTGCCGCTGGTGGGAGTGGATGTGTCCGGCGCGTTTTTGCAGGGCTTGCATCTGGAAAAAGCGAATCTGGCGCGTGGAAATTTGAATGCGGCCGACGTGCGCAACGCTGTTCTCCCGGCGATTGATTTCAGCGATGGCAATATGCGCTCAGCGAATTTCCGGGACAGCAATTGCCGAGGCGCGTCTTTTCGAGGGGCAACCCTGGACGACGCCGATTTTTCCGGTGCGGACCTAAGTGGCGCGGACTTCAGCGGCGCGACGCTTGCGAGCGCCGACTTACGTGCAGCGGATTTGCGCGGCATTGAATGGTCGAAAATCGCAAATATGAAGGGCGCGAATATCGCTGGGGTTAAGAATGCTCCGGAAGGATTTGTCGCGTGGGCTTTGAAAAATGGGGCGCTGCAAAGTTCATCGGACTCGCACTGATGGATTTCGCAGCGCTTTCCTGGAGCTACGTGCTATGCGTTGCGCGAAACGCCTGCAGGCACTTTTGCGCCGTTTCCAGCTCGGGGTACCGGCTGCCTTCCTGTTCGACCAGATAATATTCGATTCCGCCGCCATTTTCCGCGGCATGAAAAAGAGCTTTCCAGTCGGCCACACCTTCGCCGAATAAGACGGAATATTTTTTCGCGGGCTCTGGCGACCAGTCTTTGCAATGCATGGAGCGGATGCGTCCCGGATTGGCTTTGATCCAGGCGACCGGGTCGGCGCCGGCTTCGATGCAGGTGCCGACATCGAGCTGCAGCATTACTGACGGATTGGTGTTTTTCGCCAGGATTTCTATCGGGCGCACTCCATCGGTCGGGGTGAATTCCAGTTGATGATTGTGGTAGCCGACTTTTAGTCCGTGTGGGTCCAGTTTTGTCGCAGCCGTGTTGAGCGTATTGGCGACTTCGCGCCATCTGTCTAATCCCGGCACATCGCGGGAACTCGCCATCACCATGTATTTGCTGCCGAGAATGAGGTTGAGTTGGCGCGCATGCTGCAGTTTATCGCCGCTGAAGTAGTCGCTATCGTTGTGCGTGGAGAAGCAGCGAATCTTCAGTTCATCCAGTAGTTTGCGCACGTCTTGGGCTTGCGATTCAGTCCATGTAAAATACGGTGCGTAGAATTCCAATCCCTGATAGCCCATCGCGGCGACTGCACGGATTGTCCCCTCCGGATCTTTGCCCAGCGCATCGCGCACCGAGTACATTTCCAGTCCAACAGGAATGGGGTTTGCGCCCGGCACGCCTTCGGCATCTGATATACGCAGGGCCCACGGCAGCATCGCTGCCGTGGCCATAAATTTGCGCCGCGTCGACACTTGGGAGTCCCCGCCTTTAGTCTTTGCCCAGATATTCGCCGGGAACGTCGTCTTCGGGGACCTCGTGGGTGTGAACTTCGCCTTCGTCGGCGTCTCCGGCGTCTTCCACGCCTTTTACCACTTCTGCTTCGAACGAATTTCCTTCTTCGAGGAGCTCGTCCACGCTTTCGGAATTTGCTCGACCGGCATTTGAGAGACCTTGCAGATCTCCGGATTGGCCGCCGGAGCGCGCACCCAGTCCTGCCGGCTCGAACGTCACGGTATCTACGAGCTCGCTTTTTCCGCGCACACGTCCCCTGGGTGCGGTGGCTGTTTTGGCGCGTGCAACATTCTTGGAAAGGGGCCTGGCGAGGGACTGCTTGACGGCCACTTTTTTGGCCGCTGGCTTCGCTTGCACGGCAGCTTTTTTCGGTGTCGCCTTTTTAGGAGCGGGTTTCTTCGCGAGCTTCTTCCTCGCGGTTGCCTTCTTCTTGCTTTGGTTTTTCTTGTTTTTCTTTTTGGTGGCCATACGCGGAGTGTATCATCACTCCCCTTGATTAGCAGGCAGTCGCATTTCAGGACTGCCGCACAGACCGCTGAGAAGATTCGCGATTTGGAGCAATGCGAGTGCTGACAGCAACAGTATTTTTCACGCAAAATGGCGATGTACCTGGCCGCTCTAGTGGCGGACGGCAAGCAGATGACGGCCAAGCAATTGGACGGGTGGGCGGAAAGCGCGGCCAACCTTCGTATGATTGCGGAATACACTGTGCCGTGGGTGGTAAACGGTTGAAAATCCCAGTGCGCGCGAATTGGCGTTGAAATGGATGAAGTCCAAGAAGGAATTGGTGGCAGCCGCCGGTTGGTGCACGTACTCCGGAATCGTGGCCATGACTCCCGATGACGCGCTGGACCTTGCCGAAATCGAGAAGCTCCTCGGGACGGTCGTCAAAGATATCAAGACGGCGGCGAACCGCGTTCGATATACCATGAACGGTTTTGTGATCGCCGTCGGGAGCTACGTAAAACCGCTGTCGAAGCAGGCGAAGGCTGCCGCGAAGCAGATTGGCGCTGTTAGCGTGAACGTGGGTGACACCGACTGCAAAATTCCGCTGGCTATTGCCTACATTGAAAAAATCGAGTCGGCTGGACGCCTTGGCCAAAAACGAAAGACTATCCGCTGCTGAGCGACGAAAGTATCACATACGGCCCGTATTGCAGAACGGAGTCGGTACGGCTTGCATTCCCTGCTGCCTGTATCTACCCTTAGAAAGTTCCCTTAAGAATCACGGGAAGTCGCCTTAGAAAATTTGCCCTGGAAAGTTCGAAGCGAACTGAACCGACTCCATGCCCGAGATAACTGCCGACACGCTTGTTTTTGGATTTATCTGGTACGTGGCGTTTTTGTTTTCGACAACGTGCCACGAAGCCTCCCATGCCTTGGCTGCCAAGCTTGGCGGGGACGATACCGCGGCGCGACAGGTAACGCTCAATCCTGTTCCACACATCCAGCGCGAACCTTGGGGCATGGTGGTTATCCCGATCATTTCGTTTCTTTTTGCCGGAGCGATGGTCGGGTGGGCCAGTGCGCCCTTTAATCCAGAGTGGGAACGGCGTTATCCGCGCCGTGCTGCTTGGATGGCTCTTGCTGGACCTGCGGCGAACTTCACGTTGATGCTCATTGCCTCGATTCTAATTCTAGTAGGCCGAGAGCAGGGATGGTTTGTACTCGTGGGCGGAGCAAACGGATGGGTTGTTCGCGGGCTAGATGGACAGCCTATCATCTTCGGCACGGTTCTTAGCGTGTTCTTTGTCCTGAATCTGTTGTTGGGCGTTTTCAATCTTTTGCCAGTTCCTCCGCTGGATGGCAGCGCGGGCATTATGGTGCTGATGGGAAACGACACCGCGCACCGTTATCTCGACTGGTTGCGAACTACGCCTTATCGGAGTCTGGGGCTGCTAGTGGCCATTTTCGGTTTCCGCTATGTATATGGTCCAATCGAGACGTTCGCCACCAATCTGCTGATTTTCACCAAGTTCTAACGGCTCCTTCAATTGCGTCAAGTCGGAACAGTTCGAAACGACTGTTTCGCGAGGCGACACTCTGTTCCGCGAAAAAGAATCGTAACTCGCGCGTGTTTAGCAAATTCTTGGGAAGTATTGTGGCTCCCCACCCGCAGCTTCCCGCCGGCAAGGAGCGATGATGGTTGCCGGAACCGCCAGCCAGCAACCGCATACCAGGTCGAAGTCTCGGGCTGGGATGAGCATGAAGATTTTTTCGTGGAGAAGACCGAGTTGCACTGGTCGGAACAATCCGGAAAGCCCATCCTGCTTTTGCGCCCGATTGTTTCCGGCGCGCTGGTTTTTCTTCGCCTGATCGATCCCCTGTCCATCGATCGGGTGCGTCCAGTTGCGTATCGGGCAGAATTGTTCGAGACAATGAAAGGCGGGCAGTGCCGGGCACGACTTCTGTCGGCGGACCCTCGTAACAAGGCGGGGGCTATTCAGAGAGTGCTGGCGATGTGCAAAGGGAATCGGCTGCGGGCGGCGCAGGTCTTAGGAATTGGGCGGACGAGCTTGCATCGGTATTTGAAAGAGGATGGATACGACCAGAGCATGATTGCGCGCGCGGAGGCGGCTGGAGGGTAGGAAGCGGCGGTTTTTTTTGCAGGTGATGCGCGGGCGACGCCGAGACCGAAGAGAGATGCCTCGCTTCGCTCGGAATGACGATGATGCGCTAATGAGGCAAATGAACGACCCGCAGTGAACGGCCCTCGGTGAACCATCGGAAGTGAGAGGGCCGAAGTGAACTTGCCCGCTAGCGCGAACGTGATACCAATGCGAATGTAACGGCAGAGAAGTCTGTTACAGGTTGTATTCGGAGTCGGGCCAGCGAGGCTGCACGAAAAGTCCGCCGTCCACGCCGAGCGTCTGGCCGGTGATGAATGAGGCTCGATCACTGAGAAGGAATTCCACGGCGTCGGCCACATCGTCCGGCGTGCCGATGCGCCGTAACGGTGTGAGTTTGGACCAGGATTTTGCGAAGTCGGCCAGCTCGTTTTTGGTTCGCTCGGTCTCGATGGCACCGGGAGCAACACAGTTAACGCGGATTCCATACTGGCCCAACTCCAACGCGGAGGATTTGGTGAACATTTCAATACCGCCTTTGCTAGCGGTGTAACCAGAAAGATTGGGGAAGGGAACTTTGTTGCAACCCGATCCGATATTTACGATCGCGCCGGAACGGTAGTCTTTCATGTTGCGCGCCGCGCGTTGCGTGCAGAGGTAGCAGCCCTTGAGGTTTGTGGTGATCACGCGATCCCAGTCAGCCTCTTCAACTTCGAGAATCGGTTTCCAGACTTGAACGCCGGCATTGTTGACGAGCGCATCAAGCTTGCCGAAAGACGAGAAAATTCTTTCAAACATTGCATCGACGTCGTCCGAATTGCCGATGTCAGCGTAAACCGTCATGGCGCGAATGCCGTCTTTTTGCAGCTCTTCGGCCAGACGGTCGGCTGACTCGGCCTCCACTTTGTAATTGATTGCCACGTCATATCCGGAGCGAGCAAGCCGCGAGACGACGGTTCTGCCGATTCCGGAATTCGCTCCGGTGACGAGTGCTGACGGCCGCGCAGTCATTTCAGATTCCTCTCAGGTGGCGTGGAATTTTTACGACGCCAATGGTAACTCCAAGACGGTTTCTCCGCGAAATTGATGCGGCCTCCCGCCGATTTTCCAAAAACCTCCGTGAAGCCACAAAATCTCACGCCGGAATTAAGGAAAAACTTTGTGGTGCGGACGTAACGGACGACCAACGATGTAGGCGGAATCTCACCGCTGACCGTGAAGCCAGCTTAATGACGATTCGGCAATGTGGCACGCCAGCGGGCGCGGATGAGGCGGTTGAGAGGTTCGGAGTAGAAGCGCGCCACGATCTCGCCAAAGAGACCAGACACGACAATAACCACGAGAAAGAGCAGCGGCACGGCGACCATCGGTTTGCCGGCGAAAAGGAACAGATGGAAGAACGCGAAGACGACGAACATATGAGCAAGGTACACCTCGTAACTACGCTGACCGAGCAGTGCGAGGGGCCGCAGGATCCCCGGACTTTTCCAGTCGCTCTGAGAAGCGGCAGCGATAAGCATACAGGCGCCGAGAGCAAGAATCGTCATATCGAGTCCAGCGCGCTCCAGGGCCAGGTTTGCGGGCTGGGCAGCGAAACACAGGATGAAAATCAGGACCGCTGAGCCTACGACGGCAAGTCCGCGAAGTGTACGGGGTGAAAGCGGAAAGCGTTCCACGGCGAGTGCCGTGAGGCAGCCGAGCGCGATAGCATCCATGCCACCGAGGTAGGAATATTGTTTCCAAAGTTCGTTGCCGCCCGCCAAGAACGTTCGCGCAAAGGGACCGAGAGCGACAAAGGTTGCCAGCAACAGAACGAGCAATTTTCCGCGAGCGAATAACCTGCTGACGATCGGAAAGAAGAGGTAGAACATTTCTTCGACGGAAAGTGACCAGAGAATGTCCCAGTTGCCGGGAAGATAGCCGTGGCGCGCCTCAAGGACGTTCAGATGGAACGTGAGGGCGGCAAGTAGAGCGCGCGAGATGCCGCCGGTTTTTGCGGAGACGATGAAGTCCTGGAATCGCCCGAAATGCAGCGTAGTGAGCACGGCAAGAAGAAGCATGAGCAACGGCGCGATGCGGGCAAAGCGCGTAAGGTAAAAACCGCGCAGGCTGACCTGGGAGAGTTTTCCCCAGCGTCGAAGTGCTGTCGAAGTAATCAGGAAGCCGGACACGGCGAAGAAAATCTGAACGCCATTCTGGCCGTTCCAGACAAGCGAGCCGATGAGTTGACGAGGCAGACCGGCGGTGTAAGGAATTTTTGCCAGCAACAGGCGTATGTTTACGTGGTTCATCAGCACAAAGAAAATTGCAAGGCCGCGAAGCAGATCCACGCCATCGATTCTTGCGCCAGGCAGCGCGGTGGCTGGTTTCCCGGAAAAGGTCACAAAACATTTTGCATGACGGGAGCGGAAGAGCCCCCTGTTGTACGAGGCGCTGTTTGGTAATCGGCAACGTCGGTGGCGAAGCGCGTCGCCGAGGATTGGGCCACGAGGTTTCGCGCGTAGAGGTAGATCAGCCAGGCGTCGCCGCGGCGCTGCCAAGATTCTCGCGTAAACACGAACCGCGAGATGAGGGCCAGTGCCGGTGAGCAGAAAAAAAAGGCCGCAGACTAGCCGGCCTTCTGTCAGTCATGGAACCGTTAATTGTTGCTTGCGTTTTGTGATGTTCCCACTCGCACCGTTATTTGTGAGCGGGCACGTGGAAGATCAACGAACGAAAGACTTCCGAACGTGACGCATCGGCATCCTGGAGACTCACGAAGAGACTGGTTAAGGAGTCTTGTTCTTCCTGCGAACGGCGGTCGCGGTCGGCGATGAAGGCCGCGCGCACCTTGTCGAAGGAAGCGAGATCCTTGACTGCATACCAGACGTAATGAGTGAAGTCTCCATCGGTGCGAATTTCTTCCACGGAGAGACCGTAGGCAAGAACGACGCCGTCAGCGGCGAGTTTTTCGAATACGGGCTTGTTGTATTTCTCCCAGGCCTTGCGGAAATTGCTGCCGTTACCCGGCCTGACCTTAACGAAATTATATCGGACGAACGGAAGTATGCCCGAATCGGAAGTGGGAGAAAAGCCGATGACCAGATCGCGAGTGAGATAATCGCGGACTTTGCTCATGTCAGCGACCTCGCCGAGGCGGACGGTAAGTGAAGCCGCTGATTTTTGGCCCTTCTTTGCCGCACCGGATTTGGCCGCTTCGTCATTAAGCTTGGCGATTTGAGCGCCCATCGCGCTATCGACTTTGTCGACTCCCGCGTAATCGTTTACGGCGTACCAGATGACATGCGTGGCGTTGCCAGGAACGCGAAGCAAAGGAGTCTCAACGCCCCAGGCCATAACGACGCCATCGGCCATGAGTTTGTCGCGGACCGGCTGGCCTACCGTTTTGACCAAGTCCATGAACTCCTCTTCTTTACCGGGATTAACCGAGTACTCGTACCAGAATGTGAGGGGCTGCATCTGGGGTTGCGATTGTTGTGCAGCACTGGAAATGCAGGACAGCAGAATTACAAAAAGACTGAAAAATAGGCGCGTTTTCATTTTCTTGCGTTCTCCGTGAATTTGGTTCGCCTGCACCGGGGTAAGTGCGTTTGAATATTTGCAAGCGCGGACACCAAGAGCAGGCGCTCAGTGTCATCGCTGTAAACTAGCTGAACCGGTTAGAATTGCGTATCTTTTAGCACCGGCGAGGAGTCGCGTCAAGAAGTCGAATCACCAGTGGCCTGCAATGGTCCACTCTTCGATGCTGTACCTAGTCTGTACTCTCGGCCAGTTGCTTGCCACTACGCATGCATCTACCTTCCTTCCTACGTCTAGCGAAAGTTGCGAAGAACCTGTGAGTACAGGAGGACTCCTTCTTAGGTGCGGGACTTTCGCGAGCATTTACGGTACGGATCTGCGCAAAGTTGTCCCCAAGTGTTCCCAACCCACATTGGCCTGCGGTTCTTCGAAACACGGAGGTGTCTATGGGCAGGAACAGAGAATTTCCACGATTATCAGGCTACGCTTGCGTGTCAGTTGGCGGAATTTTGTTACTGTCGGCAGGAGTGTCGACGAATGTGTGCACTGCAAACAGCGACCTCAAATTTCGCCGCCGGCTTAAGCAACCAGAGCGCGGCGCCCGCGGATAATATTTCCCGGGGTTCGGCAGGGCCTGACGAATTTCGCACCGCGCCGCTTTGCGGCGTGGGACAGCGATTGTTCTTTCTTCACGACGGCCGCGCGACTCCCGCCAATGGCGGATTGCTGACCGCTATTCAGGATCATGCCAGCTCGGAGTCAGAGGCCAACGTAGTCATCGGCCTCCATCATCAATTAAACGAGCACCAGAAGCAGGACCTGCTGAACTATCTACGATCGCTGTAGGGACGAGCTCCAGGAAGGGTTCGTTGCGCGCTCCGCTACTTTGGATACGCGTTGAACGGGCGCGCGTTCAGAGCCCCTTCGTTTAGAGCCTTGGAGTTGAGGCGAAGCGGCTGGGCAGGGAAGGCGTGACCTCCTGCGGCATGGTGCGGTGAATCCAGGCTTCGGCGGCGATGAGGTGCAGTACAAAGCCGATCCAGAAGGCGGTGCCGAAGAACTCGCGGGGCGTGAGGCCGGACAGCGGGCTAGTGGCGAAGAAAATCCCAATGATGGGGCGAATGGTGGCGACCGCAAGGCCGATCGTATAGGCTCGAATCATCCACTGCCGATGCAGGATAATTTCACGCCTGCTGACGTGCCACACGGCCTTGTTTAGTGCGAAGAGGAAAAATAAGGCAAAGAGAATTGTGGATGCGGCCTGATTGACTCCGCCGATCGATTGCATGGTGAAGCTCATCAGCAATGCCGAGATTCCGATGACCAATCCGCACGCCACAAGAATGCGGCCATTCCAGCGGTGCCACTGTGGACGCCGGGCGCGAATGGATTCGCTGAATTGAAACGGCCCCAGAGCCATGAACAGAAGTCCCGGAACAATATGGATCATGGTGAGGACGGGGTGGCGAGCGAATACTTCGTCGAGTGCTGCAAACTGTGCGCCTCTGGAACCAGGCGCAACCGCGGGCGGGGAGTAACCGTTAGCGAGGATTGGGCCCAGATAAATAATTCTACGGACGGCGGCGGCCACGCCGATGAACGCCAGAAAAATTACTGCGCTCCACAACGCGCGACGCAAGCGAACTCCGGACTCCATGCTTCTTATTACCCGCAACTCGCCACGCGTCTTTCAGTGTTTCTCAGTTAGCGATAAATTTTTCGAGTGGCTGCCAGTAATGGATTTTCCAGCCGTTTAAGAGATTTTCCGCGTCGCCTTGGGGGAATCCAGTATGAGCAAACAGGAGTTTGGTTTCCGCGCCTTGTTCCGTGAAATCGAATCTGACGATCGAGAAGACGCCCGGCTTCCAGTAGGCTACACGCCAGGCCTGAACGATTCGTTCGTCCGGAACGAGCTCGAGATGCCGACCGACGATGCGTCCGCCGAATAACGAGAAAGTGCCGCCGACGTCGTGGCTGATTTCTGTCGGATGAGACGCGCTCGCCGCGCCACCTTCTTTTGCTTGTATGTCGTGGGTCATCTTGTCAAACTGAGCTGTGCTGGTAAATATTTCGTAAATACGCTTACGATTGGCTTTAAAGACTAGCTCTTGATGAAGCGATTGCGCGTCGCGGGAAACGTCCTCCGTAGAGGCAGCCGCGGCGATACTCGAAATTGTACCGAACGCGCTGACGGCCAAAGCGGCATGGACAATTGCCCGTCGTCGCGTGGAAATCTGAGGAATCGGGTTCTGATTTCGTGGTTCGGTCATAGTGCCTCGCTTGGCTGGATCTGCCCTGTCGATTGATGAGCGGTCTGCACGCATGGGAACACGGAATCAAGCGATAATCCACTTAATGTTTTGAGGCGGAAAGAGGGCGCGGCATCGCTTTACAGGTAAAAGAATACTGTGTTACTCTGAATGAGTCGAAGAGAAGAGGAAAATTCAGGGGACGACGGAGAGGGCACTTGAGCGCACCGAAAGCAGCGTTGATCGAACAATTCCGTTCTCATGTCAAAGATACGGGCTCACCGGAGGTGCAGATTGCACTGCTGAGCGAGCGGATCAACTATCTGACGTCGCACCTCAAGAGCCACGTAAAGGACCATGCATCGCGGCGGGGCTTGATTATGATGGTGAACAAGCGCCGCCGACTGTTGGACTATCTCAACCGCCGGGACCCGGATCGGTACCGCGAGATTGTGGAACGGCTCAGTCTGCGCAAGTAGCGGTTTGCTGG
>WNFR01000730.1_pt1 | contig 33661 bp, 29 predicted proteins | sample 5400221 | NCBI WGS metagenome assembly WNFR01 (sample SAMN13153357, study PRJNA577476) | soil metagenome | isolation source: 40 cm soil under Madrone tree | place: USA:California | collected 2016-06-14
CGGATTACGCGGCCTTTGCGCCTGATCTGGCGCGGGTGAGTGGCTTCCTGGATGCGACTCAGTTGGAAACAGCTAAGGCGCAGTTTGCCAGTGACTTCACAACCAGAGCAGCGTTCGTCAATCAATACGGCACGCTCAGCAACGCACAGTACGTCAATGCGTTGTCCCAGACAGCGGGAGTGACCTTGTCGAGCCGGCAGGCGTTGATTGATTCGCTGGAAGCGGGGACGCTGACACGGGCGCAAACGCTCAGACAGATTGCCGAAAGCGGCGAAGTCTATGCGAAGTACTACAACCAGGCATTTGTGGTGATGGAGTACTTTGGTTATCTCAGACGCGATCCGGATCTGTTGTATCTGAACTGGATCTCGGTGCTGGATGCGAATCCGGCGGACTCGCGGCACATGGTCGAAGGCTTTGTTGATGCGACTGAGTATCGCAACCGATTTGCACCCACCGGCAATCAATAATCAGAGTGACAAGCCGGAATCCTCCGTCCGGCAGCATTACTCGACTTCCTGGTTAGTGAGGATTGAAAAAGGAAACGAAGTCAGATAAGAGAATGCGCATTCTGGTTACAGGTGGAGCGGGCTTTATCGGCTCGCATTTGTGCGACCGACTTATCTCTGACGGGCATGAGGTATTTTGCCTCGACAACTTCTTCACTGGACGGCGTGAGAACATTCTTCACTTGCTCGACGACCGTCGGTTTGAGCTGTTACGCCACGATGTAGTCGAGCCTATTCTGCTCGAAGTTGACCATATTTATAACCTTGCCTGTCCGGCTTCGCCCATTCATTACCAGTACATTCCGGTGAAGACGGTTAAGACAAATGTAATGGGCACGCTGAACATGCTCGGTCTTGCCAAGCGTGTGAACGCTCGAATTCTGCAAGCGTCAGCTTCTGAAGTCTATGGCGATCCACTGGAGCATCCCCAAACTGAAAGTTACTGGGGCAACGTCAATCCGATTGGCCTGCGCAGCTGTTACGACGAAGGGAAGCGGTTGGCGGAAACCCTGATGATGGACTATCACCGGCAGAACAAGGTCGATACCCGCATAGCCAGAATCTTCAATACCTATGGCCCGCGCATGCTGGACGATGATGGGCGGGTGGTCTCGAACTTTATCGTGCAGGCGTTGCGTGACGAACCTCTGACGGTTTACGGCGATGGCAAACAGACAAGAGCATTCTGCTACGTTGACGATTTGGTTGAGGGTCTGGTTCGGTTGATGAATGCCGAGAACTTGTACCAACCGGTGAACCTTGGGAATCCAAGTGAGTTCACAATCGAGCAATTGGCCTACGAAGTCATTCGTGTGTGCGGTTCAAAGGCAAGCATCAAGCATGAACCGTTACCAATGGATGATCCACGGCAGCGAAAGCCTGACATCACCAGGGCGCGCGAACTCCTCGAATGGGAACCCAAGACTTCTCTCCGGAACGGTTTAGAGCGAGTGGCCGCTGACTTCGTACGAAGAGGCGTGGGTTCTTATGTCCGCTCACCGCTAGCCGCGGTTGCCGCAGAGCCTTGAATTGGGCGCGCTTTTCGTCATGTCCAGGCCTTGGAGATGAGAATAGTGCTCGACCGATTTTTGAAGAGAGGGTTGACGAACCATTAAGCAAGGAGGTCGCAATCGCCCAGATAGCCTGCTGATTTGGGCGAGCGAGGGGAAGCCCTTGGGGTTGCGCGCGAAACTCGCCGACTCTCCCTCGCCGCGTTTCCGCGTTCCGCGATGATCGTTCGGGCTCGGACGCTTTGCATGTGTAGCGGAGTTGGGATGACCAACAGATGGGAACTCGTCAGTCAGGCGGGTAGTGAGGTTTGTGGACCCAAGAAGGTCAAGCAACACAAGCGTCAATACGAGAAGCGGAAAGCCGCCGGCCTTTGCACATCCACAGGCTGTCGAGAAAAGCCTGATGTTGGTCATACCCATTGCCAAAAGCATTTGGTGGAGATGTCTAAGCGCAACAAAGAACAATACCAGAAAAGAATGCGCGAAGGTCTCTGCATCTACTGCGGTGTGCGGCCACAGTTCTGGGGTGTTCGCTGTGTCATCTGTCGTCAGAGGTTCACAAAACATCCCTTGCCATACGGAGCGCGGCGAGCGCTGCGGCTTTATCGAGAGGCAAAGGACAAGCGCGACCGCGAGCAACTCGAGGTTGAAGTCAGGCATGCCGTCCGCAAGTTATTGGCGACCGGAGAGATCAACGGCAGGCGTGCAACGGCCTTGCGTCTCTATGCTGGGGTGGATGACGGGGAATGGCGCACGTACAGTGAGGTAGGGAAGGTAATGCACATAACTAAGCAGGGCGTGCGCAACCTGCTTGTGCCTTCAAAGATCACTCTGGCCCACATTCTGGGCGATAGAGTCCCGTGGAAACCGATGCAAGAGGATCCTAAACGGAACGGCAACAAATCGTTGTCTGCTGAGCTCGAACATCCACTGCTGTGACAATCCTGTCGCCAGGATTGACCAGCGCGAACCTCAATCTTACGAGAGGTTTCCTGAAGTCGTTTTGGTCGGAGTGTCTGTCTATCAGTGCGAGAACTGCCAAACCGAAGTCACGCTAATTCCTCGTCAGCAGGAGCTTGATAAAGCGTTGGCGCCACGAGTACTTCTTAAACCAGCTTCACTAGCCGGAAAAGCACCGACGCGACCACCGCGCGGCGCGAAGTGCACCACCAGGTAGCCAGAGCGATAAGCGCGGGCGGGAGCCTTGGCTCTGCCGTTTTGCTCGAACCTTAAGAGCCGCGCGAGACGTATTAAGCGACTTTCAACTGCGGCTCGCACCGGCTGGCGTGGACTCGCGATGACGCCAGTAGCATGACGTCCAGTCGATGATCTCCAGGCATGCTTTGATACCGTGCGCCTCGCGGTATTCATCGACCGCCCTCTTGCAGCTCGGGAGCGAATAGTCATCAATGATGCAATACCCTCCGGGCGAGAGCTTGGGATAAAGCGCGTTCAGCGCATTCATGGTCGACTCGTACATGTCGCCGTCGAGCCGCAGGATGGACAGCGCGCCGATATCCGCGTTAGGCAGCGTGTCCTTGAACCATCCTTTGAGGAACACTACTTGCTCGTCCAGTAATCCATAGCGTTCGAAGTTTTTTCGCACCTGCTCTTCGGACACGGCGAGGAAGCGATGAAGGTGATGGACATCGCCGGCATCTGGCGGATACGTATCCATGTTGGGTACCGGCAGTCCCTCGAACGAGTCGGCGACGTAGACCTGGCGGTCGTCAATGCCGTAAGCTCGGAGTACGCCGCGCATGAAGATGCACGCGCCGCCGCGCCAAACACCCGTCTCGATGAGATCTCCCGGCACGCGGTCCCGCAGCACCGACTCGATGCAAGCCTGGAGCTGATCGAGGCGGCACAGACCGATCATGGTATCGCCATACGAAGGCCAGCCACGCCCCTCACCGGGCTCGGCGGCGTTGAATGTCGCTGACTTCACGAGTCCCAGCCCTGCCACGGCCGCGAGCCGTTCTGCCACGCCGATCATCGCACGCTTCCAAGCGGGTCGCGCATAGTTGAACGTCGCGATCGGCAGCGGAGGATCCGGCCAAAGAGAAAATGAGAGCGTTTTTTTCAACAGATCGAGATAAAGCTGTTCAGGCGTCCTTTTCATTGGGTTTTCTCATGGGTGGGCCGGAACACTGCCGCTTTGACGTTGAACGCGATCTCGCGTGTCGCCGGAGCGGCAAGCGCCGTCGCCACTAATACTGCGAACCCCGTCGCCGCAAGATAAATGAACATCGCTGAGCGATCGAGACCAGCCGGAATTAGCAACCGCGCGACCGCGACCACAATCAACGCCGCCAGCCCGGGGATGATCACGTCGTCTTTATACCAGCGTACCATTTCGCCGCGCAGAAGGCGGCGATGCATCAGTGGAACGAGGATTGTGGCGAAGCTGAGATTGAGCACCGGCCACGCGGTGGCCGCGCCAATCGATCCATACAGCGAAGTGAGAACCACCAGCCCAGGCGCGAGCAGCGACGCCGCACAGACGGTGAAAGTGAAGAGCAGGCGTGTCCAACCGCTTGCAACCTGCACCGTATAGGTCGGATACATCAGCGCGTTGAGCAGCGTGCCGAACATGAGCAGCATGAGGACTGGCGCCGTGCGCGTCGAGGTGATTGCGTCGCCGGTCCAAACATACAGCGCCTCCCATGAAAAAAAGACCACCAACAACGCGAGCGGCGCGGTCAGCACGATGAGAATTTGCGTCATACGGTGGTAGAGCGCGGCCAGCCGGACTTCGTCGCCACGCGCGAGCGCGCCGGCCAACTGGGGAAAAAACGCCTGCTGCACTGGAGTGACGAAGCGAAAGAGGTTCGACGCCGCGCTCCACGCCAGCGTGTAATAGCCGAAAATGGCGAGGGGTAACATGCGGCTAAGGATAACCTTGTCGAGCTGTGTCACCAGCAGCAAGACGACGGACGTTCCGCTCATCCCGATGAGGAACGGGCACAACCGGGCGACGATGTGGCGTCGGAAATATGGCCGCTGCGGGCGCGCACCAATGCACTGCCATAGCACGACCGCCGTGGTACCGGTTTGCAGCGCGCTGGCGGCGATTTGCCAGATGAAGTACGCAACCACGGTAGGTGAAACGAACATAAGGACCAGCACCGATCCCACGCTGCGGATCGTTCCCACCACGCCCATGATGACGTTCAGCTCGACTTGTTTCTGCAGCCCGATCAGGCCGCCCGAATAGAGGCTGGCCGGCCACTGCACGATGATCACCAGTCCCATGATCAGCACTGCGACTTCGACCGACGCCGGAGTCAACGCGTGCGGTTTCACCCAGTGGTGCGCGATTAGCGGCGCGAGGATCCATACGACGACGCCACAGATGGCAGCAAAGGTCCAGTGAATGATCTCCAGAGTACGGAGCACCTGCGCGTTAGTTTCGTCCGCCCCTCTGCCAGCAGCGCCGGCGAGGTCGCGGCTCAACGCGGTTCCCAACCCGGCCTCGAGCGGCGTTAGCAGCGAAAGCAGCGTGACGAAGATGCCGACGAGGCCGTACGCTTCCACGCCGATCAGACGCAGACAGACCGGCAGGACGGCAATGCCGAGAAGTGCGCTCCAGCCGCTGCCGGCGAAGTTCGCAATCAGATTGCGCTTGAGAAGAGTCACGGCTTGAAGATCAATCCCTGTCCCGTGGGCATTGGCAGCACTTTGACACCATGACGTTCGGCGAACGCGTCGAATTCGCGTTTCTGTACTTCGTGAAACGGCCATCCGTAGTCGTCGAGCACTATAACCGCGCCACTCGACATCTTTGGCCAAAAATACTCCGCCGCCGCGATCTCTGGCTGCGCGGCGTTCATGTCCAAAGACACATAGCAGACCTTGTCTGTCTTAACATGGGCCAGCGTCTCGGGCACGGTGCCCGGAACGATCAGGACATTTGGAAAAGCCTGAAATGTCGAGCGCACCTCGTCGAGGCTCTCGCCAAAATCGGCCGGCCGACGGCTGCGGAGTTCCTCCTCTGAGAGACTCTCCCGCGGGATGCCGCTGAAGGTGTCGAGCAAGTAGAAGCGTTTCTGGGGCAACTCGTGGAAATCGATGTAGTGCACGATCATGCGCGACATTGCCCCTCGGTAGACGCCGCACTCCACGAAGTCGCCTTCCAGGCTGCGCGCTTTCAGGGCCGCCCAGCAGGCGATATACGCACGATAGTGGATGGGAGTGGCGTTAAGGATGCCAGCCTCGCGGCCGAGACGGAATGCCTCGACGAACTTCGGCTCTTTGAGAAAATCGGTGTTGCAGGTGGCGTACAAACCGTCCTGGCTATAGTTGAGCCTCCCCTGGACGAGCGAGTAACTTCGCAGCCTGTAGATCGGTTTGAGGACGAAATTCGGCAGGACTCTCTTCAGAGTCTCTTTGGCACCGTTCTTCATCGCGTGGGTCCGCTCGCATCGTCGAGTAATCGCTTCTCCAACAGACGCCGCAAATTCCGGCGGACGCGCCGCTTCGGGTCGATTGTCACCAGCAGCGTATAGGCTAAGTATCGCTTCCACACCCAATTCGCAAACGTCCATCGAAACGCCAGCGAGCAATACAGAAGCGCTTTGTGCCGGCCGGGCAGAGCGCTGCGCCGGATGCGCGCCGCATACGCGCGGCCGGCGGCGGCGTAAACTGACAGCGCCCTGCCGAACCTCCGGTACGGAATCCTCGACGAGACGCCTCCCACTCGCTTATGCAGCAGAACGTCGGGAATGGAAATCACGCCGCCCTGCAGCGCCATCTCGAAAAGGAAAAGAACGTCGATCTCATCCCACTCGTCCCCCACGATCGGACGGTAGAGGAGTGTCCGCATCATTAGCTCGCGCCTGTACATCCCGGTCATCAGGTTTCCGTATCCGCGCCACAGCATCCGGTTCCCGTTCCACAGCGGCGACGACAGCGGTTCAGTGGCAAAGTGCTGATCCGACATCACCCGCACCACGACGTCGTTCTGGTCGATGAGGTCGACGCGGCATGCGGCGAGGGAGAGCGACGGGAACCGCCGCATCTCTGCCAGCAGCCGCTCCAGGAAATTCGACTCATAGATGTCGTCGTCGCCGGCAAGGACGACGAACTCACCCATGGTCATAGAAAGAACGCGACTACAGTTCCCACCGAGGCCGAGGCGTTCCTCGTTGCGCACATAGCGCACACGCGAGTCGGCCGCGGCGTGGCGCTCGCAGACCTCGCGAGTGCCATCGGAAGACGCATCATCCGAAATGATGATTTCGAAATCCTGAGTGGTCTGACGAAGCAAAGAATCGAGTGTCAGGCCGATCAAATGCGCGCGATTGTATGCGCCGATCGCAATACTGACTAGCGGGGGCGCCACCCCCGGATCTACCTCAAGGCTCATGCTCTCATACCTTCTTGTTACGCATCTGATTTGAACTTGCGGCCGTTACCAACTGGTAAACGTTTTCATAGTCTCGGGCCTTTTCAGCAATTGACCATTCATGAATTCTCTGTTTTGCGATTAACGCACGACGTGTTGCTGCGCCTGCGTTACTCAGTGCCTGAACGATGGCGCCGGCCACTTGCTGAACGTCCGCTGAATCAACAAAGACGGCGCAGCTCTCGTCCAGAAGCTCACGGTGGGCAGGTATATCTGAGAGTATCAGGGGGCAACCGCACGCCACTGCCTCCATCACGGAATTCGGACATCCTTCATATGCGCTGAGCGACACAAAGAGCGAAGCTCTTTTCATTAATCCCCATACTGATACAGACGGTAAGTGACCTGTAAAATGAATCTGCTCACGCAGACCCAACCTATCTCTTAACAGTTCCAGTTCGGATCGCTGCTGTCCCTCGCCACATAAAACCCCAAGGACTTGTTTCTCTTCTGAAACACATTTCAATACTTCCAAAAAGGCTTTCAGATTCTTGTTGCCCGAACGATCAAACGAGATCCGACCGACATATAGTACGATGGGTTTTCTAGTGTTAGATAACTGTGACGGCAACACAGCAACTGCACCTTCGATTTCATTTAGTGCCAATCCGTTTTGGATGACGAAACGGCGGTCATTGGGTAACGAGTTCTTCCAATATTCGTCTCCACCCAGAGAATTGGATATGATGGCACTCGCGCTAGCGGCTATCCGAACCCGCAGTCGATCCTTCCACCTGGGAAGAAAGGGAGTCGCCGAACTTTGCTCAGCCATAACCCAGGGAATCCCACTGAGTCTCGCGGCGAGCCCGCCCAGAATATCCATTTGCAGGAGCCATGTATGTATGACGTCTGGCTCGATCTGGCGGCTTAGTTGAACTAATTGCCAAAGCAAAGAAGGGTTGTGGTTGTTCTTCGCGCGCAACTGGTGAGTCACGATACCATTCAAATTCGGCCTCGCCGGTCCGTCCCTTAGATAAGCTACATCTACCCCGTGTCCCATGCCCAATAATTCGGAAGCCAAATATTCGAACTGCCGCTCAGCACCGCCGCCGGAAAGATGTGACAAAACATGAAGGATTCGCAAAATTCTAAGACCCGTTTGTTCGTTGAGGAATGCCTCTCCGTAGCACAACAAAGTGTTTTGTGAAAGGAACTTACCTATACTCCTACGCCCAGGACTCTGCTGGTCCCGAATTGATCCGAGAAAACCTAGTTCAACTTGCGCTCAGGAATGGCTTGATATTTGTGACCAGCAAATCCCGGATATCCAGCAGAACGCTCACGCTGAGGGTCATGACCTCGTGGATCTCATCGTCCGCGGCAGATCCGCGGCAGAAGTCGTTCGTCACCATTAACCGTAACGCGGTTTTTCGAGGTTATTTCCTTCAAATAACCCGTGCAGACTTTGTCGAACCATTCTTGTCAATGCTAAAATTGGCTTGACGGGCGGGTAAGAAGCGTATATTCGGCAGTTGGCGCCCCGCTAACCGCCGATTGTCTTCTCTCCAAATCAGTTAATTCAGTCGATTCCTTATATAGCAACATGGCTTCGCAAGGAAGTGTCACGAAACTACTCCGTGCCGTCAATGAAGGCAATCAGGCGGCGCGAGACGAACTGATGGTGGTCGTCTATGCGGAATTGCGCCGCTTGGCTGACAGCTACCTGCGGCGAGAACGGCCCGACCACACGCTCCAACCGACAGCCCTTGTTCACGAGGCATATCTGCGCCTCGTCGGACAGGATGGAGTGAGATGGAGGAACCGGGATCATTTCATCGGGGTAGCGGCAAAGATGATGCGCCGCATCCTGGTTGACCATGCACGCGGCCACAATCGCAAAAAGCGCGGAAGCGGCAACATAAAGCTCCCACTTGCTGCTGTGGATCGCTTCGCTAAGACTCGAGACATGGATTTGGTGACGCTTGATGAAGCCTTGCAGCGATTTGCCGCGGACTATCCCCAAGAGAGCCAAGTGGTAGAGTTGCGTTTCTTCGGCGGCCTTTCAATCGCTGAAACCGCGAGGGTATTAAACGTCTCTGACTCAACCGTCGAGCGCGATTGGAGGTTTGCGCGCGCGTGGTTGCTCCGCGGAATAGATCGAGGGTAGATGCTGATGAGCACATTCTCGGACGCAAGCCGAAGCAACGAGTTATGACTTCTTCTCTTCCGTTCCCTCCTTAGCTGACAGAATTACGCAAAAACCCTCCAAGTCTTTCGGACCATGCTCCGACCGAAGTGGATTCGCGCTTAAGAACCCACAACAGGGGCGCTTATATCCTCAAACTAAGACCAGGATTAGGCTGTGAACTGACGGATATCCGGCAGCAATGTCGCGTTTATTCTCGAGAACCTCTTGCAATAAGGGACCAGCTTTATAGCCCATGCTTGTCTGCGCTCATTATTGAACTTTGTTTCTCTAGATCCATAATTATTGATCGTTTCGTGGACACGACCACACTAATACAGTTGCTGATTTCAGCCTTTATTCTTGTCGTTGCTATTGTTTATTCTAGTAGCGGTAATGCTGGGGCTTCTGGCTACCTTGCGGTATTGGGATTGTTCGACGTGTCACCGATCGGCACAAGGCCAACCATCCTGATACTGAATATCATCGTCGCGTTCGTTTCAACGATTCGCTTCTATCATGCAGGTGTTTTTTTCTGGCGGACTTTCTGGCCCTTCGCGGCAGGTTCGATCCCAACCTCAATCGTCGCCGGCACATCCACTCTGCCTGGCTCCTCCTTTCACAAATTGCTGGTGTCCTTAATAGTCTTTTACAGCGCGACGCAGCTTTTCTTTGCGCCTCGAATCACAGTTTGCAAGAAACTGACTCTGGTTGTTCGGCTTCGCCGAGCGCGTTGACCGGATCGGTTATCGTTCGGATGTAGTCTAACTGAAACTACCTGCGTACTTGATGGAAGAAATCAACGCAAAAACTAACAAACGCTCGGAAACAAATGCGCTAGAGTTAAGAGTGCAAGGTGAGTATGCACCTGTGGACGACTCCTTTCACAATCGAGTACGCAACCCTCAACAAGATGGTTTGCGCTTGCCGGACTACTGGCACTCTATGCGCAAACATCTGCGGTCCGTCATTGGTACTATGATCATCCTCCTTGCGCTGTTGACGATTTACCTGGTAATCAAAGCGGACATCTACGAAGCTCAAGCGCGACTTCAGGTCGATCTGGAAAATGACAATCCGATGCTGGTTTTGTCGAAGAATAATTCTTTTGTTTTCACAAATCCAGTTAATGATCCCTTTTACTTCAATAAACAGCTCCAACACTTATCCAGCCCGAGTCTATTGCGTCGTGTCGTCAGGACCCTGGATCTGGAAAATAATGAAACCTTTGTTCAAACTCTATCGGGGCATTCTAGATTCCAAAGAATACTCGGCATTGTCGGGTTGGGAAGTAAGGGTCGCGAGAATACTCAGATTCCCGCTCTGGATGACCTTCTGGGTTCAACTTCATCAGCGTCGGCGGAAGATTTGGCCGAAGCCAAACGGTTAGCGCCCTACGTCGACGCGCTTTCATTGAGACTCAAGGTGGAACCGGTTAAAGAGACCCGACTATCATTGCGAGAAACGAGGTTAATTGACGTTAGCTTTGACGATACTGATCCACGATTCGCTGCCAAAGTCGTTAACGCCATTGCTGACGCCCTACTACTCTTGAATTTGGAGGAGAAGACCAGAACTACATCCGCCCCTGGGGACTTCTTGCAGAAGCGTATTGCAGAACTTCAAGCGAAAATCCACAACGGGGAAGAGCAGCTCATAAACTATTCCGACCGCCCCTTCATTTCCGCGCCTGATGCTAATCAGAATAAAGTCCTTGGCCAGCTGGTTGATCTGGATAAGCAATTACTAGAGACGGAGAATGATAGGGAGTTGGCTGAATTTGCATATCGCGCGGCTTTGATCCCGCCGGCAAAAGAAGCGATAAAAGATGACCGAACTCTTAAAGAGATTGACGAGCAAGTTGCGTTGCTTAAGGGAAAAGTCGATGAGCCCAAAGCCACAGCCAATGCGCCTGACATAAGTAATCTAGAGGATAAATGGCGGCAGGCCATGACGCGAGAAGATGACTTACGCAAGGCATTCGAACACGAGCGCAGCGAGGTCATCAAGCAGAACGGTGCGGCTATTGCCTACAGAATCACTCAGCAAGAAATTGAAACGAATAAGGAACTGCTGACTGCCCTGCGGCGCTCCAAACAGAGCGATTTAATTTTGGCAAGCATGTCAAACAATATCCGCGTCGCGGAATACGCCTTCACGCCTGATGAGCCGATCAGTCCAAAGCGTCTTCAAATTGTCGCGATCGGGCTTCTGTTTTCGATTGGCTTCGGCGTTGGGCTGGCGCTCTTTCTAACCCACCTCGACAACTCAGTCCGTTCAGTCGAACACGTGGAGAACATATTACATCTGCCGGTGCTTGGTCTGATACCTAAAGTCGAAAGCCCAATGAGGCGTCTGCCTTTCCGTGCTTTGGCGCGTCGTGGGAAGGAAATTCATAGAGAACTACTAATGGGTGCGACCGGAAGCTCTCGATTGGCCGAGGCGTACCGACAATTGCGGACGTCACTAGTGCTATTGCCAACCGGCCGTGCGCCGCAGACGCTTCTGGTAACCTCAAGTGTACGTTCCGAAGGCAAGACAACCACCGCAATTAATATTGCGACAACACTGGCGCAATTGGGAGCCAACGTACTGATTGTTGACGCAGACATGCGGTGTCCCAGCTTGCACTCGATTTTCAACCTTGAGAATCGCGACGGCCTGAGCACTATTTTGTCGGGTGAGTTAAGTGAAACAGAAATCTTCGCGATCATACAAAAGCACGAGCAGAGTGGTCTTCATCTCCTGGTATCCGGCCCGATACCTTCAAATCCGGCAGAGCTCCTCGGATCTAAGGAGCTGTGTCGAGTTACCAATCTTCTGCAGTCTGCTTTTACCTACGTCATCATTGACTCTCCGCCGATAGCTGCATTTACCGATGGAGTAATTATCGCATCAACAGTTGACGGCGTGATGCTCGTAGTACAAAGCGGCAAGACTTCACCCGATCTGGTTCGCCGTTCGCAACAACTTCTGGCGGATATTGGCGCCAGGATTTTGGGCGTGGTCCTAAATAATGCCGAACTGGGTCGTCACGGCTAGCGGCTATGTGCACCTCGCCTCCCTATCCTTGATGCTGAATAACCGAAAATTGTGAAAATGATAATAGTTCGATTGATAGGTGGGTTAGGAAACCAGATGTTCCAATATGCCGTCGGCAGACATCTGGCGCTAAAAAACGGGACGGAATTGATGGTCGACACCACGCACTTTGAGCAAATTCCAAAGAACCGGGACCACTTTGTTAGACGAGAATACGATCTGGACATATTTAGTATTGACGTAAAGAAGTTAGAGCCGAGAGCCATGAATTGGCTTCCTCATTACAGCACGAAACCCACACATCGGCTGAAACATTTCGCAAAAAGGTTTTTCCATCTCGACAAATACAAAGACAATTATGAGGTGAGACGCGAAAGAGAATACTTTGCTTTCGACGAAGACATATTGAACGCTGGCAGTAATACCTATCTAGTCGGACATTGGCAAAATGAGAAATATTTTAAGGCTATCGAAAAGCAGCTTCGACAGGATTTTAGATTTCAGAACACATTCGATGCCGCTGTTCATGAACTCGCGAGGCAAATATCGCAGGTCGACTCGCTTTGTCTGAATATTAGGAGAACTGATTTTGTACATAATCCAATGCATGGTTTTGTTGGCCTGGATTACATTTCCAATGCAGTCGAGTATGTGAAAGGACAGGTTGACTTAGAAAAGATTTATGTTTTCTCCGATGAAATCGAATGGTGTAAAGAGAATTTGCGATTTGATGTTCCGTGTTTCTTCGTAGCGCATAACTTTGCCGGCCCAAAATTCTCCTCTTATCTATACCTAATGACGCGGTGTCATCATTTTGTGATTCCAAACAGCACTTTCGGTTGGTGGGCGGCGTGGTTATCGGAACAGCCCGGAAAAATGGTCGTTGCTCCAAAGCAATGGGTGAATTACTCAGGGCTTGATGCGACGAATATCATACCTGAAGGCTGGATGGCGTTGTGACGTAATCGAATCATGAACAAAGCTCAAACCCCGGACGTCAGCCTTACAGAAGAAACTGGGACCGATGATCGCGAACATTCCCTCTTCGATACGCTGCTGTGGCGGGATCCTATCAGCGGAGCGCCTCTGGAGTTAATTGTGTCCGCGCGAACACCGGCCGGGGTGCCTATGAGTGGGGCTCTGCGGGTTCAGGGCACGCAGACTGGATATCCCATTATAGATTGCGTTGTCAGGATGACTCCTGAACTGGCGGAGAAATATCGCGACTGGTTGCAAATGTATTCGCTGAAACCACCAGAGGCGCGCGAAGAGCAAGACACATTTCAGCGGACTGTCTCCGTAGATAGTTTCGGTTGGCAATGGACTTGGAACAGCGAAATGCGAACTGAAGATGACCTCAAGATGCGAGTTTTGGATAAGTTCAGCGTAGACTCGACAATGTTTACAAACCGACTTGTGATCGATGCCGGCGCAGGCGCAGGCGACCAGTCACGATTCATGATCTCTCTTGGAGCAGCAGTCGTTTCAATCGACCTGTCATCGGCCATCGAGGTCGTTGCGCGCAAACTCAGAATGAATCGCAACTGGGTCGGCATCCAAGGAGACATAACGAGCCTTCCTTTTGTGAGTGATCAGTTCGATATCGTCTACTGTGAAGGAGTTATCCATCACACCCAGAACTCTGTTAAGACAGTGCGAGAACTGTGTCGCGTCCTCAAGCCGGGCGGTAATATGCTTGCCGCCCATTACATTCGACAACCTGTCAGCACGGTTGCAGGAAAAATCAAGCGAAGAATTACGAGGGGGTACTATGATGGCCTAAGAAAGAGGCTGAGCCAAATGGAGCGATTCAAACTTCTGTTTGTGACGGGCTTAATCGCGACGCTCAACTATGTACCACTGGTTGGTTTCTTTCTCAGAAGGACGGGTACCGTACTGCACTATGACGTCATGCCCGATTTCAAAACTACATGGACCAATACATTTGACTATTACGGTAACCATACCTACCAAAGATTCGTAACTCCCGAAGAATTCTACAACTACTTTGAAAGTGTCGGAGGGATGGAACCGGTTTACCAACAAGCAGGAAATGTAGTTGCAAGAAAGCTAGACGAACGCATCGATCTCCAATGTGCGGCATTTTCTCGATAGTATCTCAGGAAAGATTTAGTGCCCCCGAAGTCGTTGGTTCGGCACTCAAAGCATTGGCGCATCGCGGCCCTGATGCTTCCGGGGTTACGACAGCAGATGGCTGCATACTGGGGCATACCCGGCTGAGCATCATTGATCTTGTGCACGGAAGCCAACCGATGACGTCGGCTGACGGACGTTATACGATCAGCTTCAATGGAGAGCTATACAATTTCCGCGACCTACGGAGCGATCTGCAACGTGCTGGACACCAATTTAGAACTTCGTCGGACACTGAAGTGATCCTTGCGGCATACGCTGCTCAAGGTGAAGCTTGTCTTGATCAGTTTCGCGGCATGTTCGCCTTTGCCATATGGGATAGCCACGAGCGCAAACTTTTCGCAGCCCGCGACCTGTTCGGGGAAAAGCCTCTCTATTTCGCGAGCGCGCCTGGCGGCCTATTTCTTCTTTCCTCAGAAATCAAGGCCCTCATCGCTACCGGGCTGATCGAACCAAAGATCGACATGTCGTCGATCGATGCTTTTCTTGCTTTTGGCTACATTCCGCCTGACCGCACGATTTACTCAAACATTCAAACGTTACCACCGGGACATTATCTTTATTGGAAAAATGGTGTGTTCAGTAAATCTTGTTATTGGCAACCCCTTCTAGAACATCGTCCTATCAGTCTTCCCGATGCAATTGAACGTACGCGCGAACTATTACGCCAAGCAGTGAGGCGGCAGATGGTGGCTGATGTGCCCGTGGGGGCATTTCTAAGCGGCGGCCTTGATTCGAGCACGATCGTTGCTCTGATGCAAATGCAAAGTGCGCGACCAGTAAAGACTTTTTCAGTGGGGTTTGGCGACTATATTAATGAACTTCCCTACGCGCGGGCAGTAGCGAACAAATATGCTACTGAGCACTATGAAATCGACGTAGGAGCACCGGATGTGGCTGCAATGCTTCTGCGGATGGCTGAGGTCTATGACGAACCCTTCGCCGATACGTCTAACATTCCTACCTACCTTATCTCGGAATTTGCCAGCAAGCACGTGAAAGTTGTTCTTTCGGGGGATGGAGGAGATGAGCTCTTTGGCGGATATACCTGGAGCTATCCGATGCTGGTGAAGTCGGAACAGCTTCCCGAATCCATGATCCGTTGGATTATTTTCAGATCGATGAGCCGGGTAATGGGCCACCGTTGGAAATCACTTGCGTTGTATTCCGCCGGCGCTGGGCTCTCGGCGCGCTGGTCCGACATGTGGACGAGACAAGTGATGCAGAACACTCATCTAAAGAAGGATCAGCGTGAACGACTTTGGGGTGATCGCGCTAGTGAGATGGAGCCCTATGATCCGGGCGGCTACTTCCCTCCCACTTGTATCCAAGGGGCTAACCGGGGGTTCTATTTTGATCTAACGTCTTATTTGCCGGGCGATATACTAGTGAAGGTCGATCGCGCTGCTATGTCACATGGTCTCGAAACACGAGCGCCCTTCCTCGACCGGGATCTCGCCGAATTCGCGCTTTCATTGCCGGTCAGTCTAAAGGTGAATGAATCAAACACCAAAATACTATTGCGTGAGGCATGCTCTGGTTATTGGCCAAGAGAATTGCAAGGAAGACCGAAACAAGGGTTTGGCGCGCCGGTGGGTGTCTGGCTCAATATGCCAGCAGTAAGGGAGATGATCGAACATGTCCTTTCATCCGGATCGCTGCTCAAGGCTCTGCTGCCGGGCATTGATGCGAAGGACGCCAAGGGACGGGATTATAAGACCTGGATTCTCCTTACGCTCGGCCTTTGGCTGGAAAGGCACAGTGGCGCGTCGGGAATCATGGGACAGCTTTGAATCAAGGTTGGCTTACGTGCCTAAGCATATTTCGCGCTGAGACGTTGTCAATCGCAAAGGTGGTCTGAAATAAATTTCAAGATGCGCGGTGGTCGTTTTGATGTTTCTCGTCACTCACCCGAGAATTATATGCACATGAAAACGAGCATTTTGCCGTTGAGCGTGAAGAACAGGGCCATACTCATTATGTCAGGTTCTTCATCAGTAGCATGTATCTTACTGGCTCGCGTCGAAGCGCGATACGTCCTTACCCCTATAGTAGCCTCTCTCTTCATTACGCTTTCGTTCTGGCTCACAATGAGCGAACGTCGTGGGAAGATGCCGCTCGATGATATTGGGATCATCACAGTACTCGCGATCGTCTGCTATACAATCATTCCACCACTGCAATTCTTGCTCTCGGGCATGGAGTACACAAGTGAAAGCGCTGTACAGTTGTACTCACTAGCTCCTACGCCTAAAGCACTAGGTGCCTTCACCTGGTGGTATGTCGTTTATCTTCTAAGCTTTGTGCTTGGGTACCTTTTGTTTGATTCCAAGCGTTCAGTCGAAGAGCGCAAGCCAACGCCTCCGGATCAAGCCACTACATGGGTTTTGGTCCTACTCCTTTTGAGCCTGGCCGCCGTCATGTTTTATGTCGCGATAGCTTATCAGATTAGTCTGGGTAGCGTTTACGACGAACGTTTGATTGAGTCATATGAGACGTTCTTAGGAATGCCGCTTCTATTCAGGCAGCTGTTCGGCGTTGTTGGGTACTTTCTGTTTATTCTGAAGCTGGGCCTTTTACTTACGATATTCCTTAATTGGAACAAAGCCGTATATCGATACAGCTTTTACGCGTGGATGGCTCTCTTGGCCGTAAGCAATATGCTGTGGATGGGAGCGCGGACGGAAATGATTCTGTTAGCGTTGGCCGCCGCGATTCTTTATCATCGCTTTGTAAGGCCTTTGAGTTTCAAGCACGTCCTGCCACTTGGAGTAATCCTTTTTGGCGTCTTCATGATAATCGGTATGATGCGCGGAGCATCCACGTTGGAGGGAAATCTGGAGAATTTGACGACTACTCTTGACAGCTCGGGGAACATTTTGGCCAGGACTAATGATTTCCAGTCATTGTTTGGGGGCAATTATGATTTGTTGCAGATGAAGCAGACAGGAAGTCTGCGCGATGTGCCACTGCAGTTCAGGCTATATGAGGTGGTCGCAATTATTCCTCAGCAGATTCTCCCATTTGAAAAGATAGATGTGCAACAGTGGGTAATCGGCCGATCCGATAATCCCGAGTATTTCATGTTTAATCCAATTTCCCAATCGATCATCGGGTTTGGTTTTGTCGAGTTGATTTGTCGAGGATTCTTGCTTGCTTTGATTTTCGCGAGAGTCAGAACTTGGTATATTCTGAGAGCCTCTCGATTTTGGCCCACACTATTATACTTTTACCTAGTAATTATTTCTTACAATACGATCCGCAGCACCGCAATCTATATAGTAACTGTTTCTGTCATTTTTCGTTTTGTCCCACTGTATTTCATTTGCAGATTACTAACCCGGAATATGAGGGATAGACGACCCGCAGTCGTTTGAGCTTTACGTTGGTAGGGGCGGACTAAACGATTCAGATTCAACACTCCGGTAACAATCGCCCATAAAGTTGCTGTACCCGCAGTGCGTGAGCTTTCTCGGTAAACAAGGTTAGGACACGCTGACGGCCGGCAGTTCCTAATCTCCTGGCAAGGCAAACGTCGTTCAGTAATTTAACAACACTGCCGGCTAAGCTCTTTGTGTCTCCAACGGGGACGACCAAGCCAGTTTCGCCGTTTATGATTTCTTCTGAGTTTCCACCAACGTCAGTGACAACAATCGGCCGTTCCATTGCCATCGACTCTATGGGAACGCGTGGTCCTGCCTCCGTGTGAGATGGTTGGACGACCACATCCAATGAGAACAAGACATCAGGTATGTCCGCGCGTACTCCTAAGAAGTATACGAAGTCATCAAGCTTATATGCCGAAACCAGTTCTTGAACGTGTTGATAATAATCCTGATCAACCCTCTCAGTAGTACCAACTATCACAAACTTCGATTCCGGAATTGCTTTATGTACCATGGCACAGGCGGCAATAAAGTCATGGTGTCCTTTGCGAGGGTGAAAATTGCCGATCATGCCAATTAGTGGCCGACCGTTTCTGATTCCCAACTCTGACCTTAGAGTGGGTGTAGCTCCGCTAGGATCAAAGATACTCGGGTTGATGCCATTATAAATTACATGTATCAGGTCGTGCTTCGCACCGCTCGCGATATATGCCTTTCTGACCGCATCCGAGGGCGCGATTAGCGCTTGATTCACGCTACTCAAGATCCGTGCAGTGACCCATCCCGCCCAGGACGGCGATAGAGGGCTCAAGGTTCGAAGATGAGAGATTGCAGGTATACCAGCTGCTCTAGCTGCGAAACCGCCGACCCAGCAAGCTTCTGAGTTGCTATGTAGTAAGTCAACGCCGTGTGAACCGATTAATTCCTTAAGACGTCCGGTTGCTCTCCGCAGATTGACCCAAAATTCTGATTGGGCGATCGGTGAAACTGAACGCGGAACAAAACGCACTCCCGGGTCAAAGCAAACTTTCGCTCCAAGTTTTACGAACTCCTCGGTAGCTACGTCACGCTTAGGCAAGAGCACAAGTGGCGAAAAGCGTGTCCGATCAAGACCAGCAATGAGGGCACGTAGGCTTTGGTGTGGGCCGTGGTACCAATTGTGTGGGTGAAGATAAAGAATCCGACGCGTATTTGGCACAGTGAATCAAGAGATTTCGGCGACGTTCGAATGGGACTCTCCTCGATATAACGCGATATTGCGGATTGTCCTCCGTCAGTCTTTTACCCAATTACGGTGAAACACCAGTAGTCGGGACTACGCCCTTTTGGCATTAGGTTCTGTCGTGCCACAATGGCGATTGATATTGGATCCTGCTCATGCCTGGTCTCTGGTTGGAAAGGCGTGAAGTTGGTGGTATTCATGCACTCTCCAGAAGCGCGTCGGAGGCCGCGGGTTACAGTATTAATGGCTGTGTACAACGGCGAGCGTTATTTGCGGGAGTCAATTGACTCAGTTCTTCGGCAGACCTTCAGCGATTTCGAGTTCATAATAGTAAATGATGGCTCGACCGATTCGTCTCGCGACATAGTCCTTTCTTATAATGACCGCCGAATCCGGCTCACTGATAATTTAGAGAATATCGGTCTGACTCAATCGCTTAACCGCGGGCTCTTGCTGGCAAGGGGCGAATACGTGGCTCGTCATGACGCCGATGATATCTCTCACCCCTCACGCTTTGAAAAACAAGCTAAGTATTTAGACGCGCATCCAGAGATTGTAATTCTCGGAAGCCAGGCACGACATATTGACGAGCGCGGACGAGTTCTCAGCTCACGTTTATGGGCGCGCCCGGTCACCGAAATCGGAATCCGTTGGGTATGCATGTTTGATAGTCCATTTATTCACTCATCTGTGATCATGCGTTGCCATATCCTTAAAGATAACTATGGAGGGTACAACCCTGCTTATGATAAGAACCAGGACCACGAACTCTGGACACGGATCGTTTATGATCATCCTTGTAGAAATCTTGTCGAACGGTTGATCGATTTTCGTGTTCACTCTAAATCGCTCTCGGCCACGTACACTATTCACAATATCGAAAAGTTTGCCGCTACCGTTCGGAAAGGAGCCTGTGCTGGCTTAGGCCAAGAGCCACCCGAAGAATGGGCCGATCTGTGGGTTCGGATCAATAATCCGAATTTGAAGTCAGAAAACCTGGATATTAAGAAGATTGTCAGAATAATCGACTCGATGCACCAGCGATTCGTAACCTATAATCAGCTTGATATGAAAGATGAAGAGATTCTGTATCACAAACGTTGTATGCTCGTCAGGATCGCTTATAATGCTCTTAGTTTTAACAAAGTCGCTTCGCTAAGTGTGTTTTTGAGAGTCTGTAGAGAGGATCTAAGACTCTCCGCCGAAATTCTCCCAAAGTACATAGTGACTTTTCTGTTCGGCAAAAGGGCTGCCAGGCTTTACCGCAGGATAAAGTCATTTTGGTATGATCGTTATCGTGGGGCCGAACTCGCACGCAATCCAGAATGACAAAATCGACTGATTCGACCGCTTCTTGGGAGAGGCTCCAAGCTCTCCCACTCAGTTAGATATTTCTAATCGTGTTTGCCACACCGATCGTCCCCCGTATGTCTGTCATCTCTTTCAGCGGGGATGGCCCAAGCCGCGGTCTGAACTCGCTCGCCGCGCGGGCGCTTCGGTTAGTGAAGGTCCAAGTTGTTGATTACTACGTCAAAAGAATGCGGATACATTCTTCCCAGCTGATGGAAGATGACTCGCAATATCGCGTTAATATAAATGCGAGACTTAGAACACCGATGATCCAGTGTTGGCGCCACGGTCGATGTCATGAATATCATAAACCCAAAGAAGACCGCGAAGAAAAGGGCACGATGCTACCTGCTTCACCGAAGCAACGGCTTGAACCCGATCCTGTGACTCTGCCTGGAGTCCAGGTGCGGACTTCTTAGGGCTGCCAAATGCAGGCGCTCGTATTTTGAAACAAAACAGAACCTATCACGGACAATAACGGTAGAGTGCGGTTATTAAGCCGAGGACTTTCCAATTTCTTTTCCAGCGGCTGGCGTCTAATAGCTGTTGCGGCCCTTTTGCACGTCACATTAGCCGTCGGGCTATTTTGGGCTGGCCGCGCACAGATTGCTCCGGGACTACTTGACCGTGATGCGATTTTCAAATCCTTCGCCCCTGACAGCTACGCATACCAGCGCGAAGCCATCCGGCTCACAAGCGTTCTAAGGGACCGCGGACTGAGAGCATGGCTCGAGGAACCCGAGCGCCCGCACATTAAACTTATCTCGCTCCAGTTCGCAATCTTCAGTTCTGCTTTTGGCCATAGCACGTTGAGCGCAGAGCCGCTCAACTTATTCTCTTATATTGCGATCCTTTGCCTCGTGCTAACACTCGGCCGCGAAGTTGCGGGCATGCGAGTGGGCCTATGCGCTACGGGGATCGTCGCCCTATGGCCGACATTTCTCATGCACACAACGCAGTTTCTAAAGGATCCGTTGTTTATCGCGGGTGCTCTCGCACTAATCTTGATCGTGACCATGTGTTTGACGAGAACCTGCAATTGGGTCGGCGCCGTTAGCATGAGCGCGCTAATCGCGCTAATGACAGCGTTGCTACTATCCATGCGCGGCAAATTCGGAGCGATCATTTTCGCGCTTGCATTCTTCGGGTTTATTTTGCTTAGCGTGCGCCAGTGGCTGCAAAGGCGATTGCTTTACTGGAATCTGACTTGCTTATCGTTATTGTTAATCATCGGGGCATTAGCAGCTTTTGATCTGACCGGCCATCCCAGGCCTAAACGCTATCCCTCAGATCAGAGCGGTGATCCCAAGACATACTTCGGACCGGGTAGGCATTTGACCGCTGTAATCGCCGACCGCCGAACCGCGCCGTTCAAGGCGAAAGTGTCTGGGAGTTACAAGGATCATCTGGAGGCGGCGACGGAAAGGACTGCGCTGGAGATCGGCCTTGCACGTCATAGAATCAATGTCAACGTTCCTGAGGCGAGTTCAGCCATCGATCCGAACGTTGAACTTAGCAGCCCCAAAGATATGATTGATTACTTGCCTCGAGCCTTTGCGATTGGTCTGTGGGCACCGTTTCCCAAAATGTGGGTGAGTGCCGGCGCAAGTGTGGGTAGGACGGGAAGGTTAATTGCTGGCGCAGAAACTCTTGTCATCTATCTTTGCGAGCTGTTCACGGTGTTTGCGATCTGGCGAGCGCCGCGCTGCTTGGCAGCTTGGTTGCTATTACTGATAATCATACTTGGATTAGCGATGCTGGGATTGGTCGTCTCAAACGTCGGCACCTTGTACCGATTCCGATACTTATTCTGGATACTGCTAATTATCCTCGGCCTGAAGGGTCTTCAAAGCGTCGGTACGACGTTGAGACAAAAATTCCAACCTCAGCTCATTTCCGGAGGCTTAGTATAGGCAACAGGTAATAGTCTTGAATAAAGGAACAACGATCAGGATCCTGCTTGTGTTTGTTGCCGCGGTCGTCTGTGCTTGCTCGTCGCGTGCAGGCTTACCGGTCAAGTTTATGAACGCTCGATGCGCATCCTGCCCGCCTTCAGGGGCAATTGCTTCGCTGGCGAGCGGCAGTGGGGATCCTAACTCGGCATCGCTCGCGGTTCCCAGCGGGGGCTTAGACTTTACGCTCGTCAATCTCAGCGGGCTAGAGATTCACGCGGTGTATGTTTCTCCGCACGATTCATTAGGTTGGGAGGAAAACATTATAGGATCGGATCAGCTAGAAGATGGCGAAGCCGTCGACATAAGGTTCAATCCGGACGAGAAGCACGCGATGTGGGACCTTAGAGTGGTGGATAATTATGGAAATAATGCTGAGTGGCGAGATCTAAGTCTGCGAGAAATCTCTAAAATTACAATCCGTACCAGCTTGAACCAGGAAGATCTGCAGGCCGAAGCAGAAATAGCATCCTTGAATAATTCGGCAATCCGCTAGCCTAGCCGAGCCGATTCCTTGAATCTGAAGTCCGGAATGGGCGCATAAACTTGCCCGCGCGTGTGCGCGCCGCACCTGAGAGTGCGCGCTCGAGGTCTATCTTTGCGCGTAACCGCAGTTGACGCTCAAAGCCCCGGCTGAATGAACAATCATGAGGCGGGTTTGTTGCGAGCGCCTTATTTATTCTTGAACCAACATGACTACTAGAGTGTGTGCGAGGGTTATGCATTGGCGGACGCGGGACGCGTCAGACTGTCCGGGTTAGCTTCAACCGCAGCGACCATCTGCGGCAACAATCTTGCGCAAGAGAACTCCGCAGAGATTCTTCGCGCGTTCCCTACTCTTGTGTTCCGCCGGATAGCGACGAGAATGTGGGTGCTTACCCCGTCTGTATCGCCTTGCCGCGCGCTGTAACAATCGACCCCATCCAGCATATTCGCCAGGATGTCCGTGACATGGCTAGGGCTTGGACCGATGTAGAGTAACGGCGCGCCGATTGTCAGAATGTTATAGATCTTACACGGGTGCACAATTCCCACGAACGGATCGCCCATTACCACAACCTGCATATCAGCCGCCGAGAGCGCCGCCGACAGTTGCTCAAAAGGCTCGTAAGGAGATTGGTAAGGCAAACATCTTATGTTTTGCAGATTTCGAGCGGCGGCGAACCGCCGGACTCTCGACTGCTCGCTGCCGCCGCCGATGAAACAGAAGACGATCTCAGGGCGGACGGCCAAACCTTCCGCCGCAGCAAGCAATGTGTCCAGCGGATGACATGGACTGTGATTGCCGGCGTACATGACCACGAACTTGCCCGTCAGGTCATGCTCGGCGCGAAAGGCCTTCCGCCCATCCTCGTCGTAGCTGATGGCCGCGCGCGCCCAAGGTGGAACGACCAGCAACCTATCTGGCGCGATCCCGTTGAGGCCAACTCTCTGCTTCATAAACCGGTCAAGCACGAAAACTTTCTCAGAGTGTCGCAGGCTATATTGCAAAAGGGCTCGCAACACTCTCGCGGTCAACGAGTTTTCTTTAAGCCAACCTGCGACGATGGCCTCGTCCGGGTTAAGATCCATGACCCAGAAGTAGAAGCGTCCGCCCTTGAGTTTGACGAAAAGAGAGCCGAGAAAAGAGATCAATGGCGGCGAAGTCAGCGCAACAACCACATCGTGCCGAGGTGTGAAGAGCAGACGTATCAAACAGCAAGCAAGGAAGCTAGCGAAATTGGCACCCCGCCGCCACTTCGCCTGTTTACCCAAACCCAGCGTGGCGATGCGAATGATTTTGATGCCTTCGTGGGTCTCACGTGCGGGAAAACGATCTCCAGGATTATCGTAAGCGCGTCGACTGGCAATGACCGTAACGTCATGGCCTCGCGCCTTCAGTTCGACTGCCAGATCGGTTAGATATTGGGCCGTCGCGACCCCGTCTGGGTAGAAACATTGATTAAGTAGTAGGACCTTCACGACCTAATTATGAGACCAATAACCTATTTGCTAACGCGATGTCGTCAGCCCATTTCCGTCAGAAGTAGACTCGACAAAACGAACATTACGCGCGGAAACACCGGGCTTGTCAGCTGTCTCTCCCTTCAAAAAGCGGGTACAGGGAATTAGGTCTCTCGGGCGTTGACTAGCGAACACTGTTAAGGCCGACCGGTTAGAAATGGTCGTCGATCCCCGACCAGATTCATTGCCAATTTCCAATTGCCGATTTCCGATTGGTCCCTTCACGGCCGAATCAAATCGGCAATCGCAAATCATCAATCGACGATGCCTCTGCTCCTGTAGCTCACGTCGGGCTTTGAACCCGAAGATGAAGGTTCGATTCCTTCTCCCGCAGCCAATCTTTCAAGCTCAACTCAAAAGGTACTTCGATTAGTTTGCGATTTGATCAGGCGCATCAACAAAACGAACTTGGCGACTGTTCTTGCCGGATGCCGAACGATCTCGGATGAGCTGGCGGAGCGCGATGTACTTTCCCTGCAACGCACTGCTTACGCCGAACTGGCGCAAATGGGCGTGATCACCAGGGCCGCATCACACGTTCCCAAGTGAAGTACGTCTCGACTATTAACGTTGCCGAGATCCAGAAGCGCGCGGATGAGCTGGCGAAGAACTATCGCGATCTCGACGCGCGTATTCAGGAACTGAACTGGCAGACTGAACTAGTCGAGTAACCGATGGCTACGCGGCATTCCATGCCGATGTCGTCACCGCATCGACTGCGGGGTTAGAGTTGAGATTGGCGAGAAATAGGTCTATTTTCACAAGGGAGAAGCATCGCTCATGATTGCAGAACAAACGGATAACAGAAGAAACGAGGCGTCACCGACTACGATACAGCGCACGCTGTATTTCTTACTGCCATTACTCCTGATCATTGGAGCGCTCATCGCTTACAAGAGTTCAGCCGCGTTGACCGTAATTGGAAAGGTGTCAGCTACGGGCATATTCACCCCTCGCAGTAATGTGATCCCTGGTGTCGGCGCCTCGCAGGCAGGTGTCCTAACCCGAACGCTGAACTATTTTCTGGTTATCTGGCCGGCGCTCCTCTTTGGGATCCTGATTAGCGGAGCAGTGAGCACCTTTGTCTCGCCTCAGTGGTTGGCGCGCTTGCTGGGAAGGCGTTCGCTGCGATCACAGGCAATCGCTGGACTCGCGGGCGCGCCGTTGATGCTTTGCTCTTGTTGTGTGGCGCCAATCTTCACCAGCGTGTACGAGCGTTCGGCGCGGCTTGGCCCATCGCTTGGGTTGATGCTCGCTGCGCCCGCGCTAAATCCGGCGGCATTGATTCTCACTTTCATGCTCTTCGATTACAGGATTGGAACGGTGCGCCTGACCGCCAGTATCGCTGCGGTCTTGTTCACCGGAATGATCGCCGATAGGATATTTGGCCAAACCAAGGTTCACTGTGACGTCGATGATTGGCAGGCAGAAGCTCGCCCCGCAGACTTCCTTCATTTTGTGCGCGCCTGCGCTCGGGTCACCGTGCGCTTGGTACCTGTCATAGTTATCGGAGTACTACTTTCGATGATTATCGCTCAGATGATTCCGGTGCGAACATTTGATTCACCTGCTGCGAAAGTTCTGGCCATCGTTGCTGTTGCCGCCTTTGCTGTTCCGCTGGCGTTGCCGACATTCTTTGAGATTCCACTGGCCCTAATACTACTCGGATCAGGCGCGCCGGTGGGCGCTGCTGTGGCTTTGCTCATCGCTGGACCTTCGGTGAACCTTCCTTCGCTGTTCGCCGTCGGGCGCGCAACTAATTGGAAAGTGGCAGCAACGGTCGCGGGTTTTATATTCCTGCTCGCGATTGCCGGCGGTGTGTTAGCGAGCATACGGTGAAAACGTTCGACAATGGAGACGGGTTTTGTGGGCGCGGGTATGGCGTCCGTTCCATTCATGGCTGATCAGAACGGGTTCTAACGTAATTCATCAATCAAATCAGCCCAAGCCCGTTCTTCACGCTTAGGATCGAACAGCGGAGCCAAATCGTTAACACGCGCCCGTAGTTCACTGAGAAAACTTGGATCAGTTTCCGCGCGGGTCAGAAGTTTCGCTAACTCGAGTGTATCGCCTACATTGAAGAGCCCGGGATAGTTTGAACCAACGATGCCCACGTTGCCGTCAATGCGCGAAGGCAGCACGGGAACACACGCAACGATCGATTCAGAGAGCACGTTGGCGCCGCCTTCCATGCGCGATGACACGACACAGAGCCGGCTGCCGGCGAGAATGCGCAGAGTGAGCGACCGCGGCAATTTGCCGAGCCAACGATACCGACGATTGCGTTGTTCTTCCTGACGCGCTCTCGCCTCCATTTGCTTCCCCATAGCGCCGCCGATGTGCACGATTCGGATCTGCGATGACTCTGGAAGTAATCGCGCCGCCAAAGCAGCGCGGAAAGGATCTTTCACCGGTCGCAAATGCCCGATCACACACACATTAAAGCCATGGCGCGATGATGATCGTTTGGAAATTCGTTTTTGTTTTGCCCGCCCGCGAAAGTCTTCAACCGATTGATAGATCACACGCGCCTTGTCGCATTCTGCTGGACCGAGTTCGCGCAAGGCCAGGGGCTGAAGCACGATGATTCTGTCCGCAAGCTTCAGGGATTCCCGGGCCGGAGGATTGATGTGAATGTCATGGTAAAGATCTGTGCCGGTAAGCGCGACAATGATCCGAGCATCGGGATGCCGGCGGCGAAAGCGAACGATGGATGAACGGCTGCGCCGAGCGTGCAGAGCAATCAGCAGATCGTACGACCGGTCGTCATAGGCTTGCGAAATCGAAACACGATGTCCGAGTTTTCTGAGAGTCCGGGCCCAGCGAAGAGCGGTAATGCGGTTTCCGTAATGCGACCCTGGCGGCGCCGGCGTGACGATTCGAATCCTCATGCTACTAGAAAGCGCAGGTGCGAAACCCGGCCCACACGTCCCGGCGATCGGGGGTGTAAAAGTTTCGATACCTGCTATGAATGAGGCGCGAACGAGTTGCCCAACATCCGCCACGCAGGACTTTATGATTGCCAAACCAGGGCGCCGAGTATTCCTTGTAAGGTCCGGGCACAAATCCGGGATAAGGATTGAAATCGCTGGCCGTCCATTCCCAAACGTTGCCGATCATCTGACGACAGCCGAACGCACTGTCGCCTTCCGCCAGCGCGCGGACATCGATGCAACCACCCGCGCGCCAATCAAGATTGGCGCGATTCGCTTTCGGAGCTTCAACGCCCCAGGGAAATCGCCGCTCGTGTTCGCTGATTACGCGGCCATCAGTGGTTGGTTCAGCGCTGGCCGCCATCTCCCATTCTGCTTCAGATGGCAGGCGGCGCCTGGCCCATCGGCAGAACGCATCCGCTTCATACCAATTCACGTGCAAGACCGGAAGATAATCTTCGAGCGGCCCTATTTGATCGAAGTTGCGGCGAAACCATTCGTTGCTCTCCCGCTGCCAGTAAACTGGATGCTCTGCGCTTACGCTTTCTCTCCACCGCCAGCCGGCGTCAGACCAAAACTCACGGCGTTCATAGCCGCGACCATCGACAAACTCGGCGAACTCTGCGTTGGTGACGGCGGTCTTGGAAATCGAGAATGGTTTCACCTCAACTTCGTGCCGGTTCATCTCGTTGTCAAAAACGAAAGGGCGATCAGGCACGCTGCCAAGAAGAAAACGGCCTCCGGGTATTTGCGTGTCACCTGACTGTGCGGCAAGCGATCCCTGCGTGGCGGAATCTTCTGTTGATTGGGGAGTCTCGCCGACGCTGTGAAATGAAGGCTTCGGATATCCGAGCGTCTGACGCGTGTACCCAAACGCCTCATCGTGCATATCTTCATGAAAAAGACCGAGAGTCAGGAAGTAGGCTGCTTTGCCGTCCGCGTCTTTCGCGGCGCCACGATCGATTATTCGATCCAGAACGTCCTGCAGGTAAGCCAGGGTTTGTGTCCTTGACGGCAGCGGAATGTCCCAGCGGGTTTCGTGCGCGACCTTCGCCGAATCGTAGAGCGCATCGCCGTTGGGTAAAATCGGCGAAAGTCCGTTCAAATGTCGCAGCGCCCAATACTCCTGAAACCAGGCAACGTGGCCAATCTCCCAGAGCAGCGGGTTAACGATTTCCAGACGCGACCCCATCATCTGTTCGTCCGTCAAATCGGCAACTAACGCGAGCGTGCGGCGGCGCGCTTCCCGTAATGCCTCGATAAGGCGAATTATCGTCGAATTAGAGCCCATCCAGTTTTGTTTGCAGCCTTAGGATGAAGAACCTAACTTCAAAGTTTTGCGATGTCCAGTCACCACGTGCGCTACCACGACACTCGCTGTGTTTGTTCTTGCAGGCTGCCTGTTGGTAAGCTTCCTCAAAAGAGTCGATACGAAGCCCGTTGAATAAGTCACATTCGCAATCTTTGAGCCGACGGTGCGCTCTCGCAGTAATGGCGAAAGCGCCGTCCATCGGGCTGGTCAAAACGCGATTAGCGCCGCCACTAACACAGGAAGAAGCAGCATTGCTGAGCGCCTGCTTTCTGCGCGACACTGCAAACAACATTTCCGAAATCGGAAACCGACTTGCCACAGAAGGAGTCATCGTATACGCGCCTGCCAATGCCGAGGCCGCTTTTGATGGGCTTCTTCCCGAAGATTTTGGACTCCTGGCTCAGCGAGGCGAGTCTCTGGGCGATCGCCTCTGCAATGCAACCGAGGATTTGTTGAATAATGGATATGATTCGGTATGCCTGATCAATTCCGACAGCCCGACATTGCCGCAATCTGCTTACGAGACCGCAGTCGAATCTCTTTCTCGCGCCGGTGATCGAGTAGTGCTGGGAGCCGCCGATGACGGAGGCTATTACTTGATTGGCCTCAAGAAAGTTCATCCCAACCTCTTTGACCGTATTAGCTGGAGCACAGCCGATGTGCTGGTCCACACAATCGAGCGAGCCCTCGAGATTGGTCTTGAGGTCGAGATGCTGCCCCCCTGGTACGACGTTGATGACGCCGAGACTCTCGGTCGACTTTGTGAGGAGCTATTTGCTTCTCATCGACAGGACGGCGCTTATGCGGCGCCGCAAACGCGCGAGTTTCTGAGTGCGCTCATTAAGAAAGAAGGAACTCAGCGTGTGTGTCCGAAACTTTCACACGACTCAACGATATGAACGAAGACTCGCTTGCAACACCTAAGCATTCAAGCGCAAAGCGGATCGCAATTGTGCTTATTGTGCTGGGCGTCGGCTTGCTGGTGCTCTTTAGAGTCGGCATCCGCGCCGAAGGCCCAAAGGACATCTCCTGGTTTCTCACAATTGTAGGTATTCAAACTCTGCTTTACCTCGCCGCTGCCTGGCTGGTGCTGCGCAAAAGGGAGTCCAGGCCGCTACTGATCATCGCGTTGGTTTTCGCAGCGCTCCTTCGGCTCAGCATACTTTTTTCGCCGCCTTATTTGTCGGATGACATTTATCGCTACATCTGGGACGGGCGAGTTCAGGCGGCGGGCATCAATCCGTATCGTTATATCCCCGCTGATGACGCTTTGAAGAATCTGCGCGACGAAAAGATCTATCCGAAGATCAATCGGCGCGATTACGCCCACACAATCTATCCACCCACGGCTGAGGCAATTTACTTTCTGACGACGCGTGTCAGTGAATCCGCTACCTGGATGAAGGCTACGATGATTGGCTTTGAAACCCTTGCGGTTTGGGCCATTGCTCAACTGCTGGCTTCATTCGGGCTGCCACGACAACGAGTCTTGCTCTACGCGTGGCATCCCTTGGCCGTCTGGGAGTTTGCCGGCAGCGGGCACCTGGACGCGATAGCGATTGCGTTTATCGCTCTCGCGTTGCTGGCGCGGCGCAAAAATGTTGAAGCTGCAACGGGCATCGCGCTGGCGTGTGCCACGCTCGTCAAGTTCTTTCCGATTGTGTTGCTGCCGGCGTTCTGCAAGCGTTGGAGTTGGAAGATGCCTGTGGTGTTCGCTGTCACAATCGTCTTTGCGTACCTGCCGTATCTCGGAGTTGGTCCGCGAGGAGTGCTCGGCTTTCTGTTTGGCTATGCGCGGGAGAGAGGCATGGAAAGCGGCGAACAGTTCTTTCTTCTTAGCGCGATCCGTAGACTCCCTTTTGGCTTTCACGTTCCGACTTCCGCTTTCGTCGTCTTTGCTTTTCTGATTCTCGCCGGTCTCGCTGTTTGGGTGTTGCGAAAACAACAGCGAGGTGATGAAAACTATGTCGCGAATGCCCTGGTGTTGGCTTCGGCTTTCACCGTTTTGGTAGCGCCGCACTTTTCCTGGTACGTCGCCTGGCTCATCCCTTTCCTATGTTTCATCCCGTCGGTACCCGTCCTTTATCTGACGCTCTCCAGCTTTCTGCTTTATCTGACCTGGCTTTATTGGACGGACACACAGGTCTTCAGAATAAAGGCGCTGATCTTTGTGCCCTTCTTTTTCCTCGTAGCTCTTGCAGTCTGGTGGCGTCGCGGGAAGATACCATCCGCAGATTACGTGGATTACACGGATAGGGAAAAGTAATGAGCGAGGGCCACAGAAAACGATCTCAGGTTCTACGCGATCACTGCTTTGTAATTGGAAATGCGTTGGCAAGACGGCTGCCTTTAGTGTCTGAGTTTCGTTTCGTGTGTTTCCGCGGATTAACATAAGAACGATCCACGAAACCACACTAAATCGCACGAACAAAGCTGCTTCGTGTGGCTTCGTGGATCGTTTTCCATCTCAAGCCAATCTCTCAAAATCAGGAAACTAAGACATTACCCGGCTGCTTTGTCACAATTGATTCTGTGTTATCTGTGTAATCTGTGGATAGAATAACTTCGCGTGAAACCTTTTGTCTCAGCAATCATCGCCGCGCTGAACGAAGAAGCCGCGATTGGAAAAGTCGTTAGTGAGGTTCCTCGTCACATCGCGGACGAGGTCATTGTCGTCGACAACGGCAGCACCGATCGAACGACGGAGATTGCGCGAGCCGCCGGCGCGCGCGTAGTGCGAGAGCTGCGTCGCGGATACGGGCGGGCACTTCGCGCCGGGCTGCGCGAGGTTTCTCCGAGCTGCGAAATAGTAGTTTTTCTTGATGGCGATGGCAGCGATTACCCTGAAATGATGGATCGACTCGTCGAACCAATAATTGAAGGAACGCATGACTTCGTGATCGGATCGCGCACGCGCGGCCAACGCGAGCAGGGAAGCATGAACTGGCATCAGGTATTCGCCGGATACCTGGTGGGGTTCTTTATGCGCCTGCTCTACGGAGTGCGCTCGACCGATATGGGTCCGTTTCGAGCCATTCGTCGCGAAGCGCTTGAGCGATTGAACATGCGTGAAGAAACGTACGGCTGGCCTTTGGAGATGCAGATGCGAGCCGCTCGCGCCCACCTCAGAATACTTGAAGTGGCGGTCGATTATCGACGACGCGTTGGCGGGCAATCAAAAATCGCTGGCACAATGCGCGGTTCGATTCTGGCGGCTACTCGGATTCTGACGACGTTGGCCCGGATCGCAGTGGAGAGACAATAAGAACGATCGGCTTATTTCACGCGAAACACCAGGAAGTAATCCACATTGTCAGGTTTCACAAAATCAAATTGATTGATGAGGATGAATCCTGCCCGCCCGGCTTCTTCAATGACAATATCTTTATCGATTCCATGATCGTCGCCCTTGCCGTTGCGATCGATGATGCCGAGCAAGGCTCCTGGACGCATTGCTTCGCGCACATGTTTCAACAAACGAATCGGCTGAGCAACTTCGTGATAGGTTTTCAATAGCAGGACAGCATCGACGCTTTTCTCCGGCAGCAGCGGGTCGTCGTCTTTGCCGAGAATCGAGCGAATGTTTGCCAGGCTCTCCCGTCCAGCTCGCTTCTCGATGTAGGCGAGATAATCGCGATTGATGTCCACAGCGTAAACGAGACCGCTGTTGCTCACTCGCCTTGCGGCCCGAACAGTGAACCAGCCCGAGCCTGCGCCAATGTCAGCCACCCTTGAGCTCGCCTTAATCCCGAGTATGTCCATTATGCGATTGGGCTGAAGGTTCTCATCACGTTTTGGGTCCTCGAAGATCGAAAGGTCACCCGTGTAAGGCTTACTCGTCGGGCGATTGATTGCATCTGATTGCTGTTTCGCGCTTTCACTCGAGGCAATCGGTGAGGGAGAGCCAGTGAGGTTACCAACTCGTCTGGCGTAGTGAGTGGTCCCACAGCCGAACGCCAGGGCGGCGAGTAACAAAATGAGATTACGCAGCGGAAATTCGGAGAATGAACGACGCATGGGCTTGCTATTCTAATCGCGCGCGATCACAACGGTCGTACAGGCGCTGCCGATTTTGGGAAGATCACGCGTAGCCGCCATTCGGACGTTGAGCAGAGGCCGTTCGCCGCGAACTATCGGGCAATAGATATCGGGCTGATCCAGCGCGCCTTGCAGTTGACGGCGACCCGCGCAGCCGCCATGACAAGTCTCCCGAAACTCACAAGGCTCGCAAGCCTGTGGCAGCATGCGCGCGGCCACAAATGGTGGAGTGTTTACAATTTCTTCGCCCTCGTCCAGCAACATCGATAAAGGCTGACCAGTGCCGGGCCAGTAAACGCAGGCCTGCGTCGTACCGCGTGGCGTCACTCGAACTGTCCCAACACCGCATCCGCCCGCCAGCGGAGGCAGTCCAGCCAGTGCTCGCACGAGGGGTTCACCGATCATGATCACATCAGTTTCTGCGAACAACCGCCGAAAGCCTTCCCAATATTCTTCGTAAGAGAGAGCGAACACGTCCGTCCTGACAGATTGATAAACGTTTACGCGTAACGGCGCCTCAAACTGTTTAGCGACTTGTGCCACGTCTGCCAGCCGAGTGTAATTGGCTTTCATCATCACCGCGACAATCGTGACGGGAACTCCGAGCCGGCGACAGCGCGTGGCCTGTTTGTGGATCAATGCCCAATTGCCCGCACCGCGCTGCGCATCCTGCTCAGCTTTGGTCGGATAATCCAGCGAAAACTCCACATCGTGAAAAGTGCACACATCTTCATCATTCAGGATGGCTATGCTATGACCATTTGAAGTAATCGTGAGCTTGACCGGCTGCGACTTGAGAAAAGTGAGAATGCCTTGAAAGTCCGGATGCATTCCATTCTCGCCCGTGCCTAAATTGACAGAGCGCACCGGCAAACGCTCCATCACAGCACGGACTTGATCAAGAGTCAGACGATCCACGCGATCGGGATCGCGATAACAGAATGAGCAAGCCAGATTGCACTCGTTCGTCAATGCCAGGCCGAGTGCGAATTGGCGTGTCTCTTCTTTTGCCTCTTTTGCTGGTGTAGCCATCCTCATCGGATTGTGTGCATGCTACAGCTCCGGGCGGCCAGTTCTGGCGGTACTGCATCGCGAACGGCAAACGACCGATTCGTGAAACACGAAAATCAATCGCTCGAACGAACCTTTCCTATATTCATTGTGCGTTTATCCAGTTTTCTGAACCCGTCAATTTAACGGACAGATCTGAAATGAAA